>ERZ772863.232-NODE-232-length-73232-cov-6.201853_pt1 | contig 73232 bp, 57 predicted proteins | sample MGYA00512134_ERZ772863 | MGnify/ENA primary metagenome ERZ772863 (study PRJEB29015, sample SAMEA2737659) | human gut metagenome | biome: human gut; feature: human-associated habitat; material: faeces | place: China | collected 2012 ...
TTACTTTTCCGGTGTTGTTGATGCCAAACATGACATTCGTCTCAGAACCAACCTCGATCGCATCCGGCATCACATCGATCGTGCTGGTGTTCAGCCGCGGCTCCTGTTTGACCGGGAGGGCAATTTTGACTTCTTCCTTGGCATTTTTAAATTCCGGGCTGTCGTACTGCTCCTGAATCGTCATGCGGTATGATTTCTGCTCCGCCGTCGGCGCCGCCTTGAACACCATCGAGAGATCCGCCGTCGCCCCCGGCGCCATGTTATTGACAACTACGGAGGTGGAACCGCTCTCAGATGTAAAGATCGGCGTATTTTCAACTTCTTCCGAAGCAAATGTAAACATAATATTGGAAGCTGCCACATCCGAAGACGCATTCTTCATCCGCACACGCAGTTCAAACGGCTGTCCGGCATAGATCTCTGCCGGGATCGTCTCGAAGCTGTCCACGATGATACGCGACTTGGTTCGATCCTGCTCGCCCGCATCCGCCGACAGCTCATCGTCATCTTTTCCCTTGACGCGCACATAAAATACCTTGTCCACCGGCTCCGAAAACTCGCCGCCCTCTTCTTCGCGGTATGTAACCAGATAGTGAATCGGGAAAAAGCCCGATTTTACGTCCTCACGCACCATCATGCTGTACGGAACCGTCACCATCTGCCCCGGTTCCATATCCCCCATCTTGCGGTTATAGTTGCCCTCATTGATATCAAACGGGAATTTCGTAATATCTGCGTCAAGCTGCATATCCACGCGGACATCGTAAACCTTTTTAAGTCCCGTATTGGTCAGGTTCACGCCAAAATCCATGACCTGATTGTACCCCGCATACGGTGTCTGCTGGTTATCGCCGATGGAAAAATCGTAATCCAGCTTCGTGTTGTCGTCTTCCTCGGTGGAGGAACCATCGTAGGCGGATACCCAGATGTTGACACCAACCGCGGTCTTATCCTTTCCCTTTTGTCCAATAAAAAAGAACGCCTGATAATAGCCGGCCGGTAAATCTCTGCGTAGTTTATAACTTAAACTAACAGTTTTTGAAGTACCTGCTTTTACATTTATAGCTTTTGGCTTAAATGAATTTGAATCCGTTTCAAACGGAAATGATTTTGAATACCATCTGATAGCATCGCTATCATCACTCTCATCCGCATCATCGGATTCTCCAAAATTTTCTGTCATTAAATCATCAAATTCTTCCGCATTTGCCAGCCAAATTTCCTTTAATTCCTGATCCCTTTTCTCATGTATATTATGAACCGTCATCTTAATCGAAATTTTATTTCCGGCCTTTCCGTGCGGCACTTTGCTGACGGTAATTAAATCATCGTTATATTTTGTCATATCCAGCATTTCCGCCTGCGCCGTCCGGCTTCCTCCCACCGCCAGCACCGCAAAAAGCAGCAAAAACACCGCCCATCTCTTCCACTTTCTCATACCTCTCATTTTTCATACCTCCATATCCGCTCACATTAAATGCTGCTTTTATCAATTTCTCATTCTATCGTCAGCATTCCTGTGTTTTAGCCTTCTAAATTTCAGACACAGCCAACACTCTATTTTTATCTGTCTATTCCATATCTGCTCCGTCTTTCGCTCTCTTAAATTTCCTCTATTTTCCCATCTTCCTTGCCCATTTGCCGATTCTCCTCTATCTTCACAATCTTACCATCGATAATATGGAAGATCCGGTCCGCATACGCCGCCAGATGGTTATCATGCGTGACCATAACCAGGGTCTGGTTCTGTTCCCGGACGATCCGCTGCATCAGTTTCAGCACATCCATCGTCGTGTGCGAATCCAGATTTCCCGTCGGCTCGTCTGCAAAAATGATCTCTGGATGTACCACCAGCGCCCGTGCAATGCCGACACGCTGCTGCTGCCCTCCGGACATCTGGTTCGGCATATGATCGCCGACTTTTTCCAGTCCGACCATTTTCAGATATTTTTCCGCCATCTCCCGGCGCCTGCCGCGCGGCACACCGCGGAAGGACAGCGGAAGCGCTACATTTTCAACCGCATTCATCGTACCGAGCAGGTTATATGACTGGAAGATAAATCCGACCCGCTCCCGGCGGAATGCCACCAGCTGGTTCTCGTTTAATTTTTCTATGTGCTGTCCGGCTATGACAATCTCGCCCTTCGTCGGCTTCTCCAGCCCCGCCAGCATATTCAATAAGGTAGATTTACCCGAACCGGAGGTACCTACAATCGCACAGAATTCGCCACGGTACATCGTAAAATCAACGCCGTTCAGCGCGTATACCTTCGTCTCGCCGACGCGGTAGACTTTATATAGATTTTTCACCTGTATGACAGGTTCCCGTTTCCGGAATTCATTCTTCCCCGGCACTTTCCGCTCTTCCATCAGCCTTCTCCATTTTCTAACTTATTTCATGCTCCTGAATATTCCATCGAAATCCATTCCTGACAACCTGGATTTATACAAGTTTCAACCATTGCAATTCCAGTTCTTCTTTCTACATTATACCGGATTTGTTTCAATTCTCCTACCTTATTTTTCTTAATGTTCCTTACGCTTTTCTTACCAGATTTTTCTCCCTGTCTGACCGTTCCTTACGCTAATCCATTTTGCCCTGGAAAGTCATTTTTATTTCCTATTTCATCGCAGGTAATCTTCCAGCCGTCATCACATTGTCCATATTTTCTATCCCCCCTATTCATATTTTTTATATCACAGATCATTAAAAGCTATAGCAATCCATCTGGAAATGTTTTATAATAGTTGGGAAAAATATGCTAATACGAATAGAGAAGGAGAATCAAATGAGACATTTGCTGAATCCACTGGATTTTTCCGTTGAGGAGATCGACCAGCTTCTGGATCTCGCTTCCGATATCGAAGCCAATCCAGCCAAATATGCACACGTCTGCGACGGAAAGAAAATCGCGACTCTGTTTTATGAGCCAAGCACCCGTACACGCTTAAGTTTTGAGGCTGCTATGCTGAACTTAGGGGGACGGGTTCTTGGCTTTGCTTCTGCCGATTCAAGCTCTGCTTCCAAGGGCGAGAGTGTGGCAGATACCATCCGCGTTATCTCCTGCTTCGCAGATATCTGCGCGATGCGCCACCCGAAGGAAGGTGCGCCGATGGTTGCTTCCCTGCACTCTTCCATCCCGGTTATCAATGCCGGCGACGGCGGTCACCAGCATCCGACGCAGACCTTGACCGATCTGATGACGATCCGTTCTTTAAAAGGACGCCTGAACAATTTAACAGTCGGTCTGTGCGGCGATTTGAAATTCGGACGCACGGTTCACTCCTTAATCAATGCGCTGTCCCGCTACACAGGCATCCGTTTCGTCCTCATTTCCCCGCCGGAACTGCGCGTCCCGGATTATATCATTGAGGATACACTGAATGCAAAGGGAATCGAGTACAAAGAGGTTGAAAACCTGGATGAGGCGATGCCGGAGCTTGATATTCTCTACATGACACGTGTCCAGAGAGAACGTTTCTTCAACGAGGAAGATTACATCCGTATGAAGGACTGCTACATTCTCGACAAAAAGAAAATGGAGCTTGCCCGTGATGATATGTTTGTGCTCCATCCGCTTCCGCGTGTCAATGAGATTTCCGTTGAGGTGGACAACGACCCGCGTGCCGCTTACTTCAAACAGGTCCAGTACGGCGTATACGTCCGTATGGCTCTGATCATGACTTTACTGGAGGTGGAAAAACCATGTTAAATATCAGCGGATTAAAAGAAGGTTTTGTTCTGGACCACATTCAGGCAGGACGCAGTATGGATATTTACTTTAAACTGGGGCTGGACAAGCTGGACTGCCAGGTGGCTATCATCAAAAATGCGCGCAGCAGCAAGATGGGACGCAAGGACATCATCAAGATCGACGGCAGCCTTGATCTGGTAAATGTTGATGTGCTCGGCTACATCGATCACCGTATCACGATCAACATCATCAAGGATGGAAAAATCGTAGAGAAAAAAGATGTCAAGATGCCGAAAAAAATCACAAATGTCATCCACTGCAAGAACCCGCGCTGCATTACCTCGATCGAGCAGGAGCTTCCGCATATCTTCTATCTCGCGGATGAGGAAAAAGAGGTATACCGCTGCCAGTACTGTGATGAGAAGTATTCGCTGTAAATTCTCCTGAATATATCAAATGAATATCAAAAAAGCCATGAACGACTTTTCTGTAGATTTACAGATCATAAGCGATTTCATGGCTTTTTATTATTTTCCAGATTATAGATTCCAAAAGTGCCTACCCTTGAACATCTTAATTCCAGAACTCTGTCTTACCTTCCAGCCCGATACTCTCAGCCTTGAAGCACGGATTCTTGCCTTCCTTTTTCTGCACCAGGTAATCATCCAGACATTTGAGCGCTGTATTTCCCAGAATCACGATAACCGGCAGGTTGATGATCGCCATGATACCCATGAGGACATCCGCGAGATCCCATACCAGACCGAACTGGAGCTGTGCGCCAATGAAAACAACTACCACCGCAAACAGGCGGAACACATTCATTTCTTTATTTTTCAGCGTGCGGCCTGCGATGTAGTTGAGACATCCCTCACAGTAGAACAGGTTGCCGAGCAGCGTCGTGAATGCAAACAGAAGAAGTGCAAATGTGATGAAGTACGGTCCAATCACACCAAATACTGTTCCCAGCGATTCCTGTACGAACGGAGCACCTTTCAGCTCTTCCGACGGAACGATGCCGGTGCAGAGACACATCATCGCAGTTGCCGTACAGATGAGGATCGTATCGATGAAAACGGAAAGCATCTGTACCAGTCCCTGCTTAACCGGATGGCTGACATTGGCTGCTGCCGCCGCGTTCGGTGCAGAACCAACACCCGCCTCGTTGGAATACAGACCTCTCTTGATTCCCTGCATCATGGCAGAACCTGCGAATCCGCCGAAGATCGCCTTGAAATCAAAGGCATTGGAGAAGATATTGACAAACACTTCCGGTAGTCTTCCGATGTTTAAGAACATGACCGCAACTGCCATCAAGATGTAGAAAACGCCCATAAACGGAACCAGCACACCGGTAATGCGGACAATCTGTTTTCCGCCGCCTATGATACAGATGCCGACCAGAATCGCCAGAATGGCGCCGCCGATCATCGGAACCAGGCTCCTGTCCCCCATCATAAATTGATGGTAAAAGCCGTAATTCGACATGCTGTCAATCAGGTTAAAGGACGCCAGCATATTAAAACCGCCAGCATAAGTAGCAATCAGGGCAATCGCGAAGACAACGCCCAGCGCACGGCTCTTCAGCGCCGCCTCGATATAATAAGACGGACCTCCGTAGCTTCCGCCGGATGCGTCGCGCTTCTTATAAATCTGTGCCAGCGTGCTCTCAACAAAAGCCGATGCGCCGCCCACAATCGCGATCAGCCACATCCAGAACACCGCGCCGTAACCGCCGATCGCGATCGCATTGGCTACACCTACGATATTGCCTGTGCCGACGCGGCTCGCCGTCGATACCATCAGCGCCTGAAATGCGGATACGGAGTTGCTGTCTGTCTTTTCTCCGACTACCCGGATTGATTCCGGAAGCAGACGGAGCTGTACGAAACGGCTTCGGAGTGTGAAATACAGTCCGACCGCCAGCAGCATGATAATCAGCAGATAGCTGTACATAACATTGCTGATCACACCAACGAGTGATGCAAATCCTTCTAACATAAAATTTCCCCCTTTTCTTTTGTATGCAATATAGAAAAAAGAGCCGCTGCCGGATAAAGATGCTCTTTGGTATCTGCATTCGGCAACAGCCCTCTTAAATGATTTGAGCAAAACGGTAAGCCGGGTTATGTCGTTGAATGGTCATCTATCTAGTCCTGCTGTCGCCAGCAGGCTCAAGCGACCTACCCGAGAGCAGACGGGCCGCCTTGCGCTCTCTGTTCGGTCTTGCTTCGGATGGGGTTTACATGTGCCCCGGCTGTTACCAGCCGGGCGGTAGTCTCTTACACTGCCCTTCCACCCTTACCCGGTAAACCGGGCGGTACATTTCTGTTGCACTGTCCTTGGAGTCGCCTCCACCAGACGTTATCTGGCATCCTGCCCTGTGAAGCCCGGACTTTCCTCACCTGCAGCCTTTCGGTTCTGCAGCCGCGACCATCTGTCTTACTCAAAACATCCTAACTCTACCATATTTTCAGGCATTTGTCCAGTCAATCATACTTTAAAACAGCTTCCGCCGATAAATTCGCGCACAATCGAATTGTGCGGCACCTGTTCGCTGCTGACACCCAGAAAATAATCGAGAAATTTGAGCAGCCGCTTCGCCTCGTTGTACTCCGCCGAATCACGCGGAACACTATATAAGATCGGCTCCGCATACTGTTTGAGCACCGAAAGCTCATATAAAAACGCAGAGTTGAACATCGCATCCGCCTCTTCCTGATACGGGAAAATATTCCGCTCCTCGCCCCGGCGTACGGAATCCCACATCCGGATCGTGTCCTGTGCCGACGCACCGCGCGTTCTCGCATCGCGGACCATCCGCCGGATCAGACGTCCGTCCGTCGTCGGAACTCGGTTGTGATCGTCGATATTTAACTGGGTCAGCGCACTGATATAGATCTTAAATTTCTTATCACGCGGCAGTGAATACGACAAATCATCATTCAGGCAGTGGATTCCCTCGATGACCAGAATATCCTCCGCCCCAAGCTGCAAAAAATCGCCCTTATATTCGCGCTCGCCCTTGACAAAGTTGTAAACCGGCAGTTCCACGCGTTTTCCCGCCAGAAGTTCTTCCATATCTTCATTAAACTGTTTCACATCGATGCAGTTTAATGCCTCATAATCGTAATTTCCATTTTCATCCCGCGGGCTGTCCACACGGTTGACAAAATAATTGTCCACCGCGATCGGATGCGGTTTCATTCCCAGCGCGCCGAGCTGAATCGACAAACGGTGTGAAAAGGTCGTTTTTCCCGAAGAGGACGGTCCTGCAATCATGATCAGTTTGCGTCCGCTCTCATAAATCTGCTCCGCAATATCTCCGATCTTCTTTTCCTGCAGCGCCTCCTGCATCAGGATCAGGTCGTTCATGCGCCCCCGCGCGATCGTATCGTTGAGTGTTCCCACGTCAAACACACCGAGCTTGTGACCGAGCTTTTCCGCCTCCTGCTGGACATCAAACAGTTTTTTCTGCGGATGGAACGGCTGAATCGCCTTCGGCTGCTTCTTGTTCGGCAGACGCAGGATAAATCCTTCCTCGTACATCTGTAAATCAAAATATTTGAGATACCGGGTGCTCATGACCATATATCCGTAGAAATAGTCGTCATAATCGCCAAGCCGGTAAACATTGACCCGCGACGCCCGCCGGTAATTGAACAAACGCGCCTTGTCATACATGCCCTGCTCCTGGAAATGATCCATCGCCTCATCCGTATTTTCACTCCGTTTCTGCAACGGCAGATCCTGCTCAGACAGGCGCTTCATCTCCGCTTTCACACGGTCTAACAGCTCCTGGCTGAGTGTTACCCCGCCTTCCACCTCCACATACAGACCATTTTCAACAGAAAAGCAGACCGTGATATTTTTCACATTTTCCCTGCCTACCACATCCTGAAAGGCTTTCATCATCAGAAAGACGGCACTTCTCTGATATGCCAGATAGCCAGCCGTATCTGCCGCTGTGATAAATTCCATCTGGCAGTCCTTCTGCAGTGTTTTATGCAGCTCCCGCAGCCGTCCATTTACCGAGACCAGAAGAATATCATTCTCGTAATTCTTCTGATATTCCTCCGCAATCTCCGCGTAGGCGGTTCCCTGCGGATATGTTTTTATCTCACTCCCAATCCGTACCTCCGGCATGTAATCCCCTCCCTAAACAATCTGGATTGGAAACGCCGGTTTTTCCCGCACAACCTTCACGGCATCACCCAGCTTCCTCATCAGATATTTCTCCATAAATTCTGTAAAAATGTGTTCAATTCCATAATGTCCGGCGTCAATGACCGCCATGCCCTGTGCAACCGCGTCGATTCCTTCATGGTGGCTGATATCTCCTGTGATATAAACCTGCGTCCCGGCTGCCAGTGCCTCTCCCATCGTGCTTCCTCCTGCGCCCGGGCAGACCGCCGCTTTCTGAATCACTGCTTCACCGTCCAGCTCACCGAAGACTGCCGCATACGGCAGGCCAAATGCCTCCTTGACCTGCTCGGCAGCTGCCCGCAGCGTCATCGGCTGTTCGAAGCGTCCAGTGCATCCGATTCCGTAGGAAGTGCCGTCTCCGGTCTCTCCCATTTTCTCTAAAACTTCACAATCCGTCAGTCCCAGCTTCTTTGCCGCCAGATCTGCCATGCAGCCCGGCGCTGCGTCGAAATTCGTGTGCATCGCATAGTAGGAAATATCATCCTGAATCATCCGCAGGACTCTTCTGCCGATGAAATTCTGATCGGACACCTGCTTGATTCCTTTGAAAATAAGCGGATGGTGCGTCAAAATCATATCCGCCCCCGCCTGCTCTGCCTGCTCAATCACAGAATCTGTGGCGTCCACCGCCAGAAAGATCGTATTCACTTCCTTCCCGCTGCGCCCCGCTAAAAGCCCCGGATTGTCCCAGTCACATGCCATGCTGCGCGGCGAAAGTGTTTCCAGGATCTTGATAATCTCACTGCATTTCATGTCTCGTCTCCTCTATCAGCGCCAGATAGGCGGTCAGTTCGTTGATGCGCGCTGCTCGGCGGCTGATCGCCGTCTCTCCCGCTTCACTGGCTTCTAAAGTTTCCTTCTTGTTCTGGGCATCATTTTCTGTCAGCCCTGCCAGCACCTGCCGCGTTATCTTCTCTTCTTTCTCCAGATACGCAAGCAGCACCGGATCTTTCTTCCGGATCAAATCGGCTCCAAAACGGTAATCCTGCTCTCTCCCCGGCCGCATCGTGCCTCGCGCCGCTTCTATCACTATGTAATATTTTCCCTCGTCCGTCAGCACCGCTTCCCGGAGAATCGAAAATCCCTGTTCTTCCAGAAAATGACGCACTTCGTCCTGCTCCGACTGCGGCGACAGAATCAGGCGTTCTTTTCCCTCGCTCCAATTCTCCCACACATGGCGTCCCTGTTCCAGAATCCGGCAGGTCAGTTTTCCGCCCATTCCGGCGATCACAACTGTGTCTGCCTCGCCTGCCTTCAATTTTGCCAGTCCGTCTGACAGGCGCAGTTCAATTTTCCCGGAAAGCCCCACCTCTTCCACGTGTTCTTCCGCCCGCTCCAGTGGGCCTTTCCGCACATCCATCGCCAATGCCGACGGGCACACGCCCTTCTGCACCAGCCAGATCGGCACATAACCGTGATCGGTGCCGATATCTGCTACCCGGCTGCCCGGCTGTACAAAAGAAGCGATCCGTTCCAGACGCTTCGAGAGTTTTACTTCTGTCCGCATGATTTATTCTCCTGTGTTCTATTTTTTATTTCTTCTTTCCAGATCATTCATCCAGATAATCCTTCAATTTTTTGCTCCGGCTCGGATGGCGCAGCTTCCGCAGCGCTTTCGCCTCGATCTGGCGGATCCGCTCGCGGGTGACATTGAACTGCCGTCCTACCTCTTCGAGCGTGCGCGGTCTGCCGTCGTCCAGGCCAAAGCGCAGACGCAGCACCTTCTGCTCCCGCTCGGTCAGCGTATCGAGCACTTCCATGAGCTGTTCATGCAGCAATGTATAGGTTGCCGCATCGACCGGAACCTGCACATGATCGTCCTGAATGAAATCGCCCAGATGACTGTCTTCCTCCTCGCCGATCGGTGTCTCCAAGGAAACCGGATCCTGTGAAATCTTCATGATCTCCCGCACACGCTCAACCGGCATCTCCATCTTTTCCGCGATCTCCTCCGGGGTAGGTTCCCGTCCAAGTTCCTGTAAAAGCTGTCTGGAAGTCCGGATCAGACGGTTGATCGTCTCCACCATGTGAACCGGAATCCGGATCGTCCGCGCCTGATCCGCGATCGCGCGCGTGATCGCCTGACGGATCCACCAGGTTGCATAGGTGCTGAACTTAAATCCTTTTGAATAATCATATTTTTCAACCGCCTTGATAAGACCCAGATTTCCTTCCTGAATCAGGTCAAGGAACTGCATACCTCTGCCGACATAGCGCTTCGCAATGCTGACAACCAGGCGCAGATTCGCCTCCGCCAGACGTTTTCTGGCATTTTCATCTCCCAGCTCCATCCGCTTCGCCAGTTCAATCTCCTCTTCCGGGGAAAGCAGCGGCACTTTTCCGATCTCTTTCAGATACATCCGGACTGGATCATCGAGGCTGACGCCATCCGGGATGCTGAGATCCAGGTTGTCCACATCGATCGGCTCCTCCTCCTCGCCGTCTTCAAAAAGTTCTGGCTCCATGTCCTCATCGTCATCCATCCGGAGAACATCTACATGATGATTTTCCAGAAAATCATAGATCTGATCGAGCTGTTCCGGGCTCAGTATCTCACCATGGAAATAATTCAATATTTCTTTATTGTCCAGTACATTTTTCTTTGTTTTTGCCAATTCCAGAAGCTGTGTGAGTTTTTCTTCAAATGTAACTTTTTTCTCTTCCATAGTTCGTCCTTCCTTCCATCCTCAGAATCTGCCCGACCATTTCCAATTTTGTTACTGAACACGCATACGTGTCCAGTAACGGAATTTGCCGTGGCTTCGCATTTCAATACGGCAAATTCCTGCTGCCACCACGTTTTCTTACGGCACTTTCGGTTCCAAAAGTGCCTACCCGTGTACAGTAACCCAATTTTTCCCAATCCGCAATCACTCCAACGTAATTACGAGCGAAGACAATCCCGCCTGTTCCCGTATGAGCCGCTGCAGCTCATTCAAATCCGACGCCCGCCGGATCTGATCGTCGAGGCTGTTCTTCTTGATCCGGCGCACCGTCTCCGCAAATGCCTTTTTCTGCTCCTCATTGTTTAAGGATTCTTCCAGACTTGCATTGAAAAGCGCCGCGACTTCTTTGTAATTGCCCTCGTCGTCGATAAAACGGTTCAAAATCGCCGCCGGATTGACATTTCCAGCTTCCAGACCCTCAAATACAGCTTTTGCCGCTTCTTTATAAAGTGGTTTTACAAAATCCTCCGGTCCGATGATGTCCTTGATCCGGGCATACAGCGATGGTTCTTCAATCAGCCATGTAAGAAGCAGGCGTTCTGAACGGCGGATGCCCTCGTCCTTCTCCTTCTTCCTGCCCACCGGTCTCACCGCCGGTCCCGCATTTCCCGGAAGCTCTGCATTTCCAGCACCACGGTTTTCCGACACTGCCCCGGCACTGCCGACGCTTCCGCCTACCTCCCTGTTTTGTACCGCACCAGTCGTATTTCCGGTTCTATATGAATCACCATAGCGACCCGCATATCCGCCTGCTGCCGTCTCCCCGACGCCATACCGGCTTCCGAGCTGGTTGACCAGCCGCCGCAGATCTTCATAATTGATAAAGTATTCCCGCGAAACCGCCTGTATATAATTATCCCGCTCCAGCGCCTCGCCAAATTCAAGCAGCTTGCGCGCCGTCTGATTGTAAAATGCTGTCTTCTGCTCCGGATCTTCCATATCAAAGCCGGCTTTCAGCACATCAATCTCATAGAGAAAGCTGTTTCTAGCCGTCTCGATCCGCTTTTCAAACTCCTCTGCTCCCAGGTTTTTCATAAATTCATCTGGATCCTTATACGGACGCATATTCAATACCTTGGTTGAAATTCCTGCCCGCTTGAGGATTGGAATCGCCCGCAGCGCCGCTTTGACGCCCGCGCCATCGCTGTCGTAGGTCAGAATGACCTGATCCGTATACCGCTTCAGAAGCGCCGCATGCTGCTCGGTCAGCGCCGTTCCCAGCGATGCGACCGCGTTCGTATAACCTGCCTGGTGCATGGAAATCACATCCATGTAGCCCTCGCAGAGCATCATATATTTCTTTCTCGAAGTACGCGCGTAATTAAGTCCGTATAGATTCCGGCTTTTGTCAAACAGCATCGTCTCCGGTGAGTTTAAGTATTTCGGTTCCCCGTCCCCGAGGACACGTCCGCCAAACCCGATCACCCGGCTGTTGACATCCATGATCGGAAACATGACACGGTTCCAGAACTTGTCCCTGGCGCCGAGCTCCTCGATCGTCACCAGCCCCGTATCCTTTAAAAGCTCGTCCTCATAGCCCTTGCTTTTCAGATACCGATACAGATCGTCGCTGATTTTATTGGAAAATCCCAGTCCGAACCGCCGGATCGTCTCATCCGTCAGCTTCCGCTTTACCAGATAATCATATCCTATCTTTCCCTGCGGCTGCTTGAGCTGATAATAAAAATAATTGGCTGCCAGCTTATTGATCTCCAGAAGCGCCGCCTTGCGGTCCGCCTTCGCCTTTGCCTCTTTAGAATATTCCATCTTCGGCAGTTTCACGCCCGAACGATCCGCCAGCATCTCAACCGCCTCGCGGAATGAATAATTTTCATATTCCATCACAAACGTAATCACATTGCCGCTGACACCGCAGCCAAAGCAGTGGTACATCTGCTTGGACGGCGACACAGAAAAGGATGGCGATTTCTCATGATGAAACGGGCAGAGTCCAAACAGGTTGCTTCCCTTCTTCTGCAGCTTCACGTATCCGGAAATCACATCCACAATGTCGCTACGCATTCTGACTTCCTCGATTACCTCTTCCGGATAATACATTTCTTCCTCCTTATACGCTCCAGGCTTTCGGAATAAACAATTCCTTAAACCGGTCAATCGCGTAAATATCTGTCATACCCGCGATATAATCGCATACCGCGCGCTCTTTCGTCTCATTTCTTATCTCCATAATCCGGTGGGATTCTTCCGGAAGTTCCTCCGGATGCGCCATATAATATCCATACAGCATCTCGATCATCTGCTGTGCGCGCCCTTCCTCCGCTTTCGCAATCCCGTCATGGTAGACATGGTCAAACATCCAGCGGCGCAGCCCGTGCATCGCCTCCTCGCGTTCCGGTGACATCGCCACCTCCGGCTTGTCCTGGCTGTGCTCGATGATGTCGTGGATCATGATATTCAGCCGCTCATGCACACTGTTTCCCAGAATGTCCGTGTACTCCCGCGGCAAATCCTCTTCCTTCATGATCTTTCCCCGGATCGCATCATCTATATCATGGTTTATGTAGGCAATTTTATCTGAAAGCCGCACAACATTCCCTTCCAGCGTCGCCGGATGACCGCTCGTCCGGTGGTTCAGGATCCCGTTGCGAACCTCCCAGGTCAGGTTCAGCCCCTGCCCCTTCTGCTCCAGCACCTCCACAATGCGGACACTCTGCTGATAATGCGCGAACCCCTCGCTGCAGAGCCGGTTGAGCACCGCCTCCCCCGAATGACCAAACGGCGTATGTCCCAGATCGTGCCCCAGCGCGATCGCCTCCGCCAGAGACTCATTCAGCCGCAGCGCTTTCGCGATCGTGCGCGCTATCTGCGATACTTCCAGCGTGTGCGTCAGGCGCGTCCGGTAATGGTCGCCCTCCGGCGCCAGAAAAACCTGCGTTTTCTGTTTCAGACGCCGGAACGATTTGCTGTGCAGAATACGGTCGCGATCGCGCTGATACTCTGGCCGGATGTCGCAGAGCGGTTCTTTCCGCTCCCGTCCCCGTGTATTCGCACTCAGCGACGCATACGGACTCAGGGTTTCCTGTTCCCATTTTTCGATCGTTTCTCTGATATTCATCCAGATCCCACCTTTATTCAGAATAATTTACGGAATAAATTCGAAAGTTCGCCCATTATCTTATAATAATATCATATTTTTGTAATTTGGGACAGAGGTTTTCCATGGATTTTTGATCTTTTTCTATTTTCTTTTTTTATTTTATGTGGAAAGAAGGGGAATTATGACTACTTATTTCCATCTATTGAACAAAGGGGCTTAGAATGAAAAAGAGAAGACATCTGTTCTTTTGAATACAGACATCCTCTCTTTACTATCATACATACAAAACGTAACGGCTGTCCCTGATGGACCTCATCTACATTTTATTTTCACTTATTATTTTTACTTATCCGCTTTTTCAAGCAGTTTCTTGATACCCTGAATTGCTACTAATACACCCAGGATTAACAGCAGCACTGCAAATACAAGCTGCAGTGTATTTCCCAGATCCAGACCGGTCGTCATAAATGCGTTTGTGAGCTTTATGATGGTCATGCTCAGTGCAGTAAAGGTAACTGCCATCATGAACAGCATCGGCACCCAGAGCATCCAGCCCTGACGCTTGGTTTTCTTTAAGAATACTGCACAAGCTACAAGAGCAAGTACCGATAACAGCTGGTTTGCAGAACCGAATAACGGCCAGATCTCTGCATAGCCGACCTTAGTAAGCAGGTATGCGAGTACCAGTGTGATGATGGTTGCAAAATATTTATTGGTTACTACCTTTACAAACGGGCTCATATTTTCCTCGTCTGTGTCCGAATCCATGAAAAATTCCTGGAACGACAGACGTCCTACCCGGGCAACCGAATCCAGGGAAGTCAGTGCAAATGCAGATACCGCCAAGTTGATTAATGTAAATACAAGCGAATGCGGCAGACCAACTACGGAAAGAAAGTTTGCGATCGCGCCTGCAAAAATCTGCGGCTGGGTGGTAAGTCCCTGTGCTGCTGCCTCGCCATCTGCAAAGGAAGCAACTGCAATCAGTGCGATGATAGCAAGCATACTCTCCATCAGCATTGCGCCAAACGAAACCGGAAGCATGTTCTTTTCATTTTTGATCTGTTTAGATGCAGTACCGGAAGATACCAGAGAATGGAAACCGGAAACTGCGCCACAGGCAATCGTTACAAATAAAATCGGGAACATATACTGTCCATTTACATTAAAGCTTGTAAACGGTTTCAAATTACATGCCGGATTGGCCACAAATACACCGATAACTGCACCGACGATCATAAAGATCAGCAGATAGCTGTTCAGATAATCACGCGGCTGAAGCAGCGCCCATACCGGAGCGACACTGGCAATCAGAATGTACACAAAGATAATAATATGCCAGGTTCCAAGATCGACATAGACCGGGAAATTCAGTCCCAGCGCGATCGCTGCCACCAGTAATAAGATAGCGACGGCTGTGTTGATCCATTTGTTGAATTTGGTATATTTGAGGAAATATCCAAGTGCAACTGCCTCGATGATAAATAACATAGAAGTAGTTGCAACGGCTCCATTTGCCGCTATCTTTGTGACAGCACCTGCCTCATCGACCGTAAATCCCTTAAATGTTCCCGCTACAACGTCTGCAAACGCTGCGACAACCAGAATACAGAACAGCCAGCAGAACAAAAGAAATAATTTCTTTCCTAATTTTCCAATGTACTCTTCGATGATGTATCCGATTGTTCGTCCCTTATTTTTGACAGACGCATACATGGATGCAAAATCCTGAACGGCGCCGAAAAATACGCCGCCGATTAAAATCCAAAGCAGGACCGGAAGCCAGCCAAAAATTGCTGCCTGGATCGGACCGTTGATCGGACCCGCACCGGCGATCGATGCGAACTGATGTCCAAACACGACGTTTGTATCAGCCGGTACATAATCAACGCCGTCCTCCATCTCATATGCCGGAGTTTTGGCGTTTGGATCGATGCCCCACTTATTCTGGAGATAACGCCCGTACAGGAGGTATGCTCCTCCCAGAACAACGATGGCGATTATCATCATCATTACTCCACTCATAGTTAAACCTCTTTCCTTTGTTTATTTATAAAAAAACGCCTCTGCTATCCAGTCGGATAACAAAGGCGGATTTTCTATCCCAACAGCCTTCCTGCTCCATCCAGTGACTCTCTGTATTCCCGTTCTTTTATGTCTTGCCATGCTCACTGCATTTTATACCATATAAATTATACTCTTTTGAACAGAAAATTCAATTAACACTTTAAATATAATTTACAATTTCATTTATTGTTTTTTGTGCACCTTGCACTTCCTATTGTTTTTACAACGGAAAACTTCGCTCCAGACACAATGCCCCCGGGGATGTCAAGTCGTTGTTACAATAAAATATGCGGTTTTTAGGCCGTGGGAATGGCTTAAAACCGCATGTTTCTGGATAGAGGACGTTATATAGTTGCTATAACCTCAATCTCAATTGTAATATTACTGCTATAAAATATTTTCTTTGACTCAAAAAAACTATTTATGCTTTCAAAAACATTATTGGATAAAGTTTACTACATATAGAAACTCTCTCTTTTAATGTTTTTTCCTTCAATTTATCAGCAAAAAGTTGAACTATAAAATTGCTATATTCATAACTGGGCAAACTACCTTCCGCATCAATTACATTTTTAACAAAATCGACTAACGCAACCGTACGATATTTTGGATCATTTAAATGAAATCTTTGAATATGCCTATTTATAAACAAAATTTCTTTTTCCGAATAATTATGTAAAGCTATATTAGGCAAAAACTCCATTTTTAACACATCATATTGTAATACAAACGGTTCTTCTGATTCCTCTCCAACAATGCCCATTGGTTGTAATACTATTTCTGCATTTTCCATCTGGCTATAGGACTTTTGCAAACTTCTTAATGCTTTACATGGCACAGTACATTGTTTTCTTTTTTCTAATGTACATTTGCTCTCCTTTTCAAACTGTTCTCTCATTGATTGAGAAATTTTTCTTTTCTTGTCTCCTATCTTTTTAAATGACTGATTACAGGTTGAGCATGCCATTCCTATATTAGGAATACATTCAATCAATTTATCTGAATTTATTTTTTCAATGGCATGTTCTAAATTTCCATACCATTTGTTATCTACTGCTAAACGTGAATAACAATACATACAGTATCCATAACTAGCCTTGCTCAATACTTCTTTTAAGTTTTCTTTTTCTTCAGTCTTCTTATATCCATATTTTTTCCATTTTTTATATTTCACTTGAAACACTGGAATATCCAAGCGCAAATAGTCATTCATACATTACCACTCCGATATCTGTTTACAAATTATCTGTTGCGATGCAGTCAAATTTTTTCTCTGGATCTCTTTTAACTGAATTTGTTCACGCTCTCCCCATGCGTTATTTATTTTATTATTTAATAAACGTCTTAACTCCATTTCAATTTCGTTTTCTTTTACTGCATGTTCGCCAAATACTCGGTCGAAAATGATTTGCACTTCTGAAATCGATTGCAAATCATTAATATCCAATACTTCATACTCATCATCCTTTAAAATAATTAAATTTGCATTTTGGGCTCCAGCAACCAAATCACACGAATGTGTCGTAATAATAAATTCCATTTTGGGAAATTTTGTCTTTAAAAAAGGCATTATTAAAAAAGCATATCCTGGTGACAAAAATTCATCCAATTCATCTATTATTACAACTGGATGCTCCAAGTTCTTACTCTCTACACATTTTTCTTGATAATATAATAATTCTAACAAAATTCTAACAATTGCTTGGTATCCGCTTGACAGCAATCCTTTTGTATTTTTAAAAGATACTTCTCCTAAAGTTTCTCCTTCTATAATTTGAAATCTTTCTTTCGTCAATTCTTCAAACAATTTTTGTAATTCTTTTTCATACGGAAAATAAATCTGTTCTATCCTTTCTGTTAGAGTTCCATAACAATTAAATGAATCACGTAAATTAAAAAATTCTTTTTTTATTCTGGTATTCACAATTGTTTGCTTGTACTCCGGCTTTTTCTCCTCCTTTATAACCATTCCTGTATTAAAGCCTCGATTAACCGCGTCAATAAAATACACGTCATTTGTAACCCCATAGTTTTCTATTATCATTTTTAATAACAGTGACTTACCGCTAGAATTATCTCCAATTATTACATTATCCCTATACTTCAATCTTTTCCGTTGCAATATCTCCACTAATTCATTCAGAGAGTCCATTCCATACTTCATATACTGCCCTCCATCTTCCATTCATTTTTTTTATATTTACAGTCCTCTGCCCACTATTATTCTTATATCCGTTTGAGTTTTGAACTTGTTCAATTACTTTTTTTGAAATCACTTTTTTTATTCCCAACTTCTCAAATACAATATAAAACCCTTCCATCAAAGCTACTTTTGATGACAAAACCCCGTTAATATCGAACAACTCCACAAATCTTTCTAAGCTATTTTTGTATTCACTAATTTCTGCTTTTGTAAAACTAATGGCTTCTTTTGAGAATCTATCCAGCATTTCAGCATATGAACTATAATATCCTCTTATCTCAAATTGAGGTATACTGTTTTTATTTTTTTCTAAATTTACTTTCTTTTTTAACGCGCATAACCGAAGAAGTGTTTCAAAATCTCGATCTTTTGCATGCTCTCTTCCCCACAACTTTCTCCATTTTAAATTTTTTTTATTAAACTCATGTAACATATCATAGAATTCGCACATATAAATTCCATTTCGTTGCTCCTGTCTGGATAAAATTGACCCATTTTTGTTCAAATTGGCAAATATTGCTTGCAAGACTTCTTCTCTCCTATCCTCCCGTCCTATTTTTATTTCAATAACAGTAATTGTCGTATAATCCACCTTTCTTTTAATTTCTATCGGCAAAGATGCATAATCTACGTTAACCTCCTGCCCATTAGAATCTTTTAAATTAACATGAAGTTTTTCCACTTGAAACTGATTTATCAGTGCATCTGCGAAAGTTCCTTCATTGACCTCTATTTCTGAAAAATTTATAGCACTTTCTTTTTTTCTGTTTAAAAAATACCCTATATAATAAAAAAACAAACTCATTACTCTTTGTTGTCCATCCAAAATTTCCAACTGATTATTCGCATTCCTACATGTATAAATTGGCGGGATAGGTAATCCTCGTAATAGTGATTCAACTAAACTTACTACCTGTTCTCTATTCCAACGATATTTTCTTTGATATTTCGGAATAATATACATATTATCATTTACACTTTCAACCAATGTTTTAAATCCTATATCCGACTTATACTGCTGAACCGTTACTCCATTGAGATAATCCATTAATTTATTGTCCATCTTATCTTCCTCCAGTATACTTAGCTACACCTATTTCTATACATTATGTCTCTATTATAATTGTTAGATTCTTTCATAGCAAGTCTACACGTAAATTATTCTTAACTTAATCAGCTACTCTTTCCATTCTACTTTCACCCTTCCATCGTCATACACATATATTCCCTTTACGTACTTCTTCAATACATTCCTAGTCAATTTTCTATCCCCCAGGCATTCTTCCCTCTCTTCTCTTGAAAGATTCTTCCTCATCTCAACCTTCTCTTCTCCACATATTAACTTTTCTAATTCTTGTTCTTGCGCTTCTAATCTTCCTTTTTCTTCCTCTAACCTTTCTCTAGCCTTCAAAAACTCCTCCCTCTCCATCTCTCCTTCCCGATATCTCTCATAATTTCTCCGATTTTCCTCTTTTATCTCCTCCCGCCTCTTTTCACATTTCTTTTTTTCCGCCTGATACCCTTCTATCTTCTCTTCACTCTGCCGTTTTACTCTCTCCCACATCTCTTCCTGACTAATCTCCCGCCGCAGATGCTCCTTTATCTCTCTCAACACAATTTGCTCCAGCATCCTGTCATCCGCTTTCCCCGCAAAGCACCCCGTATCTTCCTTCCCCTGACTATACGCGCAACTATAAAGCACATGCCCGTGCAGTCTCTTGCTTCCCGTCAGGCTTCTCCGGCAATTTCCGCATTTCACATAACCGCTCAGTAAGGTTGTTTCTTTATCAAATTTACTTTTCTTCGTGTGACGAATTTGGAGAGCCTGCGCTTTTTCAAAGGTTTCCCTGGATATGACAGGTTCGTGATGACCCTCTATCACCTTCCATGCACTTTTGGGTACAGGTATTTCTTTTCCGGTTCCCGGGTCTGGGATTTTGGTTTTTCCGTAGACCATGCAGCCTATATAGTTCTTGTCGTTCAGGATTTTTCGTATCATGTCGCTCGTCCACTGTAAGCCTCTTGTGGATGCTTTTTTATTATCTGACTTCTGGCGTTTGCTCATGGATTGGAGTGGTGTAAGTATGCCTTCTTCATTAAACAGGCGGCATATTTCTGTCTTGGAATAGCGCTGATTGGTCAATTCAAAGACTCTGCGTATCACTTCTACCTCATCTTCCACAATCAGTAATTCTTTTCGATTCTCCGGATTGATTCGATACCCATAAGGAGCAGAACCGCAGCAATACTCTCCTCTGCCTCTTTTAGTGTTCACCGCAGCTTTTACCTTAGCAGACTGGTCTTTGACATAAAAATCAGCAACCAGCCCTTTAAACTGCACTTCCAAATCTGATCCTTTTCCCTGATAATCCTTGGAATCATAATGATCTGAAATAGAAATGAATCGTACCCCCAGAAACGGGAAAATCTGCTCCAGGTAGGTTCCCATTTCAATATAGTTTCTGGCAAAGCGTGAAAAATCCTTTACTATTATGCACTGAACCTGGTTATTCCGAGCCAGCTCCAGCACCTGCCTGATGGCCGGGCGTTCCATCGTGGCTCCGGAATATCCATCATCGTAAAATTCCCGAAATGGCATAGTGGCCAGCTCCGGACTATGGGAAATATAATCTTTCACCAATTTTCGCTGGTTGATGATACTGTTACTCTCTCTCTGGGAATCATCCTCCATGGAAAGGCGGTAATATCCAATAACAAATTTTTGCTCGCTCATACGCCAACGCCTCCCTTGAATCGAAAATGAATTTCTAACCTTTTATCATCATACACATAGATTTTTTCAATCAACGCCTCGGCAAGTTCCGCATTGATTTTCGATGTACCTTTTAAATCTAACAGGCTTTTCAAAAATCGCGTTTCTTCCTTCTGCCGCTTCTGCATCTCTATCCTTCTTTGCTCTAAAGCTTTCTTTCTCTCATCACAAAATACTTTCCAATCATTGCGCTCTACTCTCATCGCCATATATGCTTCTCTGGATAAGTTTCCATCCTTATACTGCATAAATGCCTCTGCGAATTTTTCGGCCTGTCGCTCTGCTTCGACATTCATTCTCTTTATCTCATTTTCAATCTGCACAATTTTCGCTTGAAAAGCTGTTTTGCTCATGGCAACCATATTCTTTTTCTGTAATCCCGATAGTTGAAACTGCCTGTTCAATTCTGCATGAACAATGCTCTGTATCTTATCTTCGGAAACGCTTTTATAGTTGCACTTTCTTTCGTCCTGATACCGTGACGCACCGCAGAAATAGAAAACACTGCCATTCGACCTGCTTGTACTCATTTTCCGTCCGCATTCTCCACAATAAAATACATTGTAAAAGGCTCTTTCATCTTTTTTCCAGCCAACTACAGTTCTTGCTTCCTGACCTGCCTTTAACCTTTCCTGCGCCTTTTCAAATAATTCCCGACTGATAATGGGAGCATGTGCAGCAGGCGTAATAATCCATTCCCTTTCATCCAGTACCTCGCATCCCTTTTCACCTTTTTGAAATCTGGATTCATATTTTCGCTGAACCAGATCTCCATAGTAATTATTCCGATTTAACACTGCCCGTATAGAGGAATTCCCCCACTGGTGCAGCTTTTCACCTTCTTGGCAATATACATGATGATACTGGTCATAATCAGAAATCCGATGCACCCCCTCTTTATACAATTCATCAATGATATGCTGAATCTTCTTACCTGCTGCATATTCTTCAAAAATTCTCTGAACAATCTTCGCCGCTTCCGGTTCTATGAGCAGTGTGTACTTTCCATCCACTTTCTTACAACGATACCCGTACGGAGCTTTGCTCCCAACGTACTCTCCGTTTTTCTGCACAATACGTTTGGCCGCCCGCTCCTTTGCCGAAATATCTTTTGCGTAGGCATCATTTACCAGATTTTTAATATTCATGGTCAGATCCTGATTTTCTGAATCTGGTGCAAATGAATCATACTGATCGCATACGGAAATAAAGCGCACTTTCATAAACGGCAGTATTTTTTCCAGATAATTTCCTGTTTCGATATAGTTTCTCCCAAATCTAGAAAAGTCCTTTACCAGAATGCAATTTACTTTTCTTTCCCTGATGTCCTTCATCATCCGCTCAAAGCCCGGTCTTTCAAAATTTGTCCCAGTTTTCCCAATGTCCGAATAAATATCATACAGAGCCAGTTCATATTCTTTGTCCGCTTTTGCATTATGGGTCTGAATAAATTCCTTTATCAAAGCCACCTGTGTTTCAATGGATTCCACCTTTTTTTCATTCTTATCTACTGATAATCTGGCGTAGATCGCCGCCCTGTATACTGGAATTTGTGCCGATTTCCTCTCTACTAATTTCTTATACCTTTGCGCTGTCCTTCCCATTTATCCCACCTCTTTTCCGCATTCTGTCTGCTGTATTTCATAAAATTGTTTTATGATTTTCAGCTTTTCGATCATGTCTTCATAGCGGAGATGGATTTCCAACCGCTTGTTTTCATAAATATAGATTTTATCTACTGTTAATGCCAGCAGGATTCGATCTAGCTCTTTGATTTCCAGTGATTTTTTCCAATCTTCCAACTGAATGGCTGCAGACACTCCATTTTCAAACATCTGCTTTACCAGTTCTTTTTGCTTCTCGATCCTCCCGTTCAGCTCTTCACACTTTTTTCCATAGCTTTCCCGAAATTCATCAAACTCCTCTCTGCTAAGCAATCCGTCTTTTAAATCATCATAGAGCGACGCCCTCAATCCGTAATATCTACTGTATTCCGACTGCAATTTAGCTATCTGCGCATCATAACGAACGACCTGCTCATAATCTATTTTCATTTTCTGAAGTTCATCCATTATCCTTTCATAATCCGCAAAAAGTGCCGTATACGTCTGAATTTCTTTCAGCACGATTTTCTTTAACACTTCTTCTGAAACACTATGCCTAGTACAAGCTCCGCCCTTGTTCTTGCTCTGGCAGATATAAAATGCTTTTTCTCTGTCCTTATACCGATTTACTCTACGTATCATCGGCGTCCCGCAGTCTCCACAAAAGACAAAGCCGGAGAAAAAACTCGCATGCTCTGCTGTTTTCGACGCTCTTCCGTCATATTGCAATAGCTTCTGTACCACTTCAAACTCGCTCTGTTTTATAATGGCCGGATGTGTATCTTTCACTCTGACCCACTCTGTCTCTGGTTTATTCAATCGTTTCTTTACTTTATAACTGATTCGTTCCTGTCTACCCTGTACCAGATTTCCGATATAAACCTCATTGGTCAGGATACGTTTAATCTGAACTGCAGACCATTTCGGCGTATCTGTCCCCCTAAAGCCAGAATTATAATTTTCTCCGTTCGCCTTTTTATACGCCTTGGGTGACAGAACCTGCCGTTCATTCAATTTTTCCGCTATGGCTCCGAGGCTGAAGCCTTCCATTTTCCAGGCAAATATTTTTCTTACAACATCTGCTGCCTCAGCGTCCACCACAAGACGATTTTTATTTTCTGAATCCTTGCGATACCCATAGGGCGCAAAGGCTCCGATAAACTCTCCTTTTTCCCGTTTGATTTTCTGATGACTGCGTACCTTGCCGGAAATATCTCTGCAATAGCTTTCATTTAAAAAATTTTTCACCGGAACTACAAAAGATTTTTCCGAAAAATCCGCTGTATTGCTGTCAAATTGATCGGTAACAGATATAAAGCGCACGTTTAAAGCCGGGTAGATTTTCTCAATCCAACGCCCGGCTTCTATATACTCTCTTCCGAATCTGGATAAGTCTTTCACGATCACACAATTTACTTTTCCAGACTCTATGTCTTTTGTCATTCGTTTGAACTCAGGCCTGTCAAAATTTCCACCCGAGTATCCGTCATCCACATATATATCAAAGATCTGGATATCCGGCTGGCTTTTTACAAAGCTCCGAAGTAGCTCTCTTTGATTTGCAATGCTGTCGCTCTCTATCTTTGCACCCCCGTCCTCTATATCATCTCTGGATAGGCGAAGATACAGCGCCGCATCGTACATATCTGGCATATTCGTTTGTAACTGTTCCATTCTACATTGCTCCTAACCTGCGTATTCATGGAAGTGAAGTCAGAAGCCATGTATCATGTTCATTTTCCCTGACTTCAGGTTAACATAAAACCTATATCTTTGCAAGGCATTTTAATATATCAGCTTCGTTCTTTTTCTAAGATAATCCAGAATCGCTTCTGTAGCATCTATTTCTCCAGTCAATCTGACAATCACTGCATATCCTTCATTCATGTGAGCGTATGGAGAAACACCGGACTTTTCCACGAAAGCTCCCACTTTTTCTGCAATTATTTTTTGTGTATCCGGAAGCAGTTCTTCGATTTTCTTTAGCTGCTCAAGATCTACTGTCAGCTCTGCCTCTGGTCGATTGTCCATGATGCTCACCTCATTCCCAGCATATTCTCTGCCCAAGTCGTCCTATGCCTGTTTCATTTTCGCTTTTCATACCTTGCTGATTACAAGGTCAGTATAGATTCTTATGGTTAAAAATTTTATGCTGTAAACCACGCAGTTTTGCGTGTCATTCGCATCATTGAATTTTCGTGAAAATGAGGGGTCTGCGGCCAGATACGCATTTATGACGTCACCGTCAAAATGCCTCTGGTCAGGGGAAAGGCCCCTGAAACCCCTAATAATGTGAAATGACGGCAGATTTTGCCGTCACTTTTGATATATGACGGCATTTTTTGCCGCCACTTTTTGGATTTGACGACACTTTTTGCCGTCACAATTTTCTGCTTTTTGTGAATGACGGCATTTTCTGCCGTCACTTTTTTGAATTTGACGGCAGGTTTTGACGGCATTTTTGAAGAGTGCCGTCACTTTTTGCCGTCATATTCCAATTTTCTCCATAAAGAAAGCCGCAGCGGAATTTTACACTGCGACTTTTCTTATATTCAAAATTAGTTTTCTATACTTACTTATTTTCCTTATAAGTTTTTTATGTATCTACACTTGGGATAATTTGAACACCCCAAAAATCGTTCTCCTTTCCGTTCCCCTTTATTAGCAATTCGGATTACAAGTGTACCTCCGCAACGTGGGCATCGCATCACCGCTGTATTTGCCGTAGCCGTCTGATGTTTCTGTTGAACATTTGCTATATGTGTTAATTTTTGTGCTTCACTTACTTGAGTGAACGGATACAACTTTTCATATAACCTATCAACCTCTTTTTGCTCTAGTTGTTTTCCAACACGCACAACATTACTTTGAACAGCAGTAAGAATATTATATCGGTTAATAACAAAATGATTCCCGCTAGTCAACGTAATTTCCTTTAAAGTACACCGATCACTAAATACAATGTATGAATAAAATGGTAATTGAGACTCAGCACCAAAGAACTGCTGAAGCCATTTTAAGTGTACTTTGTTTTGAATAATCGGATTGAAAAACTTCGTTTTCTGCGATTTTCCTTTTCCAACAGGTAACGTCTGTGTCCAATATTGTTGTGTTTCTGTTCCAAAAATCCATCCACTGTAATTCTTTGACTCAAATACATAAATACCTGTTTCATGTAAAAGAATAACATCTATTTCTGTAGTCTCTCCGTTCTCTTTTGGCAGATAAACATTAAATAAAAATCTCTTATATCCTTCAAGTGTTTTCAAATATTTGTATGTATAAAATTCTCCTAAACGCCCTTTATCAAACCGAACACTTCCATATGGAATTTTCGTTTGGAGATAATATTCTGTTTTCTCATATTGCTTTTTCTTTATGAAGTAAATCGTAAAAGCAATAATTATCGCAAGTATAAACATTATCATCTTAAACTCCCCCTGTTTTACATTTATATAATTTTACCACATTTTAAAAATTGTGAAAATCTCTTATTTTCCACGAACTTCATATTTTCAAATTATTTTGTTTATAACCACAACTCCTCTCCTTCTTTACTCTCAAAATCGCTAGTTCATATTACGTCATTACTACAACCGCTCACCTTACATCATTTCATATTCAACCTGGGTAGATCTTTCCACCATTTTATAATGTTCTCACTTTTCGCTGTTATATTTCAATTTTCCTATAAAAAATGTCGCAATGGAATTTTCCACTGCGACTTTGCTTTTAGCTTTACACATTATAAGGCTTTACTTCTTCTACAAACCCATCCTTCGTGTAAATAGTTACTTTCTTTACTCCATAATAAGTTCTCGTGCTAACCCCTTTATATGATGTTCCATAGCTCTTTGCATTTATACGCCATTCATATTTTATGCGATTATTCTTCAACAAGCTTCTGTTATAACCGTCACCCATGATATCTAACATATTATTTTCAGACATACCAATTTCAACATCCCAGTATCTCTGTAATTGCTTAAGTTTCTTATTTCCTATCTTAAATGCTATTATTGAAAAAACTGCTACAAGCACTGTAATTATTATAATTGTAATCCAAAATACCTCCATACCTCTCCCCCTCATGTAATATAAGTGTATGTTATCATAAAATTTACATTTTGTGAATATGAGAACATACTATTCCCCCTCGAACGTCATTGCCACACTCTCTCCTGCCACATCATTCCAAGTCCAACCCGGGCAGATTTTTCTCAAAATAATTTAGAAAGCGTTTCATTTCTATTAGGAAAAATGAACGGAAACACTTGATTTTACTGACTTTCTTCCATGTAACCTTATTATAACGTCCGACCCATACCCCAACCGCTCATTCGGATATACCGTCTCCCCCGGCAGACTCCGCGCCCCGCGGATGAGATATGCTTTCAGCTTCTCCCCATACAGATAGGGATCGTTCCCATTTACAATCCCCCATTGCATCATCAGAGCCGCCGATCCGGTCACAAATGGAGCGGCAAAGGAAGTTCCTGTCACTGCCTCATATCCGCCGCCTGCGCGGGCGGTTATGATATTTACACCAGGTGCCGCCAGCTCTGGTTTGATCGGATGCCCCAATCTTGCAAATCCACGACCGGAAAAATCTGCATACGCCTGCGTGGCGTCATCGTACGCCCCCACCGAGATCGCCCGGCTGGCGGTCGATGGGATTGTCAGCGTCGTGTCCGGCGATGCCGCCAAAAAACGTGTTTCCCTGTTCAGTGCCATGCCCGCTGGCAGCCACAGATCATACTGACCATCCCGTATTTCTTCTGGAATCAGACGGATTTTCCAGAGCCCGTCCTGAATGTAGGTTCCTTTTGGAATCAAATCCAGATAAATCTCCTGCGCCTGACTGTATGGACTCGGCATCCCATAATATAGAAGAATCTCTTCCGTCTCATAGGAAAGCCGCTGTGCTCCCAATGATTCCCGGATCAGCCCGGCGCTGCTGCCGCCCGGGCTGAAAATTTCTACTGAAAACCGGTCCTGATACAATTTCCATAGCTGCACACCGAAGCCCGTCTGATATTCCCCCACTGCAAGCTCTATCTCCACCGGACGTCCCATCTGCAGAAATCCCGCCCGGTGTCCCATGCTGTATCCTTCATTTCCGGTTCCCACGATGATGGAAGTCCGCCCCCGCTCTGCCATCGAATTTAGATACGTCTCCAGCAGGCTGGTTCCGTCATGCGAACCATATGTATTTCCAAAGCTCAGATTCACCGCCACCGGCATCCGCCATTCCTGTGCGATTCCCACCACATAGTCCAACGCCCGCATCAGCTCTGTTGTCCTGGGAAATGAATCCGCAAGCGGCGTTCCAAGCTTCACGACCAGAAGTTCACTCTCCCAGGCTACTCCCCGGTAGTGTCCGCCGCCCTCCCAGCCATTTCCGGCTGCAATCGCCGCAACTGCCGTCCCGTGCCCGCTCACATCCCGCGACTGGACGATCTCGTAAGCGCGTTCCCGGCTGCCCGCCTCCAATGCCCGGTTGAGCTCCTCCCGCGTATAAATCCGGTTCTGCTCCTGATCCCAGAGTGCGGCGATGCGCGTCGTTCCATCTGCGTTTCGAAAGTCCGGATGGAAATAATCGATTCCAGAATCGATGATGGCAGTCAATGTGCCGCGACCACTTAAATCAGCATCTCTGCCATACACATTTTGAGAGACTTGATTTCCGCTCTGCACCGGCGCAATACAGGTATCACGAATCGCCCGATTCACCTCAAAATAAAGACGTTTCGGCTTTTCTATATACTCAACCTGTGATAATCCTGCCAGATCATCCACCTGCGATTCAGGGAGCCGCACAATCGCGTAGCCGCCGGAAAGTGGATATATTTCCGCCTGCGGCAGCTGTTCCTGCAACTTTTCCACAGTTCCATTATATTGAATGATTAATTCCCAGCGTTTCGTATTCTGGTCGTATCCCATCTGAAGTGCCGGGGACTTTTCCCGTTCCGCTTCTGTCGCATCCAAAGACAAGTTTAAAAGGTTTTCTTTTTTCTGGCTCTTGCCATTCACTAATTCACTCATTTTACAGTTTATGCTTATATGGCAAATCCCAGCATCATATTCTATCTATTTTTTTAACAAAACAAAACCCGGTACATCTCTGTACCGGGCTATCGATCATGCAGAAGAAGGGACTTGAACCCTCATGATGTTGCCATCACACGGACCTGAACCGTGCGCGTCTGCCAATTCCGCCACTTCTGCTCACTGCGGGAGATGGGACTTGAACCCACACGAGCATACACCCACAAGATCCTTAGTCTTGCCTGTCTGCCAATTCCAGCACTCCCGCTTACTGTTTTTCAATTTTCTCTATTCGATGATTTTCTCACCGACAAAGAGTAGTATAGCACAATTTCATTTAAATTGCAAGCCTGTTTTCCGCAAATTTATATCTGAATTTATTGAATCAGAGTATAGCAAAAACCCGGCACATCTCTGTACCGGGCTATCAGTCATGCAGAAGAAGGGACTTGAACCCTCATGATGTTGCCATCACACGGACCTGAACCGTGCGCGTCTGCCAATTCCGCCACTTCTGCTCACTGCGGGAGATGGGACTTGAACCCACACGAGCATACACCCACAAGATCCTTAGTCTTGCCTGTCTGCCAATTCCAGCACTCCCGCTTACTGCTTTTTATTTTTGCCTGTCGAGTGAGTCACTCACTGACGAAGCTTAGTATAGCACAGGCGCTCCGCGAATGCAAGCATTTTTTTGTTTTTTTTATTTTTTTTTATTTGTTCTAATTATTCCTATATTTTTATAGTTTCTTTCTACGGCAAAATCATGTATTTCAGCCCTATCCTACCACTCCGCAGCTCCCTTAAAAAATCCTTTCTTACTTCTTAAACAGGAAAATAGACAACCATTACACATTTCTGGTTACTGTTCACGCACACGTGCCCAGTAACGGAATTTGCCGTGGCTTCGCATTTAAATACGGCAAATTCCTGCTGCCACCACGTTTTCTTACGGCACTTTCGGTTCCAAAAGTGCCTACCTGTGAACAGTAACCATTTCTGCATTCCTATAGCCACAAAATGTCTCCTTTGAGATTGAAAAAGCGCTGTCTTTCTGCTATAATACATAGTTGCATTGATTTCTTTCATTAAAATTAAGAAACATTACAAAAAGGGCGTAAAAAGGCGCAATAAGAAACCGAAAGAAAGGCGGAAATCCTGATAAGCAAAGGGTTTTCGGATAGGTAAATCATAAAATGAAATTAGGTATCGTAGGTCTGCCAAACGTAGGCAAAAGTACACTGTTTAATTCTCTGACCAAGGCTGGCGCTGAGTCTGCCAATTACCCGTTCTGTACCATCGATCCGAACGTCGGTGTCGTACCGGTTCCGGATCCGCGTCTGGGTCAGTTAGCAGCTCTTTATAATTCTGCCAAAATCACTCCGGCTGTGATCGAGTTCGTTGATATCGCTGGTCTGGTAAAGGGCGCTTCCAAGGGCGAGGGTCTTGGAAACCAGTTCCTTGCCAATATCCGTGAGGTAGACGCGATCGTACACGTTGTCCGTTGCTTTGAGGATCCAAATGTTATCCATGTAGACGGCAGCGTCAATCCGCTCCGCGATATCGAAACCATCAACCTGGAGCTCATCTTCTCCGATATGGAAGTTCTGGAACGCCGTATTGCCAAGACCACCAAGAGCGCCATGGGAAATAAATCCCTTGCAAAAGAGCTGGAAACTCTGAAAAAACTGTATGCGCACCTTGAAAACGGCAATCTGGCTAAGAGCTTTGAGCCGGAGGACGAGGATGAACTCACGTTCATCAATACGCTGGATCTCTTAACCTGGAAACCGGTTATCTTCGCTGCCAACGTATCTGAGGATGATCTGGCAGATGACGGTGCTTCCAATGAATATGTAAAACAGGTTCGCAAATTTGCAGCTGAGAACGACAGCGAGGTATTTGTTATCTGTGCACAGATTGAACAGGAAATTGCAGAACTGGACGAGGACGAGAAAAAGATGTTCCTCGAAGATCTCGGTCTGACCGAATCCGGTCTTGAAAAACTGATCGCAGCCAGCTACCGTCTGCTTGGTCTCATCAGTTATCTGACTGCCGGAGAAACCGAGACACGCGCATGGACCATCAAGGTCGGCACCAAAGCTCCGCAGGCAGCTGGAAAGATCCACTCTGATTTTGAGCGCGGTTTCATCAAAGCCGAGGTAGTCAACTATCAGGATCTCTTAGACTGCGGTTCCTACAATGCAGCCAGAGAAAAAGGGTTGGTACGCATGGAGGGCAAGGACTACGTGGTGAAGGATGGCGATGTTGTGCTGTTCCGATTTAACGTTTAATACCCCTTCCATATAATTTAAAAACATTTTCCCCGAAATTCGCTCATACACTGTATTAAACGAATTCCGGGGATTTTTTATGAGCTCAAAAACAAAAATTGTCGTACTCCGCATGAAAGAGATTATTTATACTGCTATCTTTATCGGACTGGGGCTTCTTCTCATCGCCCTTCTTCTCATCATGTTCCGACCGGGCAGGAAGACGCAGAGCGCCTCCGCTCCCGCTGCGGCCGGCATTTCCTATCTGCCTGGTATGTACAGTTCTACCCTGACACTCGGCAGCCAGGCAGTCAACGTCGAAGTCACGGTTGATTCCACCCAGATCACCTCTGTTACCTGCCGTCCTTTAAGCGACTCCATCGAAACTATGTACCCACTGCTCTCCTCTTCCGCTTCGCATCTCTCGGAGCAGATCGTGAGCACGCAATCGCTTGAAAATCTCTCCTTTGAAAGTGGCAGCCAGTATACCTCGCAGGCATTATTAAATGTGATACATACTGCATTAGCAAAAGCAATCCTTTAAATTTCGTATAGCATAACATCAAAAATTTCAAAGAACCCCTTCATCGGATGCTTTAGAAAAGCACCTTATCTTTTAACCAAAAAAATCCGGCTGAACCATCTTTTCAAACGGTTCAACCGGACTTTTTATTTCCGTATTCTTTTACGTTATTTACTGAATAACCTTAACCGGGCACTTCGCTGCACAAGCTCCGCAGTTTACGCACTTCTCATAATCGATAACAGCTACGTTGTTATCCATATGGATTGCGTCAAACTTACACTGCTTGGTACACAGCGTACAGCCGATACAGCCAACCTGGCAGGCTGCCTTGACAGCTGGTCCACGATCGTGGGAGCTGCACTGTACCAGATGTTTTGCCTTGTACGGTACCAGGTCGATCAGGTGTTTCGGGCAGGCTGCCACGCAGGCACCACACGCTACACACTTCTCTTTGTCTACAACCGCTACGCCGTCTACCACGTGGATTGCATCGAATTTACATGCCTTCACACAGGTACCGAAGCCGGTACAGCCGTAAGAACATGCCTTTGCACCGCCACCCGGTACAACGGATGCCTTCGCACAGTCCTCGATACCATGGTACTCGTACTGTACTTTTGTCTTGTCGCAGGTACCTTTACATTTAACGAAAGCTACCTTCTTCTCAGAGGAACCAGCCTCTACACCCATGATAGCAGCGATCTTCTCGCCAACCGGAGCGCCGCCGACCGGGCAGGCATTGACCGGAGCTTTGCCCTCTGCGATGGCCTTTGCAAGACCATCACAGCCCGGGTAACCACAGCCACCGCAGTTGTTGCCTGGCAGCTCTTCACGAACAGCTGCCTCTTTTTCATCTACTTCAACTTTAAATTTCGCGCCGAACAGACCCAGACCGACACCAACGATGATGCCGACTGCCGCGATCACGACAGCAGCGATAATGATTGAATTCATATCCATTTTCGTCTCCTCCTTCTACAGTAATCCGGAAAATCCGAGAAATGCAATCGCCATCAGACCAGCCGTTACAAGTACGATAGGAGATCCCTGGAAGTTATACGGGATATCATTTCCCTCGATGTGCTCACGGATACCTGCCAGAAGCACGATGGAGATGGTATAACCAACGGCTGTACCAACACCATTTACCACGCTCTGTAAAAATCCATATCCGTTCTGGACGTTTGTCAGGGCAACACCAAGAACGGCACAGTTTGTTGTAATCAGCGGAAGGAATACACCCAGCGCGTTATACAGGGAAACCATGCACTTCTTTAAGAACATCTCAACGATCTGAACCAGTGCTGCGATAACGAGAATGAAAACGATGGTTTTCAGGTAATCGATACCAAGCGGTGCCAGAACGAACTGATAAATCAGGTTTGCAACGATGGATGCGATGGTAATAACGAAGATAACCGCACCACCCATACCAGCTGCTGTTTCAACTTTTTTGGATACGCCGACGAAGGAGCAGATACCGAGGAACTGGCTCAGTACGACGTTGCTGACCAGCGCCGAGCTTATCGCAATAATAAGTAATTCTTTCATCACTTCTCCTCCTGTTCCTTCTTAACTTCTGCATCATGACCAGCACAGCTTAAGCAGTCGCCGCTGCAGCAGCCACCCTTCTTCTTCTCTTTTACGGAACCGTTTGTTGCACACGGCATCTTCAGACGATTCTGAAGAGCAGTCAGGCAAGCCAGTACGAAGAATGCACCCGGCGCCAGGATGAAGATTGAGATCGGCTGATAGGAAGCCGGCATAATCTGGATACCAAAGATAGTACCTGCACCCAGAAGCTCACGGAAAGAACCGATGAGTGCCAGAGCAACTGTAAATCCAAGTCCCATACCGATACCGTCAAATGCAGACAGGATCGGACCGTTCTTCATAGCATATGCCTCGGCACGGCCAAGGATGATACAGTTAACTACGATCAGCGGAATGTAAAGTCCCAGGGAAGCATATAAGCTTGGAACGAAACCTTCCATCAACATATCTACGATGGTTACGAAGGATGCTACGACTACGATCTCTGCCGGCAGACGCACGCCGTCCGGAATGATCTTACGAAGCAATGCAATCAGAAAGTTCGCCGCAATCAGTACGGCGGTTGTCGAAAGTCCCATGCCGACACCGTTGATGGCGGAAGTGGTTACCGCCAGGGTCGGACACAGACCCAGCATCTGAACGAAAATCGGGTTTTCTTTCCAGATACCGTTATATAAGCGCTCTACATATTTATTCATAATCTTTCCACCTCCTACTGTGCCAGGCAGTTAGCCACGAAATAGATAGCTGCATCTGTCGCGTTGGTGACTGCCTTGGAAGTGATCGTTGCACCACTGATGGCTTCAATCTGATTATCTGCAGACGCGCCTGTCTTTGTAACTTCCAGGTTCTCAGCTTTCTTGCCGATAAACTGATCCTTGAAATCCGGTTCTTTGGCTCTCATACCAAGACCTGGCGTATCGCTGATGCTTAAGAAACCGATACCGGTCAGCTCGCCCTCGTTGCTGATACCAACTGCGATCTGCACGTTGCCGCCGTAGCTCTCTGCGGAGGTAGAGGTAATCAGGTAACCGATCTGGTTGCCGCTTGCATCCAGCGCTTCTTTTGCATCATTGATGGTAACTTTTCCAAATCCCCACTCAGAGATGCTGTCCGCTGCAGCAGTTACTGCGTCAGCCAGCTCCTGCGGTTCATCAAAGCTTGCCGCATCCGGGTAAACTTCCTGATAAGTTTTAGTAGCTGCTGCCTCCTGTGCCTGTGCAATCGGATCCAGCGTAATATCATGTACTGTTCCCAGACAGATACCAGCTACCAGAGTAATAACGAAAAGGATGATTGTATTTTTGATAATCTGGTTCATTATTTCTTCTGACCTCCTTTTCCAAATGCTGTCGGAAGCGTATAGCGCTCAATCAGCGGTACCAGCAGGTTGCTGAAGATGATCGCATAGGAAACGCCCTCCGGAGAAGCACCCCAGAGACGGAAGATTCCGGTTACGATTCCGAGGATCAGTCCGTATACGATCTGTCCCTTCGGAGTCAGAGGACTCGTTACATAATCGGTTGCCATAAAGAATGCACCGAAGATAAGACCACCTGCACAGATCTCACTGAGAGAATAGGTCAGGTTGAATCCACCAAACAGGAATGTAAATACAAATACGGTTCCAATGTAAATCAGCGGGATAACCGGGCTGATAACTTTGCGGACTACCATGTAAATAGCACCAATCAGCAGGGCAATTACAGATACCTCACCGATAGTTCCCGGGATACGTCCGATTACCAGGGATGCCAGATCCACTGTCTCACCGGCTCTTAACTGTGCCAGCGGAGTTGCACCTGTCAGACTGTCAAATCCAAGCTTTGCGGATGAGAAGTTATTCATAAACAGAGCGAAGGAAGTCAGAAGGAAACATCTGGCTGCCAGTGCCGGGTTCATGAAGTTCTGTCCCAGACCACCGTAAAGCTGTTTTACAACGATGATTGCAAAGAATGCACCAAGAACCGGGATCCAAACCGGGATTTCCGGCGGCATATTCAGTGCAAGAATCATGCCGGTAACAACTGCACTGCCGTCCGAAATCGTAATCGGCTTGTGCATTAATTTCTCATAAAGATACTCGGCTGCCACACTGGCGATCACGGTAGCGATCAGAACCAGAAGTGCATTCATGCCGAACTGCCATACACCATAAACACTGGCAGGAATCATGGCGATCACAACGTCAAACATCAGGCGCTGTGTCGTAACTCCGTCACGAACGTGAGGTGATGACGATACTTTTAATAATTTTTCCATTTCTTCCCACCTCCTACTTTCTGCGGCTGGCTGCTACTGCCTTACGCATCTCTTTGAATGCCTGGGTCAGCGGCCGTCTTGCCGGACAAGCATATGCACAGCATCCGCACTCAACGCATTCCATGCCGTTTAAGCTCTGGAATTTCTCAAGATCGTGAGCCGTAGATGCTTTCATCATCAGCGGAGGTACAAGGTGCTCCGGACAAACGCCTACACAGCGTCCGCAACGGATACATGCTGACGGCTCCATCGCTGCTACCTGGTCCTTGGTAAAGGTGGTCAGAGCAGATGAAGTCTTCGCTACCGGGAAGTCAAGGCTGAAAAGAGCCTGTCCCATCATAGGACCACCAGAAATCATCTTCTCCGGTTCCTGTTTAAAGCCGCCTGCTGCCTCTACCAGTCTCTGATAGTTGGTACCAAGACGTACCTCAAAGTTCTGCGGCTCTGCAATGGCATCACCGGTTACCGTAATGATCTTGCGGATCAGCGGAGTTGTCTTGCATACTGCATTATAAATAGAAGCAACGGTATCAATATTGTCTACGATACAGCCTGCATCTGCCGGCAGCATGGAAGAATTGATCTCACGTCCTGTCACTGCATAGATAAGTGTACGCTCACCACCCTGCGGGTACTTGGTCAGCAGCGGACATACTTCGATTCTCGGCTCGTCCTTTACCATCTCCGTCAGCTTCTTGATAGCCTCCGGCTTGTTGTTCTCGATACCGATAACACCCTTCGCATTGTCAAACAGCTGAAGCATAACCTTCAGGCCGCCGATAATCTGCTCCGGACGCTCCATCATGGTACGATAGTCACTGGTTAAGTACGGCTCGCACTCTGCACCGTTGACGATAACGTAATCAATTGCGTTCTCATCTTTCGGAGTAAGCTTTACATGTGTCGGGAAACCAGCGCCGCCCAGGCCGACGATACCGGCATCCTTAACGATCTTACGGATCTCTTCTTTCGACAGCTTTGTTGCATCTCTGTCTGTTCCGAAGCCCTCAATCGCCTCTTCCTCACCGTCATTCTCCACCAGGATTGACTGAACCATTGCACCATTGGCAACCAGCTTGGACTCGATTCCCTTTACCGTACCGGAAACAGAACTGAGTACGTTTGCGGAAATAAATCCGCCTGCCTCTGCAATGATCTGGCCTTTCAGCACGTGATCGCCCTTCGCTACCAGTGGTTTCGCAGGTGCGCCAATGTGCTGGGACAGCGGATAAACCATGATCTCGCCCTGTAACGGTTCGAGAACCTTGATCGGCTTATCCTCAGACAGTTCTTTACCCTCATATGGATGAATGCCGCCTATAAATGTAGCCAAACCCATCAATTAAACCCTCTTTCTCTTACTAAATTTTCCTTCATCCTCCACCCATTCACCTCCCGTCAGATGCCTTTTCTGCCGAAATTGTGAAAATATTATCGGGCGTAGGAGCTAGAATCTACCGCGTATAGTATAACACAGGTAAAAAAAATTCACAATTGAAAAATGAATCTTCTGCCCCCTTCACTCTGTATAAAAATTAATACAAATGGTTATAATATAGCTTTTGTTTATACAGAATTAACAAAACTGTGTAAAAATCCCGTAAAACTTTCCCTTAAATACTATGTCAATAGCCTTGGCGAAAAAAGGAAAGTCCGGCGGAGTTTGCCTCTGCCGGACTTTCCTTTTTTCTCGTTACCTAAAGAGCTGCACAGTCTACTGGAAAAACTTACTCCAGTACCCCTGCACAAAAATAAACAGCACAATCAGTGGAATGACATATGTCACATACGCTCGCACCTGGCGCGGGAACTTCACGCCTTTTCCCTCATTTGCCTCCTTGAGGAAATTTTCAAATCCCCATCCATACCGGCTGGTACAGAACATCAGGTAAACGAGACTTCCGAGTGGAAGCAGGTTGTTGCTGACGATGAAATCCTCGAGATCCAACACGTTGCTGCCCTCTCCGAACGGCATGAAACCACTCCAGAGATTGAAACCCAGCACGCACGGAAGCGACAGGACCGTAATCACCACCAGATTGACGCAGACTGCCTTTTTGATCGAACAGCCAGTCAGATCCGTTGCAAAGGATACGATATTCTGGAATACCGCTGTGACCGTTGATGCCGCCGCAAAGGTCATAAAGACAAAGAACAGCGTGCCCCAGAAACGTCCGCCTGCCATGTGGTTAAATACATTCGGCAGCGTGATGAAGATCAGGCTTGGTCCCTGTCCTGCCTCGATGCCGTAAGCCGCACATGCCGGAAAAATGATAAGTCCTGCCATAAACGCTACCAGCGTGTCAAGGACCAGTACATTGATCGCCTCGCCGGTCAGGCTGCGCTCTTTATCGATATAACTTCCAAAAATCGCCATCGCACCGATACCGATACTCAACGTGAAGAACGACTGTCCCAGCGCCGCAAATACGACCTTGCCGACACCAACCTCCTGAATCTTGCCAAAATCCGGCTTTAAGTAAAATTCAAGTCCCGGACGTCCGCCTTCCATCCGCACCGAATTGATTGCCAGCACAACCATCAGGAATAATAGGCAGACCATCATCATCTTTGTGATCTTCTCAACGCCGTTCTGGAGTCCCATCGCACAGATGGAAAAACAGAATACGACACAGAGCAGCATAAATACCGTCATCAGTCCCGGATTTGCCAGTACAGAGCCAAATTCCCCTGCTACACCGTCCGCATCCAGACCCACGAAATCGCCTTTCGCCATCTTGAACACATACAGCAGAAGCCATCCGGCTACCGTCGTATAAAACATCATCAGGACATAGTTGCCCGCCATCGCGAACCATTTTTCAAAATGCCACTTAGTACCCTTTGGCTCCAGCACATCAAATGAAAGCGCCGCACTCTTCTGGCTCGCTCTGCCGACCGAGTATTCCATAACGATGATCGGAAGACCTAAAAGCACCAGAAATGCCGCATAAATCAGTACAAACGCCGCGCCGCCATACTGACCGACAATGTACGGGAATCTCCACACATTTCCCAGACCGATCGCACAGCCCGCGGAAATCAGGATAAATCCCAGCCGAGAGGAAAAACGTTCTCTTCCCATTTCTACTTACCTTCTCCTTTTTTATTTCTACAGGCCCACACTGACAAGAGTCAGACGGGCGCAAAAAAGAGGCGCCTCCGCAAATCCCGGTACCAGCCCGAATTTCGGAAACGCCACCAAATGGTATTTTACTATATTCTGTTTTAAAAGACAAGTTTTCAGGTGCTTTTTATCCCTCAAACGTCTCTACTTCCTCCCGGTTCGGCACCGACGGAGCTGCTCCTGGGCGGGAAACGGCGATCGCTGCCGCTTTTGCCGCATGTTCCAGCGCCGTCTTCGGGTCTTCACCGAGCTGTAAGCCGCCAATAAAATAACCGGTAAATGTATCGCCTGCCGCTGTCGTGTCCACAACCGGCACTTTATAGATTCCCTGACGAAGGACTGTGTCGCCATCGCGGTACACGGAACCATCGCCGCCGAGTGTCAGGACAATCTTCGCCTCCGGGAACTGTTTTACCAGTCCGTTCATCAGCGTCTGCGGATCTTTGGTTGCCTCAATGCCGCAGATATCCGACGCCTCCACCTCATTTAATAAGAAGTAATCCACATATTCCAGCGGATAGGACAGGATCTTCGCATTCATCGGGGACGGATTCAGAACGATCTTCATGCCTTTTTCATGGGCTTTCTCCATGATATAGCCGATCTCGCTGATCTCATTCTGTAAAATCAGGAAATCGTCCGCCTCAAACTGTGTCAGGACGCGATCCACCATTTCCCTCGTGATCCGCTGGTTGGCACCGCCATACAGCAGAATGCAGTTCTGCCCTGCCGGATCTTTCTGAATGATCGCGTGTCCTGTCTGCCCGTCGAGATGCTCGATCAGCTCCGTGTGGACGCCCGCCTTCTTCATCTGCTCGATGAGGAAATCTCCATCCCCGGCTCCGACAGCTCCGGCGTGCCATACGTCTGCGCCCGCCTTGCTCAGCGCGATCGACTGATTCAGCCCTTTGCCGCCGCTGAATACCTGCAGTGACTCGGAGGACATCGTCTCTCCCGCTCTTACAAAATGATCCACCTGATACGTATAATCAATATTCAGTGAACCAAAATTCAATACCTTCACTCTGCTCCCCTCTCTCTCCGGTTACCGGGACGGCTGTATTCTCGCCGTGCTCTCCCGCACCACCAGTTCCGGCGCAAAGATTACCTTGCTCTCCGGTCTTTTATGTTCCCGTATCTGTTTCAGAAGCAGCCGTACCGCCTCTCTTCCCATCTCCCGTACCTGCTGGCGTACCGTTGTCAGCGGCACCTCCAGCATCCGTGCATAGAAAACGTCATCGTATCCGACAACCGAAACATCTTCCGGTACTTTCTTTCTATATTCCTTGAGTTTTCTGCATACGCCATACGCCGAAGCGTCGTTGCAGGCGAAAATCGCCGTAAAATCCTGTGAAATGAGCTTTTCGACCGCCGCCGCGCCGCCCTCCTGCGTATACTCGCCGGCACAGACGAGACGTTCATCCACTGGAATTCCCGCCTCCTCCATCGCCCGGCAGTAGCCATGGTAACGGGCCTCCGAATCCATCTGGGTCGCATGCGGTCCCACAACGCAGGCAATCCGCCGGTGTCCAAGGCTTAACAGATGGCGCGCCGCCAGATAACCGCCGATCTCATGGTCGGTACCGACCGCCGGACAGTTCCGAAGCTCCGGGATCCGGTCAACTACCACATAGGGTATGTGGATCGATTCCAGATAATCGATCTCCTCCGCCGCCATCTCCCGCGTATTATCTTTAGCCATGATAAACACAATGCCGTCCGCGCCTTTATCCGCCAGAAGATCGATATACTCGCGATCCCGGTCATAATTATCATTCGTGTTGCAGAGAATCACACTCCAGCCATTTTCGCGGCACGCCTCATCGATCGCACGCGCCATATTGGCAAAATATACATTGGAAATATCCGGGACGATAAATCCTATGGTCTTGCTCTGCCGCTTTACCAGACTGACCGCGAGCTGGTTCGGACGATAATTCAGTTCCCGCGCCTTCGCTAGGATCTGATTCTTTGTCTCATCCGAGATCTTATATCCTTTTCCATTGAGAACCAGTGAGATTGTCGTCACGGAAAAACCAGTCGCAGCGGCAATATCCTTGATGGTTGCCCTCACTCATCCACCTCCGATGCGATCAGATCCATGAGAACCTGAATGGATTTCTGATATTTTTCTATCTCGACCCGCTCATTTGGCTTATGCGCCATACCTGCCTCGCCCGGACCAAATAAGAGAACGGCTGCATCCAGCTTGTGTTCCACCAGGATCGAAGCATCTGTAAAGAAATTAATCCCAGTCGTCTCCACCGGAAGCCCTTTTTTCTCCAGTTCCTTCGAGAGCTGTTTCACAAGCGGATGGGATTCTCCAATCTCGATCGCCCGCCGGTCATTGACAATCCGGCAGCTGACGCGGAATTTTTCTTCTGATGTAACGGAACGCGCCGCCGCAAACGCCTCCGCCTGACCGACTACCATCTGACTTGTCAGTCCCGGTGTCATACGGATATCCATGAGAATCCGGCAGGTGTCCGGCGTCATATTTGGCGCCACGCCGCCGGAAATCTGCGTTACCTGCGCGGTCGATGCGCCGAGAACCGGGTGTGTGAAGCTTTTCACATATGTTTCAATCTCACCTGTCAGCGCCATCGCCTGTTCCACGGCATTGCAGCCCTCCTGCGGGTATGCCCCGTGGCTCGTCTTTCCGTGTGCTTCTATCTCCAGCCACAGGCAGCCTTTCTGCGCCACGCCCAGCCTGCATCCCGTCGGTTCTCCTATCAGAAGCGTTCCAATCGACGTCTCCGGGACTTCCTTTAAGATCTCCCTGGCGCCGATGCCGCCCTTTTCCTCATCACAGGTTCCGAGGAAATGGATCGTACGCGGCACCGGACGACCGGATTTTTTATATTCACAGAGCGCGTACACCATCGCGGCAAGCCCACTCTTCATATCGCTGGCACCGCGGGCATAGAGAAAACCGTCCCGTTCCACCGGAACCGCCGGGTCAGTCTTCCATTCTCCGGTATCTCCGTAAGGAACCGTGTCCAGATGCCCGTTCCAGAAGATCGGAGCGCCATCAGACTCCCCCTCAAGCTCCGCCAGCACATTGGCGTGTGTCGCGTCAATCCGCTGTATATGTGCAGAAATTCCCGATTGTTCGAAATACTTGCACAAATATTCTGCCACTGCTCCCTCGTCATCCCGTCCATTGACACTCCGAATGGTCAGAAGCTCTTTTAAAAGTTTCACCGCTCCGTCCATACGCGCTCTCCTTTTTCCTGCTATCTTATTTCTGAATCAGCCAGTCTGCGATATTCTGCCACAATTTATTGTAGTATTCCCACTCGCAGAATTCCGGCGGTGCCCAGTGCGGTGCACAGTCGGTTGTGACAACACCGCTGCGCCCTTTTCCATAAGAAGCAAACGCGATAAACGGATCGCCCTCTACAGTAACCGGAACCTCTGCCTCCGGTTTTGCGATTACCTTATTGTAACCGAGAACCTCCGGCCAGTCGGTCGGAATGCCCTTTAAAGCTTCATGCTCGCCCACGGTTACCGGTTTTACACCCTCGCAGTGTTCCATACGGTCATCGACCGTCAGAACCTCAACTGGAAGAACCTCCTGTACGGCTGTGTCATGCCATTTGCCCTTTGCATCCACGCCGGAGAAGGTCAGATAGCCGCCGACCATCAGAAGAGCGCCGCCATCGTTGACATAGTCGCGGATCAGATTGCAGCGGTTCGGCATTTTCTCACTGCGGTTAAACGTAGCACCCGGCAGAAGCAGGGTGTTCGCTCCAATATCGGACAGAATTACCAGATCATACTGTTTCAGTTCTTCCATTGTAAATGGAAATTCTTCATTTGCCAGATGGTTTGGAAGGAATGTCACCTCATAACCACCTGCCTCAAGGGCTGCTTTCAGCCATTTTTCACCGGTTTCATAGGTAGAAGTGTAAAATGAATCAAATCCCTTAACATGGGTTGTATAGCTCATCCAGGACTCGCCTGCCAGTAAAACTTTCTTGCTCATATTTTTATCTCCTTATATATTTATCAATTCCTTATTTCTTCTCTCCCCAGGAAAGAATCAGTTTCGCATACACCAGAATCGCTTCCAGATAGGAATCGAGCTTCAGCCACTCATCCACGGTATGGCACTGTGCGCCCTCGCCCGGTCCGTACTGGATCGTCGGGCATCCGGCAATGTTGCGCCACAGGCGGGAATCACAGCCAAAATGGGATCCTTCCACCTTCACGCTGCGCGAAAGTGCCTCACTGTACGCCTCCTTAAAGGTGTCTACCAGCGGATGATCCTCCTCCATCTCAAACCCGTGTCCGGTCTGGTAAATGGAAATCTTCGGCGGATGTGCCTCCATCCACGCGTCGGAACGGCTGATCCGCTCAACGACCTCTGTAAATTCCTTTACAACCATATCCTGATTCATCAGGGTCGGAACATAGTGGACGCAGGTAGAAAAACTGCACTCGCCCGGCACGGTAGAACCGGCGGTTCCACCCTCGATCACGCCGATATTTAAGCTTGGCGGCGGAAGCAGGCGGTGGCGGATCGTCAGAAGCCAGCGGTGCTCCATCTCATTTAACCCCTGAATTACCTTGATCGCCTTCTCGATCGCGCTGACGCCCTCGGCTTTTGCACCGGAATGGCACGCTTTTCCTTCAAAATCAACCTTAAAGAATACCCAGCCCATATGCGCCAGAATCAGGGTATCGTCGGTCGGCTCGCAGTTGACAACGCCGTCGGCTTTCAGACCGCGCATTACCGCCTGGATCGAGCCATTGCCTCCGCCTTCCTCGTCACACACGGAGGTAATTGTCACATCGCCCGGCAGCTCATAACCGGCATCCTGCAAAAGCTTTACCGCCATCACCGATGCCATCAAACCGCCCTTCATATCCGTGCAGCCGCGTCCGTACATCTTGCCATCCCGAATTACCGGCTCAAACGGCGGGTTCGTCCAGCCGTCTTCCATCTCCGCCGGCATAACGTCAATATGACCGTTAAATAACAGGCTTTTTCCGCCCTGTTTTCCTTTAAATGTCGCATAGACATTGGCACGGTCGGTCTGGTTGTGCCCCAGGTTTCCTTCCTGGTGCTTTTTGTAGCTTTCCTGAATCACAGCCTCATCCATCGGATCCACCGTGATCTCGTCGGCTCCCATCGATTCAAACAGGTTTACCATATACTCCTGTCCCTGTTTCTCCAGACCACCATCGATTCCGTGCCCTAAGTCATGGGTATCAATTCCCACCAGATTCTTGAGTTCTTCGATATATTTCTCTTTGTTCTGCTCTAAAACTTCTTTCAGGTCTCTCATCTATATCTGCCTCCGAACACAAGTATTATAAACTATGCCTCGCTGTATCTTCTCAGCCCTGCCTCAACGATATCCCAGAACTTCGCCGCATCGATATCGATCGCTACGTTTGCAGTCGGCTCCTGTCCGCCGTAACCGAAGAAATCGCAGTTAGTACGTCCGTAGGACTGGACGCTGCGGATGTCAATGTCCACATGCATCGGTTTCAAGGTCACAACGCTCGGATCAATCAGCCATGCGATCGTAACCGGATCGTGCAGAGGTCCGCCTTCCCAGCCAAATACCTCTTTCTGGGTCTTGCAGAAGAAGCGCATCAGATCCGCAAAGAGCTTGGATGCCTTATTGCCGATCTTCTCCATCCGGTCAACGATCTCCGGATAGCACAGTACCTTGCGGGTAACATCCAGACCCATCATCGTGATTGGGCGTCCGCTGGTAAAGCATACATACGCTGCATCCGCATCGGCGATGATATTGAACTCTGCCGCTGGAGTTACGTTACCATTGGTATACGCGCCTCCCATCAGGACGATCTGTTTGATCTTCGGAATAATCGCCGGTTCCATCCGCATCGCCATCGCCAGATTGGTCATCGGACCGGTTGTCACCATCGTGATATCGCCGTCAGACTCCATCAGGGTTTTAACGATGAAATCGACTGCATGCTCTTTCTCTAATTCTTTTGTCAGCGGCGGGAAAACCGGACCATCCAGCCCTGTTTCACCGTGGATATCGCCCGCTACCATTTTTTCACGCACCATCGGCTGTCCGCAGCCCGCATACACTGGCACATCCACACCGAGCCACTGGCACACATTTCTCGCATTAATCTGCGTTTTCTCCAGCGTCTGGTTGCCTGCTACGACTGTAATACCTAACAGATCGATCTTGTCACTGTTCGCCGCCAGCGTGATCGCGACCGCGTCATCATGTCCCGGATCGCAGTCAAGAATAATTTTTGTCTTTTCCATCTGATTATGTCCTCCTTATAGTGTTTTATCTTTCTTCATCATCAGCTTCCCACATGCAGGGAAGATTCTCTCTTCTTGTTGGTTGAAATCTTCGCAATCATGGAAATTGCCAGTACCGCGATGGTCACGATATACGGCATCATCAGAACGAACTGGGATGGAATGCCATATGCCTGGAGGCGGGCACCGACGGAATCTGAAAATCCAAAGAGCAGACAGCCCAGTGTGGTCAGAACCGGGTTCGCACCACCGAAATACATGGCTGCAACGCCCATGAAACCACGGTTATTGGTCATGTTCTCGATAAACTGGGTACTGTATCCCAGGGAAAGATGTGCACCTGCCAGACCACCGATGAGACCAGAAAGCAGCATCGCCTGATATTTGACTGCATTTACCTTGATACCTGCCGTCTTGGCTGCTTCCGGAAACTGACCCACCGCACGCAGACGCAGTCCCCATACAGTCTTATAAAAGAAGAACTGAAGCAGAATAATCAAAACGATGGCAAACCACTCAGTCACACACCAGTTGTTAAACAGGTCGCCAACCACCGGCAGATTGTCTAAAAATCCGAGCGACACACGCGGAATTGCTTTGATGTCCGGGCTGGAAAAGCTGCCGGTGCTGTGGAAGATCGCATTTACCATGAATTTTGTGAGCGCCAGCGCCAGCATGTTGATACCCATACCGATTGCACAGATCTCAGAGTTATAACGGATGTGACCGACCGCCATGATCATCGCAATCACAGCGCCCGCGATCATCGCCGCGATGATACCTAACAGCCAGTTTCCGGTAAAGTAGCTGACCGCTACTGCTGTAAAAGCACCCACCAGCATGATACCCTCAGTACCGATATTTAAGATATTGGCCTGCTGGGTGATTGCCGCACAAAGAGCGGCAAAGATGATCGGAGTCGCTGAACGAAACGTTGCATAAATCAGCGACGCATTAAAGATTTTATCAAAATTCTGCATTATCGCATTCATGCCTTATCCTCCTTCTTCTCCTCCGTTTTCTTTTTACGTTTCTTTGTAAACTGGAATGCAGTCTCCATGGTCGCTATGATAATGAAAACTGCTGTAATGGTATCAACCAGCGATTTTGGTACACCGGTTGACTGCTGCATTCCCATAGCACCTGATTTTAAAACTGCCAGGAAAAATGCCATAAATGGAGTTGAAACCATGTTGTTCTTTACAATCAGAGCTGCCAGCATACCATTGCTTCCAAGTCCGGTTGCGAAGTTGTTCAGGAAATATCCGTGAACACCCAGAACCTCGATGCAGCCTGCCATGCCGCCTAACATACCGGAAAGCATCATAGCACCGACAAATACCTTTTTGGAATCAATTCCCACATAATCCGCATGGGTCGGATTCAGGCCGACGGTACGGATCTTGTAGCCCCAGCTGCTTTTCTGAAGCATAAAAATAATCACAATCACGGTGATGGCTGCGATGAAAATACCAACGTTGACACTGCTGGGTTTCATAAACTGATACAGTCTTACCGTAACCGGCAGGGACTGAGCATTAGCAGTACCGGCACTCATAGGTCCGCTGACCAGATAAGATGTAATATAAAGGGCTACTGTGTTCATCAAAATGGTGGTACATACTTCATTTACATTATAATAGGCACGCAAAACCGCCGGAATAAAGGCCCAGGCAGCTGCTACCACCATAGCACCTACGAAGCAGGCCACATACAGAGCCGGCTTCGGAAGGAAGGTCCAGTTGATGCCGATATAAGCAGCTGTGATACCGCCCAAGAAAACCTCGCCCTCAACACCTACGTTAAATGCGCCTGCTTTCGCTGCAACTGCAAAAGCAATGGATGTCAGCAGCAGCGGAGTAAATCCTGCCAAGGTTGTACCAAGACGAAGCTTTCCGTCAAAAGCACCTCGGAACAGCGCCGCATATGCATCAATCGGATTCTCCCCGATCGCTACGATAAACAGCGCACCGACACCCATCGCAACGAGTATCGTAATAAGAATCCTTCGAATACCATTTAATGTCTGATTCATACTGCTGCTTCACCGTCCTTCCCTGTGTCTGTACCGCCCATCATAAGCAGACCCAGATTGTTCTCATTCGCCTCATCCGCACGCATCTCGCCGGTGATCTTGCCCTCATGGATAACAACGATACGATCCGAAAGGGAGATAATCTCCTCCAGCTCTGCCGATACCAGCAGGACACCGGCGCCTGCCTTTTTCGCCTTTTCCAGTGTATTACGAATCAGCTCGATGGCACCGATATCTACACCTCTGGTAGGCTGGGATGCTACCAGAAGCTTATTGCCAAGAGATACCTCCCGGGCTACTACGACCTTCTGTGCATTGCCACCGGATAAGGAAGATGTAGGAAGATTATAATCCGCCGGGCGGATATCAAACTGTTCTACCATTTCTTTTGCATAGGTATCCTGTCCTGATTTATTCATCATGATGCCCTTGGTAAATGGAGGCTGATCCAGACGGACTGCGATCAGATTTTCCTCGATGGTCATGGCACGGTTCAGACCTCTTGTATTTCGATCCTCCGGAATATGGGAAAGACCGCTCTCTCTCACTTTTCTCGGACTCTGATTCGTAATATCCTTGCCGCAAAGAAGGATCTTGCCCTTCTCTACCTTGCGGAGTCCGGTGATCGCCTCAACCAGCTCACTCTGTCCATTTCCATCGATACCTGCCACGCCGACAATCTCACCGGCCTTGACATGCAGGGACATGCCCCGGATCTTCGATGTCTCCTTCTGGCTGGGAATCCACACATCCTGAACCTCCAGAATCGTATCTCCCGCCTCAGAATAAGCCTTATCAATGTTTAAGAATACTTCACGTCCGATCATTCGTTTGGTCAGATCCAGCGGAGAAGTTTCCTCTTTATTAACAGTGCCCATATATTGTCCCTGACGCATCACAGAGATGCGGTCTGATATTGCCATAACTTCATTCAACTTATGAGAAATAAAGACAAGGGATTTTCCATCCTGTTTCAGATTGTTCAGGATTTCAAACAGACGTTCTGCCTCCTGAGGAGTCAGAACCGCTGTAGGCTCATCCAGAATGATGATATCAGCACCTCGCATCAATGTCTTGATAATCTCGACACGCTGCGCCTCACCAACGGATATCTGGCTTACCTTCTTATCCAGCTGCACGTCCATATGATACTGTTCAATATATTTTTTAACTTCTTTTCTTGCCTTGTCAAAGTCAATTGTCAATCCCTTTTTCGGTTCAAATCCCAGAATAATATTCTCCAGAACCGTCAGCTCATTTACCAGCATAAATTCCTGATGGACCATGCCGACACCGTGCTCAATTGCAATCTTCGGTGTGATGGTTCCCATCGGTTCCCCCTTGACGATAATCTCGCCCTCGTCAATGGGATACATGCCGTACAGAAGCTTCATCATGGTGGATTTACCAGCTCCATTTTCACCAATCAGTGAATGGATCTCGCCTTTTTTCAGAGTAAATTCGCCATGCTTTACCGCCTGAACCTGTCCGAAATTTTTGACAATTCCTTTCATCTCCACTACGTATTCGTTCATTCGATCACCCTCTCGTCCGGAAATGCCTGACGGCTCTTTCCAAGAAAAACATTTTTGTTGAAAATGAAGGGGAACCTGAAAGAATCCAGATCCCCCTTCGCCGCCAGGTTTCACTCGCTCCCGGCCTTGTTTTTATCAATTATGCCTCTGGGCCAAATCCTTCATAGTTTTCTACTACGATCTCGCCGGATTTGATCTTCTCGGCAAGCTCATCACACTTATCAACGATATCCTGCGGGAATTTGTCGCCCAGAGATTCTTTGATAACAGAGAAATCAGTCAGGCTGACGCCGCCGTCCTTCAGTGCCAGATATTTGGTTGTGCCGCCCTCAAAGGTTCCATCTACTGCAGACTGGATAACCAGGTAGCAGGCATTATCAACTCTCTTAACCATAGAAGTAAGAATATGTCCAGGCTGATCGGAATCCTGGTTTAAGTCAACGCCGATTGCGTATTTGTCAGCTTCTTTTGCACCTTCCAGAATACCAACACCGGTACCGGATGCTACGTTCATGACAATATCAGCGCCCTGCTCATACTGTGCTAAAGTCAGCTCTTTGCCCTTTAACGGATCCGTCCAGCTTCCTGCAAAAGCCTGAAGAATCTTGATATCCGGATCGATGTACTTCGCACCCTGCTCATAGCCTGTATAGAAGTCATGAAGTACCGGAATATCCATACCGCCTACCCAGCCGATGATATGATCTTCATTGACATTCGGGATATCAGTCTTGGTGGTAAACATAGCTGCTGCTGCACCTGCCAGGAAAGAACCCTCATTCTGAGCAAAGCTGATAGACTCAACGTTCGGCAGATCTACGGTTGTATCGATAACTGCGAACTTGGTATCCGGATAACTGGAAGCATTCTCAGTGATGTAATCTGCGATGTTGGAAGAAGCACCGATAATTAAATCGTAGCCATCATCACAAGCCTGAAGCAGGTTTGCTTTCCACTCCTCAGCAGTGGTACCCTCAAGACTCTTAAGCTCAATGCCGAAATCCTCAACTGCTTTCTGTGCACCCATGTTGCAGGAGTCATTGTAGCTCTTATCACCTAAGTTTCCAGTGTAAACAACACATACACGGAGCGGTTTGTCAGATTTCTCTGAAGCGTCGGCTGCCTTCGTCTCGGTATTGCTGCTGTCAGCTGCCGTTGTCTCAGCAGTACTTCCGCCACCGCCGCAGGCTGTTAAGCTGGCACACATTGCTGCTGCAAGTACAATGCTTAATGTTCTCTTTCTCATTCTTTCATCCTCCTTTTTATGTGAAATACGTTATCCGCCGGACCATTCCTTTGGTAAAACGTTTTTCCATTCGTTCAAAAAAAATAAATCCCTTTTTCATATTTGCTTTACAGTTATTTTACAATCATTCCCACTGTTTTGTCAATAAATTTCGTATAAAAACGATTATTTTTTAAAATATTGTCAAACTTTTAGCAATATTCCTTTTTTCGGTCTTATGCAAAACAAAAAGGAATACGTTTCTCTCCGTCCTGGTTGTACGGTAAAACGCATTCCTTTTCAAAGTTGTATTCTATTTTCCTTTGTTTCGACGCCATCCGGCATTTCCCCAGATGATTTTTGTCTGTTTCTGAGGAAATGCATTCGTTTTCGGAACAATTCACACATTTCATGCAATGTAACAGATTGCTTGTCTGCACGATATCTCGCAAAAAAGACAACTTAATTTTTATTAAATGCCGCCTTCCCCGGATACTGTGCGCCGGTTCCCAGCTCTTCCTCAATCCGCAGAAGCTGGTTGTATTTTGCCACGCGCTCACTCCGGCTCGGTGCGCCCGTCTTGATCTGGCAGGTATTCAATGCGACCGCCAGATCTGCGATCGTCGTATCCTCGGTCTCGCCGGAACGGTGGGATACAATCGCCGTGTAACCTGCCTTATGTGCCATCTTGATTGCCTCCAGTGTCTCGGAGACGGATCCAATCTGGTTCAGCTTAATCAGGATCGAATTGCCGCAGCCGAGACGGATACCTTTTTCCAGGCGTTCGGTATTTGTTACAAACAGATCGTCGCCGACCAGCTGCACCTGTCCGCCGAGTTCTGCGGTCATCTTCTGCCAGCCTTCCCAATCCTCCTCGTCCAGACCATCCTCGATCGAGGCGATCGGGTATTTCCCGCAGAGCTGTTTCCAGTGTGCGATCAGCTCCTCGGAGGTGAAGTGTTTGCCATTCTTCGGAAGCAGATATTCGCCCTTCCTGCCGCTCTTCCACTCGCTGGATGCCGCATCCATCGCCAGGACAAAATCCTCGCCCGGCTTATATCCGGCTCTCTCCACTGCCTCTAAGATGCACTGGATTGCTTCTTCGTCACTTCCCAGATCCGGTGCAAAACCGCCCTCATCGCCGACGGAGGTTGCCAGTCCGCGCTCTTTAAGCAATGCTGCCAGCGCATGGAACACCTCGGTACACCAGCGGAGTCCCTCGCAAAAGCTCTCCGCGCCAACCGGCATAATCATAAATTCCTGTACATCGACAGTATTTGCCGCATGCGCGCCGCCGTTTAAAATGTTCATCATCGGGACCGGAAGACGGTTTCCAGATACGCCGCCGAGAAAACGGTACAGCGGAAGACCATACGCATTGGCTGCCGCCCGTGCGCTCGCGATCGAAGCCGCCAGGATCGCATTCGCGCCCAGCTTGGATTTATCCTTGGTTCCGTCCGCCTCGATCATCGCTTTATCAACCGCATAAATGTTCGCCGGATCCATGCCCTTTAATACTTCTGCAATCACGGTATTCACATTCTGGACTGCTTTTTGTACGCCCTTTCCGCCAAAACGCGACTTGTCGCCGTCGCGCAGCTCCAGAGCCTCAAATTCACCTGTCGATGCACCGCTCGGTGCCGCGCCGCGTCCTATGCTTCCGTCTGATAGATAAACTTCCGCCTCCACTGTTGGATTTCCTCTCGAATCAACAATCTCCCGTCCAATCACCTTTTCAATTTCCAGATGTTTCATAGCCTGTCCCTTTCCGCCGCGTGGGCTTATGTGATTTCTATTTTTGTCTAACCCGAAATCAGGAAACTTTCTGCTTTTTATTATCGGCGTTTTTCTGTTTTCTATTCATAGTCTCCACGGGGCTTCTCTGCCCCACGTCCGGCAGGGCAACCGTGTCCACGCTTCTTTCTTTCACATTCATAATCAGCATCTGCAGGCGGTTTTCCAGATTGGCAAAGCTCACATCCGGATCGTAGTCAAGCGGCAGGATCTGGGCGTCCGGATACATTTCCCGCATTTTTTTTACGATGCCGCGTCCTACCACATGGTTTGGCAGACAGCCAAATGGCTGTAAAATCACAAATGCCCGGCAGCCGTGCGCCGCATGGTGCAGGATCTCACCCGGAATCAGCACGCCCTCGCCCGCATCAAAGGTGTGCGGGATGATCGGGTCACTTTCCTTTACCAGTTCCGGCAGGCGGCAGACAGGCGTATAGAGCGGATGCTGTTTCGCTATCCGATCCGCTGCCGCGTGCGCAGCGTCAAATACCCTGTTCGCCACATGGTACCAGTTTTTCTTGACAAACGGCTTTTTCAGATGATACGTCCGAATCTGCTCATCCTGGCAGAAATACGTTTTCCGGATAACATCCGTCATCCGCGCCTCGATAATCTCAAATCCATTTTTCTCCAGGTAGCGCTCAATCTCATGATTCGCGCCCGGATGGAAATTGAGGAGATACTCGCCGATGATCAGGACGCGCGGGCGCGGCTGGCTCCGGTCATATTCGATCGCATTCATCCGCTGGATCGCCTTTTTAAAGCCTCGCAGAGCGCCTGAAAGCCCATGCTGCTCCAGACCATCCACGACGAAATCCATCGCCTCGCCAAATGCCTGATCACTGCTTCCAGAAACTTTCTCATACGGGCGGATCTTGCGAAGCAGCTCTTCCAGAATATCGATCATCGGAAGCGCTCCCGCCAGACGGATCGCCGACACAAGGTTCATCCGGAAGCCCGGATGCAGATCATGATAATCGACGTCATCGTTCGTCAGAATCGCCACCTCCGGGTAGCCGGCGTCGTCAAGCGCCTTGCGAAGCAGCGCACTGTAATGGGTCAGGCGGCAGTCACCGATGTATTTTCCCATACCGATCGCCGTCTCAGATGGCACATACTGACCACTCCGAAGTGCTGCCAGCGCCTCGCCGATGACAATCTGCGCCGGGAAACAGATATCGTTGTGGACATACTGCTTTCCGAGGCGGATCGCCTCTTCCCTGCCGACCGCCAGCGGAACTGCCCGGATTCCCTGTGTCTTCAACGCCGCCGACATAATCCGGCAGAACGCGTGGGAGGTGTTCGGGACCAGAACCGTGCGCTTCTTGCGGTCTTCCACCTCAAATTTAACCGGATATGGATCCGAAAGTTCGTGAACCTGCCAGGATTTTTGAATGTCTGGTCCCAGCGCAACCGTCCCGCATTCATTTCCGCCGCCCGCATTCTCCTGTCGGCTTGTTCCAGGCTGGTTTTGCAGCCTCTCCGCCATCTCCCGCTTCTTCCGCCGCATGTTGATCGTCTCCAGGAAGGAACGCACCCTGATCCGCAGCGGTCCCTGTACCTCGCTCTCGTCAAGTTTCAGGATCAGCGGTGATTTTCCGGAGATTTCCCGCATCATACGCTGGATCTCATCCGACAAATATGCGTCATGCCCGCATCCAAAGCTTACAAACTGGACATATTCCAGATTCTGGCTCTGTGCCGCCAGAACCGCAGATGCCAGCATCCGCGCGTGGTAATTGTTTACGACATCCAGACGGCTGTGGCTTAAATCCACATTTTCAATGCCCGGAACAGAATCTGCCGTCAGAACCGGAACGCCGAACTCGGTCAAAAGCTCCGGCAGGCTGTGGTTGACAAGCGCATCATTCTGATACGGTCTTGACGCCAGCACCACCGCATAGCGCCCCTCTTTTTCCACCTCTTCCAGAACCTTCACTCCCGCCTCTTTCAGGCGGCTCCCAAACTGCCGCATCGCATCATTTCCTGCAAGAACCGCCTTTTTCGTTTCCGACGGCTGGATGGAAAATGTCTGTTCCATATATGTAATAAGCTGACGTTCTTTATCTTCCTCCCTGTACCAGTAAAATAACGGTGCATCAAACGGAATGCCCCACTGTTTCTCCGGAGAATCCGAGTTGCGGATCACAAGCGGATATCCCTTCACGACTGCACACATGGACTCGCTCGTTGATTCCGTATTTTCCGATCCGATCGCCGCAATCGACGGCATAAAAATACGATCCACTTTCTTCTTTACCAGATCGCGGATATGCCCGTGCACCAGTTTTGCCGGAAAGCAGACGGTATCTGAAGTTACCGCGCTTAAGCCTTCCTCAAACATCTTGTGCGTGCTCGGGGATGAAATCTGAATCTCAAAGCCCAGCGAACGCCAGAACGTCGTCCAGAACGGCATCGTATCCCAGAAAGCAAGGACGCGCGGCAGACCGATGGTTATATTTCGCCGCACAGTATCAGACACAGCATTCGGCACAAGACCAGTCTTAGCGGCTGCCCGCTCTGAATGACTTTTTGCAGACGATGCATCCCCTTCTTCCGCTTGATCCAGATAATCTGCAAACAGGAGTTCTTCCCGCAATTTATAGAGATTTGGCACTTTATTCCGGTTTTCGGACGCTATTTTCAGTCGCTCGCGCACCTTCACATCCTTCGGATCGCCAAGAATCTCGCCCCGCTCACAACGGTTGTTCGTGATCCATGAGGTTCCATTCGAAAACCGCACCACCGCACGCTGACAATGGTTCATACAGAACGGGCACGGCACATTCGCCTCCTGCTGCCAGGTCAGGGACTCCATTTGAGCCAAACCAATAAAATGCGGCTGTTTCCGGCTCTTTGCCTCTTCCTTCGCTAAAAGCGCCGCACCGATCGCCCCCATAATGCCCGGATACGGCGCCCGGATTACCGGGCGGCCAACATACTGTTCCAGCGCACAGAGAACCGCATCATTTTCAAACGTTCCGCCCTGTACGACAATCCTCTTTCCCAGAGAATCCAGGTTCGACACACGGATAACCTTTGTAAATACATTTTCAATGATCGAACGGCACAGCCCCGCCATGATGTCCTCCGGCAGCTTTCCATTTCTCTGCTCCGTCACGATACTGCTCGTCATAAAGACGGTACAGCGGCTTCCGAGCGCAGCCGGATGCTGCGAAGAAAATGCCTTTTCAGCAATCTCCCGCGCCGGAATATGCAGGGAGGATGCAAAATTTTCCAAAAACGACCCACAGCCAGATGAGCAGGCTTCATTCACGACAATATTTGTGATAACGCCATTGTCCAGCCAGATTGCCTTCATATCCTGACCGCCGATGTCCAGAAGAAACGTCGCATCCGGCGTGTATTTTGCCGCCGCACGCGCATGTGCCACCGTCTCAACCGCGTGTGTCTCGGCCGAAAATGCGCGTGAAAACAGCATTTCTCCATAACCGGTCGTCCCGGCTGCCAAAATCTCCAGCCGCACGCCGTGGGACGCATACTTTTCCCGCATCGCAATCAGTGCTTTCTTTGCCACCGTCAGCGGATCGCCTTGATTCGGCGCATAAAAGGAATCCAGAAGTTCCTCATTCTCATCTAACAGGACAAATTTTGTCGTCGTACTGCCCGAATCAATACCCAGATATGCCCGCAGCGTACTACCTGACTGCGGATATACTGTTTTTCGTTCCGGGCGTCTGTGTCTCTCCTGAAATTCCGTCTGCGCCGCCTGGTCGGCAAAAAATGGACGGGAACGGAACGTGCCCTCCGCCATCTCATCGCCATTTCCGGCTTCACTTTGTTTCTTTGCTTCCTCGCGCGCCGCACGCACCTTCTCGATCCGATCTAACAGTCCGTCTGCCGTGGCAAGCGCCTCTTCCTTCGAAAAAAGCTTCACTGCCGCACGCGCCGCACCGCAGGCAATCAGAAGTTCCGACCGGTCCGGACTTAAAATTTCCTCCGGCCGAAGGTCCAGACGTTCAGCAAACACGCGCACCAGCGTCCGGTTAAAGGTCAGCGGACCGCCCTCAAAGACGACCGGCTTCTCGATCGAAAGTCCCTGTGCCAGACCGCCGATCGTCTGTTTGGCAATCGCATGGAAGGAGGAAAGCGCCAAATCTGATTTTTTAACCCCCTGATTTAAAAGAGGCTGGATGTCGGTCTTGGCGTACACGCCGCACCGTCCGGATATATCATATACGGTTGTTCCCTGTGCCGCCAGCGCGTCAAATTCCTCAACCGGCGTCTTAAGAAGAGAAGCAATCTCATCCACAAACGCACCTGTACCGCCAGCACAACTTCCGTTCATTCGCATATCTGCGACCTGCAGCTCGCCCGTCCGTTTATCCCTCTGGAAAAAGATAATCTTCGCATCCTGTCCACCCAGCTCGATCGCCGTTCCGATTTCCCCGTACATGGCTTTCAAGGCGATCGAGTTCGCCACTACCTCCTGTACATAAGGGATCTCCAGCTCTTCCGAGAGGTGCTTTGCGCCCGAACCGGTCATCGCCGTCAGAAATGACCGCCCCGCAAGCGTCTCTTTCACCAATTTTACAGCTCTCGACACACTCTGAAGCTGATCCGAGTGATGGCGTGTATAGTCCGAAAACAGGACTTTCCCCGTTGCCACCTCCATCACTGCCACCTTCGTCGTCGTTGAGCCAACGTCAATTCCGACGAGAATCTGTTCCTGTCCGTTTTGTCCCTTCTGTTCCATTCTGTATCTTCTAACTCCTTTATCCCAGATGTCTGCAAACTTGTGCGGTCATTCCATCCGACACAAGCAGCCTGCGCCCTGTCATCTCTTTTCTCTTCATCTTAACAACTTCTTAGCATCCGCCAAAACATGAAGAAGAGGCATACGGTTTTTCCCCGCACACCTCTTTACCGTATGGATCTGTACGCATCTGCCTTCCAGCATTCTGTACAGCCATAAATATGCTACATTCTAACAAATTTAAAATAAAAAGTCAATTCCCGGGAATTTCAAAGGTGCCGTAAGAAAACGTGGTGGCAGCAGGAATTTGCCGTATTGAAATGCGAAGCCACGGCAAATTCCGTTACTGGGCACGTATGCGTGAACCGTAACACAGTAACCTATCATCTGCCTGTTAGCGCATCAGCCCTGCGTAGAGCTCCGTCGGCACATATGCCTCCACGTAAATGCCATCTTCCCGGTACTCTTCTTTTAAAAGCTGACCGTATTTACGGATCGTCTGGATGCGTCCAGCCTCCTGGTAGGAAAATACCTTTTCCAGATAAATCTTGCGGTTTCGCAGAATCATTTCCAGAATATCCTTCAGCTCATCCAGCCCCGCGCCCGTCTTCGCGGAAATCTGCACCTGATAATCAGAATGCAGATCTTTCAGCGTCTCCGGCTGCTCCACCTGATCCATCTTGTTAAAGACTGTTACCACCGTCTTATCGCCGATCTCCAGCTGACGCAACGTATCATATACGACATACATCTGCGTGTCCATCTGCAGGTTCGACGCATCGACCACATGGAGGACAATATCACTATAACGTGCCTCCTCCAGCGTACTCTTGAACGCCTCGATCAGATGGTGCGGCAGTTTGCGGATGAATCCGACCGTATCTGTCAGCAGGATCTCCTGTCCGCTCGCCAGCTTTAATCCACGCGTCGTCGGATCCAGCGTCGCAAACAGTTTATCCTGTGCCAGGATTCCTGCACCCGTCAGGGTGTTTAAAAGCGTTGACTTACCGGCATTCGTGTAGCCGACGATCGCCGCCGACAGCGTATATTTCCGGTCGCGCTGTTTTCTCGTCACCTCGCGGTGGCGTTTGACATCTTCCAGTTCCGACTTTAGCTGCCCGATCCGTTCATGAATCAGACGGCGGTCCATCTCCAGTTTCTTTTCACCCGGTCCTCTCGTACCGATACCGCCGCCCAGACGGGACAGGGAACTGCGCAGTCCGACCAGGCGCGCTGCGCGGTAACGCAGCTGTGCCAGCTCAACCTGGATTTTTCCCTCGCTCGTCGTCGCATGCGCCGCGAAAATATCGAGAATGACCATCGTCCGGTCCATTACCTTCGTATCCAGCGCCGATTCCAGATTGCGAAGCTGTGCCGGGGACAGTTCATCGTCGCAGATCACGCCGGTTGCGCCCATTTCCCAGACCATCTCCCGCAGTTCCCCGATCTTTCCACTGCCCAGATAGGTGCCCGGATGAATCTTCTCCCGGTTCTGCACCAGACGCCCGATCGCCGTCGCCCCGGCGGTATCCGCCAGTTCCTCCAGCTCATCCAGGGACGCCTCCGTATCATCTTCATCAGAGGTGCTGACCGCCACCAGAATGACGCGCTCCTCCAGTTCTTTCATATCGAACAATTCTGCCATATTACCTCCAATATTTACCGGCTTTCCAGAAAACGGATTTCCTTCTGCACCTCCGGTGTGTCCACACCGGCTGCCTGGCACTCCTTAAACTGTTCCAGCGCCTTCGCAAAATCGCCCTCTTTCTCATAGAGAACCGCAATATTCTGCCGGATTACCAGCGCCGTCTCACTGTCCGCCAGCGAAAGCGCCTCCTCATAATGGGAGATCGCGCTCTCATAATCGCCAGCCTCCATTTCACTGATCGCAAGCTGATTATAAATCTCCGACCTTGACACGCCGCGCTCGATCGCCTGATTGCAGTACTGGGCTGCGAGCTCACTATCCCCGGCATCCCGCGCCGCCGACGCAAGCGCCGTAAACGCCAGACTCACACCCGGAGCCGTGGCGCTGCTCTTTTTGCTGTTCTTCGCCTTTTCCTCCGCTGCCGCAAAATCCTTTTCGGCATCCTCCGCCTGTCCGTCTGCTGCCTCCGATGCCGCTTTATAATAGAGGTATTCCGCTTTTCCGCCGTCTACCTCCGCCAGAATTCCATAGGTCTGCGCTGCCGCCTTATAATCCGCCAGTTTGTATTCTGCCTCGCCGCGGTATTTTAAAACATCCAGCTCAAAAGAATTGACGATCCCATCGCTCTCATCCAGCGCTTTTCCAAACGAATCAATCGCATCCTGATAATTACCTGCATTTAACTGCTCAATTCCGGTCATACGCGCCTCTTTCGCTTCCTTCGATTCACCGCCGCAGCCGGAAAGGATGCCCAGTGAAAGCACCGCTGCCGCCAGAAAAAGACTTACTTTTTCTCGTTTTAACCTCTTTATCTGCTTCATTTTTTACCAAACCTTTTTATTAATTCTTTCCCGTACTTCCGATCCCGCCGCGATCTTTATTGTCAAGCTTCTCCGTCTCCTCAAATACGATCTTCGGCTGATGCTCCATGATGCGGAACTGGCAGATGCGGTCATTGACATGGATCACTGTATCACGCAGCGCATATGCCGGAAAATGCCACTGATCGTTGTCCCCGCAGTAGCTCTCATCGATCACACCCATATGATTGGTCTGGATGATGCCGAAATTTTTAAAGGTACTGCTGCGCGGAACTACATGCGCCTCATAGCCCTTCGGCAGCTCCATCGCCACGCCAAGCGGAATCAGGGCAAAATCACCCTTTTTCAGCACCACCTCACGCGCCGCACGCAGGTCGATCCAGTCAGATTTGCCGTCAATGTAGGCGAGGCGGTCAATGGCGTCTGTGAAATATTTGATCTTTATGTTCATGCTGTTCATATCTGTATGAAATCCTTTCTTATGTCACATTTTATCCGGTAATGGCTGCCTTGCAGGTTTGTTTTTCACAAAGCACCTCCCCGAAAAATATTTTTCAACTTTCCAGTTTCTCTATAATACCACACGCGCGCGTTTTCCGAAAGTATTAATTCGTGCAGGCACGGACTTTCGCTCGTTGCGCGCAAAAAATCCCGACGGCCTGGAAATCCAGAACCGCCGGGAAGGAAATAGGTTGGAGCTACTTCAATATCAGAATATTTTAAATGGATACTTTGCTGAACCAGCCGTCAAATTATAAGAGGTTCATAAAAGTAGTCAGTACCATGGAGTTAAAGAAGTCTACGAATAAGCTTCCTACTAACGGTACGATGAAGAATGCACGCGGAGCCGGACCATAGCGCTCTACCAGTGCTCTCATGTTTGCCATTGCGTTCGGGGTTGCGCCCATACCGAAACCACAGAATGCGGTGGTCATAGCAGCTGCCTCGTAATCACGGCCCATGATGTTGAATACAAGGAAGTTTGCATACAGGAACATAACAACCGTCTGAACTAACAGGATAACAATCATCGGAAGTGCCAGAGCTGCTAACTGCCACAGCTTCAGGCTCATCATTGCCATCGCTAAGAACAGGTTCAGGGACAGACCGCCCAGTGCGTCAACTTCTTCCATCGGAAGATCTTTGTGCTGTACATCCCAGATATTACGGATAGCGGCTGCTGCCAGCATCGCACCGATGTAAGTCGGGAATGTAAGACCAATGCTCTTAAAGAACGCGAAAATGAAGGTACCAACACCGATTGCAACTGCAAGGAATACAGCCGCGGTGGTGAATTTCTGACCGTCGATCGGCGATGCTACTTCGTCAACTGCATTGCCTTCCTCGGCTGCGGTTGATTTCAGATGGTGTTTCTCAACACGGGCACGGGCGATAGGACCACCCATCATACTGCCGGATACCAGACCATATGTAGCGGATGCCAAGGCAACTGTAGTTGCGCCTACAACTGCGTATTCCTGCTCCAGAAGCGGTCCGAAGGAACCACTCGTTCCGTGACCTCCAACTAACGGCATAGAACCCATACATAAGCCGAGAAGCGGATTCAGACCAAACGCTGCTGCCAGACCGCTGCCGACTGCATCCTGCACGATACAGATACCAACTGCCAGCGCCAGAAACATAAATACCTGAACGCCGCCCTTCTTTAACAGACGGAAGCAGGCGGTAAAACCGACGCTGCAGAAGAAGATCGTCATAAATACGCTCTGTAAGGTTGTATCAAAGGAAAGCTCCAGAACTCCTGTTGCATACAACGCCAGATGAGCGAATGCAAATACGACACCGCCCGCAACCGGAGCCGGTATACAATACTTGCTCAGGAAGGGCAGCTTCTGTACAAGCAATCTTCCCAGACAGTAGACCAGTGCGCCAAGAGCACACGCCTGATACATATCAAGCTCAAGTGTCAACATAAACAATTCCCCCTTTTGTTTTGCTGGCTTCTTTCATTTATGTAGCGATTTGAAAGAGCTGCTTGTTTGTTTGTGTTGACCTCATTTTCCACGTTGGCTACAAAAAGTTACAAGAAAATACAGAAATATGATGTTAAGAATCTGTTAATGTCAGAATTGAATGAATATTGTTAAGAAAACGTTAATATTTCATTTCCTTCTCTGCCTCTTCCGGCAGTTTCCCCTCAAACTTCAGCTCTTCCTCCGCCTCCATGCGGAACTCGTCGATTCGTCCCGGTGCCGGTTCCGGCAGTTCTTTCGTCGATCCGACTCCAAACCGGCGCAAAAATTCCTCCGTCGTCGCAAACAATGCCGGACGTCCCGGCACATCCAAACGCCCTACCTCGTAAACGAGATTGTACTCAATCAGTTTATTGACCGCGTGATCCGATTTAACCCCGCGGATCTTTTCAATCTCAAGCTTCGTGATCGGCTGTTTATAAGCAATGATCGAGAGTGTCTCAAGCACAACATCCGTTAAAATCTGCTTCTTCGGCGTTGCTGCCACCCGGATCAGATTCTCATAATATTCCGCGCGGGTCGCCATCTGCCAGCTGTCCTCCAGCTGCGTGATCTGCATGCCCCGCTTTTCTGCCTCATAACGGCTCTGTAATCGTCTGACCGCCGCTTCCGCGCGCTCTGTATCCGTCCCGAGCGCCGCCGCAAGCTGGCGCAGCTCAACCGATTTTCCCATTGTAAAGAGAACCGATTCCACGATGGCTTCCTCGCGTTTTTCATCTAATTCTGGCATACTCTTCTCCTTCCTCCGTCGAAAGTTCCAGCTCTGCCTCGTCTTCCGTTTCATCCACATCCACCGTATCGAGCTGCATCTCATCAAACAATTTTTCCTGCACCAGATGAATCCGTCCCATCTTCATCAGCTCCAGCACTGCCAGAAACGCCACGACTATCTCCAGGCGATCGGATTCCCTCTCCAGCACATCGCTGAATTTAAAATGACGGTGTTCCCGCGCATAAGAAAGCACCGACCTTACCTTCTGCTCCAGGCTGATCGGTTCCCTGCGGATCGTACTGAACCGGCTTCGCACCGGGTCAAGCTTATTGGCATTCCGCTTCATGACCGCGTCAAACACTTTCTGCAGCTTTGCCAGCGTCAGACCATCCAGAAGCTTGTCCAGATCCAGCGGTTCTTCATATTTCGCCACCTCCCGGGGAATCGTCGGTTCCTTAAAAAAGAGAAGCTCTGCCTCCTGCTCCCGCTCTTCCAGCTCCTGCGCCATATATTTATACATCTTATATTCCAACAGCCGGCGCACCAGCTCGGCGCGCGGATCTTCCTCGTCTTCTTCCTCTTCTTTTTCCACCTTCGGAAGGAGCATCCGCGATTTGATGTCCAGAAGCGTCGCCGCCATCACCAGAAAATCGCTGACCACATCCAGATCCTCATGATCCATCTGATTAACATATTCCAGATACTGCTCCGTAATCAAGACGATCGGAATATCGTAAATACTTACTTTATTTTTTTCAATCAGATGAAGCAGCAGGTCCAACGGTCCTTCAAAATTATCTAATTTATAGGAAATTTCCATTCTTTCCGAACTCCTTCTTTTAGCCAGCTTTTTCTACAATCATATACCAAATTCCGTATACATCCACCTGTGCCGAAGAGTTATTCCTGCTGCCACCACGTTTTCTTACGGCACTTTCGGTTCCAAAAGTGCCTACCCGTGTACAATAACCAGAATCTCTCTATTGTTTTCCCCGCAACGTCACACAAACCAGCTCTGGCCGGTCATTCAGCCGCACATTGATCGAATGCGTCCCAAGACCCCGGCTGACAATCATCGTCTTTCCGTCCGCATCAAACCGTCCGGCGCACCATGGCAGGAAAAACTGGTACTGCGGCGTCATCACGCCTCCCAGCCCCGGGATCCGGATGGTTCCGCCGTGGAAATGTCCGCAAAGCGTCAGATCCGCGCCCCATTTCCGGCAGGTCTCAAAAAAGAGGGGAGAATGAAATAATAATATCTCATACATTTCATGTCCGGCTTCTCGCTCCTTTTCCGCCAAGTCAGGAAAAAACGATTCTTTCATCTGTTGAAAACACGTCTTCTCTGCCGCAGTTCCAACCCGCTCCGAAAGCTCTTCCATCGGCAGTTCCGGCACCGTGAAATGATGCTTATAATATATCTCCCGCAAATTGCACCCAGTCACCCGGATCCACGGATTGATCTCCTCGCTCCGATCCGACAAATAATGAACCCCCAGACGTTTTAATTCTATCTGGAACCGATCATACAAATCTCCGTACACATCCCGCTCCCGGTTCATCCGCTCCTCATGATTTCCGTTCGCATAGTAAACCGGCACAAAGGAGGTCAATTTTTCCAGAAGCGATACTGTGACGGTTAAATCTCCTTTTCCCTTACAGACCATCATATCGCCGCCGATCAGCACCGCATCTGGCTTGAATGCGCGGATCGCTGCCACCAGCGGCTCATTGTCCGTTCCATACACATTATCATGCAGATCCGACAAAAATACGCAGCGGAACGCAGCGCCATCCGGCAGCTTCGGACTCTCTATCTCATACTGGTCGGTCACAAAATGTTTTTTTTCATATTCCGAGCGGAGCAAAAGCCCCACTGTCACGGTTGCCAGTGCCGCCGCACATGCTGTGATTGCGATCATTTTGTTTCCTCCCATGTCCCATTTTCCAATTGGCTGCCGGCTGATTTTTGCTGCTGTCCGCATCACTGCCATCCTTATGCCCTGCAGACCCGAATCATTTCTATCCTGTTATCATACGGGAAACCGGTGTTTTCGTCAAGACAGGCAAATCCGTTGCTATTTTTTCGACCTCATGATAATATACTTTTAACAACACTGAAATGGCATTCACCTATCGTCAGCCATTTTTCAAAGGGAAATGAGCCAGTTACGGATATTTTCTTAATAACATAAATCAAGCGAGGTTTTTCATGCTTTCTTTTCTCCTGAACTGTAAACGGATTTACAACGATTTCATCAAAGACGAAGTCACGGTGTACGCCGCCCAGGCTTCTTTTTTTATCGTTCTCTCTGCCGCACCTTTTATCATGATTCTGCTGACGCTGATCCAGCTCATCCCCGCCGTCAGCCCGGAGGATCTGATGCACGTGATGACACAGCTTCTTCCCTCCAGCATCCACCCGCTGATTGAATCGGTAATCCAGGACATCCAGACTGTATCCCCGGCCGCCTTGCTCTCGGTTACCACCGTGGCAACCATCTGGTCGGCTGCCCGCGGCATGCTTGGGATCGAGCGCGGCTTAAACCGGATCATCGGCTGCCGCAAGCGCAGAAATTACCTTTTAGGACGTATCATCAACTCTGGCTATACCATTGTTTTTCTCCTGATGTGCATTTTCTCCCTAGTTCTGATGGTGTTCGGTTCCTCCCTGCAGCGCCTGCTATTCCGTTACTTTCCGATGCTGGACAGATTCGTTTCCTGCCTGATTAGTCTCCGGACGTTTCTTGCGCTGGCGCTGCTGACGCTCTTTTTCGTCGCGCTGTACACCTGGCTGCCCTATGAACGGCAGGATATCCGTCTCCAGCTTCCCGGTGCGCTGATTTCCACCGTCGGATGGATCGGATGTTCCTACGGATTTTCCATCTACTTCAACCATTTCAGTAATTATTCTTATATGTACGGCAGCTTGACCGCCGTCGTGATCCTGATGCTGTGGCTGTACGCCTGCATCTGCATCCTGTTTTTCGGTGCGGAAATCAACCAGCACTGGCGCAGATAATCCCCAGCCTCAGGAACACCGGATACAGATAGCTTGCCCCAAACACTCCCAGCTGCTTTGGTCCGGTCACGCAGCCAAGCTCCTGCGCTTTTTTATACGCCACCAGGATGCTTGCACGCGTAACCGACTTTTCTTTCCGGCTGACAAACATCTCGTTTCCCCGGATCGTGTACGAATATTCCAGCCCTTTCGCCGTGTAAAATATTGCCCCTTCAAATGCAAGAATCGCTTCCCACAGGGCATCCGGCGTCTGTTCGCGCAGTAAAGTCTCCCTCTTCCGGCGCTGCACAGCTGTCTCCTGTACCTGGCAATCTGCTGTATCTGGTTTTATTTCATTCTCTTTTGTTTCATCCATTTTTCCCACATCCATTTTGGGATCTTATTTCTTCCGCGTCAATGAAACCACCGTCTCACAATTGGCAGTATGCGGGAACATATCCACGCAGCACACCTTATCCACCTGATATCCTGCCGCCTGGATCGGTTCCAGATCCCTCGCAAGGCTGGTTGGTTTGCAGGACACATAAACCATGTGGCTGACGCCAAAATTCAAAATCTTTCCGATCGCCTTCGGATGGATTCCGTCGCGCGGCGGATCCAGAACGATCAGATCCGGCTTTTCTTCCAGCTCGTCCACCACCTTGAGGACATCCCCCGCCAGAAATTCGCAGTTGCCAAGTCCGTTGCGCGCCGCATTCTCACGGGCTGCCTCGACTGCTTCCCCGACAATCTCCACGCCGACTACTTTCTCCGCCACCGGTGCGAGGATCTGCGCGATCGTGCCGGTGCCGCTGTAAAGGTCAAATACGACTTTTCCCTTCGTCTCACCCACATACTCACGCGTTTTCTCGTACAGCACCTCCGCGCCCAATGAGTTCGTCTGGAAAAAAGAAAACGGCGAGATCTGGAACCGCAGCCCTAAAAGCTCTTCGTAAAAATGCTCGCGTCCGAACAGAATGTCCGTCCCCTCATCTTTTACGGCATCCGCCAATGTATCATTTTTAGTATGCAGAATGCCCGCAAAGCTTCCCTCCATAGGAAGTGCCTGCAGGCGCTCCGTCCATCCCCGTAAAAGTGCTTCCTCGGTTCCCTCAAAGGTGTCCGTCTGTGTCGTCGTGATCAGATCGACCAGAATCTCCCCTGTCTTGATCGCACGGCGCACCAGAAGATGGCGCAGATAGCCGGTATGCTGCATTTTTTTATAAAATCCAACTTTCTTTTCCTCAAAATATTCTTTTGTACAGACAAGAATCTTGCAAAAATCCGGATGCACGATATGGCATTCGCCGGTTGTAACCACATCATAAAAACTGCCGCGCTTGTGCATTCCCAGCGACATAGGACCATCCTTGACCTCATCACCGAAGGAAAACTCCATCTTATTCCGGTAGCCCTGCACCAGCGGGCTGCCTAAGATGCCCTCAAACTCATATTCCGGACATACCGCATCCAGAAGGGAACGAACCTGTTTTTCCTTGATCGCAAGCTGTTCCTCATACGGAATCGGCTGATAAAGACATCCGCCGCAGATACCGAAATGCGGGCATACATCCTCTGCCGTCTCTAACTTTGAGTGCTCGACAACCTCCAAAAGCATACCCTCGCATCGACCGCCGCGCTTTTTATTGATACGGAACCGGATCTTCTGTCCCGGAAGCGCATTTTTGACGATCGCTTTCTCTCCATCTATCACAACTACGCCCTTATTTGGAAACTCAATCCGTTCTACAGTTCCTTCGTAAATCTCACCTTTTTTCATTGATAACTATATAGCTCCTTCTCTCAGTGGCTTTTACCGCACTATAATCACCAACTGCAAATGATTCTTCAACTCACAGCTAATTTCCATCTGCGGTTCTAATTCATATCTTTATAGTATACAGGAATTTTTTTCTTTTTCCAAGATATAAAAAATACAAACTTATCTACAAACTTTCCTATGGCATAAAAAATACTGCGTGAAACCGATTCTCCGGTTCCGCGCAGTATTTATTCTGATTCATTGACTAAATTATCACAATCAGTCTTTCTTTTCTTTCTCGTCGCTCTCATCCTCGAAGAAATCGTCGTCGAAATCATCATCGAAGTCGTCCTCGAAATCTTCCAGATAATCTGGAGTAAAGAAACGATATACGCCGTATGCAATCGCTGCAACTGCTGCTACAATACCGATAATGGCTAAAATCCAGAGAATACAGTTTTTCTGTTTCTCCTCTTCTTCTTTTCTGTGAAGGAATTCATTCAGTTTGGTTGCATTCATGATCTCTTCTACTCTGGAGAGCGCATCTTTGCTCATCATATCAAATTTATTCATACACTCCACATCCTTTCCCGCGTTTTGATCCGCAATTCTTGATTTTATTATACCATCTCTCAGCCGATTTTACTATATTTTTTATTGGATCTGGCGAAAATGTTTTAATACGGCATTACTGTTTTCGCATACGTGTACCGTAACAATACGGCAAACACGGTCTAACATTTCACCAGTTTTGCAAATGAAGCAAACATTTTTTTCACGCCCACGCGGTCAAAATTAACCGTCACCTCAAAATCCTTGCCGCCGTCCGCGATCTTCTGCACCGTTCCCTCGCCAAATTTGAGGTGGCGGACTCGGTCGCCCTCGCCGTAGGAAAGATGGTCGGCCTTCTGGACCGTAAATGCCTTGCCAAATGACGGTGCCGGGCTGGCTGGACGACTGCTGGAACTATAAGCGCTCTTATATGGATCCAGCGTGCGGCTAGAACCAGCACTTCCGGAACCATTCACACCGCCCCAGCCGCTCATCCGGGCTGCGCCGCGCTCCCAGGCGGCATCGTTCTCTGAAAGAGGGTGTTTTCCAGACATTCCGCCAATCCGCACCCGATCGCCGTCTCCCGCGCCAGATACACCAAAGCTGCCCGTTGTCCAGCCAGAAGTCCCCGAATCTTCAAATCCGCGTCCGCCCCGGCTCATACCAGTAGCCCGTTCAAAGACGGTCGGCTGATCTTCCTCGTCCAGAAGCTGCGGCGGAATCTCCTCGATGAAGCGGCTGACCTTCGCAAACCGCGTTTCTCCATTGACCATGCGCTGTCTCGCCGCCGTCAGCGTCAGTTCTTTCTCCGCACGGGTGATTCCGACATAGCAGAGACGCCGTTCTTCTTCGATGGCGTCCTTATCATCCGAAAAGATGGACATGCTACTCGGAAACAGCCCGTCCTCCATGCCGCTTAAATAGACATACGGAAATTCCAGACCTTTTGCGCCGTGCAAAGTCATCAGGACAATCCTGTTTTCGGATTCGTCCAGGCTATCTACATCCGCTACCAGCGCAACCTCCTCCAAAAATCCGTCCAGCGTCGGTTCCTCCGCCGTGCTCATATAGCCGGTCGCCTTATTAACCAGCTCTTCCACGTTCTGCAGACGTGTTTCTCCCTCGATCTCGCCTTCCGCCTCCAGATCCTTCTTATATCCCGTCTCTTCCAGAATCGCCTCGATAAGTTCCGGGATCGAAAGGGCCGAAAGCCGCGACCGGAAGTTTTCGATCTGCTCCGTAAACTTCTCGATCTTATCCGCCGCCTTGCCGATCGTCGGCACGCCGCGCACGCGCAGCAGTGCATCATAAAAGCTCATGCCATTGGCAGACGCATAGATCGTCACTTTTCCGATCGAGGTCGCACCGATGCCGCGCTTCGGCACATTGATAACACGCTGAACCGCCAGATCATCGCGCCCATTCGCAATCGTCTTTAAATAGCAGAGAATATCCTTGATTTCCTTGCGCTGATAGAAATTGACGCCACCGACCAGCCGGTACGGAATGCTGTAATAAATACATTTTTCCTCCAGAAGACGCGACTGTGCATTGGTACGGTACAGCACGGCAAAATCCGAATATTCCGCATTTTTCTCTTCTTTCTCACGCTCAATATCACGGATAATGGCGTCTGCCTCCTCGTATGCCGTGTCATACTGACGGAAGCGCACCTTCGGTCCCTCGTCATTCGCCGTCCACAGCGTCTTGTCCTTTCTGCCGCGGTTGTGGCGGATCACCTCATTTGCCGCGTTCAGGATGCTCTGGGTGGAACGGTAGTTCTGCTCCAGCTTGATAACGCGTGCGCCCGGAAATGCTTTCTCAAAACTTAAAATATTTTCGATATTTGCCCCGCGGAATTTGTAGATCGACTGGTCATCATCACCGACCACACAGATATTTCTGTACTTCTTTGCCAGCAGATCGACCAGCTTAAACTGTACAAGGTTCGTGTCCTGGTACTCGTCCACCATGATATACCGGAATTTATCCTGATAATATTCCAGCACATCCGCGTTTGCCTCGAAAAGCTCTACCGTTTTCACCAGCAGATCGTCGAAATCCAGGGCATTATTCTTCTTGAGTTCTTTCTGGTATTCCCGGTAAATCTGAGCAATCTTTTTCTCCCGGAAGTCCGCTCCCGCCTGCTGCTCAAACTCATCCGCCGTGATCCGGTCATTTTTCGCCGCAGAAATCCGTGACAGCACCGCCCGCTCCTTAAACTGCTTCGGATCCGCCTGCATTTTCTTGAGCACCTGCTTCATCAGCGTTTTCTGGTCGTCGCCGTCATAGATAGTAAAATTCGTGTCATATCCCAGACGGTCGATAAACCGGCGCAGAATCCGAACGCAGCTCGAATGGAACGTGCTGACCCAGATCGCCTCCGCGCCTTCCCCCACAATCTTATCCACACGCTCGCGCATCTCCGCCGCCGCTTTATTGGTAAATGTGATCGCCATGATATTCCACGGCGCCACCCGTTTTTCCTCGATTAAATACGCAATCCGGTGTGTCAGGACGCGCGTCTTTCCTGAACCGGCGCCTGCCAGAACCAGGAGAGGTCCCTCCGTGTGAAAAACCGCCTCCCGCTGCATCGGGTTAAGTGTGTCGTATTTGCTCATATATGTTTCGTTCCCTTCTATCCTCTTATATAATCTATTTTTAATGACAAAAAGTATGTTCGAATACGCTCTAGTATAATCTATTTTCTCTTGGATGTCACGGAATTTTCATTGATTTTAAATTTCTCCTTGCTATCTGGTTTTCAAAACTATATAATATCACATAGAGAGTTCATGACAGCGGAAGCGCCAAAATCGCCTCCCTGTTTCGCAGCTTTCGAATTTCAACGCAGCGAGGTACATACATGAAATCAAACGAAGAACGCCTGCAGGATCTGCTGGCTTATGTTGATAGTCTGACCCGGGTGCATCCGTCGGAGATTCCCGGTATTGATTTATATATGGATCAGGTCACGACCTTCATGGACAGCCACCTGAACACTTCCAAATGGCTGGGCGAGGATAAGATCCTGACCAAAACCATGATCAATAACTATGCCAAAAATAACCTGCTGCCGCCGCCCGTCAAAAAACGCTACTCCAAGAATCATCTGCTGATGCTGATTCTGATTTATTATTTTAAAAATGTGATATCCTTTCGGGATATTGAGCAGCTCTTCTCGCCCATCAGCGAGCACCACTTTTCCCATGGTTCCAGCCCGGAATTAGAAGAGCTTTACAACGAAATCTTTTCGCTGGAAAAAGGGCAGCGCAAGCGCTTGCAGGAAGACGTCATGGCAAAATTTGACGCCGCCAGCCAGACATTCAAGGACTATGACTGTGAAGACCGCGAGTATTTACAGCTGTTCGCCTTTATCAGTGAGCTGGCGTTTGATGTCTATCTGAAAAAACAGATGATTGAAATCCTGGCGGAACAGCTCCGGCAGGAGACGCCGGTGAATCCGAAGAAGAAGAAATAGGCAGCACTTCCGCTGTACCGCCACACTCAAAAACAGGCTAAACAACAAAAATTTCAACCCATTGCATCATACACGATAAAAAAGACACTGGAATCACTTCCCCTTGTGGAAATTCTTTCAATGTCTTTTTTCTTTCATTTCTTTTTATCTTTCATTCAACCAGCTGCCAGCTCCTGGGACATTTCCACCCCAAGCCAAATTTGTCCATCTTTGGCAGGTTGGTTTGCCATACCTATGAAAGTACGCGCTTTATCTATCGTGCGTATATTCCTACTTCGCTTTACGCTTCCGTTTTCTCCGCCTCTTCCTGCTCTTTCACACGCGCAAATACCATATCATATCCGTCGCTTCCGTAATTTAAAGAACGGTTGACACGGCTGATCGTCGCTGTCGATGCGCCGGTCTTGTCCGCGATCTCCAGATATGTCTTCTTCTCGCGCAGCATCTTCGCTACTTCATATCTCTGGGAAAATGATAAAAGTTCATTAACTGTGCATACATCCTCGAAAAAGCTATAGCATTCGTCGGTATTTTTCAGTGTCAGAATCGCCTGGAACAAATGATCCACAGCTTCGGTTTTCAGTTTTTTATTCATAATGCAAGGCACTCCTTTTTAATATGTACTCCGAAAGTATATTCATTTTTCCGTTTTTCTTATATTAACATATTAAAGTTTTAAAGTCTAGTATCTTGCCTATTTTTATGAATATTTTATTTTTCATCTGTTCACGCAATATACATTTATGCGAATCTGCCAAATCTTCTACAGCATAAACTTCTCCACCACATGAGCCACACCGTCGTCGTTGTTGGAATAGGTAATAAAGTCTGCAGCTTTCCGCACCGGAAGCACCGCATTCTCCATCGCTACACCTAATCCGGCATACTGAATCATCGTGAGGTCGTTGTAGCCGTCCCCACAGGCAATCATCTGCTCACGCGAAAGCCCGATGTGAGAAAGAAGGCGCTCTAACGACTGTGCTTTATCGATGCCCCTCGGAAGCACCTCCAGGAAAAACGGCTCCGAACGGTAAACGCTGAAATTCTTCCCCATTGCCGCCTTGACGCGCGGCTCGACCATCGCCAGGTAGTCTCCATCCTCCATCATCAGGTATTTCGGTACCGGATACGTGATCGCAGCTTCCATGTCGTCCACCTGTACTAACTCCATGCCGTTGATCCGCGCTTCCAACTTTGCATAGGGACTGTCACTCTGGTTCGTCAGAAGCTTTGCCCCCGCCTCATCGTAACTCAAAAGCCCCACCTGTTCCTCCTCGGCCAGGCGTATAATCTTCTGATTCGCCTCCTGCGGCAGGGAACGGCTGAATATGATCTCGCCGGTTTTGCAGTTCGTGATCCTGCCTCCATTAAACGACAGAATATAACTGCCATATTTTGCCAGCTCCAGCTCTCTCGCAAGCGGCAGCACCCCTGGCGTCGGACGCCCGGACGCCAGTACAATCTTCTTTCCGCGCTCCTGAAGCTCCATCAGACGCTGCTTCGTCTTTGGCGTAATCACCTTATCTCTGTTTGTTAAGGTTCCGTCCAGATCCAGGACGATAATCTCATAACTATGTTTTTCGGTCATATTTACTCCACATTCAAATCATACATACTATTACACGTATATACGATACTTGGAAAAGGTGAATTTGTCAATTAGCAACATGCCACATTACTTAATGCAAGGTATTCTGAACTCTTTTCTTTACAATCACAGGATCAAACGGTCGGATGATATAATCCGTGATTCCCATGTCATATGCTTTACGCATCGTATCAACCGGTTCTTCCGAAGAAATCATGATTACAGGAGTTTCCGTAATACACTGACTTTGGTTCATCCATTTCAAAACATCAAAGCCATTCATCTGTGACATATTGATGTCTAAAAGCATCCGATCAATTCCAACATTTTCTCCCAGCATCTGAATGACCTGACTTCCATTTTCTGCTTCCAGATAATCATATGTTTCTCCCAGAATTTCTTTCAACCTATCTCTGTTAAATTCCGCGTCATCTACAATCAGTATTTTTTTCTTTTATCCGTATTTTAATTTTCTATATATATGCAGTTTTTATGAAGTTCTAAACACCTGGTCAAAAACAGCAAGTATGGTTTTTATATCAATCGGTTTTGCAATATGTTGATCCATTCCTGCTTCTTTTGCTCTTATTCTGTCCTCTGTGAACGCATTTGCTGTCATTGCAATGATCGGTATCGCTTTAGCATCCTTTCTATCCATGGAACGAATCGTCTTTGCTGCTTCATAACCATTCATAACCGGCATCATGATATCCATAAGAATCGCATCAAATTCACCGGGTTCACTTTTTTTGAATCGTTCAACGGCTTCCTGCCCATTCCATGCCTTAGTCACGACAGCACCTTCATTCTGAAGCACAAATTCAGCAATTTCCATGTTCAGCTCATTATCTTCTGCCAGAAGAATATGCAGTCCCTTTATAGATTTTCCATCTGATACATCTTTCTTTTCTTCCCGTTTATCCGAATTCAGATCGATTTTAAATGGAATCCGGATCACAAAGGTAGTCCCTGCACCGTTTTCACTTTCAAAGGTAATGGTTCCACCCATTGTCTCAATCAACTTCTTTGCAATCGGCATTCCCAGGCCTGTTCCGGCAAATTTTGTACGGCTTCCTGCATGTTCCTGGGCAAACGGTTCAAAAATATGTTTCTGAAACTCATCTGTCATTCCGATTCCGGTATCCCGGCAGACAAATTCTATTGTCGTCATCTCTGGCTGTCCGGATGGAATCTCCCGGCAGCTAATATAGATATGTCCGTTTTTTCTGTTATATTTCACCGCATTCGACAGTATATTCATCATCACACGTTTCACATATCCTGGACTTCCAATAAACTTCCGATGTGTGATTTCTTTCTTCTCCCACACGATCCGGATATTCTGTTCTGCCGCCATCTGCTCGATCACAACAAGTACTTCCCTGGAAATACGGCTCAGATCAAACGGAATTTCTTCCAAAATCACTTCGCCCGACTCCAGCTTACTCATATCCAGGACATCGTTTACCAGTTCCAGCAACAAATTGGATGCCTCTTTCACCTTTGTTCTGTATTCTGTCTGTTTCTCCATATCATCTGCACAATGATCTGCCATATTGATCAAACCGCAGATTCCATTAATCGGAGTCCGGATATCATGGCTCATCCGCTGAAGAAACTCTGTTTTTGCCCGATTAGCGGCTTCCGCCTTTTTTGCAGCTATCAGAAGTTCTGCTTTATATTTTTCATCCTTTTCCCGTTCTTGTTTCTCATGTTCCAGATTGGTTCTGGAGATACAGAACCAAAATATACCAACTATCAAAGCATATAGAAAAATGACACCAGTCACACTTAATGGAAGGTTATGAAACACTTCCGCATCCGGAAGATATGCATAAATATAATAATCCCTCTGCTTCAGCATGATTCCGTAACATCCGGCTCCTTCATTCTTCATATGAAAAATGTGCTGACTGTCTGTATGCTTTTTCATTGCATGAACGACTTCGCTACCGGCTGTACTCTGCCCCAGCAGTTTCT
>ERZ772863.285-NODE-285-length-64968-cov-4.598077_pt1 | contig 64968 bp, 54 predicted proteins | sample MGYA00512134_ERZ772863 | MGnify/ENA primary metagenome ERZ772863 (study PRJEB29015, sample SAMEA2737659) | human gut metagenome | biome: human gut; feature: human-associated habitat; material: faeces | place: China | collected 2012 ...
AAATCAAAGAAGAGGGCGTGCATTTTAATTCACATATTGATGGACGTAAAATTTTCATGGGACCGGAGGAAAGTATGCAGATTCAGTCGAATCTCGCGTCAACGATTGCGATGGCATTTGATGAGTGTCCGCCGCATCCGGCTACGCGCGAATATATGCAGAATTCGGTTGACCGAACGACACGGTGGCTGCGCCGTTGTAAGGCAGAGATGGAGCGGTTAAATGCACTTCCGGATACGATTAATAAGGAGCAGATGCTTTTTGGTATTGACCAGGGCGGAACTTTTGAAGATATCCGTATTAATCACGCAAGAGCAATCCGCGAACTGGATTTGGATGGTTATGCGATTGGTGGTTTGGCAGTCGGTGAAACGCATGAGCAGATGTATCACATTTTGGATGTTACGGTGCCGGAACTGCCACAGGATAAACCCATTTATCTGATGGGGGTTGGTACACCACAGAATATTTTAGAAGCTGTAGAGAGGGGTGTTGATTTCTTTGACTGTGTATATCCGGCGAGAAATGGGCGACACGGACATGCTTACACAAACCATGGCAAGATGAATCTGCAGAATAAAAAGTATGAACTGGATGACCGTCCAATTGAGGTCGGATGCGGATGTCCTGCCTGCCGACACTACAGCAGGGCGTATATCAGGCATCTTTTGAAGGCAAAGGAAATGCTTGGTCTGCGATTATTAGTCTTGCATAATTTGTATTTTTATAATACAATGATGGAAGAAATTCGGGAAGCTATCGAAACAGGTACTTTCTCTGAATATAAAAAGAACAAGCTGGCACGTATGGAAGCCGGTTTGGATGAATGATTTTAGGAGGTTAACTCATGCAGGGAATTGGAATTATTTTGCTTTATGTGGTAATTATCGGCGCATTCTATTTGATTGCGATTCGTCCGCAGAAAAAGAAAGAAAAACAGCATCAGGCATTGGTAAATGCAGTTGCAGTTGGTGACAGTATTCTTACAACCAGCGGTTTTTACGGTGTTGTCATTGATATGACAGACGAAGTGGTTATCGTTGAGTTTGGAAGCAACAAAAACTGTCGTATTCCGATGCAGAAGTCTGCGATTGTAGAAGTTGATAAAGCAGAAGAAGCCTAATTGGAACAAGAAAAAGAGCCATGCATTTGAAAGGAATTCAGATGTGTGGTTTTTTTGTTTGCGGATTTCGTAACTATAAAAAAATCCACCATTACCTTATAATAATCCATTGACCGTTTATAGGGAGAGTTTGTTATAATGGAGTTAATGAAAAAGAGGGAGAGAAATGATGAAGGAAAAATTACTGGAGAAATTTCAGGACGTTTACGGTGATATCAATGGTACAAAAGTATATTTTGCACCGGGACGAGTGAATCTGATTGGTGAGCACATTGATTACAGTGGCGGACTGGTGCTGCCGTGTGCACTGACACTTGGAACTTATGGAGTTGCGAGAAGACGTGCGGACAAGAAAATAAAAGTTTATTCCATGAACATGGAAGACGAGATTCAGGAGATTGCGATTGGGGATTATCAAGTAGTGAATGAATCCGATTGGACAAACTATATTAAAGGTGTTTTGTGGGCATTTGAAAAGAAAAAAATGGTACTGCCATTTGGTATGGATTTATTGTTGTTTGGCGACTTGCCAAGTGGGGCAGGACTTTCTTCCTCAGCATCTTTGGAAGTGTTGATTGGATTTATTGTGCGGGACTTGTATGGCTTTGATGTGACCAATGTGGATCTTGCATTAATGGGGCAGCAGGCAGAGCATGAATTTTGTGGCGTAAATTGTGGCATTATGGATCAGTTTGCCGTGGCAATGGGGAAAAAGGATCATGCACTTTTGTTAAACACGAAAACTTTGGATTATGAGTATATTCCTATTACACTGTCCGGAGTAAAATTAATTATTGCGAACAGCAATAAAAAGCATAAACTTGGTGAGTCAAAGTATAATGAAAGACGAGAAGAATGTGAAACTGCTCTGGAAGAAATTTCACAGGCAATTGGAATTCATGCCCTTTGCGATTTGGATGAAAAAACATGGAATCTGTATCAGGTGACGGTTAAAGATGACGATAGAAAACGGCGTGTGAAACATGCGGTCACGGAAAATGCCAGAACAAAGCAGGCGGCTGCGGCGTTAAAAAACGGTGAACTGAAAACATTCGGCGAGTTAATGAAAGCCTCCCATCAGTCGTTGTCTGAAGATTACGAAGTCACAGGAGATGAAATGGATGCGCTGACAGAGGCAGCCTGGCAGCAGGACGGGGTTCTTGGCTCCCGCATGACCGGGGGCGGTTTTGGCGGCTCAACAATTAGTCTTGTAAAAGAGAATTTCGTGGATGAATTTATTCAGGAAACCGGAAGAATCTATACAGAAAAAACAGGGCTTAGCGCAGACTTCTATGTAGTTGAAATTGGTGATGGACCTGTGGTACAATAACAAGAGAAAACGAACGATTCGAGCCCCTATGATAAAGGAAACAAAGCATCGCGCTTGCACGAAAGGGGTGAGGCTTGAACCTAATTTAAGTGAAATGGAGGAAACAATTTTGAAAATTTTAGTAACAGGCGGAACCGGCTACATTGGTTCCCATACGTGTGTGGAACTTCTAAACAAGGGATATGAAGTAGTTGTTTTTGATAATTTGTATAACTCAAAAATTGATGTGGTAGATAAAATTGAAAAAATCACAGGAAAGAAAATTACGTTCTATAAAGCAGATATGTTAGACAAGGAGAGTATGCGTCCGATTTTTGAGGAGCATAAACTGGATGCTGTGATTCATTTTGCAGGTTTAAAAGCGGTTGGAGAGTCAGTGGCAAAACCGTTGATGTATTATCAGAATAATATCACCGGTACATTAAATCTTTGTGAATTAATGAAGGAATATGGCTGCAAGCGCATTATTTTCAGCTCTTCCGCAACAGTCTATGGTGATCCGGCGCAGATTCCGATTACGGAGGAGTGCCCGAAAGGAACCTGTACAAATCCGTATGGATGGACGAAGTCGATGTTAGAGCAGATTTTATCTGATTTTTATACATCGGACAATGAGTGGAGCGTTGTTCTTTTACGTTACTTTAATCCGATTGGAGCGCATGAGAGCGGTTTGCTTGGGGAAAGTCCGAATGGAATTCCGAATAATCTGATGCCGTACATTATGCAGGTGGCAGTTGGCAAACTTCCGGAACTTGGTGTGTTTGGTGATGATTATGATACACCGGATGGAACAGGTGTCCGCGATTACATTCATGTAGTTGATTTGGCAAAAGGACATGTGAATGCGATTCAGAAGGCTGTATCTGCAGAAGGTGTTAATATTTATAATTTAGGAACGGGAAATGGTTACAGTGTTTTGGATATTGTAAAGGCATTTGAGGCAGCAAATGGAGTGAAAATTCCATATACGATTAAGCCACGTCGTGCCGGCGATATTGCCACTTGCTACGCAGACCCGAAAAAGGCAAAAGAAGAACTTGGCTGGGAAGCACAGTACGATTTGAAACGGATGTGTGAAGATTCCTGGCGTTATGCACAGATGTGCGAGAAATAAACAAAGAAATGGAGGATATTAGAATGGATACAAAAAAGCAGATTGAAGAGGGAAAAGCGGTACTTGGTATTGAATTTGGTTCAACCAGAATCAAAGCGGTTTTGATTGATGGAAAACATCATCCGATTGCATCCGGAAGCCATGAATGGGAAAATCAGTTAGTGGATGGTGTCTGGACTTACAGCATCGATGCTATTTGGAAGGGATTGCAGGACTGCTATCAGGATATGAAAAAAGATGTGCAGGAAAAATACGGTGTGAAAGTAACCAAATTGGCTGCGATTGGATTTAGTGCCATGATGCACGGATATATGGCATTTGATAAGGATGACAAAATTCTTGTTCCATTCCGCACCTGGCGCAATGCGATTACCGAAGAAGCGTCGGAAAAATTGACAGATTTATTCCGGTATAATATTCCGCAGAGATGGAGTGTTGCCCATTTGTATCAGGCAATTTTAAATGGAGAAGAACACGTAAAAGATATTTGCTTCCAGACAACATTAGCCGGTTATATTCACTGGATGCTGACCGGCAAAAAAGTGCTTGGTGTAGGGGATGCATCCGGTATGTTCCCGATTGATATTGAAACAGGAAAATACGATGCAAAAATGGTTTCTCAGTTTGATGAAGCGATTGCAGACAAAGGATATCCATGGAAATTAATGGACATTTTCCCGGAAGTATTGTCCGCCGGAGAGGATGCAGGAACACTTACACAAGAAGGCGCAAAACTTCTTGATACAGACGGTGATTTGGAGGCAGGAGTTCCGCTTTGTCCGCCGGAGGGAGATGCAGGAACCGGTATGGTGGCAACGAATTCTGTTGCACGGCGCACAGGAAATGTGTCTGCCGGTACATCGGTATTTTCTATGGTAGTTCTTGAAAAAGAATTGAGTAAAGTTTACAAAGAACTGGATTTGGTTACAACACCGTCCGGTGATTTGGTTGCGATGGTGCACTGCAATAACTGTACATCTGATTTGAATGCGTGGGTAAATATTTTCCGCGAATTTGCAGAGAGTTTTGGTCTGGATGTCGATATGAACCGGTTGTATGGCACATTGTACAAAAAAGCGATGGAAGGCGATGCAAACGGTGGAAATCTGTTGGCGTACAATTATATTTCCGGTGAAAATATTACGGAAATGGAAGAAGGACGTCCATTGTTTGTCCGCACCCCAAACAGTAAATTTAATTTAGCTAACTTTATGCGTGTGAATCTGTATTCGGCACTTGCTTCTTTGAAAATTGGTATGGACCTTCTTTTGAAAGAAGAAAAAGTAGCAGTAGATAAGCTTTTAGGCCACGGCGGTTTATTTAAAACCAAAGGTGTCGGTCAGCAGATTTTGGCAGACGCTGTAGATACACCAATTTCTGTTATGGAAACGGCCGGTGAAGGTGGTGCCTGGGGCATTGCTGTGTTAGCTGCTTATTTAATTCATAACGATGGAAAAAATCTTGGTGACTATTTGAATAAAGAGGTGTTTGCCGGTCAGGAAGGCAGTGAATTAAATCCGAATCCGGAAGGAGTCAAAGGATTTGATGAATTTATCCGGATTTACAAAGAAGGACTTCCGATTGAGCGGACAGCCGTTGATTCAATGAAATTATAAAATGGAGAACGAGTAGGGAGAAGGCGTTTTTTTATGATCAGTGTATTTCTTGTCGAAGATGAATTTATTGTCAGAGAGGGAATCAAGAATATGAATTGGGAGGCCTATGGTCTCTCGTTTGTTGGAGAGGCCAGTGATGGAGAACTGGCCTTTCCTCTTATAAAAAAGAAGCATCCGGATATTGTAATTACAGATATATGCATGCCTTTTATGGACGGATTGGAGTTAAGCCGTTTGGTAAAAAAAGAACTGCCACAGACAAAGATTTTGATTTTAAGTGGTCATGAAGAATTTGAATATGCAAAGGATGCCATTCAAATTGGTGTGGAAGAATATTTGTTAAAACCGATTAACAGTGATGAATTACTACAGGTTGTCAGACGTGCAGCAGACAAAATTACAGAAGAAAGACAAGCGGGCAGGCGTGACAGAGAGGACGAGGCCGGAGAGAAAGAACGCAGAGAGCATGCTAAGAGCCTCTTTTTTTCCAATCTGATTGAGGGAAGACTTTCTATGGCAGAGCTTCTGGAAAAAGCACGCAGTATTGGAATTGAGTTGGCTGCGTCCTATTATCAGATAATGCTTGTGAAAATCGGACGAAGTACTTTTGATTCTTATTCGGCAGCAGTCAATGAAATGAATGACAAATTGCAAAATTATATATCTTCCAAATCGGAACATATGGTGTGTTTTGACAGAGAACCGGAGGGCGAAATTATTCTCTTTATGGAAGAATCAAAAGAGAAGATGGAAGAAGATGCGAAGGATTTGGCAGATTTTTTAGAAAATATGTTATCAGAAAAACCGGAAATTGGCTATTTTGGAAGTGTAGGCAGTCCGGTGAGCCGTATTCGGGAAATTTCACAAGCGTATGAGACGGCAGCACATGCCTTTGCTTATCGTTTTCTGGTGGAAGGGAATCAGATTCTGCGATTTGAGCAGATTGATAGAAAGCCGGTTTTGATGGAAAGAGCCGATGGCGAGTATCATGTTGGAAAGATTAATTTTGGCGGACTTGATAAGACTCGGATTGAAGCTTTTTTGCGTGGAGGTGATTCGGAGGAAGTTCCGATTTTTGTAGAGGAATATCTTGAAAATGCAGGGGATGCCTGTCAGAATTCATTGATTTTCCGCCAGTATATTGTGATGGATATGTATGTTGCGGCGAGCCATTTTTTGGAGCAGCTTGGAGATTCAGAGGAGTTTTCCAGAAAGGAGCCGTTTGAAAGCCCGGTGCAGATGGAACAGGTTTTACAGCAGTTAGATACAACTATTTCTTATGTGATTTCTTTGTTCCGTGAGGTGATGGAGATACGAGACCGCCACACGAAAGAGCATAACAGCGATATTGTCGAGCTTGCGAAAAAATATATCGACAAAAATTACAGTGATGAGGATTTGTCACTGAATACCGTTGCGGCAGAGGTGAATGTCAGTCCAAATCATCTGAGTGCGATTTTCAGCCAGAAGACAGGACATACTTTTATCCGTTATTTGACGGATGTACGTATGAATAAAGCCAAAGAACTTTTGAAATGCACAACGATGCGGAGCAGTGAAATAAGTGAAAAAGTTGGTTATAAAGATCCACACTATTTTTCACATTTATTTAAGAAAAATCAGGGATGTACCCCAACACAGTACCGAGAGGGAGGGGCAAAAGGATGAAAAAATTATTTTTTCGTATTTTTAGGAAGAAAATAGATGAGTATCGTGATTTTTCGATTCAGAAAAAAATTTCAGTGGCATTTGTACTTCTTTTAGTGCCGCTGATTTTGTTTGTCCTGATTTGGTTTGTATGTGCGTTGGATGCAACCAACCGTTATGATAAAGTTGTAAGGAATACGGCCATTATCAGTGAATTCAATTTGGATTTTAAAAAGAATTATGATTATAAAATATATTTGATTACGACCGGAAACCGTACTTATACGGATCAAAATCCGGAACAAGATATCCGTTATGCAAAGGATATTATCAGACGTGTAAAGGCAACGACGGAAAATAGCGAAAACAAGGAATGTATTGTCCAGATTGAACGTTATTTTCAAGTGCTTGAAAAATATACCAAAACGATTCAGGAAAATATGCAAAAAGAAGGGAAATATGATGAAAATCGGGATTTGTGGGAAAATGGCGTACAATTAGTTACCGCAAATATTCAAAATAAGATGCTGCAGCTGCTTTATAATGAAAACAGACAAAGTGCACTTATTTATTCGGATATGCAGCACATCACCCGAAATATGATTATTATAAGTTTGTTCCTTGCTGCTTTTCTTGTTGTGGTTACCACGATGATGATTACAATTATTCCGAGAAGTATTTCTAAACCGGTTCGCTATCTGAGTAGTATTACGAAAGAGGTTGCCGATGGAAATCTTGAGGTGCGGGCACATATGGAACATGGTGTGGATGTAAAATTGTTAGCGGATTCATTAAATGTAATGATTGAAAAAATAAAGACGCTGATTGATAATGTGATGCTGGAACAGATGAGACTTCGAGAAGCTGAATTGGAAATCTTACAGATGCAGATTAATCCTCATTTCTTATACAATACGCTGGATACAATTGTTTGGCTGGCCGAAGCAGGTCAAAAAGAACAGGTTGTTAGTATGGTACAGACGTTGTCTGATTTTTTCCGTGCTTCCTTAAATAGTGGAAAAGACATTGTGTCTTTAGAAGGGGAATGTCGTCATATTACAAGTTATTTGCAGATTCAGCAAGTAAGATATCAGGATATTTTAACGTATGATGTGGATATACCGGAGGAGATTGCTAACTGCAAAATACCAAAAATAACGTTACAGCCACTTGTGGAAAATGCACTTTATCATGGAATTAAGAATAAGAGAGGAAAGGGAAGGATAGTAGTTACCGGACGAAGGGAAAAAGACAAATGTGTTATCCGGGTGGAAGATAATGGAATTGGTATGACAAAAGAACGGTTGAATCAGGTTCGTGGCGGCTTGACGACGAAAATTGAAGATAGCAATGATTTTTATGGTTTGTATAATGTGAATGAAAGAATCCGGTTGAAGTTTGGAGAAGAATATGGACTTTCCATCGACAGCGTATTGCAGGAAGGAACATGTGTTGAGGTGTGGCTGCCATGGGAATCGTAAAAAAATCACCCTTGCCGTAATTTTTTCAATCATTTATGAAAAAAAGAATAGAAAAATCAAAAATAACCAAAAGAATATCCATTGGACTTTTGGTTATTTTTTATTATGATGGAGATACAAAAACGAGAACTCATACAGAAAAGGAGGAATTGAGTTATGAGAAAAAATTTCATGAAAAAGGTAGTAGCAGGAATGCTTACTGCAGTAATGGCGTTTTCCCTTACTGCATGTGGAGGTGGTGATGCTTCCACAAATGACACAGCGAAAGAAGAAGGATCTTCCGATGTAATTACGGTTGGATTTTCACAGGTAGGTGCAGAATCTGACTGGCGTACAGCAAACTCAGAATCAATGAAATCAACATTTACCAAAGACAATGGTTATGAATTGATTTTTGACGATGCACAGCAGAAACAGGAGAATCAGATTTCAGCTATCCGTAACTTTATCCAGCAGGATGTTGATTACATCGTACTTGCACCGGTTACTGAGACCGGATGGGATGCCGTTCTTGGTGAGGCAAAACAGGCAGGAATCCCGGTTATCATTGTTGACCGTATGGTAGATGTAAAAGATGACAGTTTGTATACTGCATGGGTAGGTTCTAACTTCGAACTGGAAGGTAAAAAGGCAGCAGCTTACTTGGATGCTTACATGAAAGCAAAGAACATGAAAGATATGAAACTGGTTAATATTCAGGGTACAATCGGTGCATCGGCACAGATTGGCCGTACCAAAGGTTTGGATGATGCTGTAGCTGCAAATGGATGGAACCTTCTTGACAAAACAACCGGTGAATTTACACAGGCAAAAGGTCAGGAAGTTATGCAGTCCTTCTTGAAGAAGTACAAAAAAGACATCAATGTTGTATACTGTGAGAACGATAACGAAGCATTTGGTGCAATTGATGCAATCAAAGCAGCAGGTTATGAAGTTGGTGCAGACAAAGACATGATGGTATTCTCCTTCGATAGTACAAAAGAAGGTTTGAAGAAAGTTCAGTCTGGTGAAATCACTTTGAATACAGAGTGTAACCCACTTCATGGACCACGTGTAGAAGCAATCATCAAACAGCTTGAGAACAAAGAAACACCAGAGAAGAAAGCTTACGTAGATGAAGAAATGTTTGCTCATGATGATACTGTAAAATCGGTAACTGTTGACGGAAAAGAGTATCCGGTAACGGTTGTGACAGATGAGGTAATGGGCGCTCGTAAGTATTAATTCAAACACAATGTAAAAAAATGAAACAAAATCAGTAACAAATTGAGTGAGAGAGGAGGAATGATTTCTTCCTCTCTCAATTAGAAAATATCCTGTTATGCAGGTAGATGGAGGGAAAGATGAGCGAGAATATTGTATTAAAGATGAGTAATATCAGCAAAACTTTTCCCGGAGTGAAGGCATTATCCAATGTAGATTTTACATTACGGGAAGGAGAAATCCATGCCCTGATGGGGGAAAATGGTGCAGGTAAATCCACCTTGATTAAAGTGTTAACCGGTGTTCATGATTTTCAGACGGGTGAGATTTACATGGTAAAAAAAGCGGGAGACAAACCGGAATTAATAGTGAATCATTCACCGCAGGAAGCACAACAAAATGGTATCAGTACCGTATACCAGGAAGTAAATTTATGTCCGAATCTTACGGTTGCAGAAAACTTGTTTATCGGCAGAGAGCCAAGAAGATTTGGTATGATAGACTGGCGCACGATGAATCGCAAGTCGACAGAGGTTTTAAAGAATCTCGATATCCATGTGGCACCAACTCAGAGTTTGGACGAGTGTTCCTTGGCAATTCAGCAAATGATAGCAATTGCCCGAGCTGTGGATATGAAATGCCGAGTTTTAATTTTGGATGAGCCGACATCCTCTTTGGATGATGACGAGGTTCAGAAATTATTTGTCCTGATGCGAAAATTGAGAGCAGAAGGTGTAGGAATTATTTTTGTAACACACTTTTTGGAACAGGTATATGAAGTGTGTGACCGAATCACTGTACTGAGAAATGGTGAATTGGTTGGTGAGTATGAAGTGGAATCACTTCCACGTGTAAAATTAGTATCTAAAATGATGGGAAAAGATTTTGATGACTTAGCAGATATCAAGGGTGAATATAAGCATGAAAAACATTTAGAACCGTTGATTGAGGCCAAAGGGTTAGGTCATGCAGGTACAATTCGACCGTTTGATTTGACAATCAACAAAGGAGAAGTAATCGGACTTACAGGACTTCTTGGATCCGGACGTTCAGAGATGGTTCGTGCCATTTACGGTGCTGACAAAGCCGATTCCGGCGTGCTGAAAGTCAAAGGAAAAGATACTAAAATCTCATCCCCATTGGATGCGATGAAAGCCGGCATGGCATATTTGCCGGAAGATAGAAAAAAGGAAGGAATCATTGCCGATTTGTCTGTTCGCGAAAATATTATATTGGCACTTCAGGCAAAACGTGGAATGTTTAAGTTATTATCCCGCAAACAGATGGAAGAATTTGCGGATAAATACATTGACTTGCTGCAGATTAAAACAGCAAGCCGTGAAACTCCGATTAAGAGCTTATCCGGCGGAAACCAGCAGAAGGTGATTATTGCCAGATGGCTGCTTACGAATCCGGATTACCTGATTTTGGATGAACCGACACGAGGAATTGATATCGGAACAAAGACAGAAATTCAGAAATTAGTACTTCAACTGGCGGATGAGGGAAAAGCAGTCACCTTTATATCCTCCGAGATTGAGGAGATGCTTCGAACCTGCAGCCGTATGGCAGTTCTTCGTGACGGAAAAAAAGTTGGCGAAATTGAAGAAGAGGATTTGTCACAAGAATCCATTATGAAAGCAATTGCGGGAGGTGATGAATAATGGCTGAGAAAATTAAAAAAATAACAGGAATGCGATTATTTATGCCGATTGTGTGTTTGTTTATCGTATTGCTTGTAAATGTGATTCGAACACCGGATTTCTTTAATATAACGTTAAAGGACGGACAATTAAGTGGATGGCTGATTGATGTGATTAACCGAGGTTCTGAACTTGTTATACTTGCCATTGGTATGACATTAGTAACAGCTGCTTCCGGTGGTCAGGATATCAGTGTTGGTGCTGTTATGGCGGTTGCCGCTGCTGTTTGCTGTCAGATTTTGTCCGGCGGTGAAGTAAGTACAAATACACTGGCTGCTCCGATTATCATTGCTGCGATTGCCGGAATTTTAGTTGCTGCTTTGTGCGGCGCGTTTAATGGTTTTTTGGTTGCGAAACTAAATATCCAGCCAATGGTTGCTACATTGATTTTGTTTACTGCAGGGCGCGGTATTGCCCAGTTGGTTACACAAGGACAGATTACATATGTCCGTGTGGAATCTTACAAGGCAATGGGTGGATTTCTCGGACCAATTCCGACACCGGTCATCTTTGCAGTCGCAGCCGTTGTTGTTGCCTATTTGGTATTAAATAAGACAGCACTTGGTATGTATATTGAAAGTGTAGGAATTAACAGTCATGCATCCCGCTTGATTGGATTAAATTCTACAAGAATTAAATTCCTCACCTATGTAATTTGCGGAGCCCTGGCAGGGCTTGCAGGAATTGTTGCTTCGAGCCGAATTTATTCCGCAGATGCTAACAACATTGGTCTGAATCTTGAGATGGATGCCATCTTAGCAGTAGCGTTAGGTGGAAACATCTTAAGTGGTGGTAAATTTAGTTTGATGGGGTCAGTAATTGGCGCTTATACGATTCAGGCGTTGACAACAACGCTGTATGCTATGAGTGTACCGTCTGACCAGCTCCCGGTTTATAAAGCAATCGTTGTTATCATTATCGTAGTTCTTCAGAGCCCGGTTTACAAAAAGGCAATGCAGAATTACAAAGCGAAGAGACAGTCGAAAAAGGCAGTAGTACAGGGAGGTGAACAGTAATGGGTGAATTTTTGAAGGCAAAGACAAAAAGATTTAACAGCAATACATTTCTTTTCATTATTACAATTGTGTTGTTTATTGCAATGTATGTAGCAGGAATGATTGTATTTGCAGACAAAGGTTTTGCAAAACCGCAGATGTTTACCAACTTGTTTATTAACAATGCCGGATTGATTGTAATTGGTTGTGGTATGACAATCGTTATGATTACCGGAGGAATTGATATCTCGGTTGGTTCGGTAACCGCATTGGTTTGTATGGCGAGTGCTTATGCTATGGAAAATAAGGGGATGAGTCCTTATGCAGCTCTTGCGATTTCGCTTGGTATTGGATTACTGTTTGGCTTGCTTCAAGGCTATTTAGTTTCCTACCTGGAAATTCAGCCGTTTATCGTTACTCTGGCGGGTTTGTTTCTAGGAAGAGGACTTACGGCTATGATAAGTACAGATATGATTTCCATTAAAAACGGTTTGTTTCAGAAATGGGCAACATATCAGATTGAACTGCCGATTGGAACATATAATAAACATGGGGTATTCCGGCCGGCATATATATATCCATCGGTTGTGATTGCACTAATTGTGGTTGTTTTGATTGCTATTATGCTTCGTTATACAAAATTCGGACGCAAATTATTTGCTATCGGCGGCAGCCAGCAGAGTGCATTGATGATGGGCTTAAATGTAAAAAGAACGAAGTTTGAAGCTTATATTTTAGATGGTCTTTTGGCCGGCTTGGGTGGATTCTTATTCTGCTTGAACAGTTGTGCCGGATTTGTAGAACAGGCAAAAGGTTTGGAAATGGATGCTATTTCGGCAGCAGTAATCGGCGGAACACTTCTTTCGGGAGGTGTCGGAACGGTTGTTGGTACAACATTTGGTGTACTGATTAAAGGAACCATTACCAGTCTGATTACAACACAGGGTACATTGTCAAGCTGGTGGGTACGAATTGTACTTTCCGCACTGCTTTGCTTCTTTATTGTATTACAGGCACTCTTTGCAAAAGCAAAAATCAAAGGGAAAAAAGTAGAGAAAAAGGATGTTAAAAAGCCAGGTGGAGCACCACCGGATGAGGTGGCTGCAGAGCCGTAAATTAAATAGGAGATTGTCACAACTAATTGTTTCTCTTTTGGGGACCGGTTCTTGCCAGACCGGTCCCTGTTTGCATTAAAGAAATGCTTATGAGAGGATAAGATTTTAGTTATTGCAATATAGATTCCCAAATGTTAAAATGAGAGAATATCAGTAGTATTAATTCAAGGATAGAATTGGAGGTTTGTGTATGCAAAAGAATGGTAAAAAGCTGTTAGCATGGATGTTAGCAGCAAGCATGGTATTTTCTTTTTCTATGCCAACTCAGGCAGCAAAGAAAAAGCCTGCTTTATCAAAGAAAAAAGCGGTAATAACTGTGGGGAAAACCTTAACGCTTAAGGTTAAAAATATAAGCAAGAAGACAAAAGTAACATGGAAGAGCAAAAACAAGAAAATTGCGACAGTTTCCAAGAAAGGAAAAGTGAAAGCGAAAAAGGCGGGGACAGCGAAGATTACAGCAAGTTTCCGTTATCAGGGCAAGAAGTATGTGAAAACCTGCAAGGTTACGGTGAGAAAGAAAAAGACAGTAGTTGTGACTAATGCACCGACAAAAGTACCAACCAAAGCACCGACGCAGAAACCGGCAGTGACACCGACTGCAACCCCAACGCAGAAACCGGGCACACCGACTGCAACCCCAACGCAGAAACCGGCAGTGACACCGACTGCAACCCCAACGCAGAAACCGGGCACACCGACTGCAACCCCGACGCAGAAACCGGGCACACCGACTGCAACCCCAACGCAGAAACCGGGCACATCGACTGCAACCCCGACGCAGAAGCCAGGGACACCAACTGTAACACCGACGACAGAGCCGGCGGAGCCTACTGCGACTGCAACAAATGAGCCGGCAGGACCTACGGTTACACCGACGGCAGACCCGGATGAGCCAACTGCAACACCAACAGCAGAACCGACGAAGGTTCCGGGCACCCCGATTCCGGTAGAGGATCCGACAAAAGCATTGCTTTTGGATTTTGAAGACGGTACCAATCAATATGTGACCGGACGTCAGGGCGAAGAAGATCTGACTGTTGTAGAGGGCGGTTATAATGACAACTATTGTTTGAAAGTTTCCAACCGTGTGAATAACTGGGCAGGACCGATGATTGATATCACTCACAATGTGACTGATTTTACAACGTATAAGATTGAGGCGTATGTAAAGCAGACAACGGGTGGCAACAAGACGATAAACTGCATGTGGGAGTCGATGGACTATGCGGGAGCGATGGCTTATACAATCGTGCAGAATGTAGTTGTGCCGAATGGTACATGGACAAAAGTGGACGCAACGGTTGTGGCACCGGGTGATGTAAGTAAATTGTCACTTTATTTTGAAATGGCAAATTATTCAAATGATTTTTATGTAGACAATATTTCTATTACGGAGAAGCATTTGGATATGGATGCAGTTCTTGCTGCACCAAGTCTGAAAGAGGCATATGCAAACCGCTTCCCGATGGGATGTGCAGTTTACAGCTATAATTTGCAGAATCCGGAGATTTTATCATTTATTAAACATCATTACAGTACGGTTACATTTGCAGATGAGCTGAAACCGGAGAATCTTTTGAACGAAGAGGCAACAAAAGCATCGGAAGATGGCATGCCGGTTATTAATACAGATGTGATTGATAAATGTTTATCGCTTGCTCAGGAAAATGATTTAAATGTGCGTTTCCATACGCTTGTCTGGTATTCGCAGACACCGGATTGGTATTTCTGTAAGAATTACACACCGGAGTATGATGGTACGGGAACAGCTAAGAAAAACATTACAAATCTTGTTGACAAAGAGACGATGCTTGCTCGAATTGAAAGTTATGTTAAGCAGGTTATTACCTATGCAGAGACTAATTATCCGGGCGTTGTATATGCTTACGATGTAGTAAATGAGGTAATTGACAGCAATGGCTGTAAATTACGGACAGTAAGTTCAAGTTTGTATGGTGCTATTTTTACAGACGACGACAATACTTATATTACAAAGTCTTTTGAATATGCGAGAGAAGCTGAAAAAGCAGCAAATTCATCGGCAAAATTGTTCTACAATGATTTTGTCGGACTGGCATCGCCGGGACAGATGAAGGCAGTTGTGAAATATCTTGCAGATGCAAAAGATGCCGGAAATATTGATGGTCTTGGCATGCAGGCACATCAGACTAATCTTGGTGTGGCAGATGGTGATAATATTAAAAATGCACTGAAATTATTCCAGCAAAATGGCTATGAGGTGCAGATTACTGAGCTTGATTTTGCAAGTAAGGATAATTCAGAGGCGGGTAATGAGACACTGGCAGCAGCATACCAGAAGTTCATGAATATTATATTACAGCGAATGGATGATACGTCTGCTCCGGTAAATGTAAGTAATGTTACATTCTGGAATCTGACAGATTTGGATACTTGGCTGAATAGTTTTTACAGTAATGGAAGTACCTATTATCCATCACTGTTTGATGAAAATTATCTGCCGAAAAAAGCGTTTACGGCATTGATTAATCTGGCAAATGGAGTTGTAGAGCCGACCGCAACGCCGACTGTGGCACCAACTGCGACTCCGACGGCGACTCCGACGGCAACTCCGACGGCAACTCCAACGGCAACTCCAACCGTTGATCCGGATGCTACGCCAACACCTACGCCGGTTACCACACCGACTCCGGAGCCGACGGCTGAACCGGAACCGGCAGAGACAAAAGAATTGGATTTGGCGCAAGGAAGTATTGTAATCAGTGCAACCGGATATACAATTGGTAGTGCAGAAGAAACTGCATTTACCGGAAATTACACGATTTCCAGTACAGCACAATCGGCAACAGCATATTATATTTTAGTAACGGGCGGTACTCATACGATTACGTTAGATAATCTTGTTTGTACATCGAGTGAGTCAAGTCCAATTAAATTAAGTGGTGATGCTAAGGTAAATCTTATCTTAGCTGGAACATCCGCATTGACCGGTTCCGGCTATCATGCAGGAATCGAGGTTCCGTCCGGTTGTGAACTGACGATATCCGGTGATGGCCAATTGACGGCATTAGGCGGTAACGAATCGGCAGGAATTGGTGCTGCATCAGATGGTAAGACATCTAGCACATTAGGACGTATTATTATCAGGAGCGGTACGATTATAGCCTGCAATACAGGAAGAAATGCTGCAGGAATCGGTGAATCAAGGTACGCTAAAGGTGGCGGAGAAATTTACATCTACGGTGGTAATATTTATGCCACATCTTCCGGTAACGGAGCCGGAGTTGGTGGCGGTGGTACTGCAGATGCCTCAGCTGAAACGATGAAGATTGGAATCTATGGCGGTATCATTTCCGCAGGTGGCAGTACCTATGCAATTGGAGATGGAAAGAGCCAGAGTATTTGTAAAGTGACAGTAACCGGTGGTGCCTGCTATAGTACGAACAGTGGAAAGACGATGTTTGGCTCAACATGGGAAACCCAAGATACTTATGTTGGTACAGAGATTGACACAACAAAACTTTCCGGTATTCAGTCAGTGACGATTGATGGGGTAGACCAGGGAATCAGCAGTTTTTACATCAATGCACAGTCTGGTACTACGAACTATAAGTGGAAACTGAATCTGTATGTGAAGAAAGGTGTATCTCATACGATTGTAGTAACGGATACAAACGGTGAGGCACATGAGTATATGGTTGACGCTTAATCTATAATTAAAAAAGGAGTTCATTCGTTTGAGACAAGATAATGCTTTGCTTTATAGTCTCTTACGAATGAACTTTTTTTGGGGCTCTATTGACAGATGATGTTTCCTAAAAATATAGATAATAAAAATCTTGAATCTTCCCCCTTTTTTTGCTATTCTAAAAACAGTTTAATCCACAAAGGAGAGGGAGGCGAGGCGTTTTATGTTTCTCAAACAATTTGCAGAATTCAATTCGATTTGTATACAGTGCCATGACAGTCCGGATGCGGATGCGATGGGGGCTGCGTTTGGTTTGTATGCGTATTTTATGAATCTGGGTAAAAAGGTAAATTTGATTTATGCAGGGGAACATCAAATTACAAAGCCATCGCTGAAATTGATGGTGGAGCACCTTGGTATTCCGATTCGATATGTGAATGAAATGCCGGAACATGATATTTTGATTACCGTGGACTGCCAGTATGAGGGTGGTAATATTACATCCATGCCGGTGAAAAAAGTGGCGATGGTTGATCATCATCCGATTTGTGTAGAAACGGATGAATGGTGTTTTATTTTCCCGGAATTCGGAAGTTGTTGTACCGTGGTCTGGGAACTGCTTTTGGAGGCGGGGTATCCGGTAAATGAGAACTGGCAGGTGGCAACGGCGTTGTATTATGGTTTGTATAGTGATACCAGCAGTTTGTCTGAAATTTATTATCCGGCAGACAGACAGATGCGTGATTCTCTGCAGATTAACAGAGAGTGTCTCGATGAAATGATTCATGCGAATTTACAGCGTCAGGATTTGGAAATAGCAGGAGAAGCGTTGTCTCACTATTACTATGATGAGGAAAAGCGTTTTGCGCTGCTGCATACAAAACCATGTGATCCAAATCTGCTTGGCGTTATTAGTGATATGGTAAATTGTGTGGCGACTGTTGACTGCTGTGTGGTATATAATGAAACGCCGATTGGATATAAAATGTCAGTACGAAGTGCGAAAAAAAATTTGCCGGCGAGTGATTTAGCGGAAAAAGTCAGCTGTGGAATTGGTGCTGGCGGCGGACACGCGAATAAAGCGGGCGGCATGTTGATGAAACACATGCTCGCCACACAGTATCCGGGGGAAGATGTAAAAGAAATTCTCATTCAGCGAATCCGTGAGTTTATCCGTGAAGCCGCTTGCTGATTTCCATGAGGGGAATCGGCATCAGAGATAAAATACCTACGACAACCCATTCGCGCAGATTAAGTGACTGCGTATGGAAAATAGGCTGGAGAACGGGCATACAGATGACCAGACATTGCAGGACAATGCAGAACAATACACTAAATAAAAGTTTTTTGTTCCCAAGAATCCCCGTCTCTAACAGCGAGTGCTCGCTTCTCATATTAAACGAGTGAACTAACTGCGATAAAGAAAGTACGGCAAAGCACATGGTGGAATTGCCACTTGTATAGGCAAAAAGTGCTAAGGAGCCGATGAACATACCTTCTAAAACCATCTGAAAGACGGTATCAAAGTGAAAGATACTTTCATTTTTCGATAATGGCGGACGGTTCATGCTGTCCGGATCCGGTGGCTCGACACCGAGGCATAGTGCCGGAAAAGAATCCGTCACGAGATTAATAAACAACAGTTGTACCGGTAAAAGTGGTGCAGACAGCCCGAAAAAGATAGCAACAAAAATCGTCATGATTTCCCCGATGTTACAAGACAAGAGGAAATGTATGGCTTTTTTTATGTTATCGTAAATACCGCGCCCTTCCCGGACGGCACTTACAATAGTGGAAAAATTATCGTCCATCAGAATGATGTCAGATGCATTTTTGGCAACATCGGTTCCGGTGCGTCCCATGGCACAGCCGATATCCGCTGCTTTTAGGGCAGGGGCATCATTGACACCGTCACCAGTCATGGCAACGACATTTCCCATCGCCTGATACCCTTTTACGAGACGGACTTTATGCGCTGGGGATACACGGGCAAAAACATGATATTTTTTGAGTGCCGTCGGAAGTGAACGGTCGCTGATGGTATCTAAGTCGGCTCCCGTAATGACCTCGTCTTTTGTCTGGCAGATGCCAAGTTCCTTGCCAATCGCTGCAGCGGTATTTTTATGGTCGCCGGTAATCATAATCGGACGAATTCCGGCGTGCTGGCAGCTTTTAACAGCGGCGTAAGCTTCCGGGCGGGGTGGGTCAATCAAACCTGCCATCCCAAGGAAAACCAAATGGGATTCTAAGGATTTGTTGTCCGGGTGGCTTTTGTGCAGACAAAAACCGAGAGCAATGACGCGAAGTGCATTGGCGGTGTAATTTTCAATTTGTTCATTTAATCTATGCCGCATCGTATGTGTTAGTGGCCGTGTGCTGCCATCTTTATCGAGATACGAGTGACAGTTGGCAAGGATAAATTCAGGAGCTCCCTTAGTTATTGCTAAATATCCATTGGGTGTCCGGTGCAGCGTTGTCATCCGCTTGCGGATTGAGTCAAAAGGGATTTCTTCAATAACCGGAAATTCTTTTCGTACTTCCGTATAAATAAGTCCGCTTGATGCACCGTAATGAATCAGTGCATGTTCGAGTGGACCGGATTGGTTGTTGCAAAGCAGAAAATAACGAAGTAATGTTTTTTCATTTTCGGTGCTGTATATATTCCGAACTGTCATGCGGTTCTGGGTAAGCGTGCCGGTTTTGTCAGAACAGATAACAGAAGCACTGCCTAGTGTTTCCACGGCAGGAAGATGTCGGATAACGGCACACTGTTTTGCCATGCGCTCGACACCAAGGCTTAGCATGATGGTGACAAGAGCAGGCAGGCTTTCCGGAATGGCTGCGACGCCAAGACTGACGGAAGTCATAAACATATCAAAAACCGGCTGGTTTTTCTGCAATCCCAGAAAAAATAGAATGGCACAAATAATCAGGGCCAGGATGCCAAGCACTTTTCCTGTATGATTGAGGCGCCTGGTAAGAGGTGTCTGCGGTGCCTGTTCGTGTGAAAGCATACCGGCGATTTTCCCAATTTGCGTATTCATACCGGTTTCCGTAACACAGAACAGCCCATTTCCGGTCGTAATCATTGTGCCCGAAAATACCATATTGAGCTGGTCGCCGAGTGAAAGATTTTTCATATGCAGCGAGTCGGAATTTTTTTCGATGCTTCCCGTTTCGCCGGTAAGGGCGGATTCATTTGCCGACAGATTGTGCGTAAGGAGAAGTCTGCCATCGGCGGGAACAAGACAGCCGGTGTCAAGATAGACTAAATCTCCCGGTACAAGTTCCGGAGAAGATATGGTCTGGCGTTTTCCATCTCTTAGTACCTGACATTGTGGCGTTTGCAGAGAACGAAGGTGAGCCAGCGAATGTTCTGCCTTTTTCTCCTGATAAATGCCAAGCAGAGCATTTAGTATAACGATTGCCAGAATGATTAAAGGGTCGGTCAGATTCATTTCTCCCTGTGCATAAGAAGCAAAAAAAGAAATGCCGGCAGCTGCCAGTAAAGTAAGAATCATAAAATCTTTAAACTGCGCGGCAAACTGACGGAAAAATCCGGGACCTTTTTCGCTTTGCAATTCATTTTTTCCATAATGTCTCTGGCGTTTGATAACTTCTTTTTGGGATAAGCCCCGGTCTTTGAAACGGTTGAGTTTATCCATTACTTCCTGTGATTCCATTTGATACCAGTTCATACTTACCTCCAAAATATTTGACTGTTTTTGTCGAAAGGACTCTCCTCTTTTCCCTTATTTGCATAAAATAGAATAAGGAAGTGGCAGGAGGAGCTTGTGTTTGTTGTTTGCTTATTGGCGTTGTCGGTGAGCCTTGACACGCTGGGGATTGGTATGGCATATGCAATGTCGGGCATTTGCATACCCAAACAAATCCGGTTATTTATTGCGTTATTAAATGGCGTGCTGACAGCGGTTGCACTTTTTGCAGGTTCGACATGCCTTGCGGGGCTGCCGGAACCTTGTTTTCGCCTTATTGGCGGTGGGATTTTGATTTTGCTTGGCGCAAAAACGTGCATCCGTGTGTTGCAAAACAAAGGGGAAGTACAGTATGACAAAGATAATTCCCGAAGCATTGATATAAAAGAAGGCAGTGCGTTGGGAAGTGCCCTTGCGCTTGATTCGGTGAGTGCAGCACTTAGTCTGGTCGGTCAGGGAACCATAATCTGGTTATTTCCTGTATGTACCGCTTTTTTATGTGGAGCCTTTTTGTGGATTGGCGGGCAGAGGATATACCACGTGCGCCGTCTAAACGGAATCAGTGGCATACTTCTTATTCTTCTTGGTTTGTTTCGCGTGCTGCCCGTTTTTTTCTAATAGCATTGAGGGCGAAAATTACTAATAGGACAATACCTGTATAAAAAATAACATGCTTGTATTTATCAAAATAATGAAAGAACAAATCTTTGTATTGATAACAATAATAACCAAGACCGGTTAATACCGTGTTCCATGTAACAATGCCGATGGCAGAATACAAAAGATAACGGCTGATATTCTGCCCCATGGCACCCGCGACAAAGCCGATATAGGTGCGGCACAGAGGAATCACACGGCTGATTAGAACGGCACTTTTTTCGTGATTGCCAAAGACACGGTAGGAGGTTAGGATTGGTTTCTCCATAGAAGAAAAGCGTTTCATAATGCGTTCCAACAGTGGAGAACCGCCAAACCTGCCAATGCCATACGGAATCAGTGCCCCAATCAGTCCTGCTCCCGTTGCCAAAAGGACAAGATATGGAAAAAACAACCCCTGCCCGGCAGCCATACCCCCCGCCAGTGGCAGAATAATCTCACTCGAAACAGGAAAACAGGCATATTCCAACATAATCAGCACAAACATAGCCCAAATGCCATAGTTCTGTAAAAACGACTCAATCCAATCCATTCATCATGACCTCAGTATGATTGTTACAGTGTATGAGGTGATAGTCGGAATTATTCTCTAGACCTCGCGGATAAATGAACCAAAGCATTGAGGGGGAGATATTTGAATGACGAGCTTGTGGCAAATGTTTGCTGCCAGTTCCTTTGGATTCCAGTAATTCCGTAGAAAAACTTTGTGACTCGTGGGTACAAACACGTGGGTATGAGGCTTGCGTATTTTGCATGCCCATACCCTTACGCGTTTGTTAAACGAGAGTGCCCACGAGACGCAAAGCTTTTCTACGGAGTTACGGAACCTAAAAAACTGCCGCAAACTCTCCTATCACAGTCCTTGACAAAGGATTTTAGTGTTGGTATTATAAAATAGTATGCTTGCGTACATTTTGACACAAATAGGAGGTAGTTTTGAAGAAGAAAATCAGCTTATTCGTTTTGTTGTTTCTCTTAGTATTGACAGCGAATTTTCAGACAACAAATGCGGCAGCAAAGAAAAACATATATAAGATAAAAGTAAACAAATTAAAGAATACGGTGACGGTATACCGTCATACGAAAAAAGGAAAGTACAAACCATATAAAGCATTTGTCTGTTCATCGGGCAAAGCGACACCGGTCGGCACTTTTTCTTTGAGAGAAAAATATCGGTGGCATGCACTGCTGGGACCGTCTTACGGTCAGTACTGTACAAGAATTTATGGAGGCTTTTTGTTTCATTCGGTATGGTATTATCAGCCAAAGAAAAATACACAGTCCTATGCTCAGTTTAATCGGTTGGGAACGATGGCATCTCATGGATGTATCCGATTGACGGTGGCAGACAGCAAATGGATTTATGATAATTGCCCATCCGGCACAAAAGTAGTAATTTACAATTCGCCAAAGGCAGGACCGCTTGGCAAGCCGAAGGCACAGAAGTTATCCGGGCATATGGGATGGGATCCGACTGATCCGGATATTCATAATCCATATTTGATTAAGGTAAAGAGTATCAAGCTGAGTACTACGAAAAAGACATTGGAAATTGGTGGTAAAAAGAAGGATGCTAAGTTTACGATTCGGGTAAAAAAGATTTTACCGAAAAAAGCGATGATCAAGAAGATGAAATACACTTCTTCCAATAAAAAGATTGCAACTGTCAATCAAAAAGGTGTCGTAAAAGCAAAGAAAAAGGGAACTTGTAAAATTTTTGTGGAGACAACCGATGGCAGTAAAATAAAAAAGGTATGTAAGATTACAGTGAAGCAGGTGGAAAAGAAACCGGTTGTTGTGCCAACACCGACACCGGCAGTTACACCGACGCCAACACCGACCCTTACACCAACGCCGTCACAAACGGCAGAACCAACACCGACATCAACGCCGGAATCGGCATTAAATGAGTGACAATAAGAAAAGAGGTAAAAAAATGAGTCAGAGTTACAATCCAAAAGAAATTGAAAAAAAATGGCAGAAAGTCTGGGAAGACGAAAAAGCTTTTCAGGCAACTAATGATTTCAGCAAGCCCAAATATTATGCCCTTGTTGAATTTCCATATCCATCCGGACAGGGACTTCATGTAGGACATCCGCGTCCGTATACGGCACTTGATATCGTAGCACGTAAAAGAAGAATGCAGGGCTACAACGTACTTTATCCGATGGGATGGGATGCGTTTGGTCTTCCGACAGAAAACTATGCAATTAAAAATAAAGTACATCCAAAGGAAGTAACGAAGAAGAATGTTGCAAGATTTAAAGCACAGCTTCAGGCACTTGGCTATTCCTTTGACTGGGATCGCGAAATTAACACAACAGATCCAAATTACTACAAATGGACCCAGTGGATTTTCCTGAAATTATTCAAAGCAGGACTTGCTTACAAGACAGAGATGCCGATTAACTGGTGTACTTCCTGTAAATGCGGTCTTGCCAATGAGGAAGTTGTAAACGGTGTGTGTGAGCGCTGTGGAAGTCCGGTTATCCGTAAGGTAAAGAGCCAGTGGATGCTTAAAATCACGGCATATGCAGATAAATTGATTGATGATTTGGATGGACTTGACTATATTGAGAGAGTCAAAGTTTCACAGAAAAACTGGATTGGACGTTCTCATGGTGCAGAAGTAGACTTCCAGATTAAAGATAAAGAAGAAAAACTCCGCATTTACACGACACGTCCGGATACTTTGTTTGGTGTAACTTACATGGTAGTATCTCCGGAACATCCATATCTGGATAAGTACAAAGATGAGATTAAAAACTGGGATGAGATTGTAGCCTACCGTGAGATGGCAGCAAGAAAATCCGATTTTGAGAGAACCGAGTTAGCAAAAGATAAAACAGGTGTAGCAATTGACGGACTTTTGGCAATTAATCCGGTAAATGGTGAGGAAATTCCAATCTGGGTATCCGATTATGTATTGATGAGCTACGGAACAGGAGCGATTATGGCGGTACCGGCACATGATACCCGTGACTGGGAATTTGCCAAGAAATTCAATTTGCCGATTCATGAAGTAATTGAAGGCGGTGACGTGGAAAAAGAGGCCTTCACGGATGTTGCTACGGGAACTCTTGTGAATTCCGGATTTTTAACCGGTAAATCTGTAGAAGAGGCAAAGAAAGAAATTATTGCCTGGTTAGAGGATAAGAAAGTGGGAACGGCAAAGAAAAACTTCAAACTGCGTGACTGGGTATTTTCCAGACAGCGTTACTGGGGTGAGCCGATTCCGATTGTAAAATGTGAAAAATGTGGTTATGTACCGATTCCTGAAGAAGAACTTCCGCTTCGTCTGCCGGAGGTAGACAACTATGAACCAACGGATAACGGGGAATCTCCAATTTCCAAAATCCGTTCCTGGGTTGAGACAACTTGTCCATGCTGTGGCGGAAAAGCAGAGCGTGAGACAGATACAATGCCTCAGTGGGCTGGTTCTTCGTGGTACTTCCTGCGTTATATTGACCCAACAAATGATGAAGCACTTGCCAGCAAAGAGGCTCTCAAATACTGGCTGCCGGTTGACTGGTACAATGGTGGTATGGAGCATACGACCCTTCACCTTTTGTATTCCCGTTTCTGGCATAAGTTCTTATATGACCAGGGCGTAGTACCAACCAAAGAGCCATATCAGAAGAGAACGTCCCATGGTATGATTCTTGGTGAAAATGGCGAGAAGATGAGTAAATCCCGCGGTAATGTTGTAAACCCGGATGATATTGTAAATGTATACGGTGCTGACACACTCCGTACCTACGAAATGTTTATTGGTACATTTGATGCCGCTGCTGCCTGGTCAGAAGATGGAGTAAAAGGCTGCCGCCGTTTCTTAGAGCGTGTATGGAAGTTAAAAGATATGGTGACAGATGAAGAAGGCTATTCCGCTGACTTGGAGACAAAAATGCATCAGACCATTAAGAAAGTAAGTAACGATTTTGAAACCTTGAAGTACAATACAGCAATTGCTGCCATGATGGCATTGATTAATGACTTCTACAAAAAAGGTTCCGTTACAAGAGACGAGTTTAAGACACTTCTTGTACTTTTGAATCCGGTTGCACCACATATTACAGAGGAATTGTGGAATGAGAAAAATTACGGTGGTTATTTGTTCCAGACAAGCTGGCCGGAATTTGATGAGGCAAAAACGGTAGAGGCTGTACAGGAAATTGGTGTACAGGTCAACGGTAAAGTACGTGCGACCGTTAAAATTGCCATTGATGCAGCGAAAGAAGATGCGTTGGCTGCCGGACGGGAAGCAATTGCTGATAAGCTTGCCGGCAAACAGATTGTAAAAGAAATTTATGTACCGGGACGTATTTTGAATTTCGTTGTAAAATAAGTAATTGCAAATGATTTGGAGGTGCAAAAAAATGCCTAAGGTAAGTGTCATAATTCCTTATTTCAAGGGACAGGCATATTTGGAAGAATGTGTTCAGAGTATTGAAGAACAAAAGATAGAAGACTTAGAAATTATTGTTGTCAATGATAAAGATGGTCATGAAGTGCCGGATTCCGTAAAAGAGAATCCGCACGTCAAAGTATTTTTGGCAATGGATGAATTGCCGGAAGACGTCATTCGGGCTAATGAGGAGACGGCAGCAGCGTGGCGCGAGCAGAAAATCCACGAGAGAGTGGAGAAACGCTTAGATAGCGCAGAACGCCGCCGCGAGCAGGCCAGGGAAATGGAGAAAAAAGGAGATTCCATCAGCCTCTACACAGATAAAGAACTGCATCCGAGTGAGGAAGATTTACTCGATGAGTATGAAGAAAAAATCGGACAGGTATATCCATTTGGTGTTTCTTTCTGCCGTAACATCGGTTTAGAGAAAGCGACAGGAGAGTACGTTTATTTCATTGACTGTGACGATTACCTGATGGATGGGGCACTGAAACGACTGCTTGATTTGGCAGAAGAGAAACAGGCAGTTATGACAACCGGTAATAAATACAGTTCTTGGTTTAAACCGGTGAATTTTGATTTTGAAAAAGCAAAACAGGAAACTTTTATTGAGGGCGTAAAACCGTTGGAAGGACAGACGCTCCGCGACCGTTTTGTGGAAATGTATTCGGTGCAGCACTTTTTAATCCGCAGGGATTTTGTGATGGAGCATGAGCTTTCGTTTGATACAACGACACGTTTTTACAGTGATATGACGTTTTGCGTGAAATTGTTGAAACTGGCATCGGGTAAAATGTGGGTTGATGGTGACAGTCTGTATATCTGGCGTCACCGCAACGACCAGATTCATCTGCCGGCACTCTGCCAGAAAAAGCGTGGACACCGCAGCGGTGAATTTTTGGATGCCTATGATAAATGTCTGCATATTATTAAACCGGAAGATAAGGACCTTCGTTTTGCACTGGATCATTATTTGATGAATTTCTTCTGGCGTAAATATCCGGCACGAATTTTGAGAGAAAATGCGCCGAAGTTTGCGAAAGCAATGGCAAATATGCCGGAATGGAAAAACGTAATTAAAGAGTATGGTATATTCCAGCGTTTGCAGTTGTCAATTACCCGCAAGGGGAAATTTCGTATGGCAAAACCGGTTATGAAATTCAATAAGTGGCGCAAAAAGAAAAAAGGTTTGATTGGAAGCCGTATTCAGTGGTATCGTGTGCTGGAACGCCACATTTTCAAGAAAATGCCATTGCGTCATGACTGGGTATTTATCGAGAGTTTCTTCGGAAAGAGTTACTCCGACAGCCCGAAATACCTGTATGAATATCTGCAAAAGACCAGAGGGGACAAGTACCGTTATATTTGGGTATTAAATAACAAATCCGAAGCACTTGCAAAAACCGGAAAACATACGAGAGTAAAGATGAATAGTCTTCGTTATGTGTATTACGCATCCCGTTGTGGATATCGTATTTTTAACGTGCGTCAGCCTGCTTGGAATAAAAAGCGTCCGGGTGTTGTTTTCCTGGAAACATGGCATGGTACACCGCTTAAGAAACTGGCATTTGATATGGATGATATTACATCTGCAAGCCAGAATCATAAGACACTGTTTTATAAGCACGGCCGCGAGTGGAATTATTTGATTTCTGCCAACCGTTTTTCAACGGATGTGTTTGAGCGTGCATTTGTTTATGACAGAGATAAGATTTTGGAATATGGTTATCCGAGAAATGATATTCTATATGCGGATAACAAAGAAGAAATTGCTGCCGAAGTGAAGAAAGAACTTGGTATTCCGGAAGGAAAACGAGTAATTTTGTATGCGCCAACCTGGCGTGATAACCAGTTCTATGACCGTGGTAAATATAAGTTTACGCTGGCTCTTGATTTAGGCAGACTGCAAAAAGAATTTGGTGAGGACAGTGTTGTACTTTTGCGTACACATTACTACATTGCCGATATTTTGGACTTGACCGAGTACGAAGGATTTGTTTATAACGGAAGCCAGTATGAAGATGTGTCTCGTCTGTATCTGGCATCGGATATTTGTATTACCGATTATTCTTCTGTATTCTTTGACTTTGCAAACTTAAAGCGTCCGATTTTGTTCTACGCATATGATTTTGATGAGTATGCAGATGAAATCCGAGGCATGTATATGGATATGGAGAAAGAACTTCCGGGTCCGATTCTCCGCACCAACGATGCCGTTGTCGATGCTTTACATCATATGGATGCAATTGAGGAAACTTACAAAGAGCGCTACGAAGAATTTTATGAGAGATTTTGCAGCGTGGATGATGGACATGCTTCTGAGCGCGTGATTGAAAAAGTGTTTGGCGAGCGTGAAAACGGTACATTGGATACGGAGCAGTAAGTAAGCTACAAGGAGGAACAACGTGCGTAAAGGAATTTATCATTTGGTAAAACAGATTGTCGTTTTGTTTTATTACTTAATGTGTAATCTGTGCCCGGTAAAACAAAATCGCATTGTTTTTGACAGCAGCCTTGGAAAAAGTTATTCCGGAAATCCGAAACACATTTACGAATATCTCATGGCAAACGGATATGATTTGAATTGGGATTGTATTTGGTTTTACGAGAATGAAAAGTATAATATTCCGGGGATGAGCAGACAGGTCCGCTATGGGCGTATGCGCTATCTGTACTACATGGCGACGGCGAAAGTTTGGGTGTTTGATACGAGACAGCCGGAGTTTTTGCTGCGCCGCAAGGGGACCTATTATATTCAGACATGGCACGGAACACCGCTCAAAAAACTGGCACTGGATATGGAAGATGTATTTATGGTGGGTGAGAGCGACATTGATTCCTACAAAGAGCATTTTACGAAAAACGTTCATACATGGGATTTTTTGATATCCCAAAATCCGTTTTCCTCGGAGACATTTCGACGGGCATTTGATTTCCACCGAGAAATGTTAGAATACGGATATCCGAGAAATGATATATTGTTCCGGGAGAATACGACAGAGGGAATCCGAAGTTTTAAGAGAAAACTGGGACTTCCGGAGGATAAAAAGATTATTTTGTATGCGCCAACCTGGCGAGATGACGAATTTTCGGAAGATGATAAATACGAGTTCCGTCCACAGATTTCTTTTGAAAAACTGCAAAAAGAACTGGGCGATGAGTACATTATGATTGTCAAATACCATTATCTGATTATGGATGCGATTGACTGGTCGCCGTATGAGGGATTTATTTATCATTTTGACCAGAGCCGCGATATTGCAGAGTTGTTTTTGGTGTCCGATATACTAATTACGGATTATTCTTCCGTAATGTTTGATTATAGTATTTTGAACCGTCCGATGTTTTTCTTTGCTTACGATTTTTATAAATACAAAAATGAACTTCGTGGATTTTATTTCAGTTACAGCAAAGAGATGCCGGGACCGATTTCAACAACGACGGATGAGTTGATTGAGGATATCCACTCGTATGATTATTCGGTTTATGCACAGAGGTATGAAAAGTTCAAGAAAAAATATAATTCCATCGATGATGGCAGGGCGGCAAGCCGTGTTTTACATTTGATGAAGCAGTTGATTCCAAGCAAACGAATAGACGTTTATTATGAGTAATTGTAGCAAAGGAGGCATTTTGCAATGGAAACAATTAAGAGTTTTACCGTGGACCACAAAAGACTTCTGCCGGGAGTTTATGTAAGCAGAAAAGACAGTACCGGACATGATGTGGTAACAACATTTGATATTCGTATGACAAGACCGAATTTTGAGCCGGTGATGAATACGGCTGAGATTCATACGTTAGAGCATCTGGGGGCAACCTTTTTGCGGAATCATGAAGAATGGGGCGATAAGATTATTTATTTTGGTCCGATGGGATGCCGTACCGGTTTTTATCTTTTGCTTGCCGGTGACTATGAATCGGAAGATATTATCTCACTGCTTCGTGAAATGTTTGAGTTTGTCTGTCATTTTGAGGGCGAGATTCCGGGTGCAGCACCGGAGGCGTGTGGCAATTATTTAGACCAGAATCTGCCGATGGCAAAATATCTGGCTGAAAAATATTTAGAACATGTTTTGACTGGAATTACGCCGGATCGTCTGAAATATTAATCAGACCATAGAAAAAAGGAATAGGCTTCGCATCTTGCGCATAGGATATACAGGAAATGTAGTTCGTTTGTTTGAAGGCGGGGTCTGAGATGATGAAATGGGATAGCCGAATGCATAATACAAGAAGTGTACAGGTATTAAAGGTGGCAATCCCATTTTTTGATGTATCGGAGGGAGAGCTCATTGATGTAGAGGGATTGCTTCAGGCAATTCATCCTTTGACCTGTGGCAGAGAGCGGAAGATGATGGATTCTGTGATGTCTTTTTTTCAGATGCGGCATATGATGGATTTGTTTCGCATGATGCGTGAGGTGCAGAAGGCAAATGAGGCATCCGGGGCAGAGGGCACGGAAAATCCATTTGAAATGTTAAAGATGCTTATGCCGGAGGAGAGTCAAAAGGATTTTGAAATGATTTCTTCTATGATGGAAATGATGCAGGCAGCTTCTGTGGAACAGCCCGAACAAGCGGAAAATGATGGAGAGGAAGAAGAAAATGAGCACATCGATGTTTGACGAGTATGACATTTTTAAAACAATGCATCCGGTAAAATTGCAGGTGATGAAGGAACTGGCTGAGAATATGCAGGGTAAAAGCATGAAAGATGCCGCACCGCTTTTGATGGCGGCAACCACGAAACTGAAAAACCATAATTTATCTTTTTCACCGGAAGAATCGAAAGTGCTGCTTGAGATTCTGACAAGAAATATGAGTCCGCAGGAGAAGGCAAAGGTGGAAATGATGAAAAATGTTGTGGCAAGGCAGCAGAAAAAGTAAGAAAGGAAAGATCGAGTCATTCAAGACTTCACGGAAGCGGTTCTTATCGTGTGCCGTGGCTTTACGATGATGAGGCAACAAAGGTATTGCGTCATTTTGTTTTGGTAAAACAAAAACTTTTGCCGTATTTGCTGGAAAAGGCAAAAGAAAACCACGACACCGGAATTCCTCTTGTGCGAGCAATGGTGTTAGCGTTTCCGGGGGACCCGGTGTGTGGTTTCTTAGACCGTCAATATATGCTTGGTGACCGCTATCTGGTGGCCCCTGTCATGGACGAGACCGGTGAAACCAGACAAGGCGCACTTTGGATAACGGAAACGGTTGATTATTTTACGATTCCGCTCTGGGAAAGGGTTACTTCGGATTGAAAGAAAATATCTTTTACCGAAGTGCCAATCCATAAGGAATAGGTACCCTCATTTATCACAAAAGCTTGATTTTTACAGTTATAGGTGGCAAAGTCCTTTTTGCTAAGGCAGAGGGAAACATGTTTTGTTTCCTGTGGGGCGAGTGCCACCTTTTTAAATGCCCTCAATTGTTTTTTTGGCTGCCCTTCTTCCGGGATGCCGACATAGAGCTGTATGGTCTGTGCACCTGCTCTGTTTCCAGTGTTTGTAATCTGGCAGCGGCAGCAAACAGTTTCATCGTCGGTTTTTTCAACGGAAAAATCATGCAAATCAAAGGTTGTGTAACTAAGACCGTATCCAAATGGGAAGAGAACCGGAATTTCTTCGGTTTCATAATAGCGGTAGCCAACCATTAATTTTTCCGTGTATTCCACATGACGCTGACCGGAATTATCCACTGTGCCTGGATAGGATTTGAATTTTTCGGTCGGTGTATCACAAAGGTGAACCGGATAGGTTTCCGCCAAGTGTCCGGATGGATTTACCTCGCCAAAGAGAACTCGTGCTAAAGCAAGTCCGCCATGCATGCCGCAGTAGCTTGTCTGAATCAGTGAGTTTACTTCTTTTATCCATGGCATTTCAACCGGACCGCCGTTGATCAGTACCACGGTGAGATTTTTACATTTTTCTGTCAAAGCCTCAATCACTTCGTTTTGTCCATATGGAAGTGTCATGTCCGGGCGGTCAAATCCTTCCACATCGTAAGCATGGTTTAATCCACCGATAAAGATGACTTCATCGTAGGACGGGCAGGCATCCAGTGCCTCTTTCAGATACTTCTCACGTATCGGGCGGATTTCTTTGTCAAACTGTTCTTTTCCGCGGTCTGTTGTATAATCTACATCCAGACTTTCTGCCTGCCAGTCGACTTCACCGGCTACATGTTTTTCATTATCTACGTAATAACCGGGCAGCCAGTCAATCTGTGCATCACCGCCGAGTACCATACGCATGCCAAGCATTGGCGAAATATCATAAAGTGCTTTGATTTCCGCACTTCCACCGCCGGCAGCATGTGTTCTTTTGGCGTTATCGCCGAGGACAAGAATTTTCTTTGTTTCCTTGGAAAGCGGGAGATGTGCCGTGTCATTTTTTAACAGGACAATTCCCTCTTCCGCAATCTCCTGAATGGTCTGCTGATGTTCTTTTGTGTTTGTGCAGCCTTTATTTCTAGTTTTGTCACCGAGCTTAATTCGCTCCATCATTGTTAAAATCCGCTCAATCCGTTCGTCAATTACAGATTCGTCGATTCCTCCAGATTTTACTTTTTCAAGAAGTGGATTTGCTAACTTATAATCGTCAAAATCCGGTGTGACGGACATTTCCATATCAACCCCGTTTAAAGCGGTTTTTTCTGTGTTATGCACGCCGCCCCAGTCAGAAATTGTAACCCCATCATAGTGCCACAAATCACGTAGAATTGTTTTTAAAAGCGTTGCATTTTCACAGCAGAATTCACCATCATACTTATTGTAGGCACCCATCACACTATACGAGCCACCTTCCATTAATGCATCATAAAATGCCGGCAGATATAATTCAAAAAGTGTTTTATCATCGACTTTGGTGTCGACACTTAATCGGTCACACTCCTGATTATTCAGGGCAAAATGTTTCACACAAGCAGCTACATCCTGTGACTGGATTCCCTGCACCAAAGGAACTGCCATACGTCCGGTAAGGTGTGGGTCCTCGCTCATATATTCAAAGTTTCTTCCGCACAGAGGAGTTCGTTTGAGGTTGATGCCGGGTGCCAAAATGACATCTTTTCCTCGTCCGCGTGCCTCATCCCCTAACACTTCGCCAAATTTGCGAGCAAGATTAGGATTCCACGTGGTGCAAAGACATGTATTACTTGGCAGCCAGCTTACGAAATCCGTTGTGTCATCAATTGGCGTCCAACTGTCATTTTCAAATTCCTGACGCACTCCGCTTGGCCCATCTGACATAATAAGCGAAGGAATATTAAGTCGTTTTACTGCGCCGGAACGAAAAAGTCCGGCGGCATGAATCATCGCAATTTTTTCTTCCAGAGTGAGTTTGGAAATGATGTTTTCGTGGTTCATGAAATACCTCCTTTTACTTGTAAAATCGTCCAAAACATCTTGAGATTAGTATAGCATAGGTGGTGGTTTTTTGGAAGTTCCGTAAAATGTCTCAAATAAATTTGCACCTCTTGTGCCGCTTTCGCTTATCAAACACGCAGGGGTATCGGCATGTAAACTACAATTTGCCGAAAGCGTTGCATTTGTTACTTTCATGAGGTTTGGTGTTGTGGTAAAATGAGGGGGAATCAGGTGTAGTTTAGTTATACAGAAGGAGAGGGTATTTATGATTGAAAAATGGGATGCATACGATAAATATTTTAATAAGATTGCCGATGGTTCGCTTATAAGAGGAGAAGTTATTCCAGATGGGGTGTATCATTTGGTAGGGGAAATTATTGTGAAAAATACGGATGGTACATATTTACTCATGCAGAGGGATTATAAGAAACAATTTGGTGGGAAATGGGAATTGACAGCGGGTGGCTCGGCATTACAGGGAGAATCGCCGTTAGAATGTGCAATTAGAGAGTTAAGAGAAGAGACAGGAATTGTTTGTTCAGACTTAAAAGAGTTAAAAAGGGTTGTTCATGATGGTTACCATTCACTTTTTGTGGAATACTTATGTGTTACCAAATGTGATAAAAATTCTATTGTCTTGCAAGAAGGAGAAACTGTTGATTATAAGTGGGTAAATCGAGAGGATATTTTAAAAATGGGAGAAGATACATTAGCTTCATCAAGGGCGTTAGAATGCATGATGCATGATGAGGTGTAACTATGGCAGAATATAGATATAAAAATTCGGAGGATTTAGACGATGAATAGTAAAGAAAAAGATGAATATGTGAATCAGGCAATGGAGAGAATGACATCGATGGAGCCATATTATTGTAATCCATTTGATAATCCAAAGGAATTGAAGGAAAGAGCAAGTGATTTGCTGAAGCGTTTGAATTCTTTGGGGGATAATACTCAGGAAGAAAAAGAAAGTATTATGCGGCAGTTGTTTGGAACTTACAATAAGCTTGCATTTCCGGGGGATGGTTTTAAGTGCGATTATGGATTTAATATTCATTTTCATGGACTTGCAGTTATCAATTACAACGTGGTGATGTTGGATACTTCACCAATCAACATAGGAGCGGGTGCATTTATTGCTCCCGGTGTGTGTCTGGCGTGTTCCGGACATGCGATTCATCCGTCTCAGAGAAACCGCATGTTGACAAGTGCGCCGATAACGCTTGGAGAAAATGTGTGGCTCGGTGCCAACGTGACGGTTGTAGGCGGTGTTTCAATTGGTGATGGAAGTGTTATTGGAGCAGGCAGTGTAGTGACAAAAGATATTCCTGCAGGAGTGATTGCAGCAGGTTCCCCATGTAAAGTGATACGTGAGATTACTGAAGATGATTTACTTGAGGAAAAACAATAGAAAAATGCCAAAACGCCGAAAAAAATAATGCCAAAACGCCGAAAAAAATAATGCCAAAACGCCGAAAAATGATTTTTATGCTAGAAAATATACAATGATGAGGAGAGGTATCTATGAATATTACCGTATATCTTGGAGCCAGCAAAGGAAACGACAACACACTTGCAAATGCAGTGAGAGAACTTGGCACATGGATTGGAGAAAGTGGAAATTCGCTTGTTTACGGAGGCTCTAAATCCGGGCTGATGGGCGAAATTGCTGAAAGCGTGCTGCGTGCAGGGGGAAAGGTTACCGGTGTGGAACCACAGTTTTTTATTGATGCAGGTTTTTTGTACGAAGATGTTACAAATCTAATTGTGACAAATGACATGTCGGAACGAAAAGCGAAGATGATTGAACTGGGGGATGCTTTTATCGCATTTCCTGGTGGTACCGGTACATTGGAAGAAATCGCGGAAATTATGTCGAAAGTGTCGTTAGGACATTTGGATGCTCCGTGTATTCTTTATAATCTTAACGGTTATTATGACAGTTTAAGGGATTTACTTCGGCATATGATTGAGAAAGATTTATCAACCGAGGAAAGGCAGCAGGGAATTTATTTTGCTGAAAATCTTGAGCAGATTAAGGAGATTCTTTTGGAGAAATAATCAGTAAAAAACATTTGACAATTAAAAAAATTACAAATATAATACTTTATTGAACGAGTAGCAAAATTGCGTAAATCCAGTTTTGCTGCTCTATTTTTTTGCAGAAAAAAGGAGGATTGACATGACTGAAAATAACAAAATGAGGGAAATGCCGGTTTATAAACTTATGATTCAAATGGGGATTCCAATGATTTTATCGATGGCATTGCAGGCGGTTTATAATATCGTGGACAGTGCTTTTGTTGGCAATATGAAGGAGGGGAGCGAGGCTGCGCTGAATGCGCTTACACTTGTGTTTCCGGTGCAAATGCTTATGGTTGCAATTGCAATTGGAACCGGAGTGGGAACGAATGCGCTTCTTGCAAGAACGCTTGGACAGGGAGATTCTAAAAAGGCGGCAATGGTTGCAGGAAACAGTTTGTTTCTGGGTTTGATTATTTATGTGATTTGTTTTTTGTTTGGAATTTTTGGTGTGAATGCATATATTTCATCACAGACAGCGAATCCGGAAGTGCTTTCTATGGGAACCAGTTACCTTAAAATCTGCTGCGTGCTTTCTTTTGGAATTGTTTTCTTTTCTTTGTTTGAAAAATTACTGCAGGCGACGGGGCGCTCACTGTATTCTACGATTGGTCAGGTGGCAGGTGCGGTAATCAATATCATTCTTGACCCGATTATGATTTATGGCATTGGACCGGTCCCGAAAATGGGTGTGGAGGGAGCCGCTTATGCAACGGTAATTGGACAGATTGCTTCGGCTGTACTGCTGTTTGTTTTTCATATCAAATTAAATAAAGAATTTGAACATGGATTCAAGTATATGAAGCCGGATGGTAAAATTATAAAAGAAATTTATGCAATCGGTCTTCCGGCGATTATTGCACAGGCACTTATGTCCATTATGGTATATGTGATGAATCTGATATTGAAATTTGATGCTTCTGCACAGACTGCATATGGGCTTTTCTATAAAGTGCAGCAATTTGTTTTGTTCCTTGCTTTTGGATTGAGGGATGCGATTACGCCGATTCTTGCATTTGCTTATGGAATGCGAAGTAAAAAAAGAATTCAGGACGGAATGAAATATGGTATTATTTTTTCGATTGGCTTGATGATTTTAGGGATTTTTATTACAGAAGTTTTTCCGGGACAATTTGCTGCCTTGTTTAATGCCGGATCATCCAGAGAGTATTTTGTTGGAGCCATGAGAATTATTTCCATCAGTTTTCTTTTTGCGGGAATTAATGTTGCATATCAGGGAATTTATCAGGCGTTAGATGGGGGAATGGAATCGCTTGTAATCTCACTTCTCAGGCAGATGATTATTATTTTACCGTTAGCAGAAATTTTTTCTGTTTTAGTAAAAAATGGACAGGCTGGGGTGTCACTTATTTGGTGGGCATTTCCGATTACAGAATTTGCAGCATGTTTGTTAGGTTGCGTATTTTTAAGGAGAATCCGAAAAAACAAAGTGGAATCTTTGCAGTGAGGTTAGCGTAAAAAAACTTTCGGAAAAATAAATATTGAAAAAGGCAGCTCCTTTGTATAAAGTTTTAAGTGCCGAAACAAAAAACGCAAAGGAGAACCGCTTTATGTATAACAGTATAATCGATTTTATCGAAAATGACACTACCAAAATTAAAAAAATTCTAGAAAATATCTTTTTGCCGGAAATACGCTTCGGTTTGAGGAAGATTTGCTTTGTCCGTTTCACTATTTTGGAATTACCGATCTTCATATGATTTCGGATGAGGGGAAAACCAAGGAAGAACAGTTGGAAAACTTCCGATATCTTACAAGCGATGAGCGTGTTAAGTATGTTATGGATCAGGCAAAATAGCACGTGCGATTGAACGCTTGACGATGGATGTGCAGTCGGAAGACGATGACTACCTTGATTATTTGATTACCGTTGATATTTTTTCGGAAGGAACCGATATTGTTGAAGTAAATCACGTAATTATGCTTCGCCCAACTCAATCGCCGATCGTATTTATTCAGCAGTTGGGGCGTGGCCTCCGAAAAGCAGAGGGGAAGGAATATGTTGTAATTCTCGATTTTATTGGAAATTATAAAAATAATTTCATGATTCCAATTGCACTATTCGGAGACAGAAGTTACAATAAAGATAATATCCGAAGATATTTGAGGGAAGGCAGCCGCGTTATTCCCGGTGCAAGTACGATTCATTTTGATTCAATACGCAGGAAATTATTATCATTTTTTGAAAATGATTGATAAGGAGTATAGCGGAGAAATGACGGACAGGGAAGAAGCCTGTCTGGAATTTGTATCCCAGAATCTGGCAAATGGAAAACGTATTTATGAACTTATTATGCTGCAGCAATTATTGCAAGAGGGAAGATTTAATAAGAAACAGATGGAGATATAATTACGGCAGGATTATAATATGGAAATGTCTGAAAAATCGTTTGAGTCTGCTGTTCATGTTCTCGAAGGAGAATTTATTAATACGCAGTCTGAACGAAAAAAATACAGTCAATTAGATATACTGACAGAAGAAAAAGATCAATTTATCTCTCGGACATTTTTATATTATGTGAGAATCCGGGGATCCGAATTTATCCGGCAAATGAAAGATATAGTAGAACTTGGAATTCGAAGATATAGTGAAGTATACCAAAAAGAGATGGATGATCTTGGACTGTCATTGTATCAAAAATATTCAAGTAAGGACATATGCCGTTTGTTGAATTGGGAAAAGGATGCAAAAAAGAGGATATTGCAAAGAGTACAATGTATGATGACAAAGGAAGATTTCTTCCCATTATGAATTTTCAACTTCAAATGAGTCATCCGGTGAGAGAAGATATTTATCAGTATTTTGTGAATGAATAGAGGTACGATATGAAGACGATACGTGTAGTGGCGGCGGTTATAGAAGCTGTCGATGAACAAGGAAAAGAAATACTTTTGGCTACCCAAAGAGGGTACGGAGATATGAAAGGCGGCTGGGAATTCCCCGGTGGAAAAATTGAGCCGGGAGAAACGCCGCAAGAGGCACTCAAACGAGAAATACAGGAAGAACTTGATACCAAAATCAAGGTGGGAAGTCTTATTGATACATTGAAGCAAAGTAAACTTATAACCCCAGAAAAGGAAGTGTGATATGAGAAAAAAATTAAGTGTATTATTATTGATTTTAGCGTTAATTATGAACCAAGCTGCTCCAATGGGCATTAAGGCGGCGGATGCAGCAGATGAAGTTAAGGTTTATGTGGAAAATGGAGAAGGCAGTCTTACGGAAGGTGACGGAACCGCCCAAAGACCGTATCAAAATATACGTACGGCCTTGAAGCAGATTCAGACGGGACAGACACTTGTACTTGTGGGTGAAGTCTCCTACACCAAATACGAGACGTGCGAAGACGGATCTCCGAAACCATTATTTATTGATAAAGATATCACGATTGTTGGTTCAGATACGTCAGCAGGTTTGAAAATACGCAGTATGATTCAGCTGGGAGCGGACGTTACGTTTTGTGATATGTGGCTGCAAATGGTGCCGCAGGCAGGAAATGCACGTGGGACAACAATTTATGCGGCGGGACATACGCTGGTGTTGGATGCGGTAGATACGAGAGTAGGAACCAGTACATTGCAGGACGATGTGAGGCCATTGATCAGCGGTGGCGCGTACCAGGGAGAGGAAGGAAAGATGGGAAGCCACACAACGATTAAAGTGGTCAATCCCATATCCCAGACTAAGATAGCTGCAATTTATGCAGGAGATTATTATCGCGATTCCAAACAAGACAAAGTGGATATAGAACTGGATTCCAAATTGGTAGACACGGAGATTCATGCAGCGGGTGCCGATGGTCATACATTGACAGGAAATGTAAATGTTACACTGGGAAAAGATAGTAATGTAACGGATTTTGACAAGACGGATCTGATAGGTGAGTTGAATGTCAATGTGAAAGCGGGGGCTCATATTGATACCTTGTCATTTTCCGGTATCAATAATCTCACGATGGCAGAAAAGTCGCGGATCACGCTTCCTAAGGAGGCGGATTTTAACGTAAATAACGTCTTTTGCGAGAAAAATGCGGTGCTTGATCTCAGACAAATGTCAACGAATCCGAGTGTTGCAAACAATTTTACCGGTGTAACGGTATCCGGCGAGGATCAAACATGTGGCTCCGTTTTGGTTGGAAATGATACTACACTTGAGATAAAAGGAGAAGTCTATGGTCTAACAAAATTAAACGTAAATGGCTCAGAATATATGGCGAGATTTGTGGAGAATCATTGTTACATACAGGCAAAGGCCTCTTCGAGTGGGAATTTTACAATTGAGGGCACGCAGTATACAAATTTTCAATTAAATAAAAAGAAAACCGAAGAAATATATTCCTGGATTATTGGAAAACTGGAAAATGAGGACGCAGATGACTTTTATTGGATTGGAGATGCAGATAAAAAATCTGTGATCAGTCAGCAGGGAAAAGAATATTATTATCCGGTTGAATTTAAAAAGGCAGATGGTACGGTTTATAAGCCAACGTTTGAGGAACTTTTTTATGATTACGATTTGGCATTGACGAAGGAAAACGGGGAAGCGGTTGATTTAGAGGAAGCGGCTTTCTGCAGTTGGGATGAGGAGTGTATTAACGAGGAGCAAAGCCAATATAATCAGGTGATTGTATGTATATACGACTGGGAGAACTGTAAGGGTGAACTGACATTGACGCTGACCCATTCGAAAACCGGCAAGAGTATATCGCGAGTGCTTTTGGTGGGCGCGCAACAGCCGATTCCGACAGTAACCCCAACCATGACCCCAACGCCGACGGCAACGCCAACCGTAGCGCCGACAACAACACCAACGGCAACGCCAACCGTAGCGCCAACAACAACACCAACGCAGGTGCCGACGCCGCCGGTTCCAACTCCGGCTGCGACAGAAGTACCAAATTCAACACCCGATGCCACACCTGTAATACTTCCAACGCCACCAACGGTAACACCATTGCCGCCAACTAGTGAACCGCGGGCATTTACATTGAACAAGACATCTGTCACATTGTATACAAAAGGGAAAAAAATCATACAGCTTAGTGCTGATACAGAAAGTGTAGTGAAATATACATCTGACAATGAAAAAGTGGCAGTTGTAGATGAAAATGGCCGGGTAACAGCAAAAAAAGCAGGAACTGCTTTGATTACTGCGAGTGCAGATGGTTATCAGAGCACGTGCAGGATTGTTGTAAAGAAACCAACATTTAAAGTGGCGAAAAAGATGATAAAGGTCAAAAAAGGGAAAAAGGCTCGTATTATTGTTAAAGTCCGTCCAACAAAGAAAGTTGTGTTTGCTTCCGCGAATAAAAAGATTGCAGCAGTTACCAAAAAGGGAATGCTAAAAGGCATGAAGAAGGGGCGGACAAAAATAAAAGTAAAGTGTTATGGAATAACGAAGACAGTTATTGTTATCGTGAAATAATCCGATATAGGAGGTAGGTATGAACATCCAAATCTTTGGCAGCAAAAAAGACAACGACACAAAAAAGCACAGCGTTTTTTCAAGGAACGGGGAATCCGGTTTCAATACATTGATCTGTGGGAAAAGACACTAAGCAAAGGCGAATTCCGATCGGTGGCAGCCGTCAATGGCGGACTGGAAGGCATGATTAACAAAGAATGTAAGGACCGGGATGCTCTTGCATTGGTGACGTATATTGCGGAAGAGGATAAGTTGGATAAGATACTTGAAAATCCGCAGATTTTAAAAATTCCGATCGTTCGCAATGGCAGACAGGCGACACTGGGATATCAGCCGGATGTGTGGAAGACGTGGGAATAAAGGAGCTGCCTATGAATCAAGATACTTTAAGTATCTCAAGAAAAAGAATATTGGGAAGAATGCTTTTCGTGGAATTCCGAGAAAAGCATCGGTTTATGTGCCGCCCGGAAAAATGAAAAGCTATCGAAAATGGCTGAAAAAAGCAGGATTGAAATGCCAAGGAGGAAAAAAATGGAAAAGATAAGATGGGGAGTTTTAGGAACAGCAGGAATTGCCAGAGATTGCAGCATACCGGGAATGCAGAAGGCAGAAAATTGTGAACGGTATGGAATTGCAGGGCGCAGCTTGAAAAAAGCAGAAGATTATAAAGATATGTTTGGGTTTGAAAAAGCATACGAAGGGTATGAAGCACTTTTGTCAGACCCCAAAGTGCAGGCAGTTTATATTCCGCTTCCAAATAATCTTCATTATGAATGGGTAAAAAAAGCTATTGCAGCAGGAAAGCATGTGCTGTGCGAAAAACCATTGGCGCCGACACCCAAACAAACAGTAGAACTTTTTGAGGCAGCAAAAGAGAAGGGGGTATTTTTAATGGAAGCATATGCCTACCTTCACAGTCCTTTTGTTACAGCACTTAAAAAAGAAATTGAAGAAGGAACAATTGGAGAAATCCGTTATATTGAATCTCAGTTTTTGACTTCATATTATGATAAGAGCAACATTCGTCTGCACAAAGAAAATTATGGGGGTGCAGTTTATGATCTTGGCTGTTATAATACAAGTATGCTGTTAAAACTTTTGGAAGATATGCCATCCCGGGTAAAAGCAATGACACAGTATGATGAAAATGGCGTTGATATATATACAGCTGCATTGTTAAATTATGAAAATGATGTACGTGCATCGATAACATGCGGGATGATTTTTGAAAAAGATAAGCCGCATCGTTATGATAGATTGTATATTCACGGAACAAAAGGCGACATCAAATCCGATACGAAATTTAACCAAGAGGGAAATGCTTCCTATACGTTGATTATTGAAGGAAAAGAGCAGATTCGAAATGTATACTGCCCACATAATTATCAATTAGAAATAGAGCAGCTGGGAAGATGCATAATCGAAGGCGAGACCCCTGTTGTGACAGCTGATTTTTCGATTAAAAATGCAAAAATACTAGATGCTATATTGCAAGAGATCGGTTACTTTGAAAGTAATGTAATGTGAGCACAACGAAATTTCGGCATTTATAAGAGGACACAAAAAAAATAGCACCCACCTGTTGACAGTGCTAACAATTAGTGATATAACATAGTTAACGATAAGGAAAGGGGTTACGAAAAGGAACCCGGATCCGAATCGAAATTTAACAATCGACACTTCAGATTTCTCTGATGGTGCTAATAATACAAAAGTCTAAGTGCCTATGGTGTTTTGCAGGAACCCATATTTCCGACACTTGTTACAAGAAGGAAAGGAGAAATGACTTATGTTAAGACCTAGTATTTTTGGAGAGAGTTTGTTTGATGATTGGATGGATGATTTTCCATTTGGTAAGGAATTTGAGAAGGCTATGTTTCCGGCGAAAGATCCTCTTTATGGAAAACATGCAAAGAACATGATGAAGACAGATGTCCGCGAGACAGATGATGCGTATGAGGTTGACATTGATCTGCCTGGCTTCAAGAAAGATGAAGTAACCGCTGAACTGAATGATGGTTATATTACCATTTCGGCAGCAAAAGGTTTGGACAAAGATGAAAAAGATAAAAAGACCGGTAAGTACATTCGTAAAGAACGTTATGCCGGCAGCATGAGTCGAAGTTTTTACATCGGTGAGGGAATTACCCAGGATGAGATTTCGGCGAAGTATGAAAATGGTATCTTGCAATTGAAGATTCCGAAAAAGACAGACAAAGCAGTTGCTGGTAAAAATTATATCGCAATTGAAGGATAATCATTCAACAAGTCCCCTTCAGAGATCGAGCCATCTGAAGGGGACTTGTTTTTTAGCAAAAACCATTGTAAGATTTGAAACGTACTTTATATTCTTTCATTTGCTGCCCTTCACGGCTTTCTATTTTCGTTGAATTTCCCGTAGGAATCTCATAGTATACTTAAATAAAAATTACAATAATTTACTGGAAATAAATAGATGCCGCAGTGAGAAAAAACTGGCTTGAAAGGATATCCTATGTTACAATGTGGATATAAAAAATGGAGGCAAAGCGCCTTGGCTGTTATGAGGTAACGCTCAATGTGTGGGCCGGAAATACATCGGCAGAAAAATTTTATGAGAAAATGGGATTGAAAACAAAAGAGAGACAGATGGAATATATCTTGTAAGAAGATGGGATTATGAACATCAGTATGACTATTTTAACAGAGAAAGGGGACATCATGGCACTAGAGGAGACGGTTTTGGATGGGGAAAATATGACAAATCTTTTAAAAGCAAATTGGGATATTTCATGTGCTTCTTACAGAAAACTTCCGATAGGAACTGCCAATTGTTTTACTGTTAATGATGGCAGTAATACTTATTTTTTGAAAGAATACCAATCGTATATTGAGGATTGCGATATTATCAGGGAAGAAAATATATTGGAGAAGTTGAAAAATTACGAAATCCCTTCGACAGATTTTATTGAAACAGTTTCGAGAGAAAAAATGGTAAAATACAAGGGACATCGATTTGTATTGCAAAAATACATGAGTGGACAATCTTATGGGTACAATGATTTCCCGGAGGAAATGCTTCCGCAAATGGCGGTTATGCTTGCCAAAATTCATATTGCATTAAAAGATATGGAACTGCCTGTTGATATGGATGCTGCGTGGGTAAATGGTGATGCTGTTTCCAAATATGATAATATATTAGAAGTATTGGAGCAGCATAGGGAAGATTCTTTATATAAACAAATCAAAGAAGATTTATTATATAAGCGTACTGTATTGCAGAAAAATCAAAATATATTTCGGAGATATTTTGAAGGAATAACGTATAGTCCCAGTCACGGCGACTATCAAGGATGTCAGATTATTGGAGAAAATAATCGGATAAAGGCAGTAATTGACTTTACATCGGCAAGAAAACTGCCGGTGGTATGGGAATTAATGAGGTCATTTGTGCAGACATCGCATAATTCAAGAAACAATGCTAAAATTGATTTGCAGGATTTGCGTCATTATGTAAAAGCATACTGTGAGTATTTTCCGTTAAGTGACAAGGATTTAAATGCAATGCCATATGTATATGTGTTTCAATTGCTTCGAAGTACCTATGGCTATAAAGAGTATTTATTGAGCAATTCGGAAGATAGAGAGGGCTTGATTTCTTTTGCTTTTTGGAGAACAAAAATATGTAAAGAGGTGCTTGGACATATTGATGAAATTTAGCACAATTGATAATTGAGGAGGAAAGCATCACTTTACGAAGAACCACTCCGATGTTATAATCGTGGGGAAAATGATATTAAGTGGAATAAGGTTAAGGAGATGCAGATTGATTTGAAAAGTAATGTTGGACTGCAAGTTATGCCAATAGATGAGTTGATAGAAAGGGTGGCGTCTGTTTGTAAACGATGTGGGGCTGAACATTTGGATTTATTTGGATCATTTGCAACGGGAACTGCCACGGACAGAAGTGATATTGATTTTGTCGTATACGGTGATGTGGATAGTGAACTTTTAAATCAGATGATTAGCCAGATAGATACCTTGCGAAAAATTGATATTTTTTATTATAATGAAATAAATGATGAATATTTATTGGAGGATGGAGTTATATGGAAGAAAAATATTTTAATCGTTATCGTTCATTTTGCAGAAGTCTAAGAAATTTAGAGAAGAGTAAGTTTGCAGACCCGACAGCGGAGTTTGTTTTAGAGGGGACTGTTCGGAATTATATACTGACATTTGACTTGGCTTGGAAAGTTATGAAGGATATTTTGGTTAAACAGTTGGGAATAACAGATTTTGCTATTGGTTCTCCAAGAGAAGTTTTGCAATCAGCATTTACAAATGGATTAATTAGTGATGATATATGGCTAAAAATGCTAAAAACAAGAAATTTATTAGCACATGATTATGATGGCAAGATAGCAGAGAAAAACTTTCAGGAAATTATTTCAAATTATTATGATGCTTTTGATGGACTTAAGGATGCAATTACTAAGTTTTATGATGGTAGTTTGCCATCGATTGATAGCTTCGACTAGTAATTGAATCTATATAATATTTTACAGTTTGGATTTAAGTAACAATAAGATGCTTGAATATTTGGACTGTGATTATAGTGTTAAGGTGACAGGGTACACACGAAGGTAAGAAGTGAGAGGGGGATGATTATGGGGAGGACGACAATATGAACTATACATTTAAAGAAAATCAACTTGATTATGAAACATATTACATATTAAGAAAGTCAGTTAAGTGGAATAATTGGAGCAGGGAACAGGCAGAAATTGCTTTGGGAAATTCATATTATACAGTTACTGTTTTTGATAACAAAGTTCCCATTGGAATGGGGAGAGCTGTCAGTGATGGTATTTATTTTATGATTATGGATATTGTTGTTAAGCCAGAATATCAAAGAATGGGAATTGGAAGTACAATTATACATATGCTTTTGGAACATATTGAGAAAAATATGTGTGTTGGAAGTCGTGTTAGTGTACAACTTATATCTGAGCCAGACAAAGAACAGTTTTATATAAAACAAGGATTTAAGCTTATTCCACATGAGTATTGTGGACCGGCGTTGCGGAAGGTTATTTATAAAAAAGGATAGGTTTATGCGAATAGGAAAGCAAGAAAAGTCATTGACATATATATTTGCACTCAATAAAATATAAATAAATAATACCAGACAAGAGAGGACAAAAAGGTGCAGGAAACCAGATATAAAATCATTCGTATTGACGAAGAAGATTATGGATGTGAGGAACGACCGGATGACTATGTTCCTATGGTAAGTGTTTTGGTAAAACCAATCGAGCCGGATGACTTTGGCAATTTTCCGGAAAGAATTATAATGATGGAAGATGAAATTATGTATCGCAGAAACCTTGATGAGGGGGACGAAGCGGTAATTGGGCTCGATGGAGGATTGTTTCCGCCGGGGATGTTTTGCAATGAAGTCGATGACGGCGAAAACGATACCAAGGCCGATTTGCAGGGAGAATGGTTAGAAGATTACTTAGACGCTTTGGAGGAAATGGAAGAGTAAGATGAAAATATATCAGCCGGATTATTATGACAAATTTCAGTGTACGGCATCCAAATGTCCAATGACGTGCTGCATGCAGTGGCGTATTGCGGTGGATGACGAAACATTCCATAAGTGGGATGACGAATGGAAAGAGAAAGTAAAGGAAGTTGAAGAAGGGCGCATAATCGAATTGAAAAATGATGGTATGTGTCCATTTCTGAATGAGAAGAAATTGTGCAAAATTGTATTGCGGGATGGTGAGGGGGCAATTTCTGAAACATGCCATACTTTTCCGCGGGAAGAACATGAGTATATTGGGAGAGTTGAGCGTGCATTGACGCCCGGATGCCCGGCTGTGCTGGATTTGCTATGGAAGCAGGAGTGTTTTCAGATTCAGAAAAAAGAGGAACAAATGGAAGGAATAGCAGAAGAAATTTATGAGATAAATCCGGTGTTGTTTGAAATCCGGGATTGGTTTCTGGATATTGTAAATACGCGGGAAATTAAATTAAATACCACGCTGGAAATCTGTTTTTTAATTGCGCTGGATTTATATGAATTGGAACAAAAGGGCGTTCTTGAGGATGAATTCCAAAGTTACAAAAACACCACAGATATTTGGAAAATTCAAGATGCAATTGGAGAAAATGGAACAATAACAGAAGAACGTCTGGAAGAATATAATTTGCTGTTTTTGGATGTTTCACAGATTTATCGGGAACAAAATATTTATGGAGATTTTCTGGTGCCACTGGCAGAGGAGGCAGAGAAGATTAATGGTAAAGAAATCGAGTGTTTTAAGACGTATCAGCACAAGATAAATAAATGGGCAAAAGAGCTTCGGAATCTTTTTGCGGAAGAAATCTCATCAGCTATTATTACGCCGGGAACCGGTCAGGTTTTGGATATTCTTGTGAAATTGGAATGGATGGCAATGGAATATGCTGTGTTGTCACAGGCATTATTTTTGCAGCAGCGAAAAGGAGAATTAACGGATAAAAAAATACAGAAAAGCGTATGTGTTGTATTTCGTATGATGGGTTATGCAGATGACGATATTTGGGAATATATAGATAATTGTTTCGACAGTGTGATCTGGCCATGGGAGTATTATTCTTTGTTGGTATGATGTTGTATGGATTCACGATTTTGAATTGCATTTATTATTTATCGTGGTAAAATAGAAACAGGTTCCTTGTTCGAGGAGGAACTAATTTTATATGGATTGGAGAAAAAAGTATGAAAAGATTATTAGTAGCCCTGATTATGTTGGCTGCATTTTTCTGCCTGCCGGTTAAAGCAGAAGCTGCTGGGAAAACGCTCCGCATTCCGGGACCAGCTTGCCAAAAAGGAAATGATATTTATTATTGTTATACCATGGGTGGTCTGCGCATGAATTTGATGAAGATAAATAAGAAAACAAATAAGGTTACAAAAATTGTTTCCTACAAAAACAAAGGGAAAGATACGAATGCTTTTGAAAATTTGAATGTGAAGGGCAATGCCATTTATGCAGCATATGATTTAGTATGTGGAACAGGAGCATCGGATAGTTATATATGCCGGATTGACAGCAAGAAAAAAACGAAAAAATTACTTACCAAGGGAAGAAATCCGGTTTTGATTGGAAAAAAAATATATTTTATTAAGACTGCTTATAACAAAGAATACGACAGTGATAAAGATATGGGAATTTATGTTATGAACCTTTCCGGCAAAAAAATAAAGAAGGTCTGTAAAATGCCGGTTTCCGGGCTTTATGAGCTGGGAACCGATGGCAAAAATTTTGTCTATAGTTATTATAACAAAAAAGGGAAATTATCGCTTCGCTATATGACGAAAAAGGGCAAAAAACTGGGTGCTTATAAAAAAACGGAGTCATCTTTTTGCAGTGCGTCTTACAACTTAAGAAGTACCGTAGGAAACAAGCAATATTATATTGCAGGAAATCGCGTAGTGTGTGTGGACAAAACGACAAATGAGACAACGGTTTTGGCTGATTTTGGAACCGGCATTAGTTCCTATGTGGACAATTTTCAGGTGTTTCATGATGTGGTTTTGGTTCGCGGAGTTAAGGAAGAATATATTCCTGCGTACAAAGAAATGGCAGGAAAAGGATATATCTATATGATTCATTTAAATGATTTGTCCAAGGTCTTGCTGAAAAAATACAATAGTGGCGAATAAAGGAGAAATGATATGATTTTTAGAAGTCGCTTATTTAAGGAGGCAAAGTCATTTTATGTATTATAATAACGTACTTGATTTAATTGGAAACACACCGCTTATGTGCCTGCAGGAGAGCACAGGTTACAATATATTTGCAAAGGCAGAGTTTTTGAATCCCGGCGGAAGTATTAAAGACCGCATCGCAAAAAATATGATTGAGACGGCAGAGGCGGAAGGAAAATTAAAACCGGGGATGACAATTATTGAACCTACGAGTGGAAACACAGGAATTGGTCTGGCACTTGTTGGAGTGAGAAAAGGGTACGAGGTTATTATTGTGATGCCGGAAAATATGAGTGAGGAGCGAAAAAAGGTAATTCAGGCATTTGGTGCCAAGCTTGTCCTCACAGAGCCGAAACTTAGTATTGGCGGTGCAGTGGATAGGGCAAATGAGATAGCAAGTACAAATCCTGAGAAGTATTATATGCCACAGCAGTTTGTGAATCCGGCAAATCCGGAAGCACATTATCGGAAAACGGCAGTCGAACTTAGTGAGCAGCTGGGAAAGAAAATTGATATTTATGTTTCCGGTGTGGGAAGCGGAGGTACCTTACAGGGGATTGCCAAGTATTTGCTTGAGCAAAATCCAGATACGAAAATTGTGGCGGTAGAGCCAAAAGGAGTTTCGGCACTTCACGGAGATGGACCGGGAATCCACCAGATACAAGGAATTGGAGATGGATTTATTCCGGATGTATTAGACACTGGTTTGATTACCGATGTTGTTGAGGTATCGGACGAGGATGCGATAAATACAGCGAGAAAACTTGCAAAAGAGCAGGGGCTTTTGGTAGGAACTTCATCCGGGGCGAATGTATTTGCAGCAATACAGATGGCAGAAAAATACGGAAAAGACAAAGTGATTGCAACAGTTCTTGCAGACCGTGCGGAGAGATATTTTAGCACGGGATTAATCTAACGTGGAGAGATGAGCAAATAAAAAACTGAGGATTTTTATAGGATGAAAGTACAGGTGATTCGTTCCAATCGAAAAACAATCGGACTTGAGGTGCGCGCAGATGAAAGTGTGATTTTGCGGGCGCCTCAGTGGCTTTCCGAAAAAGAATTGGATGAATGGATTGGGGAGCATGCCTATTGGATTGAAGAAAAAGTAAAACAGATGCGGCAGAGAAATTTGAATAAAAAGCTGACGGGAGCACCTGCCGTTGACGAAATTTCAGATGTAGAGTGGAAAAATATTCTGGGAGAATTTACAGAGAGGGTAAACCATTTTTGTAAAGTTATGGATGTCACCGTTGGCAGAATCACCATCCGCAATCAGAAGACAAGATGGGGGAGCTGCAGCTCAAAGGGCAATGTGAATTTTAATTATCAGTTGTATTATATGCCGCGTGAACTTATGGATTATGTAATTATTCATGAACTTTCGCACAGACGTCATATGAACCATTCGGCAGAATTTTGGCAGGAAGTAGAGAAATATTGCAAGACATATCGGGAATGCAGGAAAAAGTTGAGGGATTATGAAATAGCCCCTTGAATTTCCTGGAAAACTTAGTATAATATACACTATAAAACGAAATGAATTCGCATATATTTGTGCAAATTCAACAAAAGAATAAAGGGGGACTTAATCTATGGCAAACAGATTTGTATTGAATGAGACATCGTATCATGGTGCAGGAGCAATCGCAGAGATCGCAACAGAGACGAGAAGCCGAGGCTTCAAGAAAGCGTTTGTATGTTCAGATCCGGATTTGGTAAAATTTGGTGTAACACAGAAGGTGCTTGATGTGCTGGATAAAAATGGTATGGCGTATGAGTTATATTCAAATATTAAACCAAATCCAACCATTGAGAATGTACAGACTGGTGTGCAGGCATTCAAGGATGCAAAAACGGATTATTTGATTGCGATAGGCGGTGGTTCTTCGATGGATACAGCAAAAGCAATTGGAATTATTATTAATAACCCGGAGCATGAAGATGTGATAAGTCTTGAAGGTGCAGTCGATACAAAGAATAAGAGTGTACCGATTTTTGCAGTACCTACGACAGCGGGAACGGCTGCCGAGGTTACGATTAACTATGTAATTACCGATGCGGCGAAAAATCGTAAAATGGTTTGTGTAGACCCGCATGATATTCCGGTTGTTGCATTTATTGATCCGGATATGATGTCGTCTATGCCAAAGGGCTTGACAGCTGCAACAGGAATGGATGCATTGACACATGCGATTGAAGGATATATTACAGCAGGAGCATGGGAATTGTCCGATATGTTCCATTTGAAAGCAATCGAAATTATTTCACGTTCTCTGCGTGGCGCAGTGGAAAATACACCGGAGGGCAGAGAAGGTATGGCACTTGGACAGTATGTTGCCGGCATGGGCTTTTCTAATGTTGGACTTGGTATTGTTCACTCAATGGCACATCCTCTTGGTGCTTTATATGATACACCACACGGAATTGCAAATGCAATTATTCTGCCTACTGTTATGGAATACAATGCAGAAGCAACCGGTGAAAAATATCGTGATATTGCAAAAGCAATGGGCGTTGAGGGCACGGAAAATATGTCACAGGAAGAATATCGCAAAGCGGCTGTTGATGCCGTAAGAAAACTTTCACAGGATGTTGGAATTCCGGCAGATTTGAAAGAAATCGTGAAGAAAGAAGACATTCCGTTCCTCGCACAATCGGCTTATGATGATGCGTGCCGTCCGGGAAATCCGAAAGAAACAAGTGTAGAAGATATTACAAAATTATATGAAAGTCTTCTGTAAAATGGAGTAATAAAAAAACTGTCGTCCATATGGATGGCAGTTTTTTTGTTTTCGTTATTTAATTTTTCCTTCTTTATGACGTTTGAAGAAATCCCTTGTTTCTTTTGCCACGACACCACTTAGGGCAAAAATAGCAATCATATTTGGAATTGCCATCAAACCGTTAAAGATATCGGCAATTGTCCACACGGCACTGACGGTCATATATGGACCGATAAATACGGCAAGAATGTAAATCCAGCGGAATATTTTTACATGTTTCATATTGCCGCCACTCAAATATTCCAAACAGCGCTCGCTGTAATAATCCCAGCCAAGAATTGTTGTAAAGGCAAAGAATACAAGGCAGAGCATTAAGACAAATGCGGAAACTTCAGGAGGGAACGGAAGTCCTTTCTGAAAAGCATAGGTCGTAACGCCGACACCCTCAAGTCCTTTTACCTGCCATGCACCGGTTAATACAATGGATAAGCCGGTAAGTGTACAAATAACAATGGTATCAATAAAGGTTCCTGTCATGCTTACAAGACCCTGACGGACAGGTTCTTTTGTCTGTGCGGCAGCTGCGGCAATTGGTGCACTACCAAGACCGGCTTCATTTGAGAAGATACCACGTGCAACACCTTTTTGCATAGCAACAAACATACTTCCAACGGCACCACCGGTAATTGCTCTTGGCGAGAAAGCCGCTTCTACAATTACAGCAATGGCACTTGGCACAGCAGTGATATTGGTAACAATTAAAATGCCTGCAAACAGGAAATAAATAATTGCCATAAATGGTACGATAATCTGGCTAACGTTAGCAATTCGTTTGATTCCACCAATCAAAACGGAAGCAACGCAGAACGCCAAAACCAATGATGAAATCACAACGGACCAGGAATACTCGCCTAAGAATGGCAGATTTACACAGTGTGCATTGGCTGAATCAAAAAAGCCGTGAACAGCACTGGAAATACCATTTACCTGACTGAAAGTTCCAATTCCGAAAAGTCCGACACATACGCCAAAGAAAGCAAATATTTTGGCAAGCCATTTCCATTTTTTTCCCATACCTTGTTCTATGTAATAAAACGGACCGCCAAGGCTGTGACCGTCTTTTGCGACAACACGGTATTTTACAGCGAGGAGACCTTCGGCAAATTTGGTTGCCATGCCGAAAAAGGCAGCGACAATCATCCAAAAAAGAGCACCCGGTCCACCTGCACCAACAGCAGTTGCAACGCCGACGATATTACCGGTTCCAATCGTCGCGCTTAGGGCTGTACAAAGGGCAGAAAAACTTGAAATTTCTCCCTCGCCGCCTTCTTCGTTTTTTACCATCCATTTTAGGGCAAGCGGCAGTTTTCGAAACTGCATTACGCCAAGACGCACAGTTAATAAAATACCGCCGGCAAGAATTAGTACCATAAGGGGAATACCCCAGACAAAATTGTCAATATTAACTAGAATATCATTGATTGTTTTCCACATTCGTTTTATCCTTCCTCTTTTTGTTAAAATAGCATTACTTTTATACTATATCGTATCTTTTAGGTTCTAGTCAAGCATCATACCGGATTCGTTTTGGTGTTTTCGCAAAAGTTATGGTAAAATGGAGAGCAGAGAAGAGGAGGTGCGTGCATGACAAACAGTTATCGTTTTTTTCAAAATAAGGAGTGTGAATATTTTCCCTGTCACAAGACGGAAAACGAGGAGGAGTTTAATTGTTTGTTCTGTTATTGCCCGTTGTATCGTGAAAATAAGTGCATTGGAAATCCGATTTATTTTTTGAATGCGAAGGGACAGAAAATGAAAGACTGCAGTCAGTGTGAGGTGATACATCGTCCGGAAGCTTATGATAAGGTAATGCAGCAATTACAGAGACAGGATGAAATGATTTCTCTTAATATTGGAAATCTAAGAGAAGAAATCTGGGAGCGTATGGCACAGATTGCTTCGTGGGATCAGATGGATAAGAGAACACACAGACAGCATAAAGGGATGGCAGTTAGCAGCATTGGAGAAATTCTGGAAAGGAATAAATATTTGTACCGTGTTTTGATTCTTTTACAGCCGTTTTCAGGGCAATGTGTAAAAGACGGTTATTTTTCTTTTGGAAATGATAAGATGCAGTGCCAGGTGCTATCACGCATTGACAGGAGACAGGTTGAAAACGGTTATTTGTATGCATTTCATGCACCGGAATATGAAGTAGAAGAAAGTAAGGCACTTTTAACACAGTATTACTGGGAGATTTTTCAAATCGCTTGTTTGGATGTGGTAAGAGAGTGGCTGCGGGAGTATTTGCAGCGGAAGCACAGCGTGTACGAAAAACGGTTTTGCAGCCCTGCTTTTGGCGCAGGTTTTTATGGAATGGAGTTATCTGCATCAGAGAAAATGCTGCAATTAATGGATGCTGAAAAAATTGGAGTTTCATGGGATGGTGGAAAAATGAAACCACAAATGAGTGTGGCAGGTGTGTACCTGATTAGCAGAAAAGATATTTTGTCAGACTGCAGGGATTGTGCAAACTGTATCGGGCAGCAGACAGGCTGTGCATTTTGCTGTAACAATCCGAAAAAATGAGTTGATACATGTGGCGAAAAATGATAAAATAAAAAATAGTTTTTATGTGGTTAAAAAGGGTGGAAAATTGCATAACAGAGAAGAAGGACGATTGATTTGAATATTTTATCACTGGAACATTTGACACATTCATATACGGAAAGAAAACTTTTTGATGATGCCGATTTTTATCTTCATGAAGGGGATAAGGTAGGTGTAATCGGAATCAATGGAACCGGCAAGTCGACTTTGCTGAAAATTATGGCAGGGCTGGAGACTCCGGATGAAGGACAGGTTATACAGGCATCGAATCTGATGATTCATTATCTGCCTCAGAATCCGGAATTTTCGGAAGAGGACACGGTTTTACAGAGTGTTCAGAACATGGTGCATCACCATGCCAATGAAAATGAATTGATAGCGGCTAAGGCAATGCTTACAAGGCTTGGTATTACAGACTTTGAACAGAAGACAAGAGATCTTTCCGGTGGACAGAGAAAACGTCTTGCACTTGTTTCCGTGTTGATTACTCCATGTGATGTGCTCATATTGGATGAGCCGACAAACCATTTGGACAGTGAGATGGCGGATTGGCTGGAAAATAAGCTGCAAGCGTTCCGTGGGGCCTTGGTTATGGTGACGCATGACAGGTATTTTCTGGATTCCGTGACAAATAAAATCATAGAGCTTGACAAAGGGAAAATATACAGTTACGACGAAAAATATTCGGGGTTTCTGCAGCGAAAGGCAGAGCGGGAAGAAAGTGTGCGTGCCAGTGAGAGAAAACGTCAGAGTATTTTGCGCAAGGAGATTGAGTGGATTTCGCGTGGTGCCAGAGCTCGTTCGACGAAACAGAAGGCACACATCCAGCGATACGAAGCACTGAAAAATCAAAAGGCACCGGAAGTTGATGAAAAACTCCAGTTAAGCAGTATTTCATCCCGTATGGGAAAAACGACAATCGAAATTGAAAATGTATCAAAAGCTTATAGTGAGAATACACTGATACGTGATTTTTCTTATATATTTCTCAAACATGACCGGATTGGTTTTGTTGGGAAAAACGGCTGCGGCAAGACGACATTAATGAAAATGATTGCCGGCCGGATTGAGCCGGATGCCGGCAGTATTAAAGTTGGACAGACGATTCGGATTGGTTATTATACACAGGAAATCGAAAAGGAAGAATCCGCGGGAATTGCTTATATGGATGCGGATGAAAAGGTGATTGATTATATTAAAAACACGGCAGAATTTGTGCGCACCAGTGATGGGCTGGTCTCGGCATCTGCCATGCTGGAGCGCTTTTTGTTTCCACCTTCGCAGCAGTATAGTGCCATTGGTAAATTATCCGGTGGTGAAAAACGAAGGTTAAATCTTCTCCGCGTGCTGATGGAGGCGCCAAACGTACTTATTCTTGACGAGCCGACAAATGATTTGGATATCGAAACGATGACAATTTTAGAGGATTATTTGGATGACTTTGACGGAATTGTTATCACAGTTTCACATGACCGGTATTTTTTGGACCGTATTGTAACCCGCATTTTTGCTTTTGAAGAGAATGGTGCAATTCGCCAGTACGAAGGCGGTTACACAGATTATGTGAAAAAGCGACCGGCGAGTACGGAAAATTCTTTCGACGGAAAAACTAAGAGCCATACCGGTAACAAAGAGGCGCGGATGGCGTATAAAAACCGTGAAAAGAAACTTAAATTTTCTTATCAGGAACAGCGTGAATATGAAACAATCGAAGAGGATATTTCTGCATTAGAGACGACCATTGAAACACTCGATCAAGAAATGGCGGAGAATGGGACAGACTATGTCAAACTTCGTGAGTTATCTGAGAAAAAAGATGAAGCAGAGGAACAGTTGATGGAGAAAATGGAACGCTGGGAGTATTTGGAGGAACTGGCGGAAAAGATAGCAAATCAGTAGAAGGTAACATTGAGGACACTGTGTATTCAAGTTGTGTAACATATTTTCACATGTATTACTTATAAAAAGACATTCTCTATTTTTGTATTTATGATAGCATTGTATATAGCATTAATCAAATAAAAAAATGGAGGTATGGTTATGAGGAGACAGATAAAGAGAGTTGTGGCGACATTGCTGACGGCATCGTTGATTGTTCCTATGTGTTATGGAAACAAAGTTTCTAATGCTGAAATGGTGAAAAAGAATGTTACAGCAACTGCAGTTGATGAGGATGGTTCAGATGGTCTGACAGAAATCAAAGAATTGCATGCAGCATCGGTAGATAATAAAATAGAAGTTCGCATATGGAAGAATGAGGAGGGAAAAATTTTTTATTCTGCATACCGGAATGGACATGTTACGTTGAAATGCGTACCACTTGGCATTGTGGCGAAAAGTGTTGATTTATCTACTGGTCTGCAGGTGGATGAGGAGTCATATGAACTTAAAAAGGGAAAAGAAGAGTATGATTGGTACCAGGGAAGTAAAAAACATGTAAATAAAGAATATCAGGAAATGTCATTTGTGGTAACAAAAGAAAATGCAAAAATGCAGGTGATTTTCCGTATTTTTGAAGATGGTATTGGATTCCGTTATGTTGTGGATGGAGACACGACAACACAAAATGAGAAAACAGTGATTACCAGTGAAGTAAGTTCCTTTGAATTTCCTATGGATGGAAGAGTATGGAATGCCGACTGGTACAGTTCAACTTACGAGCCTGGCTCTTATTCGACAAGGACAATGACCCAGGTAAAGAATGCAAATGGAGATGTTCCACCTGCAATTCTCTCTCAAGTGGCGAATGGGAATGGTTCCTGCTATATGCTTTTAACTGAGGCAAATGTGTATAACGAGGAAAAGCCTTATTGTGCAACTATTTTTCATACAAATCAGGGAAGTGCTGCCTATAAAGTTCAGTTTAGTAAATATTTAAAGCAGGAGCAGGACCCAGAGTATGTTGGTAAGACTTTTAAGGCGGAATACTTGCCAATTGAGAGTGTTACAATGGAGAATGAATTTCATACACCATGGCGTGTATGCATTATGACGGATACATTAAACGATTTGACGAACAGTTCGTTGGTTTCTGACCTCAATCCGGCAGCAGAGGGAGACTTTAGTTGGGTAGAACCAGGTACAGCATCTTGGTCCTGGTGGTCAACAGGAGATCCGATTGAATATCAGTCTTTGTATGATTATATTGACTATGCGGAAGAAACAGGACAGAAGTATTGTCTTGTTGATTTTGGATGGGAAAACTGGAAGGACAGTTCCGGAAAATTGGATTATGAAGAAAAGTTAAAGAAATTATGTAAGTATGCCAATGAAAGAAACGTAGGAATACTTGTCTGGTATGGAGTAAAGAAACGAGACGGTGCACATCGGGTAGACCTTGATAATCCTGAAACTATTGAAAAAGAATTTGCATGGTGCGAAAGTCTTGGCGTTAAAGGTGTTAAAGTTGATTATCTTGAGAGCGACAGTCAGTGGGCGATGAAAGATATGTATGATATTGCATCCATTGCGGCGAAACATAAATTAGTTGTAAATTATCATGGTTGCACAGATCCAAATGGCGAGAACAGAACATTCCCGAACATTTTATCGAGTGAGGCTGTACAAGGAAGTGAGTACTTCAAGTGGGGAAGTGGTTCGCCTATAGAGACTCTTCTTACTTTGCCTTATACGCGTAATGTAATCGGTTCTATGGAATTTACACCGGTTGGAATGAGTGTGAAAAATTGTAAAGCGACGAATGGTTTCATGCTTGGAATGACGGTTGTCTATGAATCGGCAATGCAGACGCTGGCACATTCCTGCCACGTATATCCGGGGTATGGTGGTTTGTCATTCCTTACAGATATTCCATCATCCTGGGATGAGTCTGTTTTGTTGGAGGGGTCTGAACCACGCAAAGCGGCAATTCGTGCAAGAAGGAGTGGTGAGCGTTGGTACCTCGGTGCTATGACAGCTAAAGAAGATAATTATGAAGCAGACCTTTCTTTCTTGGATGCAGGTGTAAAATATTATGCGTATGTTTATACGGATAATTCTGATAGTTCCAACATTCAGATGGAGAAAAAAGAAGTAACTTCCAAGGATAAACTCACACTGCCACTTAAACAAAACGGTGGTGCAGCTGTCATTTTCAGCAAGAAAGATGATTTGAGATTAACATCTTATGATAATTACAACTATTTTGAGGCAGAGAATGCAAATCTTGGTCTTGGCAACAAAACACCGACAACTGCTCAGTATGTTTCCAATAAAGCTTATATCGGAAAAATACGTGGAGTGCAAAACCGTGTTAAATTTGAAAATATCGAAGCTCCGGAAGCTGGTATGTATGACCTGAAGCTCTACGTGGTAAGTGGAAGCAAAAAGAAACTTAGTATTCGTACAAACCAATATGAATCAGTACAAGTAACTGATATTGTGGGGATTTCCGGTAATAGTTCTGCAGTAGGGTGTGTGTCCACCCAGGTTTATTTAGACAAAGGAAAGAATACAATTTATGTATATAATCCGACAGCTCTTGGTCCGGGACTTGATCGTATTGCTATATCAAAGACAAAAACAGCAGATGCTGCAGTTCCTAAGATAGCTACAGATTATCCGGAATTATATGCGGATTATCCAGGAACTACATCTACTCCGGAACCTACTGCAACACCTGTGCCTACGACAGCGCCTGCTGTAACTCAAACTCCTGCATTGACAGCAGTTCCAACACAGGTACCAGTTCAGAAATCAACTCAGAAAGTAACTCAGAAAGTAACTCAGAAAGTAACAAAACCTGGCAAAGTAAAAGGTCTGTCAGTGAAGAGCACTTCTAAAAGGAAGATGTTTGTAAAATTTGCGAAGATTAAAAATGTAAAGGGGTATCAGATATCATATAGCACAAATAAAACATTTAAGAAGGCTAAGAAGGTTACAGTTTCTTCTAATTCAAAGACAATTAAAAAACTGAAATCGAAAAAAATGTACTATGTACGCGTTCGTGCTATACGCAAAAACAAACAAAAAACATTGTATGGAGCATGGAGTGCTAAGAAAAAGGTAAAAATAAAATAATCTTTAATAAACAATATACCATTTCAAGAGTTGACAATGATACTTTTGAAATGGTATTGTTATTTTAGGAAGAGGAGATGATACTTATGGAGATGCCAGAAGATGGTGTTTGGTGGTTGAATTACAGCCAATATGAAGACTTACGTCTTTATGAAATAGGAATTCAGAGATGTGCTCCTTCATATTCATTTGGACCGATCATACGCGACCGGTATATATTGCATTATGTATTTGAAGGAGAAGGGGTGCTCCGAATTGATGATAAAGAGTTTAAGGTAAAAAGTAACAGCTTTTTTTTGCTACCGCCGGATGTGCTTGTTCAGTATCAGGCGGATGAAAAAAAACCATGGCAGTATGCATGGATTCATTTTCATGGATTTAAGTCAACAGAAATTGTGAGAAGTATTGGGATGACAAGAAAAGAACCAGTTTATGTACCGATAGAAGAGAACAGCCAATTAAAGGATGCTGTTATAAATTTAATTATGTATAAAGAAAATGAATATGCATGTATAGGGTATATGTATATATTGTTTGATAAAATGAATCGGTGGACGCGGCATGTTGAGAAGAAAGCAGGAACGAATCTGCGGACAATGAATTATATGAGAGAAGCAATTCAATATATAAATACGAAGTATTGTGAATCGATCATGGTGCAGCAGATAGCGGATCATTGCGGTGTGGATCGGGCATACTTAAGTAAAATTTTTAAATATGCGACCGGTAAAACGTTGCAGGAATACCTGATACAATTTCGGATAAAACGGGCAAAACAGTTGTTAAAAGATACCGATTTGTCGGTAAAATATGTCTCATACTCTGTTGGGTATAATGACCCCTTCACTTTCTCAAAAGTGTTTAAAAAACAAGAGGGAGTTTCACCGTCAGTGTGGAGAAAAAATCATAATAATTATACATAAGTTATACATTGTCAGATCTTGATTATGATACAGAAGATGTTGTTGACCGACTGAAAGAATTAAAAGTTGAAGAGCACGCGGAAAGTAACATTGAAAAAAATCTTCCGATAGACAAAAGTTACAGAATAAAGACTACGGAAGGAGTAGCGTCATCCAACGCAGAGGCAGCAGGTCTTATACTTCCGAATTATGGTTCAAGTACTTCTTCTTATGTGGAAGAAATAGAAGAAGGCGGCTTTTTTCGAATTGAGGCGTTAAAAGGAAAAGTTTACATTGAGACTTATAGTGCAGATTATAAGCTGCTTTCTACCAAAAAGATTAAGTATGAACTGCCTAAATTCGGAGGATATTTTAAAGGTAAAGATGCACGGTATATCGTGTTTGGACAGAATAACCATGAATCGGATAATACAAAAGAAGTTGTCCGGGTTGTCAAATATGATGATGACTGGAACAAACTTGGACAGTGCAGTATAACAAGCAAAAATGTATATGAGCCTTTCGCAAAAGGTCCTTTGCGTATGACAGAAAATGACGGAATCCTTTATATCCATACATCAAGGTATATTTACTGGGATGCTGCAGCGGAGCCGGAAGAGATTCATCATGAAGTAAATCTAACTTATGCGGTGGATGAAGACAGTATGGAATGTGTCATGAATGAAGCTCCGGGTGACTGGGTTTCCCACTCTTTTGCCCAGTTTATTCTTTCAGATGGCGAGTCTGTATACCGTTTAGATCTTGGAGATGGTAATCCCCGTGCTGTTAATCTAGCAAAATCGGTTGTTTACAAGGAGCCGGACGATGTATGGACATGGTATGGGAAGACAGAGACCCGTTCCCTCTTAGATATTATAGGAAGCTATGGCGATAATGTAACCGGTGTATCGCTGGGAGGTTTTGAACTTATGAACGATGGCGATACACTTATTACTGCCGGGTCTTCTATTGTCCAGGATTCCTCTGTTACAAAATTTCCGACGGAAAAAACATACAGAAATATTTTTGTGCTAACTATGAATAAAAAATTTAATATGTCACCTAAATTAAATTGGATTACCGATTATAAACAAGAAGATGGAATTACCATTTTGAATCCACAGTTAGTAAAAGTAGAGGATGGGTTTTATATGTTTTGGCAGGAATATTATGTAGAACAGGAGACAGACCTCTGGGTGACAAGAGTTGCAAAACTTAATGCAGATGGAAGTCTCGATGGAAAAATTCACAAGATTCGTGCTTATTTGTCAGACTGTAAACCAATTGTGACATCGGATAATCACTTGTTCTGGTATACAACGATGAATGATAATGCACCGACATTTTACTCTCTGGATATGAATAGGCTGGATGATTATGATTTCAATGGCCGTATATTTGCAGATGCGTTTGAAATAAAACTTTCACAATATACGTATACAGAAATCGATGATCCATCAAGAATGCATGCGTATAAGTCGGACGTGACAGTATATTTTAAAGGGGAAAAGTTAGTAAATGGACAGGATTACACTTATAGATACGAAGATAATTATACACAGGGAACTGCCTATGTGGATGTGACGGGAAAGGATTTCTTTGTAGGCACTCAGAGAGTACCATTTGAGATACTGCCGGCGAAAGAAGACCCACCATATCAGGAACCATCATGGTGGGGAAATGGCGGGCAGGCAACAAGCAAGCCGACAGCAACGAAGAAACCGACGGCAACCAAGAAACCAACAGCAACAAGGAAACCGAGTACAAAAACAGTGAGAACCGGTACAGGTGCGGTTATAATCAAGGGCACGGGAACTTCTGCAGCAACCCCTAAAAAGGTAAAGGGTGTAAAGGTTTCAAATTTAAAAGGTAAAAAAGTTGTAGTATCATGGTCCAAACAGCAGGGAATGTCCGGATATCAGATACAGTATGCAAAAAACAAGAAATTTACGAAAGGGAAAAAGAAGTTATCTGCATCCAGAACTTCGGCTTTTCGGATAATAACAAAATTCAAGAAAAAAACATATTATTTCCGTGTGAGAACTTATAAAAACTCGGGCAGACGGAAAGTTTATGGTAAATGGAGTAAAATCGTCAAAGTAAAAATAAGAATATAAATGCGCATGGGGGAGAATTAGGACCGGTTTTTGCTGGTCCTTTTCGATTGCATTATTGGTGGGTGTAAATATATCAAATGTGAGTGATTTTGAATATTATTAATATAACTATAATGGCTCAGTTGTCAAGACAAAAATTTGATATTTTTATAATGAACTGATATGTTGACGAGTTACATGGAAAATGTGTGAAGCATCTTCCGGATTTTTATATTATGCGGCTGCTCTGGCTGCATCCAGAAGCATTACCGGATAGTATACCTCGGCAGGTCATTTGTTTCCAATGGACTGATGGCATCTTTCAAAGTTATAGGTGTAGATATATCTTCCGATGGCTTCTCTTGCTTCCTTGAGATTAGCATACTCTGTGAGATATGCTTAGTAATGGCTACGCAGTTACCAGCAATCTCTATTATGGTACTTATGTTGTTCATCAGGTGGATTCGGGAGATGTCGATGCTATCCATGTGGATGATTTCGATGTGGAAATAACCGAGAATGGAAAGGTATATACTTATCTATTGAACAATAAGTTGTTTAAGGCGTATCTCAAAATACTGAAAAAGGATAAATAGACCGAAAAGCAAGTATTGAAACCGAGAACTGCTTACAAGATTTATCGGGTAACAGACGATGGTGAGAAATTGGTGAGTCAGAGTTACAGCAATGGAAACCAGATAAAGACCATTGATACCTTTATAACTGATGAATCCGGAGAAATCATCACGGTCAAGCCGCTTCGTTCTGCAAAATACCGAATCTATGAAGTGGATTCGGCAAACGGACTTCATATTGTAAAAAAGTTCATTGAAGTGGTAATTAACAGTAAAGCAGATAATTATGAGTCCTATGTGGACGAGGATGGATATACACATGCCATTATTACGGTGACTTATACCAACGAGGAAACCTATGGAAAACTGGCAATTTCAAAAAACGGACAGATGCTGATGGGATGGAATTCCGAGAAAAGGGAATTTATCTATGAGGATCGCTCTCTGAAAGGAGCAGAATTTGAAATCTATGCCGACGGGGATATTGTGACGCAGGATAACCAGGGTGATACATGGTTTAAGGATGGAGAAAAGGTGGCAACAATAACCACAGGTGAAAAGGCGGAGTTTACATGGGAGAATGGACAAGACGAATTTGTACTGAACTCCACAGAGGGTACCGATAAATCGGGAAGTTTGAATCTTCGCAATGAACTGGCAAGACCACAGATTTCTCTCATAAAAGAAGATGCGGATACGAAGGAAACAGTAAGCGGAGCAGCTTTCTCCTTGTGTACAGCTCAGGATATTTACAATGTGGACGGAGAAAAGATTGTAGAAGCAGGAACGGAACTTACCACCTTGACAACCGGTGAGGATGGAACTGCCATCTGTGATATGATGTTACCGTTGCAGGATGAAAATTATGTGGTATCGGGAAGCGCAGTAAGTGGTCCTGCCGTTTCTGTAGAAGGTGCAGCGGTGGAGACAGGCAATTCAGAAAATTCAATTTCTCAGGCATTAAATTCTGGGATGTACTATCTGAAGGAGATTTCCGTTTCAGACAGTTATTATTTGGATGAAGAGCCGATTACAGTTCAGTTGTGTTATAAGGATGCAGTTACCCCAGTGATTTATGTGAACTGCCGGAAGGAGAATAAGCAGACTACAAATGAGATTGACAAGTTGTCAGTGGAAGATTCCAGTGAGATTGCAGGATGCAATCTGGTTATCACAGAGGAGAGACACTGGCTATGGCAGACCACACGCTATTAGATCCGTCCTGGTTTGCATATGATACGCCGGGACTGTGGAATAATTATACCCACAATGGACTGTTGTATCTGTATACCTCGGACGGGGAACAGAAAAGCCGGTGGATCCAGATGATCCGGGACAAAAAGCCGGATCAGGTGGAGGCAGGCTGTAGTGAGTGTCGTCAGGGAATCCTTCTGCGAGTGCTGGGAAAAAGTGGCGATGCAGTGTATGATTATTTTGAGGATATCGTCAGGGAGGTGTGATCTTTTTCACAGAAAATCCATGGCAGCAGGCGGCTTAGGATCTGCCAGGACAGAAAGGCATACAGAGCACCTGCCACATTGGTGCCAATGCGGAGAGCAATGGCTGTTTTCACACCAAAGAGAGAACCGGCAATGGAAAGTGCCCCAAAGGTGTTAAAGACGGTCTGCCAGGAGTAACCGGCAGAATATCCTACGCCGATACCGCCGATGACACCGATGTATGGATACAGCCAGGCCGGCAGGGTGTTATATAACACAAGGAAGATGCCACAGCCAAGGATGTTAAAGACACCTCTTTTCCAAGTACGGTCTTTGCTGTCTTCCGGAAAAGGAAGGCACACGCTCATGCAGGCAATGCCTGCCCACATAGCCCGGGGCAGGGAAAGCAGCTGCATGATAAACATAGCCGAGCAGACGATCCAGGTAAGGGATAAATACCACTGGCTGCGGGCAGATTTTAAGTTAAATTCACGGAACAGATCCGGAAAACTACGCCGGTAAGGGCGTTTTTTTTGATTCTTGTAAAAGACAAGCATACAGACCATCATGCTGACAAGCAGCCCCAGTACCCGGAGAAGATAGGCTCTGCCGGTAACATCGTAGCCGTAGAGCAGAAGATATCCTAAAACGAAGGTGGACTGGTTGTACATGATCACATTGTGACATCCAAGGATCATTAGCAGCAGGATGCTGATGAAATTTACCAAAAGAGATGCCGGTGCCGGCAGGGTGTTGGCTAGACGGGGACCGGTGATCAAAAGGGTAAAAATACCAGCAATACATATAAGCCCATGGGAGGTGCGGATGCCGAAGTCAGCCTGGCGCAGCACCAGAAGAGCCAGCAGAAAAACCACTCCGGCTACGCTGTTGTCAGAACCAAAGAGCATGCTAAAAAGTGTCACAAACACAAAGCAGAAGGCCATCACAAGATAGACTTTAAAATTATAGATAAGAATGTGGCGTCTTTTCTCTTTTGGATCGGTTGTGTTTTTGATCAAGGCTTTGGAGCCGGTCGAACTTAATTGTAATTCTTCATAAAAAGTCATAGAAAATTGTCTCCTTGTCGTAGGTAGTATGGCACACCATACTACAGAATGGGAAAAATGTCAAGGATCTCCTGCGCAACTGGAAGAAAGAATTCCTTGCTAATGCTCCTCTCGCATTCGATAATAAG
>ERZ772863.290-NODE-290-length-64362-cov-4.680330_pt1 | contig 64362 bp, 68 predicted proteins | sample MGYA00512134_ERZ772863 | MGnify/ENA primary metagenome ERZ772863 (study PRJEB29015, sample SAMEA2737659) | human gut metagenome | biome: human gut; feature: human-associated habitat; material: faeces | place: China | collected 2012 ...
CACGGTGCGGGCGGGCAGGATGCTGGTGGCCTGCTCGGAGGTGTAGATGCCGTGAGGGTATCCGGTGGTTGCCATGTGATATTCCTCCTACTTCCTGGCCTTGGCCGACGCGCTCTTGATGGCGGCATAGGCATTGTGCAAGGCCGTGCCCTGCATGGTCAGCAACATGCGGGACGTGGCCAGTTCCGCCACGGGAACGAACAGGGTGCGCAGCTCTTTGTGCTGCTCGAACAGGGCCGAGAGCTGCGGGAACGTCTTTTCGGGATCGCCGCGAAATATCGCGCGCGTCACCAGCGGCAGCCCGAAAGGCCGGTTGGGGCCCAGATACATGTACTGCGTAGGGTTCATGGTCTCTCCATTTTTGTCAGTTCTTCCAAGCCGCGCGACGGCCAGACGTAGTTCCAGACGGTTTCGATGGTGGCCAGGTGATATTCGTTCCAGCGCGTGCGCGGCGTGGGGATCTCGGCCTTGACCTGCTCTTCCAGCTCAAAGCGCCCCGCGAGGATGCGCCCCTTCCAGAGGGAGCGGCGCAGGCAGTCGAGCAATTCGGCCAGCAGGATGCCCGCCTGCTCCTGCGTTTTGGAAGCGTAGACGCCCAAGGCCAGCCCCACAGTCTCGCGCAGGCGCGTGACCTGGGCTGTTTCCTCCTCCATCGAACCGCTGATCCAGCGCACGATGACGAAGGGATAGCAGGCGTCACCCTGCTCCTGCGGCAGCCCGTGCAGGAACACCCGGACATCACTCCAGCTGCCGTCAGGGGCCGGGAAGGGATAGTTGGCCAGTGCCTCACGGACAGCCGCGCAGATTTCTGTCAACAGCAGACGTGTGGTCGCCATGGTCTACCCCTTCGTCAGACTGGCCAGCAGGGCCTCGACTTCACGGCGCAAATTCTTGGTAAAAACCCCGGACGCGTGGTCGATGATGCGCTGCTGGGTTTTTTCCGGCATAAGCGCCTGGATGGGAGACGGCCCCCAGAGCATCGTCACGCTGTTCTTCCAGAGGTTTTTCGTCTCTTGCCGGGCCGCCCCCCGCACGCTGCCCCAGCCGGTTCCGGTCACATGGGCGAACAGGCCATAATCCCCCTGCTTGCGCCGCATGATGAAGGGGGCATCGAAGCCGTCCAGTTCCTTGGCATAACGCCTGCCTTTCTGATGTACTTTTGTTGTCACCCCGCCGCGCGGACGCCTGCCGGGGATGGCCGGCAGCGGCTCGAAATGGTACAGGTGCAGGCCCCAGGAACCGGTAAACTCCAGCACGCCTTCCTGACCGTCGTCATCGCCGTGGTAGCCGATGTCCATGTTCTCAAAGAGCTTTTTGGGAGTCGCCGTATATGTCTTTTGGGCAACATTCCGTGCATCCTGTTTGGCAACATTCACGGACTTTTCCAGCGCCCGCCGCAGCGCGTGCGACTTGTGGACCTGCTCCATGCCGATCAGGGCGTTCATGGCCCGCTTCACGGCCTGATCCAGACCGGGGGTACTAATGGAGAAGAATTTGTTTTCTTTTTCCCGCCAGTTGCTCATCACCATGGTCATGTCCTCTCTCGATAAAGCCTGATGGTGCGCATGGTCTCCCCGGAGGAGGATTCCAGCACGAACCAGCGCTGTCCCCGGAAGGTCGTCTCGCGGTGCGGGCGCAGTTCGTCCGGCACATCGGCGGCAGCGACATAGATGGTCACGCCCTCATAGCTGACGGCGGGACGGTCGTGCCCCTCGCTGGGGGTGAGTTCCAGCGGCTCGTAAACACACGGAACGCCCTCATGCCCGGCAAGCTCCACCTGCTCGCCGAACTCGGCGGGGTTGAAAAAGACCGTGTGCAGATCTTCTTCAAGTTGCTCTTTAAAGCTCATGCCCTACCTCTCGCAGGAGCAGTCCCTTTTGATTTCCTGCATCGCCTCCAGCCGGGCCAGGCGCTCGGCATGATCCGCCGTGACGGCATCCAGATCATCCAGACGCTTGTGTGCCCGATGCACGGAGGTTTTCGATGCATACACTTCGGACAGGCGCGTGATGCTCTCGTCCAGCTGCTTGTGCTGGGCCTTATGGTCTTTCCACCACTCATGCCCCATCCACAGGGCCAGGCCGTACAGCAATGCATTGGCCGTCCCTAGTAGTACCTCGGTGGATACTCCTGTCGCTGGCAAGGTGGTCATTGGTTGTCCTCCAGCCACTCGATCCAGAGCAGCAGTTCTCCAGCTTCATCCGCGGGCAGATGCAGCCACTGGCCATCCATCTGCGTCAGTCCGCCGTCCTCCGCATACCACCACTCATTGGTTACTACGGCTCCCGGCGTCATCGGCGCCGGGGGAAGCGCGCCTGTCGCTGCCCCCGAACTTGCGCATCCACTCACCACCAGGGTCAGCGCGCACAGCATCCGTGCGAGACCGCGCGCGCTCCCGGCGGAAAAAAGCCACCACCGCCACCACCAGCCGCAGGAGCGCCTGTGCCCAGACCGGCATGCCATCACAGCCTGCGGCTGGCCGCCGCATCGTCAGCGTTTTTGGCCTGACCGGCGTTGAAGCCCAGGGCATTCACCACGGTGTAGAGGAAGCGCACCACCACGTTGGCGTCGTCAGCCGGGCGCGGCCACACGGCCGAAATGGCCGCGCAGATGGTCACCACGAACGTGATCCACTGTCCCCAGCTTTCCGGCAGCCAGCCGATGATGGTGGCCACGATGTCGGCGCCGGGGACAGCGGTGTCCGCCTCCGCTGCCAGAGCGAGGCAGGGGAAGAGGCAACAGAGGCAGAGCAGCAAGGGCAGAAGATATTTTTTCATGATTTCCTCCTTAGTCGGGGCAATGGGTACGTTTCATCCAGCCATCCGTGAACTTGCGTTGGCTGGGATTGCGGGCCGCAAGCTCGATGTAGTGCGACCCCTGCATGCAGTTGAGCGCATGCACAAGGGCCCTTTCATCGGTGCGCCTGGCCAGCAGGGCCGCCAGGGCATCAAGCGTGCGAGGGCCGATGACGCCGTCCACCGCGAGATCCGCAAACAGGGAGTTCCCGGCCCGTGCGCGGTTGAAAGCATTGCAGACAAGCTGGACCTTTTGGCCGGAGCCGCCCTTGCCCAGGTTCACCGACTGCTCGAAGATCTCGTTGGCGAGGTCTTGCGGCAGGGCTGCGAGACCAAGGCGATCCCACCACTCGCTGCGATACCAGCCGGACACCAGATCGGCGAGACCGGGCACCGTGGCCAGATGGCGCGTGAACGCGCTGGCCCCGGAGGCGAACGAGCTGTGGTCTTTCTCGCGGTCAATGAGCTTCCAGCCGGGCCAGTCCGGCCAGTAGCGGCGGGCGATCCCCGCATAGGTCTCGCCGCCGCTGTCCCCCTGGACGTTGCACCAGCCGCCTTCAAAGCCGGCCAGCGGAGCGTAGGCAATGCTGAAATCGGCCATTTTACGCCGCCTTGAAGGTCAGTTCCACGAGGGCTTCGGGGAACATGCAGATGGTGAGCGGGTTGCTCTGGACTTCGAGATCGTAGCCACGGCCGCGCCCTCGCTCGTCCATGCGGGCGTAAAACGGAAGCCCACGGGTATTGACCGTCTCGACCCAGTTGGCGGGGGCATGATACATTTTCCAGATGCCGGGACCGGTGGGGTACAGATGCCCCTTGTCATCATCCACCAGCTTGCGGCCGCCCACCACGTCCGAGGCCTCGATCCAGAGGATGCCGCCATAGGGGAAGCCGCGACGGCGGTAATCGTTATCGCCAAAGCTGCTCTGGTTGGCGGCCCAAAGGTTGTAAGCATCACGCACGAGGGCGTGGCTGGTCAGCATGTCATAGGCATTGGAGCCGATGACGGCGCTGATGCCGGTGAACGGATTGCCGCCCATAGCCGTCTCGATCTTGCGCTTGGCGGCCATGATGCCGCTCAGGATGGGGTTCTTGTCCGCTTCCACAGCGGCGGGGAAGCTCAGATTCTGCTTTTTCTGGGTCACGCCGAAGGTGTCGAAAATGTTGTGCAGTACGGTGCTGCCGTCAGCATCCAGCACGATGCCCTTGATGGCACCCAGGCGGTGAAACTCCAGCGTCATGTCCAGATTGCGCTTGAGGGCGGAGAGCTTGTCGTTGATGACGCTTTCCACCGTCACAGGCTCCGTGGAGCCAAAGGCCCGCACGTCCTGCAGGTCTTCAGGGGCCAATGTGTCGGCCTGGGACAGGTGCGTGCAGCTCAGGATTTTGGTTTCACGCTTTTCAGTCTGTCCGGTCACATACTCAGGATCGGCGTTACGCGGAGAATCAGAAATCAGGATGATGCGGCCGCGCTTGCAGTCGAAGGCCATGTGCGTGGTCGGCAGACCGTATGTCTCGAACATGCCGCTGAAACGCAGGGGCATCAGGGGCAGCTTGTTGACGGCATCGGTCATCTCGACCACGGAAAACGTATCCGGCCAGTTAAACATCGTCTTCCACCTCCTCGATGGCGCGGATGGCAAAGCCCAGGTCATGCAGGGCCTGCACGGCTTCATCCTTTTTGACCACGCTGCTGTCGAAAAGCAGCTTGTTCTTGTTGATGATGGCGTAGCCGCGCAGCACGGTCACTTCCTGGGGGGCATCGGCATTGGGGGCGGTCTGGATCAGCACGGCCTTGGCATCGCCCAGGGTGCCATCAGCTTCCTTGAGGGCGGTATAATTGCCGTCCGCATCACGGGTCAGTACCGTCCCGAAGCCCAGATCACCGCACGAAGCGGCCAGCATGACCTTCTCGCGACTGTAACGGGTGTCTATTTCATGGATAACGAGCTCGGAAAAACGGAGACCGAACTCATAACTATGGGCAGTAACTTTGCTCATGGGGCCCTCCTACTTGGAAACTTCGGCGCGACGCCGTTCAGCATCCTCCACCAATTTGCTCTTGCTCTTGGTGGAGGGCGCTTCCGGAGTGGCAGGAAGCGCCTGTGCGCCCTGCTCCTGCAGGGCGTTGAGGATGGCGGACTTGCTGTTCTGCGGTTCCGCAGGGGCCTGCTGGACGGCTGGGGCCTGCGGCATGAGCTTGCCGAGACCGGCCAGCTGCTTTGCGGACAGGCCCAGCTCTTTCGCCTGGGCCACGAACGCGCGCACGGCTTCGGCCTTTTCCTTGCCGCACACCGTTTCCATGGCGTTCAGGGCATACTCAACGCCATCGTTGCTGGCCGAATCCCGGCCTTCTTCAAGCAGTGCTTTAAGCAATTCAGGGGCCTCGGCGGCCAGACGGTCGCGCGTCATGGCCTGCGCGGGGGCATCAGGACTGTTATCGGGCATCGTTACCTCCAAAAGCCGGTTGATGGCCTGATCCTCGTCCCGGACAATGGCGGTCACGAGGCCAAGCTGCTGCGCGGACTGGGCGAACAGGATCTGTGCATCTGTCCACGCGGGGTCCTGGCTGATGCCCATGTGTTGGGCCACATCAGCCTTAAAAACGGAATGCAGGGCGTCCACGCGCTCCTGGAAATAGGCCGTCTGTTCCGGGGTCAGCTTCTCCACGGGGTTGCCCGCCGTTTTCCACTTGCCGCTGGCGATGTAGGTGATGGAGACCCCCATCTTGTCGAGAAAGCCGCTGATGTTCCGCACCTCGGAGATGACGCCCACACTGCCCACCTGGGCCATGGCCGGGGCGTAGACACGGCCTGTGGCCGAGGCCAGCCAGTAGGCGGCGGAAGCAGTCAGCCCGTCGGCATAGGCCGCCATGGGCTTGTCGTCGATGCTGGCGATGTAGTCCGCCAGCTCCTTGACCCCGGCGGCCACGCCGCCCGGAGAGTTGAAGGAGAGCAGGATGCCCCGGACGCGCTCATCTTGACGGGCCTCATCCAGGGCCTGCCGGATGCCGTCCTGCCCCACATCAGCCCACCAGCTCTCCTTGCGGGAGATCACGCCGGTGATGCTGATGACGGCCACACCACGCCGCAGGCTGAAACGCCGGGGCTCTTGCCCGGCAGGAACGGACATCCTCCCGGAGGTCATGCGGGTCTGGATGTCGCACAGCACCTGCTCGGCGAATTGGGGGGCCAGAGCCCACAGGCCATCAGGCGTCGTCATCAGTCGTCTCCTTGGTGTTCATGTCATTGCCGTCGGTGCGGTGTCCGGGCGTGGAGGCCGCTGCCTGCGAGGTCGTCCCCGACACAGGAAGGGCCTGCCGCACTTTTTGCAGCAGGGGGGCTTCCAGCAGGAGCTTTTCCATCCCCTCCTCGAAGTCACCGCCATGCTGCGCCCACGCCTCGCTGTACGTCATGAGGCGGTTCTCCAGGGCCAGGATCGTGGCCGAGATCTCCTTCACCGGGTCGATGAAGCCACGGGCCGGGCCGATCCAGTCCGCATTGCACCAGAGGTCGCGGGCTTCATAAAAATCAGGCGCTCCGGCCGGCAGCGTAAGCTCGCCGCGCAACCACGCCTCTTCCATGACCATCTCGTAGATGGGCTGGCAGTACGCCCGCGCCAGCCAGCGGCGGTAGTAGCTGTAGACCTTCCACGCCTCGTTGAGCGCGGCCCGCATGGAGCTGTAGTTGGTCTCGGAAAAATCCTTAGTCAGGCTCTCGTAGGGGATGCCCTGGGCCGCCGCCATCGCTCGCTGCACGATCCGCACGAAGGCGGCGAAGTTGGAGGACGGGCGCTTGGATTCCAGAACATATGGCTTCTCATTTTCCTTGCCGTACCAGACCTGGCCTTCCTCGATGCTTTGGAAGTAGGTCGGCCCTGCTTCCTCTTTCTCGGCCAGGCCATGCTGCTCCTGCACATAGCCGGGAAGCTCGCCGCCTTCGGTGGCGATAAAGATCGGGAACTGCGCCGCCATCACCTGGGCGAACAGCTCGAAGTTGATGGTGTCGGACAGGTTGCGGAACAACGCGATGCTTTTGGCGAAGGTGGAGCAGCCGCGCTCCTGTTCGTCCGCCTCCATGCGGTACAGGTGGAAGACCTGCTGGCGGTGGCCCAGCCGGGCACGCACATAGCGAAAATCATCGGCAAGCAGCCCCCCACCACGCAGCCAGCTGTCCAGCACGGAGGGCGGCGGGCAGGCAATGTAGTAGCCCTCCGGCCTGCCGTATGCCGTATAACGGATGCCGTCGCGCACGTCGGGATCTGTCGTCATGTCCGTCGGGGTCTGGAGCCGCTCCGGCGTGACAGCCTGGATGGCCAGCGAAAAGCGGCGCTGCTGGCCGACACGCTCCTTTTCCGGGAGCATGACGGCCAGATGCAGCAACTCGCCCTTGCAGAGGATGGAGCGCAGGCCCAATGCCTGCAGATCGAAAAAATGGTTCTGGCCGCGCACGTCGGCCTCACGCATCCAGCGGTCGAAGGCCCATTCCATGTCCTCGCCCACAGCCCTGGCCTGCTCCGGCGCGATACCCAGACGGGCAGCCGGGATGCTGGCCTTGGGCAGCAGGCCCGTGCCCACCGCGTTGCTGGTGATGGTGTCCACCGTGGCATTGGCCGACCAGTCGTTGGCCATAAGGTCAGCCGCCCGGCGCTGGATGACCTCGCGCTCGCGGGAAGTCCCGTCACGGCTCTGGATCTGCGGCCCGCGCCAGTGGGACAGGGAGCCGCGGAAGGCCCCCGCGTCACGGGAGGCTTCCGGCATACGCCGGGACGTGGAAAGCGGTCTGCCCTGGGCATCGTACAGCATGGCTACCTCACGATCCGGGCGGCGACGCGCACAGGCCCACGACCACGCGAGAGCGCGGCCAGCTCAGCGCTGATCCAGTCGATCTGGTCGCGAATCTCCGATAGATCGTATCTGGTCAGGGTGCGGCTGCCGATGGTGTACGACCTGCCTGTGGAGGCCGCCTTGTAGGCGGCCTTCCAGTCGGCAAGCAGGGAGAGGAGTTCTTCACGGGTCCACACAGACATGGGATTGCTATTATCATCCCAGCATTAGCATGTCCGCGTGTTTGGGAATCGGGAGAATGAAAATTTGCAGCAGCCCCAAAAACAGAAAGCCCCCACAGGAAGGGCCATTCCTGCAGGGGCGCAATTCGAGTAACCAGACCCAGAGGGCCATTGGCTGCGGCAAGCGTTACCAGCACTGGCCGCCGGATTTGTTGTATCCTTTTTCGCCTTGCCCGGACAAGGCTTGACAAATTAACCTAGTAGGGTAAAATTTTATTTATGGAAAAGCACTCGCCCCACTGCCCTCTGTCCAAAGTCAAGGAGCTGGCCAAAGCCGGAAAGATCCGGGCAACAGCCACAGCAGTGCAGTGCGCCCGCCGTCTGGGCTTTCGTGGGAGTGCCATGTTCGCGGAAATAGAAAAACTCGAACGTGACGAGTTCTATAAAAGCATGACGACCTACGCGAACCACACCATCTGGCAGGACGTCTATCACCACCAGAGCCCTGCGGGCATGTTGTATATCAAAGTGACCGTTGTGGACGACGTGCTTGTCGTCTCGTTCAAGGAGCTGTAGTTATGATTTGTCCTGTATGCGGTGCAGCGGAACTTGTCCACGGTGTCCATGCCATACCCTACACCTACAAGGGACGCACGACTTCTTTCCAGCTTGAAGGCGACAAGTGCCCGGCATGCGGTGAAATCATTCTGGCAAAGCCGGAATGCGACAGGCTGGACGCGCTGATGGAAGCCTTTGAGCGTTCCGTCAATACGGAGTTTTATGATCCGGCCTTTGTCCTGGCTGTCAGGAAGAAGCTGGGCCTCAACCAAAAGCAAGCCGGGGAACTTTTTGGCGGTGGGGCCAATGCCTTCTCCCGCTATGAGCTGGGAAAGACCAAGCCCCCGCAAACGCTTTTGCAGCTTTTCCGTCTGCTGGACAATGATCCCTCACGTCTGAAGGAATTGCAGTCATAGCCCGTCAGCGGCAGGTGTTCAGCACCTGCTGCTTTCTTTTTTATAGGTCCGTAGTCTTGCTTTTGATTCAAGATACCCTTACCGAAGCATAAGAAATGACGAGTTATTGGTCAAAATTTATATGAAAAATACTATAGAAGAAATATATTACGACGACTTCATTGACTTTTATAAAGATATGCTCCCTCGCGGAAATCTTTATAGTCCAAGTAAACGTATCTTTAGAGGTCAATCATCAAAATCATATACATTACTCCCAAGTGCCTTACGAAAAGATAGACTTAACGAGCTAATCAACGCTTCAGGATGGATACGCTATGTCGACGCCCAGCTGACCATAAAAAAACAGCTTGAACTCGAGATAAGATCATTAACAAATTTTTATAAATTAGCGCATAGCAATGGATTGAACATACCTAAAATAGAATATATTTCAAATCGGTATGATGATCCTTTTTCCTACTATTCTCTTTTAGAAACTGAAGATGTTGTTTGGCCACATCCAGATTTTATTGAGCTAATGGCGATAGCTCAGCATAATGGCATTCCGACAAGAATGCTTGATTGGACGTATGACTATAATGTCGCTCTTTATTTTGCAGCTTTGGGTGCCTGCAGAAAATTAGAATCAAATAACGTAAATTATAAAGAAAATGATTTTATCACTCTTTGGTTTTTAAATATCACTGACTTTCTTGTCGTTAACAATAATACTCCAATAAAATTTATTGTTAGTAACTATTGTGAAAATAAAAATATCCATGCCCAACGTGGAATACTTTCTTATTGTCCAACTATATACAAAGAATTTCATTCTAAAAATAATAAATCAGATATTGATCGAACACCGATAGAGAATATATTGCAAAATTCAGATATTGAAATAAAGGATATAAAAAAAATTTTTATTCCTGCACACAATGCGCGACGCTTACTTACCTATCTACGTCAGCTAGGCTATACAACATCCCGTCTTTTTCCCGGCTACAAGGGCGTTGCTGACGAGCTTCAAGAAACTCGTTTTCTAGTTGCATCATGGGAAATCGAATAGACTCAGATACAAATAACAAGTCCCCGGCAGTGTTCAATACACCACTAGGGACTTGTTATTTGATTCACTGAGTGGAAAGTGTTTATGGCCTACTACAACTTTTCTTCCATGCTGCGTGTGCCGCGCGGGGCAAATCGCCCTTGTGCAGCGACTTTTTCACACTCGCTGCGCGAATACCAGCGGTGCGTCGTACATAGGCCATGCGCCTGGATATGTCCCGCCGCTACCATGCGAAAAAACGTGCTGCGGCTGCACCCCAAAACCTCGCAGGCCTCACGCCAGTTTAGCCTTTCCTTCATCGCTACCTCCCGAACCTGCCGGCCAGTCGTGAGCCGCGCAGCTTCTCCACCTGCCGCACCGGTACGGAGCGGGTCTCTCTTTTTTCCTCCGGGCCCTTGAGCTGCCGCACGTTGAGGATGTGCGCCAGCGCCTGGATCATGGTCTCGCAGTCCCAGTAGTGGTTGGGCCTGTGGTGCGGATTGAGCCAGGCCATCTTTTCGTCGTCCCAGACCTCGGCGCACATCTCGCGGGCGTATTGCTCCAGGATGCCCCCCTCCCCGCTGTGCAGGTGGAAAGCTCCGGGGTCGTCCGGAGCGATGCCCAGCTTGTGGCTCAGGTCGGACTTGTAGAACGTCGTGTCGCAGCGCCAGAGCATGAGGCCGCCGGGGATCCTGACCTTGTTGCCGCGCACGTCCGGAAAATATTCCTGCGGCGCGGGCGTATAGGGCTGGGTCATGCTGCGCACGCCCTGCCACGGGAACACGCGCCCCCGGTGCCTGATGGCCCAGGCATAGACCTCCTTGGTGCGGCCGCCCATGGCGTCGATCATGCAGGCCCGGACGCTGAACTCCCGGCCCTGCGGGTCACGATAGACGGAGCCCCACAGCAGGTCGTTGAGCGCCGAGAAGGTGGGGGCCGTGCCCGCCTGCACCAGCCACGATTCCTCATCCTCGCCGTAGCCGATGGCACGGATCACATAGCGGAAATACCCCTTCTCCGCGCTGCCGCCCTGGGTATCCACCCCGGCCAGCAGGACGCAGACACGATCCCTGCCGTCCACCGGGCCGGGCACCGCGCCGCGAGGCCTGTCGTCGCACAGGGCAAGGATGGCGTCCTCGGAGCGATCCGCATGTTCCTCCTTCCACGGCTCGGCCTTGTACTGGTTCTGGAGGTTCTTGAGGTCGTCCAGTTTGCCGCTCTCCCTGTACTTGAGGGCCGCAGCGGCCACTTCGGACAGGCTGACGAAATAGGACAGCCACGCCGGGATGTGGAAGCCCAGCTTGGAGGGCCGGTGGGCGGCCAGATGGGCCGACAGCTCAAGGCCGCTGGTCCGCTCGCGCCATTCCCCCCGGCGCACGGCCCGGTCACGGTCGCCGTCATCCCAGACGGTTCCGCAATGCTCGCAGGGGTAGGTGGCCAGCCGTCGGGCCAGCACGTCCTCGGCGGTCGGCTCCCGATCCGTGTCCTTGTCCGGCCAGCTGATGCGGTCGAAGGCCATGAGCTGGTAGAGGCCGCAGTGCGGGCAGCGCACCCAGAAGTCGAAACGCGCCCCGGCCTCGCGGGTGAAAGCCACCCAGATGGGGCCGTCCTCCGTGGTGGGGGTGGAGATCTTGAGGATATGGCAGCGCCCGCGCCGCCGCCATGTGGTGGTGCGCTTCTCGGCCAGCGATTCCGACGAGGCCTCGTTCTTGGGGTTCTTGTACTTGTCCAGCTCGTCCAGGATCAGGGTGCGGATGGGTTTGTTGCCCAAACGCGACACCGAACCAGACCAGCCCAGATAGATGGGCATGTGCGCCAGATTGATGCGCAGGCTGGAGGCATCGTCCCCGTAGCCGGTCATGTACTCGCGCAGGCGCGGCGAGGTCTCGATCATGGGGATGATGCGGTCCTTGGCATTCTCGCGGGCCGTGATCTCGTCCGGGAACACATACATCACCGGCCCGGGGCTGCGGTCGATGCACCAGCCAACCAGATTGTGGCCGGATTCCGAGCCGCCCGTCTGAGGGCTCTTGCAGATGATGACCGTCTCCACCCCCGGCGTCCCGGCGGCGTCCATGATGCCCACAAGATACGGAGTAAAAATGTTCTTCCATTTGCCGGGGATGCTGGACATCTCCACCACACGATGGCGCTCCGCCCACTGGCTGACAGGAATGGGACGGCGACGGCGCAGAACCTTCTTTTCGCCCTTGGAGAAACGGATGCTGATACTGCCGCCATGCTGCCGCAGATAGTCGGCGGCAGCATGGGCCACGGCGGGAGGGAGCCAGTGCGGCAGGGCCGTCGTCAGACGTACCCGCCGCACCGGCTCCGGCTGCGGCAGAGGCATCAGCTCAAGCTGGCCTTTCATCTCACCCCCGTCACTGGGCCAGAGCGATGATGCCCGGCTTGCCACCGGCCAGAGAAAGCAGCTCGCCGGCAGTGCGTCCATCGGACAGCCGTTCGCCCAGGGCGATGCCCTTCACCGGCAGGCCCACGAGGCCCGTCTCAACACGCAGGATCTCGCGGGCCTCGGCCTTGGTCTGGGCGGAGATCCAGAACCGCTCCCCGGAGAGATACAGGCGCATCTCCGGGGCAGGCCTCGACGGCCAGATGGCGGCATGGAGCCTGTCATAGAGGGGCTGCACCTCATCCACATGAGGATAATCCTCAGTCCCGTCAGGGTCACAGTAGTCGTAAATGCCGTCCAACTGGCGCTCGATACCGGCCCAAAGACGCGGCGCCCGCATCTCCGGGGGGCATTTCGCCCAGAAGGGGCCAAGCCGGAAACGCAGATCGCTGACGAGTGAGCTGAACACCGCCGCCACATGCGTGATGTCCACAGGCTGACGAGAGGGCCACAGGCTGAAAAGCAGGCGCGTGATCGGCCTGGTCGATACATCAAACGCGGCATTGCTGTAGCCGAAAAAGCCCCGCAAATCCCTGTAGAGCGGCTCCATGCAGGCATCCAGCGACATGGCGCGAGCGCGCAGACGACGCTCGGAATTGTTTTTCAGCGCTATCACAAGGAACCAGACACAGATACTCGTCCTGAGCTGGGCATCCATGAATTCCTTGCGCAGCCCTCCGGGGGCGTTATGGTATCGGCACTTGAACGTCTTCTGGCAGGCACGGGCCATCGAGCCATGCCTGTAGAACGTCTTGCAGTACGGGCAGCGGGCCCCTCCCCGGGGCGTGCCCCCCTTCTTACTCCTGTTCATCTGTCACCTCCTCGGCAGCCTGCTCCAGATCTTCAAGCACAACTTCAAATTCCATCTCCCGGCTGTACTCATTGAGCGCGTCATCGCAGATGCGCTCCAGAGCCTCCACCAGCGCGGCGGCTTTTTTGGGATTACCGTCCACCAGCGCCACCAGATCGAGGTTCTGGGATTCAAAGGCCGTCTTGAGCCCGGAAGAGAGCGTCACCGCCCGTGCGGCCAGCTCCGCATAGACCTGATCCCGGCGGATGTAGCGGCCTTTCTTGACCTGCAGGTCGAACTCTTCCCGCTCGGCTGCGGCCTCTGCCTTACGGATGTCCGCTTCCTCCTTGCGGCGCTGTCTGTCAGCAGCCTTGCGGACAAGGGCATCCGGCGTCCCGGCCGTAGGCAGGCTGGCCATGTAGCGCTGTACGTCGCGCAGGCGGAACGTGCCGTCGGGCTGCTTGCGCAAAAGGCCCCGGTTAATGTCGCTGTACAGCTTGGTCTTGCTGAGTTTGCGGCCGTTATCGGCCACATGATCCAGGACTGCCTGCCAATTTTTGAGGTTCTTGGTTGCCTCCATCGCACTCTCCAGCATCTTGGAGGCGCGATCCAGTGCGGCGAGGTTCGCCTGTGAAGGATCATCGAGCGCGGCCCGCTTGGCGCTCTCCTTGGCGGTCAGCAGGACCTGGATGTCTGTGCTTGCGCTTCTGGCGAGCAATTCCTCCACATCGTTCGGCATACTGTCTCCACATGCCCGCGTCCGTACCGGATCGCGGGGCTTCATTCCCGTCCGTGATGAGCCACGGCTGCCTCCGTTTGATTTTTGCAAACGGAGGGGATAGGCTTCCGGTGTTCTTGGTCGGGGCCCTATCCCCTCCAAGCCAGGGGATGACAGGCGGCCACCTGTCATCCCCACCTTTTTTAGAGCAGGCTCCCCTGCTCCAGCGAGGTCTCCTTCCATTCGGGCACATCCAGGCCCAGCATCTCCTTGAGATAGCTGGCCAGGATTCGCCGGTGGCACTGCGAGGCGTCGGCCTCGTAGCAGCACAGGATGGGCTCCGGGGTCAGCGCAAGGACGCTGCCCAGATAGCGTTCAAGGCTTTCCGGCGTGGGGAAGCGGCTCTCAAGGTTCTTGCGGTACGCCGACCGCCAGTTGACCGCCCTGGGGTCTTCCGGCGCGAACAGGCGGGCACGCGGCCCTGTCCAGTAGCGCGGCGGCCACTTGGCGATGCAGACCTTGCGCTCGCGCGGGGCCTTGCTCGAAAAATAAGAGGTACAGATCATCGTTCTCTCCTAGAACGGGACTTCGTCCACCTCGATCATCGGGGGGACAGGTTCTTCCTGCGAGGCAGCCGCAGCTGCCCCACCCTCCAGCGCTTCGGCCAGAAATTGTTCGTAGTAGCGTTCCTCCACCGGGCCTCTGGGCTTGTAGTCCAGCAGGTAATCCAGCAGGTCGCTGATGCTCTCGAAGCCGAACTTTTCGGCCACCAGATCCACCGTATCGACCAGAGGGCTGCGGGAGAGCAGGTTGGGCATCTTGAGGTTGATCTCCTGTACGATCTCCTTGCCCCCCTGCCGGATCAGCTCCGGCGTGATGCGGATGCGGTTCCACCAGATGTCGTCATACTTCTGGTATTCCAGCAGCATCATCTCGTGCGCCATTTCCCGGCAGGCTTTCTTGATGGCGCGAATGCCCTTTTTGGCAGTCTTCATGGCAGGCTCCTTGACTTTTGCCAGCGGGCCTGCCAACCTGTCCTTTGTGCATGATGGTGGCTGAGGAGGCTCCGCTACTATCGGGGGCGGCAAGTGGCATTGCCGCCCTTTTTTATTTTGCGATACCGGGCAGCAAGAGCTGCCCTGCCTTTTCCAGCCCTTCCGGCACGGGCATACCGGGGAGCAGGAAGCGGTTGCCTATCCCCTTGTGCCAGACAGTACGGGGACGGCTGTCCCGCCAGACGAGGCGCAGAGCTATGGCAAAATACAGCACGGCACTCCCTCCGAAGCGGCTGGCCCCCAGTCTGGCCAGGGCCCACGCTTCGCGCATGAGGCGGGCAAGGAACGCACGACGGGATGTCTTCATGGCGGTCTCCAGTGTGTTTTGGTAAGCATTTCGCATACTTAAACAATACCATATTGACACCCCGGCGCAAGTAAAAAGCCTGCAAAAACGGCTACTTGTGGAATTTTTTCCACCAGAGGGCATAGGCCTCATCGAGGCTCCACAGGCCCAGCTCCCCGTAGTAATTGAGCCGGAAGCCCTCGCCCTTCTCCCCCTCCAGACGCTTGTGGAGCTTGTAGACGCCCCGGTATTTCATGCTGACCGGATGCATGGAGAAGGCCGTGGTCACGGCATAGCGCACGTCATCCTTGAACGTGGCGTCGATGAGCTGTTTGACCTCATGCGACTGGCACATCATCAGCACCAGCTTGGCCAGCCGCGTTTCCACGCTGGGCACGGCCAGATCCGAGCGCTGGTAGATCTGGTGGCCCGGCTCCGGCAGCGCCCACTCGTGTTTGGTCAGGTTGAAATCCAGCTTGCCGATGATCCTGCCGTCCAGACAGAGGCCGATGGACAGGGCCACGTCGGCGAGGAAGTAGTCCACCCGTGCGGACATGAACAGCTCGTTCATCCGCACGGTCTGCTTCTTGTCCAGCAGCACGAGGCCGGGCTTTTCCGTACCGGTCAGGACGCGGTCGCCCGGAAAGATCGGGCCTGGGGAGCGCGACGGCAGGTAGCCGCGGGTCACGATGCGGCGCCGGCTGTGTCCCGCGTAGGCGTAGGTGATGCTTTTGCGCCCCTTGTGGACGACCGCCACAGGTTCGCCCAGGATCTTCTCGATCTCCGGCAGGGGGCGCTCCATTATGATCATCCACTCGCGGAAGGACGTGATCTGTTCATAGATGGGCACGTCCTTGAAGCTGATCTCCCCATACTCCGGGGCAGGCCACGAGGCCGAGGCCGCCAGCATCCGCTCCTGGTTGATGTAATCGCGGCTGCCGAAGGTGGGCGGCGCGATGAAGACCGCATGATCCGGGCCATGATCCCGCAGAAAGGCCACGGCGTCCTGTGGGACGTAGCCGAAGCCCTCCCCCTGCGTGAGGTGGGCGCGGTAGGCCTCCAGCTTGGCCAGCGTCTTGTCCATGAGCGTGGGCCAGTTCCGGCGCCAGTTGGCCAGTACCCGCCGGTGCCAGATGTTCTGGGCCTTCCAGACCTGACGCAGGTCGAGCATGATGGCTACCGACGCCGCCAGACGGGCGGGATCGCTGCAATCCAGAAGGCCGCGCAGATGCTCCGGGCAGTCCTCGCGCTCGACCACGGGCAGCCTTTCCCCGGCGAGGTAGGCACCAAGGGCCGACGTGTAGAGCGTGATGTCACAGCCGGTTATCCGCCCCATGTAGCCGCCGGAACGCAGGGCCGCGCCCACCGTGAAATTGCCCGCGCAGGGCAGAAGCACGGGGACGGTGACCTCATCCGCATAGGAGGCCAGTACCCGGCGCAACGGCCCGGCGATGGAACCGAGAAAGCTCATTATTCCCACCTCACTGCTTTTCTGGCGGCCTCCCGCCATGAGGCCACGGCTTCTTCCCGCGTCGGGAACTGGCGGTAGCCGAAATCATCCGCGCAAGGAGCGCCGACATATTTGCCGTTGGGCTTCTGGTAGACCAGCTTGTCCGCCAGCCAGTCCGCCTCCCTGCCCAGAAAACAGAGTTCCGCCGCTGATGTCCGGGGCCGAATGGCCGCTTTGCCTGCGCTATCCATGACGCGCCTCCTCCACCTCCTGGTCAGCAGCGGCAAGGGCCTCCTGCTCAAGATACTCCGCGCCGAGCTTCAGCAGGAGCAGCATGGCCAGCGAGCTATCGCGGATCTTCTCGGCGTCCTTCACGTCTGCGAGCAGCTTGGTGAACGCCTCATACTGCGTCCCGGGGAAAACATACACGGCGGACGATTTTTTGGCCGCATCGGACAGCATATCCAGGATCTCCGACAGCTGTTCCTTTTCCCCATCCGTGAACATGAACGTGACCATGTGGGCCGGGACCTGCGGCGTGGAGAAATTCACCAGTTCCACCTCGCCCAGCTCCTTCGTTACCTCGCTGTCGAGACCGCTGTAGAGCCTGTCCTCAATGGTCTCTATTTGCGACCAAAGGTTGGCCAGGATGCTCTGGTCATCCTCTCCCACCAGCGCGTTATGCGAGAGCTGGATGGCGATGCGGCGGCTCTGGTCCAGGGTCTCCGTGATGACCAGCACGAGGATCACGGGGATCTTGGCCTCGATACTGGCCTTGACCCGGTGATTGCCGGACAGCACCTCCAGCCGGCCATCCTCATGCCGGTAGCACAGAGGTACGCTGGACAGGCGCTTGTCCGATGCGATGTTGTCCCGCAGCTGCCGGAAGGTCTCGCGCTTGAAAAAGCGGGCATTGTCCTTGAGCAGGCACAGTTTGGCGGGTTCCACCGCCTGCAGCAGCATCCCTTCCCCGAACATCTCCCGGCTGATGGCAGCCAGCTCTTCATTCCGTTGCGTCAGATCCATTCGTGATCCCCCAGAGGTCAAAAAGGTTTTCGGGCGTGACCTCATCAGCCCAGTGGTCATGCAGCCACTGCATGATCTCCGGCGAAGACGCCACCTTGCCCTCAAAATCATCACACACGTCCGGATTCGCCAGCCGGAACGCGCCATCCCACAACCATTTGCGCCTGTAGCGGGCATAGACTACCGGGAGCCGCCGCCACTGGAGCCAGCAGCGGCATACGGCGGCGGGCACCAATTCGAGCTCCATCCCCGGAGGCAGGGCGGCCCGGAGCTGGCGCAGGACAGCCGCGGAAAACATGCTCGCATCGGCCCAGATGAAATCCGTGAAGCCCTCGACGCATCCACTCCTGGTACGCTGCGATGGGCTTTTTCCTTCAAGTTCAGGGCAAGATTCCGGGGCCACCCCGCCCCCCACATCCATCTTGCCAGCGACAGAAGTGTCCACCTGCCCATCATCCTCATCATGCTGTTCAGGGCCGCCATCCTGTGCTATGCTGCTCCTGTGGGGCTCCATGCTCTCAGGCAGGGCAATGCTGTCAGGCAGGCAGGAGCCGACCCACTCCCGGATGTCCACACCAAGGCGGAAGGCATCGCCTGGGTCTTTGCCCTCCGGCGTCGGCCAGCGCAGGCTGGCCGGGTAATGCCGCTCCCAGAACTCCACCCCGTCAGCTCCGGGGCCGTCGTAATCCAGAGCGATCCCGATCCTGACGGCCTGCCGCAGACGCTCATGGGCATGGGCATCGGGCTTGCCCCGGTTGGTGCGGACGGCCAGCGCCCCCACCACACCGCCCGTGGCGTAGTGGATCAGGATGGCGTCCAGCTCCGCCTCGGTCACGAAGTAGGCCGCCAGCGGGGCCGGGCGTGAACTGGAGAGCAGCAGGGGGGCCTTGCAGGAGCCTTCCAGCTCAAGATACTTGGGCGAACGCTCGCGCAGATCCTGCTTGTGCCGCCTGATCCGCAGGTTCATCACCCGCCCGTCGGCCCCCAGCGTCGGAATCACGATGCCGCGCGGGATGAAGATGCGGGTATGCTCCCTGCCGTCATCCCCCTTGCGCGGGGGCAGCCCCAGGGCCGCACGGGCCCGGAACCGCCCCGGAAAGCGCCCGCTCTCCGCCCGAAGGTAGCCGATCCGGTACGCCCGGACGGCCTCCTCGCTGATGCCCCGCTTGGCCAGCCATGCCAGCGCGGTCGGCTCCTCCCAGATCACCGCCTCGGCTTCGGCCAGCAGCTTCCCGGCATACTCGCACCACGGCTCGGTAGGTTCCGGCCACTGCTGGGGCTCCCAGCGGGAGCTTTCCCGGCGGGGCTCTGCCGGAGCCCGGCGCCGCCGGAAGGAAGAACGCCTGCCCTCGATCCCCAGCTCCGCCAGCGCCGTCTTGAAATCCATGCCCTCCACCTTGGTCAGATAAGCGATGGTATCCCCACTGGCACCACACTGACGGCACGACCAAATCCCCTTGAGCCCGTTCTGGGCACAGACTTCGCCCAGGTTTTCGGCCCTGTCCGGCCAGATCATGAAACGGTCGGACTTCCCCGGTTCACCACCGCACAGGGGGCAGGGGCCGTTCCATGCGCCGCCCTGCCGCTTCACAGCCTCGCCAAAGCGGCTCTTGTAGTAATCAAGCAAAGTCATCTGTCCGCACCTGTCCGTTGTTTCATTTCATTAACTACCTACTTTATTATGCTTTTTTCTTATCTGGACAGATGGACAGATACAGGGGACATGTTATGCGCAAGTGTGCGCCCATGCGGGATGCGTATGGAAATGGGTATTTGTTCTGTCCATCTGTCCATTTTAGCCTTTTGCCAACAATCAAGAGTAGTTACATTATCACACCTGCGGACAGGTGCGGACAGGTCATCTCTAGGCACGGTTCTTGTCCAGCTCGGTTTTGGCATCGGCGGTCAGGTCGATGCCCAGACGCCATGAGCCATTGGAGCGCTTGTAGGCGATGTCCTTCTTGTTCAGGGCTTCCGCGAACTTCTTGGCGGAGATGGAATAGCGCCTGTCCCGGTAGCGGGCATACCAGATGCAGAAGGCCTCATGCAGATCCGTGGCGTTGACCTTCAGGGTGTAGTTGGCGGGATTGGCCTGATGGGATTCCGAGATGCACCACTCCGAGAGGAACAGGCCCACGTCGTCCCAGCTGGCCCGCTGCTCCCGCGTCCATTCCCGCACCTTGTCCGGGATCTTGAGGCCGTCCCGCAGGTACTCCATGCTGCCGCGTACCATGCGGGCCAGCACCCCCTTGGCCTCGGCCCCTACCTTCTCGGTCAGGTCTTTGTCCGCAGGGCGCTCGTAGGGCTGCTCCGGCCGCTCCACGAAGGAAAGCGGCCACTTGATGAGGATGGCTCGCGACCAGAAGGCCGCGTCGTCAGCCTTGGCCTTGGGCAGCTCGTTGGTGGTCATGATCGGCAGGTGGGTCTGGAGCCATGTAGTCTGGAGCTTGTCCTGGAGGCCGCGCGCCGTGATGTAGCCACCGCCGGTCAGCTTCTTGAGCTTGGCCAGAGCAAAGCGCTGCCCCTCCTCCGCTTCGTTGATCCACGCCACGCACATGCCGCGCAGGGCCAGCACGTCCGGGGACGGGGCCGAGGAGTTCCGCGTCTGCTGCATCTGGAGGAACATCTCCACGGGCACGTCGCCGGAGAGCGTCTGCCCAAGCACATGCGTCACCAGCTTGATGAGCGTGTCCTTGCCGTTGCGCCCGTGCTCCCCCCACATGATGGTAAAAATGTGGTCGCGGCGTTCCGTGATGAGGCCGTAGCCAAGGAGGCGCCAGATGAAGTCCACCAGCTCCTGATCCCCGTCCATGGACGACAGCAGAAAACGGTTGGTCTCCGGGCAGGGGTCATCCTTCCGCAGCAGCTCCGGGTCGTACTCGGTCACGATGGCGTTGAGGATATACTCGTCAGGCCTCCCTGGACGCAGCTCGCCGGTGCGGAGGTCAATCACCCCGTTGGGGCAGGCTTTGACGTAGTGCTGCTGGTCGATCTGCTTGGGCAGCACCACCAGCGGGTCGCGGATGCGGCGCAGCATCTGGAGCAGTTTGTCCTGCCCCGGCGTGTCGCGGAGCTGGCTCACCCGGCGTAAAACCGCCGAGGCCAGACCTTCGATCTTGGCCCGCTTATTCTTGTCGGTCTCCTCTGCCGCCTCGGCCTGCTTGCTCTCGGCCAGCCGCAGGTACAGCTCACAGACGTCCTCGATGCGCTGGGCGGCCATATCGAAATCATCCTCGATCCAATGGTGCCCGCCCCAAATCAGGAAGCGATCCCAATACTTGACATAGATAACCGTGCCACGATGGAGACGGCTGTACAGCTTGGCATCTCCCACGCGGTTCTCGTTGAAATAGCCCAAAAGGTCGTCATTCGAGATCTCAATCTTGGAGACCTCCACGGGCTTCCTGCCCTTCTCGGCCCTCGCCGCAGCCTCTTGCTTACGGCGTGCTTCGACCTTGGCCTTCATCTCTGCGCTTTTTCTCGCCATTTATATAACCATCTGAATTTATGAGCGAAAAAAGAAAAAACGGAAAAGGTGAGGGAAAATGGCTATTCCTTTTTTCCACGCTTTCCGTTCCACAAATCGCGGCCGAGGGCCGAAGTACACAGTCCCTTGCCCGAAAGGGAAGCCCAGAAGGACCCGCAGGCAAGGTGAAGACGCAGAGCGACGAAGGGCGCAGAAGGACATTTCTGGCCCGGCCGTTCATGCCGATGGGGGAACAGGGGGAAGGCACTCGCCCCTGCTGTCAGATGGGGGGATGGTTGGGCAGAGACGCCCAGGGGATGTTTACAAGATGCGTTTACAAATTGGTGTGCATAACGGTGCATTTTGCTGCTCCGGTACGCTCATAAAACGCAGGAAATTCAATGGCGGCAAACGCTGCCGGTTGGCCTTTCACGCCGTCGACAGGGGTTCAAATCCCCTTGGGGACGCCAACGAAATCATGCCCTTACGAGAAATCGTAAGGGCTTTTTTCGTTTTGAGGCATTTTCAAAAAATGTCCGTGCATCCCAGCGACTATTCAGCTGCGATCCCTACCACACTCTCCCAGACATACTACTCCGGCCGCCGTGTAATCCGACACCACGAACATAGCGGAACACCTTACCCCTGCCGCGCTCTGGCATTCTAATACATCGGACAAATCACCCAATATAATTAAATAGGGTTCCCGCATAAATATATAGGGGAACCCTCTAGTCTGTTCAGGTAATATATTCGCTATAACGGTTGCCGCTCTAACCGTTGTACAATAGCACGTTGTATTAAATTTTTATTTACTTCACTTATATTTTTCATTCTTATTTTTGAGATGAATTTCTTTCCCTTCTCTTCTATTATTTTTCCAAAAACTTCATCAGCAAAGCTACTCGACATAGTAGAGTCAATTCCATCAAAATCGAAAGTAATATAGTCTGGATTTTGCATTTCTATAAGATTCACTACCTTTCTTCTAAAGGAAGCACCTATAGATCTTGTTGAAAGAGATGCTACTTCCTTCTTTATTTCAAAGATCGTATCTTCATCATCGTACAGAACTTCAGTATATACGCTTACATATCTATATCTTTCATCATTAAAATTTAAAGCGCTCTCTAATACCCCAGGTGTTGAAAAATCTAACGCAATACAAATGGCTGTTTCATGAAAAGGAATGACCATAGGCGTCATCTGGGTATAAGGTGTTCCTTTATTTCTAGTTTTCCATGGTTAGAATATATTTTAAAATACCCATTACTTTGCACGGATACGCTACGTGCACCATATAGGCCATTTCCCATTCCCTTGCCATTTGTAATTCCCTCTCGTGTCGCAAGTTCTAATAATTCACAATCAGAAGCAGTACTATATTTAGGGACACTTTTCAAACTTTCAGCGATCCCTATACCACTATCCGAAAATACAATTTCTATACATTTTTTGTTTTGTATAAACCTACTTAAATGCACAAGTCCACCAACAGTAGATTCTGAGTGACGTAGTATATTCTCCGCAATTTCATTTATTACCCATTCAATAACACCTAAATCCTCTCTGCATTTTAAATCAGTTGCTCTAAGTACACAATCAAGAACGCTATTTACAACACTAGATAAGTCATCATCATCATTAACTATTGTGGCTGGAAATTGTTTGTATCCAGAGTATTTTGATTCTCTAGCAGTAGAATCTATTAAATGCGCCCAATTTGCATTTACAAATATCCTATTAAGTCTAAGGGAATTAGGAGCAACATACTCAATAGATACATTATATTCTTCTTTTATATATCTTACATATGAACATAAGGGAACCATCCCATCTGCAAATGCAGCCTCTAGTCCAGAAAAGTCTAATATTAAATCCTTATAGGATCTTTTAACAACTGCATCATATATTTCTTTCAGAGCACTAGGGAGGAACTGCATTCCGAATATATTTTGAAAATTTATCCTGTTATAATTCCTCGATACGTTATATTGAAAATCCATATAGTCCTCCTAATATAAAATAATTTATATTGCAACAAACAGTCAATGTCAACACCCCAAAGATAACTGCGACATTTACCACAAATTTTTACCCCGCTTTTGCCGGGGCCTTTCCCATCTAGCAGGCAGCGCTCTCCAACCAGTGGCAAAGTCCAGCACAGCCAGACTACCGCGAGGCAGGCGGTACTTAAGGCTTTCCTTGCGGATCGTCCAGCCGGAACGGCCACAGGGGTCGCTCAGGTAGTAGGCGGAGCGGTTCCCATTGGACTAGGCAGAATAGAATACAGCGAAAGGTAGTGCAGGGCAGAAGATTGCTAACTAGAAACAAACATCTTCTATCTTGTTTTTTCTTGTCTATTTACTTAACTAATAGTTAAGGTCGGCAGCAAGCTGCACCTGCATGAGTATGAGCGGATGCCGGATGCGTCAGCCTTCATTCCTGCAGCGTTGACTGCCTCGCTCTGACATCGTCAATCACGCGCTGCAACAAGTCCCCCCTACAGAACTACTCAATAGCATCCTTCTTGTGCTCGATGGAATTCTTGCCAGAAAGGCTCGTTAGACTCTCCCGCTTGCGGCGCTCCTGATCCTCATTGAGATGCTAGTAGCTGATGGTGCTATACAGCTCGCCGATAAACCCCAGCATAAACCTAGTACCCCCAGGGGCCATCATGCCCTTCCTGCGTGGCTATGACAGCTCCAGATGTCTACGCTTAAGGTGCAAGCTCTTCCCTAAAAAAGCCCCAGCAACACCAGGACGCTTCGCACATGCCAGCATCATGCGTATGGTACCCTACTACCGCGCCGCATACGCTACCGTCTCCACAAACCATACAAAAAACGGCATACCCGCTACCTGCAGGCATGCCGTTCATGTTCCAAAAGCACTCTCCCCTGCCCTCCAATATTGGGGGCACAGGGGGACTATTCTTCAATACCGCACAATTTCCGTACGTCCTTTTGCGGAAGGCTGGTATCACGCGTCACCAGTTTATAGGACTTCTGTTCTCCAAGGGCATTGATGAGCAAAAGCCCATCTTCGCCTTTTTTATCAAGATAGCAGGGAACGTCCGAGTTATCGACAAAGATCTCTACCCTTTCATCGGTCTCCTTGCTTATCCTATACTTGAATCCGTATATCTTTTCTTCGTTGATCTTCATAAAGATGGAAGGCATCTCTTCAAGCTGCCACCAGCCGCGGATATCAAAAGCAAATGCGTTCAAAGGTATCGCCAACATCATAAGCAGCAGCACTAACACGTTTTTCACAATATTCTCCTCAAGCTAGTCAGTAGATATTTTCTTGTTATATAAAAAGGCAATATTTTCTGTATCAACAAAAAATATTTCCTTTATTATTTTTGCCAAGATTTTTCTTCTTCCCATTTCTGTCTGTCGACGGCAGCGATAGCAAAAAGAGGAAAATATTTCAAGGGCGCTATCATTTGAATAACTATTTAATTTTCAATATAATTTATCTATTTTAACCCTTTGACTACAACTTGAAAATGCTTATCTCGGAAAAATTTACGTTCAAAATATCAATAATATACAGCATAATATTTATAATAAAAAATAATTTCTATGCTCTTCATATATCATGTACATCATTTTACTCACATATCCCCATATGCAAAAATAAAAAATCCTCCAATGCTGACAGCACTGGAGGATTTACCATCCGGTAGATAGACGGCATTTTAAACGGACATCAGTCCTTTTCCGGAAAAACTTCCTCGACGACACCCCGCAGGCGCGCCAGTATCCCGGCGTCCACCTGAGCAGGACCGCCATAGGGGTATTCCCTGCCCAAAAAGCGGTATTTCTGCTCACCCATACGGTGGTAGGGCAAAAGCTCGTAATGGACGGCATCCATGGAGCGAGCCAGCTCGACGATACGCCGGATCAGCTCTTCGTCATCATTGATACCGGGGATGAGCGGCGTACGCAGGTGGATGGGCAGATGCGGATACGCGCTCCGCACAGCCGCAAGGTTGCGCAGGATGCGCTCATTGCCCATGCCCGTCGCCTTTTTGTGGGCCTCGCTGTCCAGATGCTTGATGTCGAACAAAAGGTAGTCGAGCTTGCCGCAGGCGGCAAGGATGGTCTCTTCGGGGGCCTGACCGCAACTTTCCATGGCGGTATGCACGGCCCGGTGTTCCGCCTCTTCCAGGATGGAGAGGCAAAAATCCCCCTGCTGCAACGGCTCGCCGCCGCTCAGGGTCAGGCCGCCGCCGGAGCGGGCATAAAAGGCGGCATCTTCTTCCACCTTGTCCAGCACTTCGCGGGCCGTCATGGTCTTGCCGTAAAAGGTCAGCGCCTGTCCCGGACAAACTTCCGCACAGGCACGGCAAGCAGGATCGCAGCGTTCCCTGTCCCGATGGATGCCGTCCTGCTCGAGGCGCAGGGCCTGTTGCGGACAGGTGGCCACACAGCGCCCGCAGCCAAGGCATTTGTCCGCATTGTACGCCAGTTGCGGTGCGGCCTCCTGGGATTCGGGATTGCTGCACCACAGGCAGCGCAGCGGACAGCCCTTGAGGAAGACCAGCGTCCGTATGCCCGGGCCGTCATGCACGGAATAGCGCTGGATGTTGAAAACGGTACCGCGATTCTTGTCCGACATGGCATCTCTCCCGAAAGGCGGAAGGGGGCCGAAGCCCCCTCCCTGAGGTTGGATTGGCGATTTACTAGACCTGCTCGTGCTGGGTACGGGCGATGAGGTCGTCCTGCAGATCCTTGGACAGTTCCGTGAAGTAGGCGCTGTAGCCCGCGATGCGGACAATGAGGCCACGGTACTTTTCGGGATCCTTCTGGGCATTGACCAGGGTCTGGCGGTTGACCACGTTGAACTGCACATGCCACAGCCGCAGGTCCACGAAGGCGCGGATGAAGCTCACCAGCTTGCGGGTACCTTCCTTGCCGGCCAGGCAGCTGGGGGTGAACTTGATGTTCAGCAGGCGGGCGGCACGCTGGAACATATTGTAGTTCTTGGAGTTGAAGTTGGAGAGCAGCACTGCGGTAGGCCCGTTGACGTCGGCGCCGTGCGAAGCGGAAGAGCCGTCGGACAGCGGCGTCCAGGCCTTGCGGCCGTTGGGCGTGGCGGAGACCACGCGGCCGAAGGGCACGTGCGAGGTGAAGGGCACCATGCGGAAGTCGCACTTGATGCCCAGACGGGGCGCGTACTTCTTGCTGAATTCCTGGGCCAGGCGGTCGATCTCCAGACCGATGCTGTCGGCGTAATCATCATTATTGCCGTAGCAGGGGGCACTCTGCAGCATCTTGCGGACGTCTTCCTTGCCTTCGAAGTTGCATTCCAGCGCGTCCAGCAGCTCCTGCATGGTCAGTTTCTTGTCGTCGAAGACCAGCTTGCGGACAGCCGACAGGGAGTCGATGGCCGTACTGTAGCCCAGGCATTCGAAGTAGCCGAGATCCAGGCCGCCTTCGTAGTGGTGATCCTGGTGCAGGTCCACGCATTCCTTCATGGCCAGCACATGCAGGGCATCGGAGATGGGCGTGGCAAAGTGCTGCGCGCGGGCCTTGATGATGTGGTACTGCTGCATGAAGGCGTGGCGCATCAGGTAGTTCTGCTGGGTGGCGTAGGCCTGCCAGAACTCTTCCCAGGTGGTGAAGTTGCGCACGTCACCGGTTTCCACGGTCAGCAGTTCGTCGCCGTACTTCTTCATGCGGCCGTTGTAGAGCACCAGTTCCACGGCGGCACCAAAGTTCATCTGGGCATGGCCGCTGGTGTAGGTATCCACGCGGGGCATACGGATCTCGGCACAACCGGAAGCGGCATAGTCATAGATGTCTTCCAGGGGCGCGCCCTTGGCCAGATGCAGGGGGATGATCTCGTCGTCATTGAGCAGCTTGGGGAAGCCGCAGCCCTGCTTGATCATCTCGGCCACAGCGGTCAGGAAGCGTTCGGGAGAACGGCTGTGCACACGGGCGGCCAGGTCGGGGTAATGCAGGGGGCATTCCCGCTTGGAACGCATGATGATGTAGGACAGTTCGTTGGTGGCGTCGCGGCCGTCGCGGGTCTGGCCGCCCACGGTCACGGCTTCCCAGTGGGAATAGCCTTCATGCGTGGCCTTGTTGTAGGGCGTGATGGCCAGGTCCAGGCACTGGGCCATGCTGGCCCACATGCACTGGAAGAGCTCGATGGCGCCTTCCTCGTCGATGCGGCCTTCGGCCAGGTCCTTCTGGTAGTAGGGCCAGAAAAGCTGGTCCATACGGCCGTTGGTGGGGTTGGAGCTGATCTTCTGCTCCAGGCGGGCAAAAGCCTGGGTGAACCAGTGGGCCTGGATGGCTTCATGGAAGGTGCGCGGCGGGTTCTCGGGCACCCATTCGCAGTTGGAAGCGATGGTCAGCAGCTCCTGCTTGCGGCGGGGATCGGTCTCTTCGGCGGCCTTGCGACGGGCCAGTTCCGCATGGCGGCGGGCCCAGGTGACGATACCTTCACTGACGGTGACGATGGCTTCCAGGTAGGGACGCTTTTCGCTCTGGTCCACCGGATCGTCGGGATCCAGTTCGGCCATGCGGGCCAGGGCTTCTTCACGGATGCCCTTGAAGCCCAGCTTGAACAGACGTTCCCAGTCCAGGCACCACTGCAGGCTGGAACGGTTGGAGGCCGTTTCGCAGCAGATGTAGCGGGAGATGTAGCCGCCCTTGTCGGCATAGGCCAGACGATGGGACTCGGGATCCAGACGGCTGTTCAGATCCTGGTGGAAGGTCTTGTCCTTCCAGTAGGGGGTGATGATCTCTTCCACGGCGCGGGCGTCTTCGGCATTGACGTCGAAGGGGGAAGCCTCGTGGCCGGGCAGCTCCTTGAGGGCGGACGCCTGATAGTCGCCGTCCAGTTCGGGATACAGGATGCCGTAACGGGCGCCCTGCTGGCCGCAACGACCGGCGATGAGCTGGTCATCGTCGATGTAGACGGTCATGTTCTCGCCGATGTGCTTGAGGGCCTTGGCCCAGCGCAGCACCAGCAGTTCGCCTTCGGTCTGCTTCATGGATTCGGTGAACAGCAGCGCGCGCTCCACGTCGATATGGGGCTTTTTGCCTTCAAAGGCAGCCACCAGACGGTACAGGCGGGGATGCTTTTCAGCATAGGGATTGCTCTTGCCGGCGATGGTATCGAGAAGGAGCTGTTCCTGTTCGGAATAAGTGCAGGCACACGACATGATATGTTCCTCCAGGGCCCGCAGGCCCGTTGTTTGTTCTTGTTGTACGGTCCTCTACTTGCCGCTGGAGCTGCCCGTGGCGTCCACGCTCTTGCCCATGGTCTCCTGTCCCCAGATGGCCAGGAGCGCCGTGGAGACGAGGTAGCAGATGGCCAGGAACCAGAACACCGCGTGCTGGTTGCCGGAGGCGATGAGGAAAGCGATGAAGTAGGCCGCCAGCACGCCGCCGCAGATGCGGCTCACGGCTTCGCCGAGACCGGCGCCCGTACCGCGCAGTTCCGTGGGGTACTGTTCGGCGATGTAGAGCTTGCAGATGGAGAAGATGGCATTGCCGAAGAAGGCCAGGGCCGTCCCCACGATGAGCCAGGCATTGAGGCTCTCCACCATGGTCAGCAGGATGCTGCAACCGGCGGTCAGCAGGGCCAGGATGATGTACATGGGCTTGCGGCCGTACTTTTCGATCATGTGGCCGCAGACCATGCCGGCCACGGCACCGATGGCCATCATCAGGCCGCCCATCAGCACGGAGCTGGACATCTGGAAGCCCTTGCCCGTGAGGATGGTGGGCGCATAGACCATGACCACGTACCAGAACACCAGGGCGGCCGAGAACATGGAGTAGGACACGATGGTGCGGCTCAGGTACGGGGGCTTGAAGAGCATGGTCCAGCTGACCTTGGGCTTGTTGCCGGAGCGGGCTTCGTTCACGGCGGTCAGGATGGCGGGATCCATGTAGTTCTTGTCATGCTCCATGCCCAGGCTGCTTTCCAGGCGTTCCACCAGGGCCTCGGCTTCGTCATGACGGTTGTGGCGCATGAGCCAGCGGGGAGATTCCGGCATGTACTTGTGGATGAAGTACAGCATCACGATGGGCAGACCACCCACGAGGAAGGGCAGCTTCCAGGCCACTTCCAGCGGGAAGGTGGCCACGGCCCAGGCGCCGAAGGAAGACGGCAGCACATAGGAGAGCACGAGGATGGAATTGCAGTAGGCAAAGGTGACGCCGCGCTGCTTGGCCCCCACCAGTTCGGAGATGTACAGATACGGGATGGGGAAGACGGCGCCCGAACCAAGGCCGCTCAGGAAGCGCATGGCCACGACCCAGTAGAAGTTCTCCATCAGGGGGCCCATGAAGGTGAAGACCGTGAAGATGAACACGGCCCAGAAAAGGACGCGCTTGCGACCATAACGGTCCGAAAGGAAGCCGCAGCTGAAGGTGCCCAGCACCACACCGATGGTGGAGCAGGTGGCCAGCAGGCCGGTCTCCGCCGGGCCGAGGTTCCAGATCTGCTTGAGGACCAGCACGGTCTGGCCGATCAGGCCCAGGTCAAAGGCTTCCACCACGCTCACCGCGGCCAGCACGGCGATGATCTTCAGCATTTCGCTTTTGACCGGCAGGCGGTCGAAGCGGGACAGGCAATTGGCCTCGCGATGTATCAGGGACTGGTTTTCCATGATCTCCTCCATCCTAGGAGCGGCTGTACACGACATCGCCGCCCACATAGGTGCGCAGCACGGCAATGTCCTTGATGTATTCGGGGGCGACCGTCAGGGGGTTCTCGGCCAGCAGGACCATGTCGGCGTACTTGCCGGGCGTCAGGGAACCCTTCACATGCTCCTCGAAATTGAGGAAAGCAGCATGGATGGTCACGGCCTTGAGGGCCGACATGACCGTCACGGCCTGGTCAGGCCCGTACACGGTGCCCTTGCGGCTGGTGCGGGTCACGGCCGTGCAGACCTGGATCAGGGGATCCACCGGCGTGATGGGGGCGTCGGTATGCAGATTGTAGGGCAGGCTCAGTTCATCAGCGTCATGGCAGGGGCAGAAGCGGGCCACGCGGTCCGCGCCCACATAACCGGCATGGATCTCGCCCCAGTGGTACAGGGGGCTGATGAAGAAGCAGGGATAGGCCCCGGCAGCCTTGAGACGCTGCAACTGGCTGTAGCTGGGATACTGGCAATGGATGACCAGGTGCCGCGCATTGGGACGGGGATGGAGCTGCTGCAGGCGCTCGTAGGCCTGGGTCACGATCTCGATGCCACCGTCGCCATTGGCATGGATGGCGATCTGCCAGCCGGCCTTATGGATGGGCAGGATCTTTTCCACCAGCTCGTCCACGGTATAGAGGAATTCACCGCGGTAATCCGCGCCCTTGGCAGGATCCACGAAGGGATAGGGCTCCAGGAAGTAACCGGTATGGCCGCGCGGATCCCCGTCGGCCCACAGCTTGGCCGCGCCCATGGTCACCCGGCCGTTGCCGGAAAGATCCGTACCGGGCACATGGTTGGGATACGGAGCCAGGCGGCTCATGTCATTGGCGCGGATGAAAAGCACGGTACGGATGGTCAGGGTGCCGTCGTGCGCGCAGTCCAGGACCAGCTCGGTCACCTTGTGGCCCAGTTCCGCATCCATGGGGGAAAAGGCCGGGCCACCCTGCGCCGTGGTGATGCCGCAAGAGGCATAGCGGGCGCTGTCGTCAGCCAGGGCCGCACGCATCTCGTCCAGGGTAAAGCCGGGGATGTGCTTGCGCACCAGGGTCTGGGCCGGGATGCCTTCCAGGATGCCGTTGGGCTCGCCCTGGGCATCACGGCCGATGATGCCGCCGGCCGGATCGGGCGTATCGCGGGTGATGCCCGCGATCTCCAGGGCCTTGCTGTTGGCGATGCCCGTATGGCCCGTCACATGGCGGAAAAAGATGGGAACGTCCGTGGAAACTTCATCCAGGATCTCGCGGGTGGGATAACACTGCTCCTCCATGCCTTTTTCGTCGAAGCTGTGCCCGACGACCCACTGGGAAGGACGGTCGTCATGCAGCTTGCGGCGCAGGCTCTCCTTGAGGGCTTCCATGTTCTCCACAGCACAGTCGGCCGCATACAGGCGGTTCATGCCGCCGCTGCAAAAATGGCTGTGCCCGTCGATGAATCCCGGCAGCAGCGTGCCCCCTTCCAGAGAAACCAGGTCGGCGCCATCGCCCACAGCCTGCTTCACATCCTTCAGGGAGCCCGTGGCCACTATACGCCCGTCCATCACGGCCAGTGCTTCGACCTGGGGGAAGTCCGCATCCATGGTCAGGATGGTACCGTCATGGTAAATGGTGATCTTATGGTTTGCCATTGGGAAACTCCTGTTGATTTCTTGGTCTGTGTAAAGCAAAGGCTGTGCCACAAAAATAACAAGCAATGTTTTCAATATGTTAAAAAATAATCCTGTCAATCTTCATCTTTTATATTGCGACATTGCAATATGGAGGGCTTTCAAAAAGCCTGCATGCCTGCAAAATTGCAGTATCCGCTCAATAACATAAATAAAATCAATAAAAACAAATAGTTATATTATTAATTTCGATTTTGCAATATCGTACGAATGCAATGTAGAAACCAATAATAATTATCCATAGTGTAAAGATGCGTGTACTCCGCCGTAAAAACAGGAAAAATCGCCCCTAACCAGAGCCTTGTGACACAAAAAAAGGGGACGCACAGCGTCCCCTTCCTTGCGTATAAAGAAAAGGTTCACATGGCGCAGGCCGTCAGGCCTGCGCGTCCTGCTCCGTCGTGTCCCGCAGCAGTTCTGCCTGTGCCTCCGGCCGCAGCGGCCCCGGAAGGGCCGCATAGCCCTCGAAAGGCATCATCTGGGCATAGAATTTTTCTTTGTCGTTGCGGGCAGCCAGCAACTGCAGGGCATCCTGCATACAGATATTGAGGTGCCAGTGCTTCTGGCGGCTCCAGGTCCTGACGAAGGACGCCATCCTGGCACAGCCGTCCTCACCGGCCACGGCACGCGGCGGCATATGGATGTCCAGCATACGGGCGGCACGGGCCAGGCCCTGCTCATATTTGCAGGCGGCCACGGAATGCAGGATCGCCGTATAGCCGTTGCGGGCACAGCCTGCCCCCGGCGAGACCCCCGCGGAAAGCGCGTCTCCGGCCCGGCGCCCGTCAGGTGTGGCCCCCGTGACCCCTCCCATGGCCCGGTGACTGGTCACCGGTACATAGAATACCTCGGGAGTGCCGCCGTAATAATTAAGATGGCGGCCGCAGAATTCGACCATGAAACGGTCGAGCCTGGCAGCGATGTCGTCGACCCTGTCATCCTGATTGCCGAATTTTGGGGCGGCCAGGCAGTACTGGCGCTCCAGCTCGAAGCCTTCAAAGTTGTTTCTGAGGGCTTCCAGAAGGCGGGCCATATCCAGAACACGCCGCTCATAGACCAGCCAGCGGATGGCCGCCAGCGAATCCACCACCGTCGCGAAGCCGGTAGGGCCGACCTGCCCGCCCAGGATCAGGGCGCCTTCCAGCCTGCCCACGTTGATGTCCCTGCCCTGCTCCATGCAGAGATCATGCAGACTGGAAAGCAGTGGTGCCGCCACATGGGCGGGACGCAGGGTATCCGCCACATACTGCTGGATGAGGACCTGCTCCAGGATGAAGGAAAGCTGGGCGAAAAAGGCTTCCTCAAAAGCCGTATAGGTGCTGAACGTACACGGATCGCCTGTCTCCAGCCCCAGCCGGCCGCTTCCCTCCATGCTGCAATGCCCGTTGTACAGCACCATCTCGAGAACGGCCGCCAGATTGAACCAGGTGGTGCCGGTCAGATAGGTCGTCCGGTTGATCAGGCGGACCTCACTGCAACCGGAACCGCTGTAGTCACGCGCCTCCTCAAGACTCGCCCCTTTCCTCACGAACAGGTCGATGATCTCGACATCGTTCATGAATTTCGGGCCGCGTCCCTCCCGGATGGCGGCACAGGCCGCCCGCAGCAAATCTTCGGGCGTTCCCTCGTGGATACGCAGGCTGAGGTCGGGGTAATCCAGCGGGAACTCGCGCCGGGAACGCAGCAGCAGCCAGGAAAGTTCGTTGCTGGCATCACTGCCGTCCGCCAGCTGTCCTCCGATGCAGGTATGTTCCCAGTGGGCGTTGCCTTCATAGATCTGGATCCCGGCCGCCGTCGGCTGGACGCGCACGAACTGGGCCATGTTCAGCCACAGACAGTCCAGCAGCTCCAGAGCCTGATCTTCGTTCAGGCGGCCCTCCTCCCTGTCCTTCCTGTAAAAAGGATACAGGTACTGATCCATGCGGCCGTTGCTGATGATGCCGCCGTGCAGTTGCTCCAGACGCGACACCAGCTGCGTGAACCATTGGGCCTGCAAGGCCTCGTGGAACGTGCGGGCGGGCTGCCAGGGCACATGCTCGCAAATGGCCGCGATGCGCTCCAGTTCTTCACGGCGCACGGCATCGCCACAGGACGCCGCCTGCTGCCGGGCAAGTGCGGCATAGCGGCAGGCAAAGCTCCGGATGCCTTCACAAAGGATCATCACCGCCCGGTAGAAAGGCGCCTTGTCCCAGTTGTTGGCCGGATCGTTGATGTCCAGCGCGTCCAGACGCCGGGCGGCCTCCTGATAGATGCCGCAAAAGCCCCGTTGCAGGACCTTGCCGTAATCCAGAACCCATTGCAGGGAATGGCGGACCGTGGCTGTCTCGTGGATAATGAAGGACGGCACATAGATGTCCCCGTCCTTGTAGAGAAGCCTGCGCAGATGCAGGGGCACTGCATCGGCCAGGCTTTCCCGGAAGGTCCTGCCGGCCCAGAAGGGCAGCAGCTCGTCGCGGATGACGGCGATGTCCTGCGCGGAAAAATGATGCGGCATATCTTCCGCCGACTCCAGCAGGCTGCCGGCAGTGGCGAAATAGGCTCCTTCCAGTTCCGGATACAGGATGCCGTAGCGCCCCTCAGGCCCGCCCCTGCCCACGATGAGCTCGTCCGGCAGGATCCGCACGCCTATGTTCTCCATGACATGCGCCAGAGCCTTGGCCCAGCGCACCACCAGCGGCAGATGCTCGGTGGTGCGGAACGAACGGGTGAAATAACGTGCCCTGTCCACCGACAGGCGAGGCACCTGGCCCGCGAAACGGGACAATATGCGGGCCGTACGCGCCCGCGGACTCGTCATGACCGTCTTCATCACGCCTCCCCTTCTGCCCGTCCGTGCCGCGCTTCATGGCGGCAGGCGGCCACCACGGCCCGCAGCTCCTGCAACTGGGCGCTGTCGGGACCAACGCTGGCCAGCTGGGAACGGACCATCCCGAGCTGGGCATATTTCTCTTCCCCCACCGGCAGGCACGGCAAAAGCTCGTGGCGCGTCACCGTGGGCAGCTGGGCCACATGGCGGGCCATATCCCGGATATCTGCCTCATTGTCATTGAAGCCCCGGACGACCGGTGTCCTGACCCAGAGGGGCAAGGCCGGGAACTCACGCACGATCCTGTCCAGGTTCTCCAGTATCCGGCTGTTGTCCATATGGGTGAATGCCCGGTGCTGGCGGCTGTCCAGATGCTTGAGGTCGAAGATCAGCAAATCGCAATGCCGCAGGGCCGTCCTGTTCTCCGGGGCGTCCAGGTCGAACCAGCCGCAGGTCTCGATGGCGGTATGCAGCCCCTTCTGGCGGGCCAGCGTCATGACCGCGGCGGCCAGGGTCGGCCGGACCAGCGGTTCGCCGCCGCTCAGGGTCAGCCCTCCGCCGGAGGTGCTGTAAAAATCCCTGTCTTTTTCCGCTTCCTGCACGATATCCGCGGCCGTCATGGCCCGCCCTACCAGCGAGAGCGCCCCCGAGGGGCAGAACTGCGTGCATTCCCCGCATACGCGACAAAGCTGCCGCCGTACCACGGGCCTGCCATCCGTATCCGGTCCCGGCAGGACGATCCCCCCGGAACGGCATGCCTCCAGACATCTGCCGCAAGCCGCCGCCCCGATGCAGAACTGCGGCACATAGCGCAATTCCTGCTGAAAATGCAGGCTCTCGGCATTATAGCACCACGGGCAGCGCAAGGGGCAGCCCTTGAGATAGACCGTCGTCCGCCAGCCGGGCCCGTCCTGTACGGCCCCCCGCTGGATATGGGAGACCAGGACCATCTCTCTGGAAAGGTTTTCCACTGTTTCCCCGTATGCCATCACGCCTTACCTTCCTGTCCCATGTTGTGCTGCGCAAGTTTGCGCCACAGGGTGGTGGGATGCATGCCCAGCATCTGGGCCGCCTCATGCATGGTCGCGCAGCGTTGCAGCGCCTGCCGCAGGCATTCTTCCTCCACGGCAAAAAGGATGTCCTTCAGAGGCTTGCCGTGCTGGTAAACCAGGCTTGCGGCATCCCCCTCCTGCTCGGCCGGGGCTGCCGTCTGCACCGGGCTCCCCTGCCGCATGGAAAGGGGCAGATCATCGGGCCGCAGGACATTGCCCTCGGACATGACCAGCATCCATTCCATGATATTGCCCAGCTCCCGGGCATTACCCGGAAAGGGATGAGAAAGCAGCAGGTCGATGACTTCGGGAGAAAGGCGCTTCTGGCAACCATGCCGGACGTTATGTCTGTCCAGCATGTCCAGCGCCAGCGCATAGATATCTTCCTTGCGTTCCCGCAATGGCGGGATCAGGATCGGGATGACGTTGAGCCGGTAGAAAAGGTCCTTGCGGAACCTGCCCTGCTCCACATCCTCGGCCAGGTTCCTGTTGGTGGCCGCCACGATGCGGACATCCACGGAAACGGGCTTCGTCCCCCCCACCCGCAGGAAGGCGTGCTTGTCCAGGGCTTCCAGCAGCTTGACCTGCATGGGCAGGGGAAGTTCGCCGATCTCGTCAAAAAAGACCGTACCGCCGTGAGCCGCTTCCAGCAGGCCCGTCTTGCCCTTGGGATTGGCGCCGCTGAAAGCCCCGCGTTCATAGCCGAAAAGCTCGCTCTCCATGAGCTGCTCGGGGATGGCACCGCAGTTGATGGAGACGAACGGCCCGTTCTTCCGGGGCGAGAGCCTATGGACGATGGCCGCCAGCATGCTCTTGCCCACACCGGATTCGCCCTGCAGGAGGACGGAGCTGTCCGTCTGGCTGACCTTGATGGCCCTGTCGACCACGCGCCGTATGGCCGCGCTGCGGACGACCATGCCCACTTCCTGGGTCACCTGACTGAAAATGTCGCCCCCGTGTGCCACGGCTTCCGCCTCTTCGGCACTCCGCCGGCTGTCTTCCAGCTGCTGGCGCACATAGTCGAAGCGCTCCAGATCCATCAGCGAGACCACGACGAAGCGGGGCTTTTTATGATTGTCCAGAGAAGGGACCGACCACAGCAGCAGGGGGCGTCCCTGGCAGCGGGCGATGCTCTGGGCAGGCAGGGCCCGCTGGAGGCAGTGCGCGACCTCCACGGCCAGCTCGGGAAAATCTTTTTCCAGCTCGCGCACGTTACGCCCCTGCAAGCTGTCGCGCTCCATGGCGCACAAACGACAGCAGGGAGCATTGACCCGCAGGATGCGCCCTTCCGCATCCGTCACCAGCACGGCCTGCGGCAAGGCCTCAAGCAATCCCTTCAGCTGGCTGTCCAGCTCCCGATATGCCCCCAGCTGGCGCACCACGGCATCCAGCGATGAGATCTCCTGCATGGCGCAGACCACGCCCGCCACCTTGCCGTTTTGCAGGATAGGCAACCGGTTGGCCACCACCGTGGCCGCAGGCAGGTGCATGGTCTGCCCCAGCAGCGGTTTTCCCGATGTCAGGACCCGTTTGGCTTCCACCCAGTCAGCGGCATTGAAATCCGCCAGCGGATACCCGGGAAAGGGCGTCTCGCCCCCCTGGTAAAAGCGCCTCATGCTTTTATTGACGGCAATGATGCTGCCGCTGGCATCCACCACAAGGACACCATCGCTCATGGCATCCAGGATGGGCATGAGGGGGACAAGCTGCTGCGGCAAAAGTTGAATACCCAAAGAACTCATGGCACGCCCTGAAAAGATTGGAGATATGTCACGGTACAGACCGGCAGGCCGGAGCGGCCCCGGCTGTTTTTGCGATGATACTGCATTTATGCAAATTGTGAAGACTTTCCTTTGCTACAGAGATCATCATGCATTTGTGCAATGCAAATATGCAATATCCTCTTTCTATACTCCTCTCCTGCCTGCGAGGGGCAGGCCATCCATAAAAATTATTTAATAAATATTATAAACTAGTTATACGTAAAAACATAGTAAATTCCCCATAACGGCACCCTTTTTGCTTTGCCCCTCCGCAACGGGGAGATCCTGCCAGCCTCCCCAAAACCATGCGGAGGAAGCAGTCCCCATGTCCATGCGTTCACCGGCCCCCAGCCTGGGCAAGGTGGAATTCCTTGTCCTGCTCTGGACGACCTTTGCGGCCTTTGCCGCTCTTTATGGTCCCCAGCCGTTGCTGCCGGTCATCCAGCAACATTTCGGGGTCGGCAGCCAGTCTGCCAGTCTGCTTATGACGCTGGCAATCCTGCCGCTGGGGCTGGCGCCGGTCTGCTATGGCTATATCCTCAACCTGTGCAGTACCCGCCGCCTTTTGCAGCTGACCACAGCTCTGTGCGCTCTTGTCCTGCTGGCAGCCTCGTTTACGACGGCCTTCTGGCAGCTGCTGGCCCTGCGCACCCTGACCGGGCTGCTGGTCCCTGCCATCCTGCTGGCCCTGATGACGCACATCTCCCTGCACAGCCGGCAGGAGTCCCTGCAACGGGCCATGGCCATCTATACCACGACCACCATGTTCGGGGCCTTCCTGGGCAGGATAGGTTCCGGTTTCATCACCAGCTGGCTTGGGTGGCAGGCCGCCTTCCTGACATATGCCCTTTTGCTGGGATCTGCACTGCCCTGCCTCCTGCTTTTGCAGCGGACCAGGAGCACACAGCATGACGTTTTCTCCCCGGCCCACCTGTTAGGAGTGCTGCGCCAGCCGGGCCTGCTGCTGCTCATGCTCATCGGCCCCCTGTGCATCTTCGCGCATGCCTCTGTCCTGAACCTGGCGCCCTTCCGTATGCGGGAACTCCTGCCTGATGCTGGCAGCTGGGCTACAGGCCTGCTCTATGTCCCTGCCTTCATCTGCTCCCTGCTGGGGATCTTTTCCAAAAAGATCATGCGGCTGCTGCACGGTGAGATGCGCACGATCCGTTGCGGCGTCCTGCTTTTCCTCGCCTCTGTCCCGAGCCTGCTCCCTTCGAGCCCGCTCTCCCTGCTCCTGGCCATATTCGGTATGACGACGGGCTTCGTACTGGTCTACACCACGCTGCCCGGCGTGGTGAACCGCATGAGCCTGGCCGAAAAGAACATGACCAATGGCGTCTATCTTTCCGTTTACTACACCTTCAGCGCCCTGGGGACCTGGCTGCCTGTCATGGTCTACAGCCACTTCGGCATCGTTTCCTATGTCCTCTGCCTCACGGGCGTCTTCGCTCTGGCCCTTTCCCTCGTCCGCAAGAACCTCACCATCAACCTGTAAGAGAACATCATGAAGATCATCGACTTCCGCTATCGTCCCAGCACCCGTGCCTCTCTCGACAGTGTCATCAAAAACCCCGTGTACTGCGAATACATCAAAAAGACGGATTTCTGCTCCCGCCCCGAGAAGAGCCTGCCGGAGTGCATCGACGAACTGCGCGGCCTCGACATCGCCAAGGCTGTGGTCTCCGGGCGCGACATCGAATCCACCTATGCCATCCAAAGCACCAATGACGACGTGCTGCAATGCATGGCGGCCGCGCCCGACCTGTTCATCGGCTTCTGGGCCTATGATCCCCACAAGGGCATGACGGCGGTGCGCCGCTTCCGCAAGGCCGTTCTCGAAGACGGCATCCGCGGTGCCGCCATCGACGCCGCCATGGCCCACTGTGCCGTGGACGATGCCAAATTCTATCCGCTGTACGCCATGTGCTGCGAGTTCGACATCCCCGTCATCATGACCGCCGGTCTTTCGCCCTTCATGCCCAAGGTCGTCCTGGATTCCACCGATCCCCGCCACATCGACCGCGTGGCCACCGACTTCCCCGAACTGAAGATCCTGCTCAGCCACGGCGGCTATCCCTGGGTGCTGGAAGCCATCGCCCTGCTCCTGCGCCACAGCAATGTCTACATGGACTTCTCCACCTGCGAATCCAAGCTGATGGGACAGAACTACATCCAGGCCGCCAACGAATACATCACGGACAAAGTCGTCTTTGCCAGCGCCAATCCCTTCGTGGAAGTCCACAAGGCCATCGAAAAATATCAGCGCCTCGATCTTACTGAAGAATGCCGCCGCAAGCTATTTTATGAGAACGGCATGAAGCTGCTGGGCCTCAGCAGCCTGTAGGCAGGCGTACCGGAACCATCAACATCAAAGAGAACACCATGGACATCACGACGTTCAAGATCTGTCGCCGTATCGTCAACGGATGCGGCAGCTTTTACGGAAATATCGCCGAAGAGGCCGCCTCGCTGAACGGCCACAGGATCTTTCTGGTCTGCGATCCCATCCTGACCAAGCTGGGCCTGACGGAGAAGACCGCGGCCCTGCTGCGTGAAAAGGGCTTTGAGGTGGCGATCCATGCCGACGTGGAACCCGAACCCCGGGTGGAGAGCGTCCTGGCCGCCGCCGAACAGGCCCGTGCCTTTGGGGCCGACTGTGTCATCGGCATCGGCGGCGGCTCCTCGCTGGATACCGCCAAGACCTGCTCCGTGCTGCTGGGCAACCAGCAGGACATCCGCGAACTGTACGGCATCGAAAAGGTGTCCAAGCCGGGAGCGCCCCTGATCCTCGTCCCCACGTCTGCCGGTACGGGGAGCGAAGTCACGGACATCGCCATCCTCTCCGACGAAGCCGCCCAGCTGAAGATGGGCATCGTCAGCCGCCATATGCTGCCCGCCAGCGTGATCCTGGATCCCGAACTGACCCTGAGCCTTCCCAAGGGCCCCACTGCGGCCAGCGGCATGGATGCCCTCATCCACGCCATGGAAGCCTACACCTCGATCCATGCCACGCCCCTTACCGACATGTGGGCGGAACATGCCATCGCCCTCATCGCTCCCAACCTGCGCAAGGCCTGGGCCCGCGGTGAGGACATCCAGGCCCGGCAGGCCATGCTGACCGGCAGCTTCTACGCCGGTGTGGCCTTCTGCAATGCGGGCGTCACGGCCGTGCATGCCTTTGCCTATCCCATCGGCGCGCGCTACCACATCCCGCACGGCCTGGCCAATACCCTGATGCTCCTGCCCGTCTTCCGCTTCAACATGGTGGGCAATATGGAACGCTTTGCCCGACTGGCCGCCATGCTGGGAGAAAGCACCACCGGTTTGAGCCACGAAAAGGCCGCCGGTCGCTGCCTTGATGCTCTGGAAAGCCTGGCCCGCGACCTGCAGGTGCCCCGTCATCTTGCCGATTACGGCGTCACGCCCAACGATGTACCCGTACTGGCCGAATCCGTACTGCAAGTGACCCGCCTGCTGGGCAACAATCCGCGCAGCGTCTCGTTGCAGGATGCCATCAACATCTACCGGGAAGCGCTCTAACGCCTCTCCCCGGCCTGTCTGACCGGCAGGCTGCCAGCCATACACACCATTGCCCCGATCCGGCAACATGTCCAACGGCACTTGCAGTCATGCAGGTGCCGTTTTTCTGTTCCCGGGGGCCTCAGCCAAAAGCAAAACAGAGGCGCACCCGCCACCCCGGATATGCCCTTCCCTTTCACGGCCTCCCCGTATAACAATCGTCGGGCGAGGAACGGGTTGCCTATCCCGTCCGTGCATACCGTCCGGCTGCGGCCATCCTGCCCCAAGGAAGGCACAGGCACGCTGCCTGCGCATGACCAGCCTCACCATGCGATCCCGCAACGGATGCCTCCATGCATAAGCCTGGCAGGCATTGGGGCCCTCACCATCGTGCTGGCTCGGTTCTCCCGCACATCAGGCAAACAGAAAGGATATATCCATGCATCACCTGCTACGGAAACGAATGCGGCTCCTGCCGTTCACGGCCCTCCTCTGTGCTCTTTTCCTCCTCATGGTTGCCTGCGCTCCTGCGCACCGCAAGACAACCCCGGATGCAGGTCTGGAGCTGCGCCTCCTGCACGTGAATGATACCCATGCCTTTCTTGCCGGTATCGATGAGCACATGAACGCCTGTTTCGAGGCCGCGGACTGCCGCGGCGGTCTGGCTCGCATCAGCGCAGCCATCCAGACTGCCCGGCAGGAGCAGGACAACGTCATCGCCCTGGACGCGGGCGACCAGTTCCAGGGCACCCTGTTCTACAGCGTCAACAAATGGCCCGTGATCGCCGCTGTGGACGCGCTGCTGCCCTACGACGCCATGACCTTGGGCAATCATGAGTTCGACGAAGGATGCCGCGAACTGGCCCGTTTCCTGGAGGCCCAGCCCCTGCCGGTGCTGGCCGCCAATCTGACGCCGCAGCAGGGCTGCCCGCTGGCCGGGAGCCGCATACGCCCCTACCTTGTCCGGACGGTACGCGGGACCAGGGTGGGCATCATCGGGCTGGCCAATGACGAAGTCACCGGACTGGCGGCCGCCTGCCCCCGGACCACGTTCCGGGATGCGCGGACAACACTGCAGCAATACGTCGCCGAGCTGGAGGCTCAGGGCATCCGGCATATCATCGTCGTGACCCATCTGGGGCTGGAACGGGACAGGGAGCTGGCCCGCAGCGTCAACGGCGTGGATGTCATCGTGGGCGGCCATACCCACACCTATCTCGGCCCCGGTTCCAAGGATGGCCCCTACCCCATCGTGGAACACGCGCCGGACGGCGCTCCTGTCCTCGTGGTGACAGCCGCCCGTGCGACCCGCTATCTGGGGGATCTGAGCATCACCTTCGATGCGGCGGGCACTCCTGTGTCCTGGACGGGCGGTCCCTGGGAACTCCTCCCGGCCCTGCCGCAGGACGAAGCCATGACCCGTCTGGTGGCCGGCTACGCGAAGAGCCTGGAGCGCTATCGTACGGAGATCGTAGGCCGCCACAGCGTGCGGATGCCGGACGGCATGGAAGCCTGCCGCAAGGGCGACTGCTTCAGCGGCCTGCTGACGGCAGACGCTTTTCTGGAATACGGAAGGAAACAGGGGGCCCGTCTGGCTCTGGTGAACGGCGGCGCCATCCGGGCCTCCCTGCCCGCAGGCGACATTTCCCGGGGGGATCTGCTGGCCCTGCATCCTTTTGACGGTCAGGTGTATGTCCGCGAATATTCAGGCAAACAGATCATGGACGCTCTGGAGCACGCCGTGTCCGGGCCCGACGGGGAAGGGCCGCAGCTGCTGCAGGTGGCGGGCCTGGCCTATGAGGCGGACACCAGCCGCCCTGCAGGCCGGCGTCTGCAGGCCGTCCATATCGTGGACGAACGCGGTCGGCGGCATGTGCTCGATCCTCAGGGCCGTTATGGTGTGGTCCTGAGCGATTTTCTGGCGTCAGGCGGCGACGGTTTCGGGATGTTGCGGCAAGGCCGTCTGCTGGCCACCAGCCCCTTGTCCGTCAGGGAGCTGACGGGCGACTACATCCGGCGTCATTCCCCGCTGACGGCACCACGAGGGGAACGTATCATCCTTGATCGGGCGAACGTCCAGAGCCCGCAGTAAGCCGGGAGAGGACGGCAAACAAGCCCCCGGAAGGATCGATACGGACAGGATACGCCCAAGAAATCCCGGATGCGCCGACAGGCAGCTTAGCCTTCGGCCATGGAAAACAGGAAGCAAAAAGGAACGAGGAAGCGGAAGGAAAAGAGAGGATAGACAGGAAAGGGCACCGGCTCAGCGCCGGAAGGGCTCAGCCGAGGCGCCAGGGCGACGCGGCTTGTGGCGGCCCCGCGTCAGCATAAAGGCTGGCAGAGGAGATGAGAGACGGCAGCAAGGGCTCCCGCCCCGCCTGTTCTTAAGAATGCGTCGGCTGGTCCGCAGGAATGTTCCGGTTCCAGTAGACCAGGACGCGCCGGACGAATTCCTGCGTTTCAGGAAAAGGCGGGATGCCGCCGTACTGCTCCACGCTGCCGGGCCCGGCATTATAGGCCGCCAGGGCCAGCTCCACGGAGCCGAAGCGCTGCAGCTGGTGCATCAAATACTGGGAACCGGCATAGACATTGGCCCGGGGATCGAAGGGGTCGATGAGTCCCAGCTCTTCCTGGGTATGGGGCATGATCTGCATGGCCCCCTGGGCCCCTACGGGTGAGACCGCGGTGTGGTCAAAGGAGGACTCGGCCTGGATGACCGCCAGAACAAGCCCCGCGTCAAGGCCGAAGATCTCCTCGGCCTCACGGGCCAGACGGCGCCATTCCTCCGGTGCGGGGGGCACGATGTCGTCATGGATCACCGGTGCGGACGGAGGGCGAAAAGACGTACGCCGTGCCGGTGCGGCAGCAAAAGCCTGCCGCTCGTCCCGGTCAGCCGTTGATACGGCGGCCACGGTCATGGTCTGGGGGGCAGGAGCCGTCATGGCCGCTGCGGCCTGCCGGGCATCGCCCGGGGCTTTTTTCTGCGGCAGGGAAGCGACCCGTACCATGCGCGGCAGGACCTTCTGCTCCTGATATTCATGGGAAAGGATGCCCGTACCGGGCTGCAGGGGCACCGGCGGCAATGCCGCTTCCGGCGGAGGCGCCACATGCCCGGACGTCCGGGAGCCACAGCCCCCGGCCGGCAAAAGGCACAGCAGCAGGCAAAAAAAACAGAAAATATGAAGGCAGCGGCTATCCTTCACGGCTCAATTTTCGTCGTGGGCAAGCTGGAAATAGAGTTCGATGGTATTGGTGCCGTCATCACCGCTGTAGCAGTGGTGCGCGGAAACGTTCTTGACCAGGTGGACGCCCAGGCCGCCGATGGGGCGATCCTCTGCGGCCAGCGACGTGTCCGGTGTGGCGGTCTCCATGAACGGATCGAAAGACGTGCCCCAGTCCCGTATCCAGACGCAGAGGAAGGGCGCGCTGTCCATGCTCACCCGCTTGAAGCCCAGTTCCATCTGCCCCCAGTGGGCGCTCCTGTCGCCTTCCTGCGGGCAGGTGCCGGCATAGGCATAGGTGGCCACATTGACCAGCAGTTCTTCTACTGCCAGTTCCACGAAACCAAGGATGTCGGCGTAGTCGGCGGCCAGGTGTTCACGCAGGAATTCCATGGCCGGCGCGCAGCTGTCAACACGGGCGGGAAGCATGATTCTGGCCACAGCCTACCTCCTTGCCCTCTCAGCCGGCCAGAGCCGCAAGGGCTTCCTGCCGACTGTCCCGGACAGTCAGCATGGCGTTGAACCCGGAGATGCGGAACACTTCCGCCGTCATGGGCTGCAGGGAACAGAAGGCCAGCTTGCCGGCACAGGCCTTGAGCGCCTTGACGAGCCCCAGGATGCCCCGCAGTCCGGCGGAGCTGATGTATTCCAGCCGGGACATGTCGATGAGCAAACGCTGCTTGCCCGCTTCCAGCAGGGCGCGGGTCGCGTTTTCGAATTCCGGTGTCGTCGTGGCGTCCATGCGGCCTGCAAGCTCCACGATGGCGATACCGTCCTGTTCCGTTACGATGACTTCCATAGAACCTCCGAATCTGGCTACTGATAGCTGAGCAGCAGGCCCTGACTGATCTTCAGCCAGCCGTCCAGCGTCACGAACAGCAGCAGCTTGAACGGCAGGGAAATGGTCATGGGCGAAACCATCATCATGCCCATGGCCAGCAGGACATTGGAAATGATAAGGTCTATGGCAACGAAAGGCAAATAGAGCAAAAAGCCGATCTGGAACGCCTTGGTCAGTTCCGTGATGGTAAAGGCCGGCACCAGGATGAACATGTTGTCACGCGTGATGCTCTGCCGCTGATGCTCCGGCCATATGCGCTGGGCCGTACCCATGAATTCCTGCAGGATGGCGGGGCTGGTGTTCTTTTCCAGGAATTGCCGCAACGGCGGCGAGACGGCCTGCAGGGTCTCCAGCATCTCCGAAGGCTTCGGGTTCGCGCTGAACCGCTGTTCCTCCAGCAGGGCCTTGGTATCCATGGCCACCGGCGCCATGATGAAGACCGTCAGGATGATGGCCAGGCCGTTCATGACCATGGCAGGCGGTACCTGCTGCACGCCCAGCGCGTTGCGGACAAGGCTCGTGACCACCACGATCTTCACGTAGGACGTGACCATCATGAGCAGGAAGGGCGCCAGCCCCAAGAGCGCCAGGCCCGCGATGAGATAGAGGGGATTAATCCCGGCCAGTTCCATCCCCGGCCCCCTGCGGCGTACCGCCGTCCTGTCCGGCAGCATGCATGCGGGTGATCTGCACGCCCGGCATGCCGCCCACATCCACCAGACGTCCCTGCGCCAGCAGCTGCCCCGCCACACGGATGTCCACGACGGGCGACGGCGTCTCGCCGCCCAGGGCCAGCGTATGCCCGGGGACAAGCGCCGCCAGTTCGTCCAGACGAAGATGCAGCCTGCCGATCTCAAAGACCACAGGCAGTTCCAGTGCCCCGACGGGTGCGGGGGCCACCGTGGCGGCTTCTGCGGCGGGGTCATCGCCCTGGACGGCCCCGGCAGGGGCCAGCTGTTCTTCACTCATGCCGTCCTCGCTTTCTTTCTCTGCAGACTCCCGGCCGGGATCACCCATATCCGGCCCCAGCACGGACAAGATCCCTTCCCCAAGCCGGCAGGCCAGCGCCCTGCCCTGCGGCAGGCGCAGACACGGCGTCTCAGGGGCCCAGCTCTCCGGCAAAAGGACATCCCCCGGGACCAGCGTCGCCGCCTCGTCTGCGGACAGATGCATGCGCCCCGCTTCCAGCGGACAGGCCAATGTCCCCGTGAAACAGACCCTGGCCTCCGTGCGCATGGGGAGCTGTTCCAGCCGCTCCAGCACATAGCGTGCGGCATTTTCCTTCGCCCAGGACAGGCGCAGGAAGACAGCCTCACCATCGGGCAGATCCAGCCGCAGGGGCAACGAACCGCCCCAGGCGATCCCGGTCTGCGGCGTACCGGTAAAACGCAGTTCACAGCCCAGGAAGGGTTCCAGCCGTTGCAGCGCAGGCACCAGCAAGCGCTCCAGAACAGCCAGACACAATTCGCCGGGCAGGCGGGCAAAGGTCTGCTCTCCTGCAGGCAGGGCGCTGCGCCAGGCGGCAAGATCCGGTCTCAGGGCCAGTGCCTCCAGAGATGACCATTCCAAGCGCCACAGATCCTCGCCACTGCTCAGATACAGCACGGCCGCCGGAACAAAGGGGACATCCTGCTCCGCGGTGGCCGCCGCGACATTGAACGACAAGGTACAGGGAACAGGCTGCTCCGCACCGGCATCCAGCGCTACGGTCAGCGGCAGGGCCCGGCAGACGAGAGCATTGACCAGCCGCGCCTGCAGCGGCGGCAGCGCTGGCGGGATGAAAGGCCGGGAAGGGCTCACCTGGGACATGACTCACCTTTTCCGAAATCAGCGGGATCTGTCCGCTCCCCTTCGGAGGGGGAAAATATCGTGGCACGCCGTGTGGCGGCCGCAGCTACTCCACGTCAGGGACGTAATCCTGGCGGCCCCGGGACTGCTGCCGGGCATCGCCTTCATTGCCGCCGTCCGCCCGGCTCTGGACGATCTCCACGCGAACGTTCTCGCCACTGCGCTCCAGAGCGCTGCGCAAGGCATCCTGTGCCCCTACCGCCGTCTGGAAGGACGCCGGATCGGCGCAGGCGAGCCGGATGAACAGCTGTCCGTCCTGCGCCCGGGCCAGACACAGCTCCGCGCCCGAAAGCGGGCCCTGCCCCAGCGTGATGCGGACTTCCGGAGATCCCTTGCCCGGCTCGGAGACCAGGATACGGTCCACCAGTTCGTTCACGAGGGCGTCCACATCCCCGGGAGCCGAGGCCGCCTGTGCGGCGCCCGTCTGCATGTTCTGCATGCGGCTGCCGAAAAGGCTGTCCAGCAGCGCCTGGGGCGACAGGGCATCCTGCCGGGAACCGCCCCGACTATTTTCCTGACCGCCCTGCCCGTCCCGTTCCTGGGATTCCTGCATGGCCCGGTCAAAACGTTCCTTGTCCCTGTCGTCCACGGGACGATCCGCGCCTTCGCGCTCCGCCTGCATGCGGGAATCCGCTTCCTGCAAGCGTCGGGAACTGATTTCCATGCCCATGGGCACCTCCAGCATATGCCGCCATGCGGATCCGACCGAACGCCCTGGGGGGGCCTCAGGCATCATCACTGGCGCGGGAAGGGGTGGCGAACTCCTCCAGCTCCAAATCTTCCAGATGCTCCTGCTCCCGTTTGGCGTGCTCCTGCCAGATGTCACGATGTTTCTCGATCTTCGCCGCTTCCCGGCGGGCCAGGGCCACGGCCCTTTGCGCACCGGTCACGGCCTGTTCCTGCTGCCGCACCTGCTCCTCTGCCTGGCGCACGGCCTGGAAGCGTTCCTGCTCTCCGGTGGCCAGCATGCCCAAAGAGGCCCGAAAATCCGCCACCTCTTCCAGAGAAAGGCTGGCCCCCAGGATGGCGGCATAACGCCGCTCTTCTTCTTCCTGCCGCCAGACGCGGTAGCGTTCCAGCTCGGCCTGCCGCCGCCCCACTTCCTCACGCGCCTGTACCAGCCGGCGTTCCTCCAGCCGCAAGGCGTTGCGGGCGGCGTCCTCCCGATAGTGGCGAACGGACAGCAGGGCCTGCAAGGGATAGAGTCGTTGCGCCATGATGCACCTTTGCCATATGCAGAGGCTGGGCCCCGCTTACAGCACGACCTTTTTCAGGGCCGCCAGGGTCTCCTCGAACGAACTTTTTTCCTCCAGCCCCTGGCGCAGGAAGGCATTGACCGCCTGGATATGCCCCAGGGCGAAATCCGCCTCGGCATCGGCACCTTTTTTGTATTCGCCGATCTGCACCAGCAGCTCCACTTCCGCATACTTGGCCAGTATCTTGCGCAGGGCCTGGGCCGCGGCCTTGTGCTCCTTGTCCACCACGGCGTTCATGACGCGGCTGACGCTGGCCTGGACGTCGATGGCGGGATAATGGTTGGCAGCGGCCAGCTTGCGCGAAAGCACGATATGCCCGTCAAGGATGGACCGGGTCTCGTCGGCGATGGGTTCGGTCATGTCATCGCCTTCCACCAGCACCGTATACAGGGCGGTGATGGAGCCCTTGTCGGAATTGCCCGCCCGTTCCATGAGCTTGGGCAGTTCCGAAAAGACCGACGGCGGGAAGCCCCGGCGGGTCGGCGGCTCTCCGGCCGCCAGACCGATCTCGCGCTGGGCACGTCCGAAACGGGTCACGGAATCCATCATCAGCAGCACGCTCTTGCCCTGATCACGGAAATATTCGGCAATGGCCGTGGCCGTATAGGCGGCCTTGAGCCGCTCCATGGAGGAACGGTCCGACGTGGAGACCACGAGCACGGCCTTTTTTCGCCCTTCCGGACCGATGTCGCGTTCGATGAATTCCCGCACTTCGCGGCCGCGTTCCCCGATGAGCGCCAGCACGCAGACATCGGCCGTACAGCCCTTGAGGATACTGGACAACAGCGTGGACTTGCCGCCGCCGGCCGCGGCGAAGATGCCCATGCGCTGCCCTTCCCCGCAGGTCAGCACCCCGTCGATGACGCGCAGGCCCAGGGAGATGGGCTTGCTGATGACCTTGCGGGTCATGGGGTTGGGCGCTTCGGCCACCAGCGGATAGTGGGTGCGCGTCCTGATGGCCGGACCGCCGTCCATGGCCTGCCCGAGACCGTCCACCACGCGGCCCAGCAGCTCATAGCCCACGGGGACGGAGAGTATCTCGCCCGTGGGGATGACTTCCGTGGCCGGGGAGATGCCCTGCATATTGCCCAGGGGCGACAGCAGGGCCACGTTCCTGACAAAGCCGACCACCTCGGCCTTGAGGCTCCAGTCTTCCCAGGGATTACGCAGCAGGCAGAGTTCCCCCACTTTCACACCGGGGACCACGGCACGGATGATGGTGCCCACCACCTGCTCCACGCGTCCCCGCGTCTCCAGGGGATTGACGTCGCGGACGGCCTCTTCCAGCAGGTCGCCGATGTATTCGAAGGCCATCTACGACTCCCTGATCTTGCCCAGCAAGGCGTGCTCGATGGCCTTGAGCTGGGTCTCCAGGCTGGCGTCCACGACCCCCAGCTCGCATTCCAGGATGCAGTCCCCGGGCTTCATGCGGGGATCGGCCGTCACGTCCAGAAACGTGGCGCCGTTGGGAGCGGACGAGATCATGGCCGCCAGCGAGGTCCGCACCGCGTCCTTGTCGTCGGGAGAGACACGGATGAGCACACGCTGCTGGCTGCGCACGGCGTTCAGGGCATTGCGCACCACGCGCACCGTGCATTCCCGATCGTCCAGCTCGCCGATGATCTTGCGTACGGCGGAGGTCACCACGCCCACGAGCTTGGCTTCCACACCTTCGATATATTCCACGGCCTGCATGGCCGTTTCCATCATCTTTTCGGCCTGCTCCATGCGGCCTTCCATGAGACCGTCCTCATAGCCTGCCTGCCTGCGTTCCTCATAAGCTTTTTCCGCCTCGGCAGCCATGGCGGCAGCCCGTTCCCGGGCAGCGGCCAGCACATCGTTGGCTTCTACAAGACGCGCATAATCGGCCGCGCGCAGCACCCGTACCCCAGGGGCGGGCATCACGGTATTGCCCGTCAGTCGAAACACGGCGCCCATGACGGAGCCACCTCCTTGAGCAGCAGTTTTTTCACCCCGCGCCACAGTTCGTGGCGTTCATCTTCCGTCAGGGACGGCAGTACGGCCGCCTCCGGCAGCGCGGGCAGACGATCGCAGACGCGCAGGACCACGTCTTCCGGCCAAAGCCCGGCCACCAGACGCAGCGCCATATTGCCGTGCAGGGCACAGCGTTCCGCCAGGGGCAGATCCGTATCCCGCCACTGGAAAAAGCGCCGCACGCCCCCCAGCTGGTAACGGCCCCGCTGCAGAGCGTACTGATACGTCTCCTCTCCCAGGGATTCCCGCAAGGGCAGGACCTCATCCCGCAGCAGCACCGTCGCGATGGCCGGGGCATGCAGGACAACGCCCGTCACCCGGCACAGTTCCAGCAGCGCCGGAGCATCCAAAAGAGCCAGGCGGCGTGACTCTTCGGCGTAGTCCCAAAAGGGGACCTGCACGACAGGCCCACTTTCAGCAGCGGCCGGCCCGTGCGTCAACGGGCGCTGCTGCAGCCAGGCCCAGAGACTGTCCGCAGCCCCGCCCAGCTGTTCACGGCAGTCATCCGGCAGCCGCGGTCCGCCTTCCGGCAGATTGGCCTGCAGCAGGCGCTGCCACAGGGCCGGACGACGCGCGAGGACGTCTGCAAAAAACTGTTTGTGCATCAGGCCTCACCCTGCTTGCCGGTGTCATCCCCTTCCCCGGCCTCAAGGGCTTCACGGGCAGCGCGACGACGGGCCAGCAGACGGCGACCATAGACCCAGCCGCCCACGCCCAGGGCCAGAAGCACGGCCGCCATGGCCAGCATCTGCAACAGCAGGGCGGGCGTATGGGCCCCCGGCGAGAGCAGCGGGGACGGGAGCTTCGTATCCGGTACCGTCACGCTTTCCCGCACCGGGACCAGCATCACGCTCACATTGTCGTACTTGAGCGAGGCCACAGCGCCCGCCACCAGCTCCCTGATCTCGGGCACAAGGTTGACCACGGGCGAATCCAGGGTATGGCGCAGGAAGACCGCCGCTGAGGGCGCGATGGTGATGTTGTTTACCTTGTCGTTGACGCCGAGCACCACGTGGACGCGGGCCGTCAGCACACCGTCGATGCGCGAGAGCGTGTCCGCCAGCTCCTGCGAAAGGGCGTAGGACATGCGGGCCTGGACCTCGGAGGTGGACGAGATCATGCCGTCACCGGCAAACACTTCCCCCAGGTTCTTGAAGGCTTCGCGCGGCAGGCTGTTCTCCTTGAGGACCTGCAGGGCGCGCACCAGCTGGTCGTCATCCACCAGCAGGGTATAGCCGTTTTTGCCTGCGGCCTGCTTTTCCGCCTCGATCCCCCGTCGCAGCAGGGTGGAAAGCATCTGGTTGGCCTGATCCTCGGACAGACCGGAGTACATCTCCACTTTACAGCCGGAAAGGAGCAGAAGCAGGGAAAGCAGCAAAAAAAGCATGGGACGCAGCATGAAAAAACCTCTGATAAGATACGGGTGCCTAACCGGACTGGCGCAGCAGGCCCTCCAGGCCTTGCGTCGTCTGCTGCGATGTCTGGACACCCACTTTGGCCTGCACGTTGAGCATGCCCACAAGCTGCTGCACATGCAGCAATTCCTGCGGGCTGATGGCCGCCCTCTGCCCGGAAACACGCTCCAGCAGCTGGCCCAGCTCTTCCAGAACATCCTGGCGGGAGATCCCTTCGCTCTGGAAGACGGCCTGGGGCTCCGTCACCTCCTGCCCGGCGGGGACATCAGCGCCACCGGCTGCGGCGGGCTGCTCCACGACAAAAGGATTCCCGCTCTGCTCCACGGCAAGAGAGCCTTCCGCCCCTGTTCCGGCAACTGGCGGGCACGGCATGGATTCCGCCGGTCCCGGCAGGAGCGCAGCTGCCGACGATGCAGCGGTGCTGCCTTCACCGGCCGCAGCAGCGGGACCTTCCACCGGAGCTGTGGAAAGCGCTTCCTCGAAGGCCCGCACCAGCTCACGCGACGGCGCGCCGGAAGGACCTCCCCTGGAAGGCTCGCCCGCCCATTGGGAAAGCTTTTCCAGAGCTTCCAGCAGCTTGGTCGCCCCTTGTGCCGATGCGGGGATCATGCGCCGTGCCTCCCGGTGGACAAAACGTCATGCCGCCGGTCAGGCGACTTCCATGACGGCCCGGGCCATATCCGCCGCAGCGCAATCCTGCGGGATGGCGGCAAAGGCCTGCTCCGCCTCTCCTCTGCGCCCGGCCAGCAGACAGGCAAGGCCACGCATGGCAAGGGCGTCGGCATCAGCGGCATTATCCGCAAGGACCTGGTCCAGGATGGTGAGCGCGGTATCGAAATCATCCACGACCACATGAGAAAATGCCAGCCCCACAAGAGCCGGCGCGAACCCCGGCCTGAGCGCCAGGACTGCCTGAAAAATGGTCCTTGCCTCCCCGACGAGCCCTTTTTGGCAGGCCAGATTGGCCAGATCCAGCAGGCGGGCCATCTGTCTTTCGGAAACCATATATCTCTCCCGTTTTAGGGGCCGGGAAACGGCCCCGTCACAACATTCTTGCCTGCACGCCTCCGTTCCCGGAGGCTAGCCCGTCCGCTGGGCCAGAGACTTGAGCATGTCCTGGATACTCTTGGTCACCGAGGAGATGGTCTCCAGCTTGGCGTTATACTGCCCCATGGCGAACTGCAGCTCCAGCAGTTGCATCTGGTCCACCTCGCCGGAGGCGCTGATCTGGTCCATCTTGGCCTGCAGGGCCTGCCCGTCCTGGCTCAGCCCGTTGGTGGCATTCTGGAACAGCTGGCCGATATCGATCCCGCCCGAGCTTCCTATATTCATGATATTCTCCTGACTGATCCGCAATGCGGTCATCTTGCTCTTACGCTTTCTGCTGCCCGGCGCTGCGGCCGACAGGGCCGCTCCGGAGCTGCGGGGACCGGCCACACCGGCCATCCGCAGCCTGCGGCAGCTTTTCCCGGATCAGCGGTTCAGCGTATCGTAGACACGCTCCGCCACCTTCTCCGCGGCATCCACGGCGGTCATGACCTGCCGGGCAACAGCCATCTCGTCTGACGTCATGCCGGCATCCATGGCGCGCTTGACGTCCGTCCGCATCTCGAACAGCTCCTCGCGAAGCTGCTTGAGGCCACGGCCCGAAGGATCTTCCGCCAGCATGTCAAAGGCTGATTCCATTTCCATCATTTACCTCTCAATCTGTGACTGACGACCTGGCTGCCGTTACGCAGGACAAGGACTTTGGTATCGATGCTCTCCAGGGTCCAGCCGCTGGGGAGCACGGCGCCTTCAAACAGGCGTCTGCCGTCGGCGGTGGTCACGAAACGCATGGGCGACATGGTGACACCGGTCACGCGCAGCCCGCCCAGGGGATCCCCGCCGGTACTGCCCGAAGGCCGGGCTGGCGTGGCAGCGGCGGGCTCACCGTCCCGGGAAGGTGTCAGGGAGCGCTCTGCAGCTGCCAGAGCGCCCGACGCCGACGAGGTCCCGTGCAACCGAACACCGAACAGCTCGCTGGCATCCTGACGGATGGCGTCCAGTTTTCTGGTGTCTTCCGGCCGGAAATCACCGGAAAAATCCACCCTGCCCGGCAGGTAGATGACCCGGACGCTCCCCAGACCTTCCCGCTGCAGGGCCGCATCCAGGACCGGCGCCAGATCCTTTTCGTAAACGATGTGCCGGTCCACCGCCGGCAGGCCCCGGACTTCGGCCTTGAGGGCCGTGAAAGCCGCTGCCTCCAGCAGCTCGTCCTTCATATAGGCCCTGACCTGCAGACGCGGATTGCCCTTGTTCTCCCACAGGACGACATCAGGATGGAAACCGCGGATACCAAGCGAACTGCGCACAGCGCGCAGCATGTCTTCCTGTACGGCAACTTCCAGGTACACAGGTATATGCAAGCCACGTGCCATGTCACGCAAACGGATCATGGCAGCATCGTCCGCCACTGTCCCGCGGATCTCCACTCCGGGATCACGGCGGCTTACAGCCAGCCCGCGTATGCCGGCATCTTCAAGATATTTTTTAATGATCTCAGGATAATGTTCAGGATCAGAGTCCGCAGGCCTGACCATCAGCGACAACGCAAGCAGAAAAATCGCCACCAATACCAGCAGCAAGGCCCGCCAGCCGACACGGCGAGCGGGAGAAGATTCCGGGACATCCGGCAACAGTGTTTCCGAAGCCCCGGCGTCCATGCCAAGATCATTGGCGGTCGGCAACAGCTCCGCTGTCTCCGTGACAGCGGGGACAGCTTCTGCCTCCGCGGACGCCGCTTCTTCGGCCCCGGCGGTACGGGCGTGCGGGGACAGCTCCGGTACAAGGCTTTCCTGGGGGACTCCGGGACGGTTCCAGGCAAAACAGGTCGTGCCAAGATACCAGGCGTTCCCGGCTGCGGGGCGCAAGGGACCATCGGCCTCGGCGGGCTCCACGGGCTCTTCTCCCTGCAGGCGAAGGGGACCATCCAGGGGCGTCACGGCCAGTACGGGAAAGGCATTCTCTTCGGACGAAATGTCCAGAACGGCATGGCGGGGAGCAAGACCGGTCAGGATGATGTCGCAGGCATCATCAGACCCGACGACCCAGCTTCCTTCCGTCAGTTCAACGCAGGCCCCCAGATGCGGCCCGGAAAAGACATACAGGCAGATGGCACTGCCCCGGCTGCAGGTCACTGCCGTCCTCCGGCAGAAACAGACGTACTGCCGACAGGGGCCGGTACCGGCTGGGCCCCCGTGCTGACAGGAGTCAGTATGGGCTGCGGCATGATCGAATTCTGGATGCTCTTGTTGGTGGCGGGCACAGGCGCCGGCTGGGGCGTGACCGTCACAGGAGGTGCGGGCTGCACGTCCGGCGCCAGTTCACGGCGACGGGCACAACCGCCCACAGGCATCTCCTTGGGACGGCGTTCCTCATAGTCGGCCTGTGTAGGCGTCCGGCTGAAACGGGGGTCATCCACGCGGGACGGCACATTGGAGGCCGTATCCATGCGGACGATGCGCGGCGTGATCAGGATAAGACGCTCCATGCGCTGATGCTTTTTGCCCGTAGAACCGAACAGGCCGCCCAGGATGGGGATGTTCTTGAGGCCGGGGATGCCGGTCTCCGCATCGCTCTGGATCTCGTAATAATGTCCCCCGATAAGCAGGCTCTGCCCTTCTCCCACGATGGCCTGGGTATTGATCTTGGTCTGCTTGATGGGCGAAAGGTTGTTGGGATCCACGGAAAAAAGGCTGGAGCCGTCGTCCCGGTCGTCCTGCACGCTGACCATGAGCTTGATGCTGTCCGCCTGCCCCGGCAAGCCGGGGATGATGTGGGGCGTCACCTTCAGGACGGTCCCGGAGTCGATCTTGAACAGGTCGGAAGACTCGTTGCCCGATACGGGAACGTAGTAGGAGCTGGTATTTTCCAGCGAGGCCTGCACGTTGTCCATGGTCAGCACGGAAGGCTTGCCCAGCACGCGGGCCTGACCGTCTTCTTCCAGAGCGGTGACGCGGGCCAGGAAATAGTCCGAGCCGTAGGAATACAGGGTGGAATAGGAAAGGCCCCCGGCACTGGAAGCCCCGGCAGAGGGGAAGATGCCGCTGGTCGAAGTGCCCCCGGCACTGCCGCCGCCCGTCCAGTGCTTGCCGTAAGCACCGGCACCCGACCAGTTGACGCCGAAATCACGGGAGAAATCGCTGTCGATATCCACGATGGCCGCATGGATCTCCACAAGCTCCACAGGCTTGTCCAGATCGGCGATGACCTTGGCATAATAGCTCATGCGGTATTCGGCATCGGTCACCACAACGGCATTGACCCGGGGGTCGGCGATGATGCTGGGCCCGGCAGTCGTCCCGGACTGATCCTTCCCGTTCTGGGGGACTGCCGGCGAAGCCTGGGACGTATCCGTCGAGGCGTTCATGGCGATCAGCCCCTTGCCTCGCAGACCACCCTGCGCCGACGGCTGCACCGTCACCTGTGAGCCGGTCAGCGGGGTCCCGTTGGCCATGGCCTGCAGGATGCTGGCCACACCGGGGATGGTCACGGTGGAATCCATGCTGTTGACTTTCATGTCTTCCGCCCAGGCGTACTTGAGCGGGAACACGCGCATGACGCTGCGGCTGCCCTGGGCATCCTCAAAGGCTTTCATGGCCCCGCGCAGCTGGTCCAGATAGATGGGCGGACCGCTGACCGAAAGCAGATTCTGGGCGTGCAGCAGCTTGACGGGCAGCTGCGGCGAGATCATGCCCGCACTGCGCAGCATGTCCCGCAAGGCGGCGGCCGAGACCGTGGACGGCGCCAGGAAGGCTTCCGCCTTTTCGCTGTCGTTCCAGAACGTCACCGTACGTCCCTGCGTATACCAGCGCACCCCGAAGGCCGAACGCATGCCGTTGAGGAACGTACGGGGGTCCACCTGCTCGAAACGACCGCTCATCTGCCCCTTGAGGGCAGGGCTGCATACCGAGCCATAGCCCTCGGCGCGGGCAAAAGCGGAAAGGACCGTACAGATATTTTCATTGTCCGCATAATGAGAGAACGCCGCCCGGAACGGGAAGGCGCTGCGGGAAGACGCGCAAAGACCTTCTGTCGCCAGAAGGCAGCAGAAGATCCAGCACAGGCAGACAGCTACAAGGCGCTTCAATAGACGCCTCCGAAAAACGTACCCGACATGGAGAACATGGGAGGCAACTCCTCACGCGGCGAGTCCCCCAGGCTTTTTTTCCACCAGGCGAGGTCATTGAGGAAATCCCGGACAGCATCGTCGAACTCTTGCTGGGGTACGTCCACAGGCACCCGGGATTGCAATATCAGGCGCTCCCCGTCCAGGCCCCGGACAGCCGCATCTTCCTGCCGTTCAAGGGCCACGACCGAGGCGCGCTCGCGGCAGATGCCGGCCTGCTGGCCTGCCACTTTGCGGAGCAGACTGTCCCGTTCATGTCCCGGTTCCGGCAGGGCGTGCAGGTCAGCCAGAAGGAAACACAAGCGCCCGTCGGGAGAAAAGACTTTCAGGTCAAGGCCATCCTCCAGCCGAAAGCTGTATGAGCCGTCCTGTCCCGGACGGGGGGTCTTCCAGCCGGCCGTCACCGCAAGGGCACGGACCTTGTCATCCAGCGAAACCATAGGCAGTCCTGCATACGTCTTTCATATCCAAACACAGGTCAACGGTACGCAAAAACAAGCGTCATCGTCAAACCTTTTTCTTCCGGACCGGCGCGCCCTTACGGGCGCTGCCGGATCATCCCAGGATCTTGGTGCGGGTCTGGTTCATGTTGGCCTGCATGGAGCTCATGAAGTCCAGAGACTTGGAGACCAGGTCCTTGAGCGCCTCGTTGGTCTGCTTGGTCTGCTCCATCATGGTGCGGATCTGCTCCTGCTGGGCTTCCAGACGCTTGGCCTCGGCAGACTGCATGCTCTGGCCGAACTCCCCGCCCGCCGTGAACATGCTTCCGGCCGAAGAAAGCATGGTATTGAACGACTGCGCAACTGCGGCCGTGAGCTGGCCGTCCGCGGCATTGCCGGCGCGCATGTCCAGTCCGCCGCTCGAGGATCTGCCCACACCGGCGGCAGCCACCCCCAGGCTGGCACCACCGGCCGCCATGTTCACCACGGCCCCGGTCAGGGCGCAGGCGAACTTCTGGATGGCGCCCGTCTCGATCTTGTCGGCCTGCTGCTCCATCAGGTCGACGATCTGCAATCCCTGCGCCTGGATGATGCTGCGGTTGGTACGCCGCTGCTCCGCCGCATCCTTGAGGATCACGGAAGCGAACATGGCAGCGGGGCTGGGCAGGGCCACCCAACCGGACAGGTCCCCCGAATTATCTCCGGGCGACGCCAGGTCGGGCAGCTGGCTCCGCACGTCCTTGACGGCCGCGGTAAAGTCCTTGCCGGCCTGAATGGCATCGATCAGGGCCTCATCGACCTTGGCGGCGCTGACACCCTTCGCCTGGGCCTGCTCCAGCAGCCTGCTGTACTCGACGGAGCTGTATCCCGTTGCATTCGTGATGATGGTGTCCATACTATCTCCCTTTTCAGGCATCAGGCCATGGCCGGATTGCCGCTGAGGATGGCCACATTGGCCTGCACACTTTCCTGAACGATGTCCGACACGGTCTGGAGCGTCTGTTCGGAGCGCCGCATCACTTCCTTGAGATGTTCCAGGTCCAGCTCATTGGCCATGGCGATGCGTTCCAAAATGGCCTGCAGATGCTTCTGCTGGGCCTGCAGGTAGCTGATATCCTTTTCGTTGACGGCGGAAGCGATGCTGGTGGCCGACTGGGCTATGGTGTTCGCCCCACCGGCCATGGTCGCCACGCGGGCCGTCCAGGAGGCCGCCTTCTGGAAGGTCTGGGCCGTATCCGAAACAGTCTTGGTGGCTGTCTGGGCGACCTTTCCGGCCGCGCCTGCGGCTCCGGCACCGAAGGTAAGCGCCGTCAGGGCGATGGTGGTGGCAAGATCCACGGCGAACTTCGTCCATTGGATCGCCGTATCGCTGGCGCCGCAGGCTTCCATGATCTTGCCGGTGATGAACGACAGGCTAAAACCGGCCTTGCCGCCTGACGCCTCCTCCATGATGGAACTTGTCAGCAGCGCCAGGCTCGCGGCACCGACGGCGATGAGCGCCGCGCCGGAACCACCGGCAGCCAGGCCCACGGAACCGGCAGCGATCATGGCCACGGAACCGATGGCCGCCAAAGCCATGCCGATATACTTGAACGCCTTGAGCAGGCCATCCAGAAAACTCTGGCTCTTGGCCTTTTCCAGCTGCTCCTGGATGGACTTGAGCTTTTCGTCGTTGGCCATGGCGCGTTCCTGGGCGCGGGCCTCCAGCGAGGCCATACCGGCCTTGGTCTCGGTACGGCGCTGCTCGAAGCCCACAGCATCCAGCAGGGTCTCCAGAGAAAGGCCGCTCATGGTCAGGCCGGACAGCGAGACCGTGGTGCTGCTCTTCGAGGACGGCTCTTCAAGATCCGGCAGCAGCGAATCACCGCCTGCAGCCAGGAAGGAGCGCAGTGCGTTGAGGCTCTCTTCCAGATCCTTGACATCCAGGGCCTTGGTCGAACCTTGCTGGGTCGCCGCCAGTTGCAGCAGTGCGCTCAGATCGGCCGCGGGCGTCCCGGACTGTGTTCCCTGAACCATACTCATAGCATCACTCCTTGGACTGGGACAGCGTGGCAAGCAGGGCACGGATACGGTCATGGACGGCCTTGTGCGCGGGGATGGAGGCATCGCCCAGGCCCAGAGCGGCGCGGAAGGAAGCCGCCGCGTTCTCGCCATCCCCCAGCTTCAGATAGCACAGGCCGCCATAGTAGAACGGCGCGGGATCCTTGAGGCCGCCGGCCACACCGGCCATGCCGTAGGTATCAATGGCCTGCTGCCAGGCTTCCCGGGCCTGCAGGCAACCGGCCAGACCCATCCAGTAACGGGGATCGTCGCCATCATACATGCACAGGCCGCGGAACATGCTTTCGGCATCCTTGTAGTTGCCCGCCTTGTACAGATTGTAGGCATAGGCATAGCCGGATTCCAGAGTATCCTTGCTGATGTTGAACACATCGGCCAGGGTGGCCCCCTTTTCCAGGGCGGCCTGGATGGTGTGGAATTCCTTTTCCGTGAACCCCGCCGCCTTGGCCATGTCCAGCAGGGCGGACTGGATGTCTTTTTCCTGTTCGGTGATCTGACTCATACTCGCTCCTTGGGGTGGATGCCGTCTGCCTGTCTGACGGCTACTGGCCACGGGCCAGATTGGTGAGGGTCTGGTTGGAGTTGGCGATCTGGGTGTTGGCGCCCTGCAGATAGGAGTTGTACTGGCCCATGTAGTCCTGGACGTAGACCATCTCCTGCTGGGTGTTGGTGCCCAGTTCTTCCAGGCGGCTTTCCAGAGCCGTGATGGCCACGTCCCATTCGTCGGCGCTGTGCGAATGGTTGTTGCCGGTCTTGTCATAGGCCAGGCCGTGCGCATCCATGTAGTCCACCATCTCCTGGCTCATGAAAGTCGCATTGTTGCCCTTGGGCACGGTCTCGGTGACCGTTTCATAGACCACGTTCCCCTGGGCATCATGTACTTCATTACCGTTGGCGTCCTTCTTGGGGAGCTCATAGGTCTGGGTCTTTTCCTTATCATTGCCCACACCGGAGTTGGCATCGGCCTTGGCCTGACGGGCCTCGTTGAGCAGCTGGGAGACCAGCTTCTGCTCGTCCTGCGCCGAAGCGATGGCATCCATCTTGTCCATGGCCTGGGTCTTGGCGGTCTGGGCCAGTTCCAGCTGCAGCTTGGCGAACATCAGCTGCAGGCTCGTGGTGGGGCCCAGTTCACCGAACGAAACAGAAGACGTCGAGGAAAAATTGACCTGGCTCATATCACTATCCTTATGTCGGCCGCAGCTTATTGGCCACGGGCCAGATTGGTAAGGGTCTGGTTGGAGTTGGCGATCTGGGTATTGGCACCCTGCAAATAGGAGTTGTACTGGCCCATGTAGTCCTGGACGTAGACCATCTCCTGCTGGGTATTGGTGCCCAGCTCTTCCAGGCGGCTTTCCAGAGCCGTGATGGCCACGTCCCATTCATCAGAGCTGTGATTGTAGTCGCTGCCGGTCTTGTCATAGGCCAGGCCGTGCGCATCCATATAGTCCACCATTTCCTTGGACATCAGGGTACAGTTCTTGGTGTTCTTTTCCGTCGTCCCGTTGGAGTAGGTCTCGGACTGCGTGCCTGCGGCGATACCGGAGTTGGCATCGGCCTTGGCCTGACGGGCCTCGTTGAGAAGCTGGGAAACGAGTTTTTGTTCGTCCTGCACCTTGGCGATGGCGTCCATCTTGTCCATGGCCTGGGTCTTGGCGGTTTCGGCCAGTTCCAGCTGCAGTTTGGCGAACATCAGCTGCAGGCTCGTGGTGGGGCCCAGCTCGCCAAGGGAAGAGGTTGCAGAGACATTATTGAGATCGACCTGACTCATATGTATTCCTTAATTATGATACCCTGTTGAAAAAATAAAAAATCACCTTTTGGCACTGGCAGTGCAAGACCTGCGGCCTGTCCGCTTACAGACGGACGATGTTCCGGCGGCCGCCTCCGGGGATGCCGCCGGCAGCAGCCGGTCTGGCGGCAGTACGGGCCTGGGCGGCACGGGCTTCACCGGCACGACGGGCTTCGGCCTCGGCCTCTTCGACCATCTTGCGCAGTTCGGGGGTCAGAGAAGCCGGATCCGTCTTTCCCTGTTCCGGCAGGCCGAGCTGCTTGCGCATGGCTTTTTCCTGGCTTTCCAGACGGGAGAACTCTTCACGAAGGGCGGCAAAATCTTCCATCTGCTTCTTCATATCCTGTTCCGTAAACGACATAACCAAGCTCCTTTTGTGTTTACAGTGTTGCAACTTGCAAAGCATAAAACGTGCCATGTCTGTATCAGGCTAAAAAGACATTAAAAATCTCTTCGGTAGCGCCAAAGTGCCAACTTTTTTGCTATCTCGCCTTTCTCCAGTCAACAACCAAGTTCCCTCAACAGCCTCCCAAACAGGGCGTTTTTTCAGACAAGCCGCCAGATTCCGCAGGGGCCGCCCTTGCTGTTGCTACAGGCTCATGCTACCAGAAACATGTGGCATGATTCTGGCATATAGCATATCGTGTTGCCAACATTTTTTTACGGGATCGGGAGGCGCAGTTCGCCATGAGCATCGATTTTTCCATCCAGCACTCCCAGGTGCAGCCCACGTCCCGCGATACGACGGCCTCCTCCGCGGTCACCGGTTCGCTGTTCGGCAATACGGCCACCGTGGTGGAATCTCCTCTTTCCCTGCTGGCCGAGGCTGCCGAGGAACTGACCTTTGCAGCAGACACCACGGATGATTTCGAACTGGAGGAACGCAAGGAGCGGGACGAGATCAACGAGGCCATGGAAGAACGCATCAAGAAGTATCAGGAGATGATGCGTGGCGCCCGCGAAGTCCAGAAGACAAAAGAACTCAAGGGTTTTCTGGACTCCCGGACCGAAAAGGAAGAAGCCCTGCGCCAGTTGCGCCGTTTCTTCCCCGACCCGTCCGAGGCATGGGCCGCCCTCAAGGACATCCATGACGAGCTTTCCGCTGCCCCCGACACCCCGCCGGAGACCCTGCGCGTCCTGAACGAGGCCCTGGAGGAGCTGGAACGTACGGAAGGCCCCGCCATACGGGCCGGGATCAACGGCGCGCTCAATGCCCGGGGCTTCGAAGGCCTGGGCGATGCCGGCGTGCTGGGGAGCTTCTATCGGGAAGTTGTCTGCCATTTTGAAGACGTCAACAGCCTCTACGACCACATCCAGAAGACGTACGGCAAGGATTTCGATGCCGCGCTGGACTTCCTCTACAAGGCACTGGGCAGCGACCTTGCGGCCGATATGCCCAGCATGGAGACCAGCCATCTGGAGCACGTCAACGGCAGCCTGGGCGAGCTGCGGCAGCTGCAAAGCGCCCGCAGCCTGTGCGCCCGCCTGCTGGAACGCTGGAGCAGCGTCCACGGGATCCGGCACTGCCCGCTGGACGATATGGCCCTGCTGGGCAAGGTGCTGGCCCTGCGCAAGGAGCGCTACATCAGCGGCAGCCGCATCAGCCGCCTGGCCGAAGAAGCCGGGGCCCCGGACATCGAGCGCAAGGTGCTTTTCCTTCAGGAGCTGCTCAACACTACGCGTTCCTTCGCCCCGTCCCTGTTCGACGGCAACGAGGGCCGCATGAAGGTGCTGGATGCCGTCCAGGATGCCGTGGACGCCGCCATCGCCGAGGAAGACGCCTGGCTGGCGGAACAGGGATAAGCCTTTGTCCAAGACATACGCGGAGATCTTATGCTGGACCACGAACTGAACGCTTTCGGCATGCGCATGGGCCTGCCCGGGCTGGCCTTTTCACCGCAGGGGCTGGTGGCTCTTGATGTCAGCGGCATGGGGCGCCTGTATTTCGAGAAGCAGCAACGGCATGGGCAGGAGGAGTTGCTGGTCTATCTGGCCCGTCCCTTCCCCCCGCATGACAGCACGTTGCCCGAACGGGCCCTGGCCCTGTGCCATTACCGGCATGCACACGCTTTTTCCCTGACCGCCGGCATGAAAGGGGATACCCTGATCCTCCTGACCCGTCTGCCCGAACGGCAGACCACGGCCGCCCTGCTGGAAGAGGCCGTCATGGAGCTGGCCCGCGTCATGAACCATTTACAGGGAGCCTGATCATGGCAGCATCCTCCATCAACCTGCTGGATCCCGGCCTGGGGATACAGAACATCATGGACCCCGGGACGGCGGGGCACCTGCCTGATGCCCGTCCGCTGGCCTCCAGCGCCATGCGTGAAGCCGGTCTGGATGAGCTGTACAACAGCCGCAAGGCAGCCCAGCAGCTGGAGGCGGCCCTTTGTCCGCCCGTAGGCGACGGCTCCCTCCTCCAGCCCGAACTTTTCCATATGGAGCTGCAGGGCGCCCTGACGGCCCTCAGGGACAGCGACAAGCCCGCCGTGCGGGCTTTCGTGCGTGACGAGCTGGCCCCGCTGCTGGAGAATACCGAATTGCTCCGGGCCTATACGGGCCTGATGGTAGGAGGCTAGCATGGCGGAGGCCACCTCCCCGCTCACCACCGGCCAGGGACGTGCCCTGCAGGTGCTGGGCCATCTTTTTCTGCGCATGGGGCAGTTCCAGCGCGCCCGCAAGCTGGCCCTGGCCCTGCTCGCCCTGGATCCCGCCGACCTCTGGGCCCGGCGCTGTCTTGCCGTGGCCTGGCTGGAGCTGGGCGATCCCGAGCGCGCCCTGGAACAGCTGGACCTCGTCCTGGCGGGCGGACCGCTGGCCTCCCGTGATGCCGTGCTGCATCTGCTCAGGGCCCGTGCCCTGTGGCAGGCGCAGCGTCCCGACGAGGCCCGCAATGCCCTCAATGCCTATCTTGCCGCAGGGGGAAGCCGCCTGTGAGCCTGTTCTCCGACGCACGCAACATCGTCTCCCTGACCACGCGCCACAGTGACCTGGCCCTGGTGGGCCTGCTGGTGGCCGTCATCGCCCTGATGATCATGCCCCTGCCCACGGCCCTGGTGGACACGCTCATCGGCGCCAACCTGGCCCTGTCCTTCGCCATCATGATGATGACCATGTATGTCAGGACACCGCTGGAGTTCTCTTCCTTCCCCACCATGCTGCTGTTCACCACGCTGTTCCGCGTGGGCCTGAACATCACCACCACCCGCCTGATCCTGCTCAACGCCGACGCCGGCGAGATCATCCAGACCTTCGGCGAGTTCGCCCTGGGCGGCAATTTCGTCGTTGGTGCCGTGGTCTTCCTGATCCTGACCATCGTGCAGTTCCTGGTCATCGCCAAGGGTGCCGAACGCGTGGCCGAAGTGGGCGCGCGCTTCACCCTGGACGCCATGCCCGGCAAACAGATGTCCATCGACGCGGACATGCGCGCCGGGGTCATCGACATGGAAGAGGCCCAGCGCCGCCGCGATGTCATCAGCCAGGAAAGCAAGATGTTCGGCGCCATGGACGGCGCCATGAAGTTCGTCAAGGGCGACAGTATCGCCGGCATGATCGTGGCCGTGGTAAACATCGTGGGCGGTACCGTCATCGGCATCACCCAGCACGGCATCTCTGCCGGGGAAGCCCTGGAGATCTACGGCATCCTGACCATCGGTGACGGCCTCGTCTCCCAGATCCCCTCGCTCATCATCGCCATCTCGGCCGGTATCCTCATCACCCGTTCCGGCGATACCCAGGAAGATGTGGGCGCGCAGATCGGCGGCCAGTTCTTCGCCCAGCCCAAGGCCCTGCTCATGGCGGGCGGGCTGATCTTCCTGTTCGCCCTCATCCCCGGTTTC
>ERZ772863.309-NODE-309-length-61427-cov-7.143046_pt1 | contig 61427 bp, 50 predicted proteins | sample MGYA00512134_ERZ772863 | MGnify/ENA primary metagenome ERZ772863 (study PRJEB29015, sample SAMEA2737659) | human gut metagenome | biome: human gut; feature: human-associated habitat; material: faeces | place: China | collected 2012 ...
GGGAGGGATAGGTCAGGAAGGGTTACTTCTGGGTTTCTTCCAGAAGCTGCAGGATGTCGGCCGGCACTTCTTTGGCGAACTTTTCGTAGGCGGGACGGGTCTTGGCCTTGAGTTCGGCGCGTTCGGCGTCGGTCAGCATGTGGATCTTGATGCCGCGGTCACGGAAGGCCTGCCAGGCCTTTTCTTCCAGCACCACGCTTTCCTTGCGCTGCCAGTCGTTGGCTTCCTTGGCGGCTTCACGCAGGATCTTCCGCTGTTCGGGGGTCAGGCTGTCCCACTTCTTCTTGTTCATCAGCAGCACATGCATGGAGTAGTTGTGCTCGGAGTTGACGGCGTACTTCAGCACTTCGGTGTGCTTGGCGTCGTTGAGCAGGGAGAAGGTGTTGCCTTCGGCGTCCACGGTGCCCTGCTGCAGGGCGGTGTAGGTCTCACCCCAGGCGATGGGGGCGGGGTTCATGCCCAGTTCGGTGGCCACGGCCACTTCCACGGGGGAGTCGGTGGTACGCACCTTGAGGTTCATCAGGGACTTGGCATCGGTCAGCGGCTTGCTGGCGGCCACGAAGTTGCGGTAGCCGAACTCGGAGAACATCAGGGTCTCAAGGCCGATCTTGCGGGAGGCTTCACGCAGGGCTTCGCCCAGCTTGCCTTCATCCAGGGCCTTGTACAGGGCCTGCTGGTGGACGGGAGAGGTCACATAGGGCAGGTCGATGGCCATGTAAGCCTTGGAGAAGCTGGCCAGGTTGGGGGTGGAGCTGGAGGAAAGGTCCAGCGTACCGGCCTGGGCGGCTTCGGTGGTTACACGGTCACTGCCCAGCTGGCAGTTGGGGAACAGCTGGATACGGATCTTGCGATGGCTTTTTTCTTCCACCAGCTGCTTGAACTTTTCATAACCCACGGTGACGTTGTTGCCGGGAGCCATGGGATGACCAAGACGCAGGACCAGCGGACGTTCCGCATTGGCGGCGACGCTGAAGCCGAGAACCATGGCCAGAGCCAGAGCCAGAACAGTAAGTTTACGCATGCCACACCTCACATGGTTTATGGGGACACAAGACGGATGTCTTGTGCATAATTTCTCAAATGCAAGAATGCTTCTTCACCTCCGAATCTAAACGAGCAAAATTTTTTTTTCAACAAGCGCCAGTCATTTTAGGGGTTTATGGAGATATTATGATAACTGTTATTACATTTTTGGTGCAAAAATGCATCATTTTGGGCGGGGGGAAATTCGGGAAGAATTTTTTTTTGATCTATCTGACAGTCAAGCCTTCACAGCCAGAATGCTGCATTTGATGCTGCTTTCAGCGTCATGAAAATGATGCATTTTGGCATCATCGGCCCCTGAAAAGGCTGTGAAAAAAATTTTTAGACGCAAAATTGCATCATTTTGATATATTTGCTGGGGGGCTAAAAAAAATATATTAAAAAATCAATATGTTACCAAAATGGCACAGGCATTGCTATTTATTTCGCAAGCGATTCGTCGCGAAATATGTCAAACACCCTTTCAAGAGGAGAACAGATATGTCTCAGACCGTTTGCGAATGCAGATCCCCCCAGGAACAGCGCCTGCTCGATAAGATCGAAGGCAAGGTCGACCGTTTCCGCGCCACCCACGAGCGCGTGTTCCGCATGCTGGAACGCTTCGACGGCATGAAGCCCCGCATCGACATCGAACGCGCCCTGTACTTCACCCAGTCCATGCAGGAAACCGAAGGCCAGCCCCTGGTGCTGCGCTGGGCCAAGGCTCTGATGCACATCGCCCAGAACATCACCGTGTACGTGCAGGACGACCAGCTGCTGCTGGGCCGCGCCGGCTGCGACGGCCGTTACGGCATCCTGTACCCCGAACTGGACGGCGACTTCCTGGACATGGCCGTGAAAGACCTGCCCACCCGCGCCACCTCTCCCGCCACCATCACCGCTGAAGACGCCAAGCGCGTGATCGAAGAGATCGCTCCTTACTGGAAGGGCAAGACCTACCACGAAGCTCTGGCCGCCGCTCTGCCTCCGGAAATCCACAAGCTGACCTACGACGATCCCAAGGGCCTGATCTCCCGCTTCATCGTCAACGAAACCTCTTCTTTCCGTTCCTCCATCCAGTGGGTGCATGACTACGGCAAGATCCTGAAGCGCGGCTTCAACGACATCAAGCGCGAAGCCCAGGAAAAGCTGGCCGCCCTCGATCCCGCCAGCGCCAAGGACATGTGCGAAAAGAAGCCCTTCCTGGATGCCGTCGTGATCGTGTGCGACGCCATCGTGCTGTGGGCCAAGCGTCACGCTGACGAAGCCCGCAAGGTGGCCGAAAAGACCGACGATCCCGTCCGCAAGGCCGAACTGCTGCGCATGGCCGCCAACGCCGAACGCGTGCCCGGCGAACCCGCCCGCGACTTCTGGGAAGCCTGCCAGAGCCAGTGGTTCGTGCAGATGTTCTCCCGTATCGAACAGAAGACCGGTACCACCATCTCCAACGGTCGTATGGACCAGTACCTGTACCCCTACTACCAGCAGGACATCGAAAACGGCAGCCTGGACAACAAGAAGGCCATCGAACTGCTGGAATGCATGTGGGTGGGCATGGCCGAATTCATCGACATGTACATCTCTCCCTGCGGCGGCGCCTTCAACGAAGGTTACGCTCACTGGGAAGCCGTGACCGTGGGTGGCCAGACCCCCGACGGCCGCGACGCCACCAACGAACTGACCCACCTGATCCTGAAGTCCAAGCGCGAATTCCCGCTGCACTACCCCGACCTGGCCGCCCGTATCCACAGCCGCTCGCCTGAAAGCTACCTGTGGGACGTGGCCGAGACCATCAAGGACGGCTCCGGCTTCCCCAAACTGATCAACGACGAAGAAGTCGTGCCCCTGTACGTGGCCAAGGGTGCCACCTTCGAAGAAGCCCTGGACTACGCCGTGTCCGGCTGCACCGAAGCCCGTATGCCCAACCGCGACACCTTCACCTCCGGCGGTGCCTACATCAACTTCGCCGCTGCTGTGGAAATGGTGCTGCGTAACGGCCGCATGAAGAAGTACGGCGACATCGTGCTGGGCGAAGAAACCGGCGATCCCCGCAACTTCAAGACCTGGGACGAATTCTGGAACGCCTATGTGAAGCAGCACATGCTGTTCCTGCGTACCGCCTTCACCCAGCAGTACATCGTCAACAACCTGCGTGCCCAGCACTTCGCCCAGCCCATGGGCTCCGCCATGCACGACCTGTGCATGAAGCACTGCATCGACCTGCACCAGACCCACATCCCCGAAGGCGTCGACTTCGGTTACTTCGAATACATGGGCCTGGGTACCGTGGTGGACTCCCTGTCCGCCATCAAGAAGCTGGTGTTTGAAGACAAGAAGCTGACCATGGACGAAGTCATCAAGGCCATCGACGCCAACTTCGAAGGCTATGAAGACGTGAAGGCCCTGCTGAAGTCCGCTCCCTGCTACGGCAACAACGATCCCTACGCCGACAGCATCGGTCACGAGATCGACCGCCTGTCCGTGGAATTCGCTGCCAAGTACAGCCAGAAGGACCTGGGCATGCACTACAACGTGCGCTACGTGCCCTTCACCTCTCACGTGCCCTTCGGCAAGGTGGTGTCCGCCACTCCCAACGGCCGCGTGGACTGGTTCCCGCTGTCTGACGGTTCCTCCGCTTCCCACGGCGCCGACGTCAACGGTCCTACCGCCGTCCTGCTGTCCAACTACAACACCAAGAACATGGGCATGCGCGACCGCTTCGCCCGCATGCTGAACATCAAGTTCACGCCCAAGTGCGTGGAAGGCGAACAGGGCACCGAAAAGCTCGTGTCCTTCATCCGCACCTTCTGCGACCTGAAGCTGTGGCACGTGCAGTTCAACGTGGTGAACAAGAGCACCCTGCTGGCCGCCCAGAAGGATCCCCAGAAGTACCGCAACCTGATCGTGCGTATCGCCGGTTACAGCGCCTACTTCGTGGACCTGTCCCCCGACCTGCAGAACGACCTCATCGCCCGTACCGAACACGACACCATCTAGTTCCGGTTACCAACGGCGGCGGCCTCGTGCCGCCGCCGGCCTGCACCGCCTCCGGCTGCCCTGCGGGGAGGCCGGAGGCCTTGGCGTTTTTCAGCTCTCCCTTCGTCAACCTTCAACATCTCCGGCGGTGACCCCGTGATCGAAAACAACAACGCGCGCGGCCTCGTTTTCAATATCCAGAAATATTCCGTGCATGATGGTCCCGGCATCCGTACCATCGTCTTCACCAAGGGCTGCGGTCTGCGCTGCCGCTGGTGCAGCAACCCGGAATCCCAGCACAGGGAACCGGAGCTGGCCTACAACCAGGGCCGCTGCCTGGGGACGGACAAGTGCACCCGCTGCTTCAAGGCCTGTCCCAACGGCGCCCTGTCCCGTCGCGAGGACGGCTTCGTGGCCATCGACCGCAGCAAATGCGTGGGCTGCAAGGACATGCCCTGTGCCGAAGCCTGTCCGGCCCAGGGGATCATCGTCTACGGCAAGCCCTACACCGTGGCCGAGGCCCTCAAGGTTGCGCAGGAAGATGCCATGTTTTATGCTCGCTCCGGTGGCGGCATGACCATCTCCGGCGGCGAGCCCCTGTTGCAGAGCGAATTTGCCCTCAACCTGCTGCGCCTGGCCCGTGAGCGCCGTGTGAAGACCTGCATCGAGACCTGTGGTCTCGTCCCCACCGATGTGGTGCGTGAGGCGGCCCAGTACCTCAACTATGTGCTGTTCGACATCAAGCACATGGATCCCGAAGTGCACAAAAAGCACACCGGCATGCCCAACGACCTCATCCTGAAGAATTTCCAGACCCTGGTGACGGAGTTCCCGGACTTGCCCATCACGGCCCGTACGCCCGTCATTCCCGGGTTCAACGATCATGGCCCGGACATCAAGGCCATCTGCGACTTCCTCAAGCCTTTCGAGCATGTGAAGTACGAGATGCTGCCCTATCACCGTCTGGGCACGCAGAAGTACACCTTCCTGGACCGTGTGCCCCCCATGGGCGACGTGACGCTGGACGACAAAAAGTTTGCCGCCCTGCAGAAGATCGCCGTCGCCACGCTGGGGGACCGCGTCGTCATCCCCCGTTAGGCCGGGCTTTCGTGCAACCGTAAAGGGTCCGTCTTTCGGGGACGGGCCCTTTTTTTGCCTCCTCTGCCTTCTCAAGGAGCGGATATGGTCAACTGGCACAAATTCTTCACTTCCATCCTCGATACCATTTCCGACGGTGTTTTCATTTCCGACGCCATGGGCACCACCCTGTATGTGAACCAGATGTATGCCGATCTGGTGGGGGTGCCTGCCCGGGACCTGCGGGGCAAGAACGTGCGCGACCTGGTCAGCGAAGGCTTTTTCGACCTGGCCCTGAACCCCGAAGTGGTGCGCACGGGCAAGCCCGCCACCTATATGCAGAAGCTCAAGGACGGCAAGAACGTGGTCATCTCCGGGTCGCCCGTTTTTGACGACAAGGGGCGCGTCTGTCTGGTGGTCACCTTCGTGCGCGACGAGACCCGCCTGGCCGAGCTCAACGAGCAGACCGGCGAGCAGCGCAAGCTCATCAAGGAGATCAACGACAAGCTGGCCTTCGTGGCCCAGTCCCAGGGGCGCGACCTGGAACCGGTCTTCGCCAGCAGCGCCATGCAGTCGGTGGCCATGGAGCTCAAGCGCTACGCCAGCACGGACGCCACCGTGCTCATCATGGGCGAGACCGGCGTGGGCAAGGACGTGTTCGCCCGCCTGACCCACCGCTGGAGCCGCCGCAAGGACAAGATCCTGCTCAAGGTGGACTGCGGCGGCATCTCCGAGACCCTGACGGAATCGGAAATCTTCGGTTATGTGCCCGGTGCCTTCACCGGTGCGTCCAGCAAGGGCAAGCCCGGCTATTTCGAGATCGCCGACGGCAGCACCATCTTCCTCGATGAAGTGGGCGAGCTGCCCCTTTCCATGCAGACGCGTCTGTTGCGCGTGCTGCAGGACAACGAGATCGTGCGCGTGGGCAGCTCCCAGCCCCGCAAGGTGGACGTGCGCATCATCGCCGCCACCAACCGCAACCTTGAGGAATGCGTGGAGGCGGGCACCTTCCGCCGTGACCTGTTCTACCGTCTCAACGTGGGCACGGTACGCATCCCGCCCCTGCGCGAGCGGCCCGAGGACGTGCGCGTGCTGGCGGAGCTCTTCCTGCGCCAGTACACCACCAAATACCGCAAAAAGCTGGCCTTCATGGACATCACGCTGGACATGCTGGCCCAGTACCGCTGGCCGGGCAACGTGCGCGAATTGCAGAACCTGGTCCACAGCCTGGTCATCACCCGCCAGGGGCCCCGCATCTCGCCCCGCGACCTGCCGTCCAACATCAGCGGCCTGCACGACGAGAGCGGCGGCCATCTGGATGCCGTGCTCATGCAGGCCCGGCCCCTGCGCGAGATCATCGCCGACATGGAGCGGGACTTTTTGCGCCGGGCCATCGAGGTGCACGGTTCCGTCCGCCGGGTCTCGGAGCTGTTCCAGGTCAACCGCAGCACCATCTTCCGCAAGCTGCAGGGCAGCAAGGGACACGACAAGGACGAGGATGCCGGTTCGGCTTCCTGATGCCGTCTTCCTCCCGGCTTGATCGTTCGCATGACGCAAAAAAGGCGCTTCCCCGAGGGAAAGCGCCTTTTTCGTCGGTATCGCGGAAAGCCCGGCTAGGCCTGGGCAGCGTCCTTTTGCTTGTTGCGCCGGCGCAGCACCAGCATGGTCACCACCATGAAGATCAGGCCGGAAGCGAAGCCGGGCAGCAGGCTGCCGTGCATGAGGCCGGAGACCATGTAGCCCACCGCGCTGCTGGCCGCCACCACACAGGCATAGAGCATCTGGGTGGAGACGTGTTCCAGATGGGCGCAACCGGCGCCGGCACTGGACAGGATGGTGGTGTCGGAGATGGGCGAGCAGTGGTCGCCGAAGACGCTGCCGGCCAGGGTGGCGGACAGGCAGATCAGCACCAGGTTGGGATCCACGGCCTGGGCAACGGGCACCACGATGGGGATCAGGATGCCGAAGGTGCCCCAGGCGGTACCGGTGGAGAAGCTCAGGAAGCCGGCCACCACGAAGATGATGGCGGGCAGCAGGCCGCCGGAGATGCCGCCGTCGGCCACCATGGTCTTGACGAAGAGCGGGGTCTGCAGCAGGTCACGGCACACGCCGCTGATGGCCCAGGCCAGCACCAGGATGGTGTTGGCGGGCATCATGGCCTTCATGCCTTCACCGGCGCAGTCCATGAAGGACTTGAGGCTCATGAGGCCGCGCGGCACGAACATGAAGAAGGCCACGGTCAGCGCGCCGAAGGAGGCCCAGACCAGGGCCTTGGAGGCGCTGCAGTTGCCGAAGGCCGCCGCCAGGGTATGGTAGGCGGGATCGCTGCCCCAGTAGCCGCCGCTATAGAGCAGGGCCAGCACGGCAAAGACGATCAGGCTGCCGATGGGCACGAGCATGTCCATCAGGTGGCCCTTGGCGCTGGCGCCCATCTCGGCCTGTTCGGCGTCCACGTTGCCCAGTTCGCCCTGCTGGGCGCGCAGTTCGGCCTTGCGCATGGGGCCGAAGTCGAAGTTGCCCAGGCAGACCATGACCACCATGATGATGGAGAACAGGGCGTAGAAGTTGTAGGGGATGGTGGCCACGAAGGCGGCAAAGTCGCTTTCAAAGGCGCCGGTGGCTTTCAGGTTGCTGCCCACGGCGGCGGCCCAGCTGGAGATGGGCGCGATGATGCAGATGGGGGCGGCGGTGGCGTCGATGATGTAGGCCAGCTTGGCGCGGGAGATCTTGTAGCGGTCCGTCACCGGGCGCATGACCGTGCCCACGGTGAGGCAGTTGAAATAGTCGTCGATGAAGATGAAGGCGCCCAGGCCGCCGGTGGAGAGCATGGCCACGCGTTTGCTCTTGATGCGCTTGGTGGCCCAGTTGCCGTAGGCACGGGTACCGCCGGCACGCGAGATGGTGAACACCAGCGCGCCCAGCAGGGTACAGAAGATGATGATGTTGAAATCGACCTTGTTCACCATGGTGGTGAAGGCGATCTCCACGGGCTTGATGATCAGGTCGCCCGTGCCCATGCCCAGGCAATAGATGACGGTGCCGCTGAGAATACCGAGGAAGAGGGAGGAAATGACTTCCTTGGTGATCAGGGCCAGGGTGATGGCGATGATGGGCGGCAGCAGAGAGAGCCAACCCGCGTCAAACGGATCCATGAACATGCTCCTGTCTTGAAGGTCTGGAAGGCGCAGCGCCGCATACGGCTTACCGGCATCCCCCGCCGGCGCGTGATCTTCCCGGTCGCGCTGGACTGCGTGCGCGGAAGCATATCATGCGCGCCTTGGAGCGGCAATACAAAACGGCCGGGAAAACCGGAACGGATGGGCCTCAGGCCGGGCCGTCCCGGAGCCCGTCACGAAAAAACGCCTGAGGACTGTCCTCAGGCGTTTTTATCCGGCGTATCAAAAAAGATGCGGAAGGCGCGGGCTACAGGCTGATCTCGCCGTACTGGGCCTCGTACTGCTGGATGGTCTGCACCAGCGCGGCGGCCAGGCGCTTGGCGCTCTCAGGGCTCATGCCGATGGCCTGCTGGGGCCGGACGGCCAGCACCGGGCCCTGCTGGTCGTTTTCCTGACGGCTCACGCAGGCCGTGAGCAGGATCTCGCCACGGGCAAAGGTGGTCTGGAAGGCATTGGCATAGATGGTGCCCATACCGGGGGCGGGCAGCATGGCCACACGCATCTGCGGCTGTTCGGGCTGCTGTTCCGGGGCATGGCTGTTGGCGGGAGTTTTTTTCAGGGCGGGCATGGTCTCCTCCTATTTCTTGTTCGGGGTTTTGGCGGGCTTTTCCTTTGCCGCCGGAGCCGCCTCATCAGGGCCGTCGGCATGGGTCCGGATGCTGACCCGGGGCAGCTCGGCGAATTGGACGCTGCCCGCATCCATGCGGCTGATGATCTCGGCGGTGATGTCCATGGACGCAGGAGCGGAAAGGACGTTCTGGCGGGCCATGACGGCCACATCGCCCTTGTCGGCGCGCCATGCTTCGATCTGGGCCAGCATGTGCTTGCTGACCACGTCGCGGGCGGCGGCCTGTTCCAGGGCCATCTGGCGCTGCAGCAGGGTCAGCCCCTGGCGCAGCTCCTGCTGGCGCTTTTCTTCAGGGCTTTTTTTCAGTTCTTCCTGATAGGCGGCCAGGCCGTTCTGCAGGATGGTCTGGACCTTGCCCAGATGCTCGTTGGCCTGCCGGGCGGCCTTGGACTGGCTGAGGACGCGTTCCACATCCACGCAGACCACGTCAGGGCCGGTGTCCAGGCAACCGGACAGGGGCAGGGTCAGCATGAGGGCAAGGCCGGACAAAAAACGGGAAAGATGGGGCATGGCTCTCTTCCTTGGAGTGTGTTTTTACCCACCTGAGTAATTCTTGTGCATTCCATGATATGGATTAGTTGTCGGTGGAAATGTTGGGGAAGCGAAGAGGAAGATCCGTTGCGGACCGGAAAACCAGCAGGGCCGGTTCCCCGGAAGGTGCGGAGACCGGCCCTGTTGAAGCGCGGCGGTCGTGACTCTCAACGGCCGCCGCGCAGGCTGGATGTTTAGAACTCGTAACGGAAGCTGCCGAACACACCGTGGCCGGTGGTATGCTGACCGGCCTGCAGGGTGTAGTTGACGCCGAAGCTCATGGTGTCGTTACCCATTTCCAGGCCGACGCCACCCTGCCAGGTGAGGTAGTCCATCATCTGGGTCTCCACTTCATAGCTACCGGGCAGGCCGGTGAAGGCCACGTCCTGCTTGGCCTTGATGTCGCCGGCGGCCGGGATCACACTGAAGTCCACGCTGGGCTTGAAGGACCAGCCGCTGTCCAGGGTGAAGTCCTTGGTAAAGGTCACGCCCACGGGGAAGGTCCAGATGTCCTGGTGGAAGCCGTCGCCTTCCAGCACGGTGCCGCCGTTGCTTTCCGCATCGAAGCCCCAGGTATTGAGGCTCATGTAGCGCACGCCGATATGCGGGATGACGTCCAGCACGCTGGTCTCAAGCTTGTATTCGGCACGCAGACCGGCGGAGATGGCACTGGCCTGCACGTCGGCTTCCAGGTCGCCCATGCCCATGCGGCTGTCCATGTCCTGCTTGAGGTCGTTCCAGGTGCTGGTGTAGGACACGTCGGCCATGAGGCCGAAGTTCTCGTAGTTCCAGCCGGCGTAAGCGCCCAGGCCCCAGAAGCTCATGCGGTTTTCGGTGCTGTTGAGGTCGCCGCCGCTGGATTCGGCATAGCCGCCGCCGATGTTGAAGGTGATACCGGCGCGGATGGCGTTCTCGAAGGTGTAGTCGGCACCCAGCGAGACACCGCCCAGGTTGCCGTTGAAGCCGTAGTCCAGTTCACCGGCTTCCATGCCCCAGCCGCGCTGGTTCTGCCACAGGGGCGCAATCCACAGGGCAAAGCCGGTGGTGTTGCGGTCCACAATCTTGCCTTCGGCGTCCATGACCTGAGCGCCGTCAGCGGGATTGGCGAAGCCCAGACGATTGACCACGGCATTGGTGCCCGCGTCGGAAGCCATCTTGGTCATCTGCGGCACGGCACCGGCAAAAGCGATGCGGGAAGCGCTTTCGATGGTGGCCGCGGCGGCGTCCTTATCGGAGCCGAGGAAGCGGTTGTCCGTGGCGCGGCTCAGGAAGCGCACGCCCATGTCGGCGGAATTGACGTCGGCGTAGTCCACGGACTTGCCCGTGCTGTCCTTGCGACCGGTGTACAGGTCGTTGACCGCATCGGCCATGCCGTCGCTCAGGTTGGGGAACACGGTATGGGCGTCATTGCGGGAGGCCGTGGTGGTGACCTTATTGTTCGTACCGTCAAATACGGCATCACCCAGCGAGATCATGTCCGTGGTGGTGGACAGGCCTTCGGTCTTCCAGCCGGGAAGAGCACCTTCAGGCGTCACACCGGTCACGCTATTGACATTGCCCACGATGGTGTAGGTCTGACCGGCCACCGCATCGGTGACCAGCAGCTTGGCGCTGTCGGCCACGGTGAGGCTGTTGTTAGTACCAGCAGCAGTATTCTCAAACGTAATGGCAGCGCCGCCTGCCGCGATACCGTCAGCAGCACCGTTGATTACCAGCAGGCTGTTGGCACCAAAGGTGGCGGAGTTGGCGTTAGCGGCATTCTCCAGATGTGCTTCCAGACTTTCCGGATCGTAAGGGATGGTGCCGTCAGCGTCGCCTACTTTGCTGCCATCCACGAGCAGAGCCTTACCGGTACCGATCGTGATGCCCTTGTAGAGGCCCATGGCTGCGGTAATACCGGTTTGGGACAAGCCAGTGCCATTGGTATAGCCAGCCACCACGCCGGGCAGCCAGCTGGTATCAGCGGTGCCCAGAGCCAGGTAGGAGTTCTGGCCCACGCCTACGCTGCCGTTGACGGTGACGTCAGTCTCACTCGCGGTCTCGCTCAGACTTGCCACAGCCACGTTGCTGGAAGGCAGGCCCCAGGCCGGGTCGACCAGCAGCATGCCGCCGTTGAGGTCGATGTGCTTGGCGGACAGGGTGGTGCCGCCGACCGTATCGCCATCGGTACCCACGGTGATGGTGCCGGCCCCGGTCAGATTCAGGTCAGCAACCGTGGCCTGCGTGCCGTTGGTCAGCTTCAGGTCAGCAACCGTGCTGGCATCCGTATCCGTACCCGTCAGATTCAGCACACCACCGTCGACAGCCACGTCACCGGAAGCCGTCAGCTTCTTGGCAGCCACGTTGGTGGCGGTGATGCCAGCAGCTTCGATGGTGCCGTCGGCCACGACGGTCAGCTTGCCGCCAGCAGCCTGCTTGAGGTCCGTGGCGGTGATGTCCTCACCAGCCTGCAGCGTACCGTCGGCATTCTCGATAGAACTGTTGACCGTGATGTTCTTATCAGAGGTCACGCTACCGCCCTTGGCCAGGGTGATGCCGCCAGCCGTTACATCGCCGGTGGCCTTGATATTGGCGGCGTCAGCGGTGATGGTGCCGATGGCGCTACCGGCAGCACCGATATGGCCAGCCACATTGAGGGTCACGTTTTTGGCGTTGACCTTTGTTCCCGTAGCAGCAGTCGTGATGGCGCCGCTGTTCACCGTAGCGGCAGCAGCACTCTGGCCCAGTACGTTCAGCGTGGCATTCTGGCCGATCGTGATATTGCCGATGTCCTTATTGCCGGCATAGGTATTGTCACCCAGGGTCAGCGTGGCATTGTCGGCGATCGCGGCACCGGCTATTCCGCCCTCAGACGTGCTGACGAAGTTGCTGCTGCTGTCAAGACCGGTAAGGGTCAGGTTGCCGTTGATACCGACGGTGAGCTCAGTGCCCGTAGCCAGCTGGGCGCTGCCGAAGCTGCCGGTCTTGTCAACGGCCGAGTTGACGCCAGTCAGCGTGGCCTTCTTCAGCTCGTTGTTGGTGATGCCGTCGGTCGACCACTTGCTATAGTCGACCTCGCCGTCCTTAACCAGTTCGCTGAGGCCGTCAACCTTGGTATCGCCCACATTGACGATGCCCGTGCTGTCCCCCTGCAGCTTTTTCGTGATGTCGCTGGCGGCGACGCTCTTACCAAGGCCCGTGAACTTGATTTCGCTGCCGGCGGTGCTGCTGAGGCTGTCGTCATTGATAGAGTCCAACGCATCCTGAGCGTTGCCGATGATCAGCGTGGAGCCCAGGCCTTCCGTCTTGACGGTACCAGCAGTACTGTCCTCAACGGTCGTGGTCAGCTTTCCGGCATCCAGCGTGCCGCCGTCAGCCACGGTGATGGTCTTGTCGTCGGTGGCCGTGACGTTTTCAGCCGTCACCATGCCTTCGCCGGTCACGGTGAAGTTGCCATTGCCGAAGAATCCAGTCTGCTCCCCGCCAGCCGTGCTTGTGGACAGGTTGACCATGGTCACATGTGAACCGGCGGCGGCACTGAGGGTACCGAAGCCCGTGGCGGTATTGTTGAAGGTGCTGTTGTAGTTCTGGAAGGTCAGGGTGCTTTCGGCATTGCCTGTGTAGCCCTTACCGACCTTAGCGTCGTCGCCGTCGATGATGACATTGGCTTTGACGCCGTCACCAACAGACACACCGCCGCCAATGGTGGCACCACCACCGATGGTGATGCTGCCCTTGGAGGAACCGCCGCTGTACGGGCTGGCTCCCAGCAGAGTGAACGTGGAGGCCCCGGTATCGCCGGTGTAATTGCCGGCCACGACATGGCCGTTGATGGTGCCGCCCGTGATGCGGACGTCGAAGTTCTCGACCGTGGCCGTACCACTGTTGAGCGCGGCGCCGCCGGCGTAGACGCTGCCGTTGATCTCGCCGCCATTGATGGTCAGGTTGGCATTGGTCACAGTGGCGGTGCCGCCGTCAGCCAGGCCGCCGGCCACGACATGGCCGTTGATGGTGCCGCCGTTGATGACGGTGTTGGTGGTGGTGGCATTGGCAGTGGCCTCGGTACCCTTAGCGATACCGCCACCCAGCACGGCGACTTTGACCTTGTTCGTGTCGACACCCTTGTACTTCACGCCATTGATGGTGCCGCCATTGATGGTCAGGTTGGCGTTGGTCACAGTGGCCTTAGCAGTGCCATTACTGTAACTTTCAGCGATACCGCCGCCGGCCACGCCGGACAGGATGCCGCTGTGGACGGTGACATTGGCGTTGGTCACGTTAGCCGTAGCCTCGTCCCCTCCTTTCTGCGCACGGGCCAGGCCGCCGCCGGCCACGGTACCGAACTGGATATCGAGGGCCTTGCCTGTGGCACCCTGCTCACCAATGGTGACATTGGTGCTGCCGGCGACATTGGCCGTGGCAGTCTGCGTACCATTGGTCATGGCCTTGCCGCCGCCGAGGACGTACTGCACCCACTGCTGATCATTCAGTTTGTTGGCGTACTTCGTCACCGTGACGTGGGTATCGCCGGTAACATTGGCCTCGCCAGTGGCATTACGCACGGAGCCGCCGCCGATGATCTCGGCGTCAACGAGGGAACCGCCGCTGACGGTGATGTGGGTAGAGCCATCGACATTGGCCTTATTATTGGCCGTGCCGGCACTGCTGTCGACACTGCTGTCGACAAAGCCGCCGCCGATAAGGTCGCCGTCGACTTTGCCGCCGGTCATGGTCAGGCTGGTATCGTGCGTGACGGTGGAGCTGCCACCGTTGACCGCCGCGCCACCGGCAACGACCTTGCCGTTGATGGTGCCATTAGCGATGGTCACGCTCGTGCTGTCCACAGTGGCGGTGGAGCCATCACCATTGGCCAGACCGCCGCCCACAACGGCAGCGGAAGACGTGCCGGCATTGCCTGCAACAGCGCCGTAGGCGATGCCGTTGATGGTACCGCCATTGATGGTCACGGAAGAGGTGCCGCCCACGGAGGAAGTGGCAGCGCCACCGCTGGTATGGCTGTAGGTCTCGGCCAGACCGCCGCCGACCACACCGGCCAGACGCGTGGCGTTGTTCACGGTAACGGAGCTATTGCCCTCGACCGTCGCGGTCGCCTTGCCGTCCTTTTCGGCCTTGGCCATGCTGCCGCCCACCACGGCGCCGTCAACGATCTTCACAGCACCGTCCACGAGGACGCCGCTGTTGCTTTTCACCAGCGTCGTTGCGACATCTGCAGGCTTGCTCGAACTGCTCCCGTAGGCCATGGACTTGTTGCCGCCGATGACGTACTGGGCCTTTTTTGCGGTATCGGAAGCAAATTCGCCGCCAGTGATGGTGACCAGGGAGTTGGCCACACAGGCGCTGCCGTTACCGCGCACATAGTTGCCGCCGACGATCTCGCCCGTGGCGGTACCGCCGGCGACCGTAACACCCGCATTGCCGGTGACGATGAGGTTGTGGCTGGGAGCATCCTCGCCGGAAAGGGAAGTCGCGTCCTGTACCATGCCGCCGCCCACCAGGTCGTCATTGACCGTGCCGCCGCGCATGTCCAGAAGCGTGTCACCGTGGATGACGGCGGCATAGCCGCCATTGGCCACCACGCTGCCGGCCACGACCTTGCCGTGGATCTCCCCGCCGTTGATGGCCACCCTGCTGGTCACATCCTGGGCATCGGAACCCAGCACGGAACTCGTGTTGGTGCCGTAAGCGAGGCCACCACCGATGACGGCGGCCTTGAGATTGATGCCGCCCTTGTCGTTAGCAAGGAGGCTTTCCGAAGGATTAAAGATGCCGCCGGTGATGGTCACGGAAGTAGCACCGTTATCGGTGACGTTAATCGAACCGTTCCCGCTGTAGTTGTGGGCCACACTGCCGCCAACGACAGAAGCATGGAAGGTGCCGTCATTGACGGTGACGCTGGAGCCATCCGTGGCGGCAGTAAGTTTACTGCTACCGGCCGTCTTGGCGTAGTTGCCGCCCATGACCAGCTCGTAGTCGTTAGTTTTGTCTTCCTTACCAAACGTACCATTCTCGATAGTCAGGGTCGTCTTGCCGGTCTTCAGATTGGCACCGTCTCCGCCGGCGACCTTGCTGCCGCCCACCACGAATTCGGCGGAAAAGGTCTGATCGCCGCTGATGGTGGTGGTGATATCGCCGTGCTTTACGGTAAGGAGACTGCCTCCGCTAGCAGTCAGGCCTTTGGCGTAGCTGCCGCCGATGATCTCGCTGATCTTACCGCCATTGACGGTGAGGGTGATGTCGCCTTGAGCCTTTTCGGCAGTCTCAGGGGTGTTTACCAGCCAGCCGCCCATGAGGTGGTTGGCGCCTTGTTCGGAGTTGTATTGGTCACCGCTTCCCAGTGCCACATCCTGAGCATCCGCGGCCACAGCCATGCCGGCGCCGCCCATGACCAGCATGCCGGCCACGGCCAGGCTGCCGAAAGTGTTCATCAGGTGGCACTTTTTGAGCACCGCCTTGTACCGGTTGATGAGGTTCCCGATGGCTCCCTTGGTAAGTTGCATAACAGCATCTCCCGAATTTGCGACGTCCGGCCAACAACGGGCGTCAGGTGTACAGGCAGGCTGTCAGGGCGCGAGACAAAGAACCGCTGCAAGTAATGATAATGAATACAATACATTGCACGTGGACTGCCCATAACAGCATTGCGTTCGCAAATGTGGGCGGATATGATGCTCTTGCAATGATGATGGAGAGTGGAACAAAATATCGCCCACACTCTTTTGTTAGAACAGAATTCAGGTCGAGTAAACAAAAAAATGTTCTTTAATATCTATTTTTTTGTTAACAGCTGATTTTCTATTCTTTTTTGGGTGGGTCAAGGATGAAAACATATGCAGAAACTTGGAGAACGCATCCGTCATGTACGGGGCAGAATGTCCCAGGAGGCTTTTGCCGGCCTGCTGGGCATCAGCAAGGGCGCGCTCGGCGGTTATGAACGTGGGGAAAATTGTCCCAATGCTGATGTTATCTTAACTATTTGTAATAAATGTAAAATCAATGTCTCCCGGCTGATGTCGGGAGCCGGGGCCATGCATGCCCCGGACAACATTGATGAGGATGAGCGGCCGGAAAACAGACCTGCCCCCCTGGAAGACGGAAGCCAGACGGCCGGAGAATTGTCCTGCCAGATGGCGCCCGGCCAGGATTGCAAGGCAGAGAACAACGCCTTGCGGGCTCATTGCCGCTGGTTGCAGGAGCGCCTGGACCAGCTGGAAGCGGAGCGCCGGGATCTGAACAGGGAAAACAGGCTGTTATGGCAAAAAAATGCCGGTCTTGGCGAACGGCTTGCCCGCCTGGAACAGTCACAGGAGATGGCCCGCGTGAACGCCCGCGCATCGGAAGAAGACACGACGGCAGCCCTGACTGTTTCCCGCCACGGAGTGCGCTGCAACCGTCTGCAGGAAAGCTGCAAGACGGACAGGACCTAGGCAGAAGATCCTTCTGTGTCATGCGGCCGTTGCTGCAGGCATGCCCGCTTTCCTGCATGCCTGCTCACGGACAGGGCCTGCCCCATGCTCTTGACGGGACAGGCAGATATCGTACTCTGTCAGGGCTTAAACTGATTGCTTGAAATATGATAAGAAATATGTAAATATACTCTTTATGAGCAGATTATGCACAATAGGTGAAGCAGCGCGATTGCTTGGAGTATCCATTCCCACCCTTCGCAGATGGGAAGAGAGCGGAAAACTGGTTCCCGAGCGTACAGCCGGCAAACACCGTCGATATGACATCACAAAACTCAAGCCCGAGCTGGCGATCGCAGATACGACCCGTACGACCATTGCCTATGCCCGGGTCTCCAGTCATGACCAGCGGGAAGATCTTGAGCGGCAGAAGCAGGTGCTCGAACTCTACTGTGCACAACACGGCTGGAACTTTACGCTGCTTTCCGATCTCGGTTCAGGAATGAACTACCACAAAAAAGGATTGCGCCGTCTATTGGATGCCATCCTTTCCGGGGATGTCGGACGGCTGGTCATAACCCATAAAGACCGGCTGCTCAGATTCGGTGCTGAGCTCGTATTCGCCATCTGCGAAGCAAAAAATGTTGAAGTCGTCATCCTCAACCAGGGGGAGGAATGCTCTTTTGAAGAAGATCTTGCCAAAGACGTCCTGGAGATCATCACGGTCTTTTCCGCCCGGCTCTACGGCAGTCGATCCCATAAAAACAAAAAGCTTCTTGAAGACGTCAAAAAAGCAGTCGAGGATAATGCCCTGTGCTGATGGCCCACAAGATAGCCCTTGACCTCAACAATCATCAGCGGACGTACATGCTGCGTGCGACTGGTGTCGCACGGTTCGCGTATAACTGGGCTCTTGAACAATGGGGCATCCAGTACAGGGCATGGCGCGAAGACGACACGCTTCCAAAGCCTTCCCAGTTTTCCCTCCGCAAACAGCTGAACGAGATCAAAAAGGAAAGCTTCCCCTGGATGCTCGAGGTGACGAAGTGTGCCCCTCAACTGGCGATCATCCAGCTTGGAGAAGCCTTCAAGAACTTCTTCGCGCATCGTGCCGCCTATCCGAAATTCAGGAAGAAGGGCGTGCACGACAGGTTCAGCATCTCCAATGACCAGTTCGCCGTTCAGGGAAAACGCATACGGATCCCCAAGCTTGGATGGGTCAGGATGCGTGAGGCTTTGCGATTTTCAGGAAAGCTCGTATCGATCACTGTTTCCCGCATGGCCGACAGATGGTTCGTGAGCATCACGGTGGATACGGAAGACAGACGACAGCAGCACAACGAGAACCAAGAAGCTGTTGGTGTCGATCTTGGGGTATCCGCCCTTGCGACGCTCTCCACCGGGGAAGTGGTACAGGGGCCGAAAGCTTACAGCAAGCTTGTCAAAAGGCTCGTGCGACTCTCACGAAGTCTTTCGCGAAAAGCGCGTGGGTCGAACAATCGTGAAAAAGCACGACGGAAGCTCGCCAGGCTCCATGCCAGGATCGCCAATATCAGGCAGGAAGGACTGCACCAGCTTACGACATCGCTTGCCAGAAGGTTCTCCATCATAGGCATCGAGGATCTGAATGTACGCGGGATGCTGAGAAACAGACGTTTATCCAGATCCATAGCAGATGGCGCCTTTTATGAGTTCCGTCGGCAGCTGGAATATAAAAGCGGCATATATGGCGGGACAGTTGTTGTGGCCGACCGCTGGTTCGCCAGCAGCAAAACATGTTCCGACTGTGGTCACCGGCTGGAAGCCTTGCCTCTGTCCATGCGTCATTGGGTATGCCCCGAATGCGGGACATACCATGATCGTGACGTCAATGCTGCCATCAATTTAAGAAACAATGCCGTGAGTTCCACGGTGTAAGCCTGTGGAGAGGAAGGCTCTGGCTTTCTTTTCGGAGAAAGTGAAACCGGCCTCGATGAAGCAGGAAGTTAGCATTGAATCTATTTGTCTAGTTATGAATAGATTTAAGTAGGTATAACAGAACGGCAAGACCTGACATCTGGAGCGCGCATGAACAGCAGTTATCCTCTGGTATTTTCCGTCACCTCGGGCAAGGGGGGCGTGGGCAAGACCAATATCTCGGTCAATCTGGCCCTGACCCTGGCGGCGCGCGGCAAGCGCGTGCTGCTTCTGGACGCGGACCTGGGGCTGGCCAATGTGGACGTGCTGCTGGGCCTGCATCCCGAAAAGAACATCTTCCACCTGTTCCATGAGGGGGCGTCCCTGCGGGACATCCTGCTGCCCACGGAATACGGCTTCTCCATCCTGCCCGCCTCGTCGGGTGTCAGCGAGATGCTGGCGCTCAATTCGGGGCAGAAGCTGGAGCTGCTGGATGCCATGGACGAGCTGGAGGACGATCTGGATTTCCTCATCGTGGACACGGGCGCGGGCATCAACGACAGCGTGCTCTATTTCAATGTGGCGGCGCAGGAACGTCTCCTCGTCCTGACCCCGGAACCCACCTCCCTGACGGACGCCTATGCCCTGATCAAGGTGCTGAAGACGCAGCACGGCGTGGACCGCTTCCAGGTCTGCGTGAACATGGCGCAGGACATGAAGAGCGCCCGCGAGATGTTCGTGCGGCTCACGGACGTCTGCGACCACTTCCTGGGCGGGGTCTCGCTGGATCTGGCCGGTGTGCTGCCCCGCGACCCCGGCGTGCACGAGGCCGTGGTGCGCCAGCAGCCCTTCTGCCGCTGCCTGCCGGAAAGCCCGGTCTGCCGGGGGCTGGAAAAGATGGCGGACACCATCCTGCGCTGGGAGCCCGCTCCCAGTGCCGACGGCAACATCAAATTCTTCTGGAAAAAACTGCTCTACCGCTGAGACGTCCCTTGCGGGGACGGACGGCGGCCGGACGGAAGGCCATAAAAAAAACGGCGTCGAAAGACGCCGTTTTTTGTCGTGCATGGGCTGTCCCCGGGCTGCGGGGCAGGGGGCCGTCCTTACTTCACGGTCACCAGCTCGTAATCCACGTTGCCGATGCCGATCTTCCGGGCATGCTCGATCTGGCTGCGCCAGTTGGTCTTGGGATGGATGTCGGTGAAGTGGTCGTTGTGCTCGTGAGCGCACTGGCCCAGCACGCTGGTGCTGATGGCGGGCGCGGCGTTGACCGCGTCGATACAGGCGTGGTCCAGGGCCACGGGGTCGAAGCCGGCGAACATGCCGATGTCGGGCACCACGGCGGCGTCGTTTTCGGCGTGGCAGTCGCAGTAGGGCGAGACCTGGTTGACGATGCTCACATGGAAGTGCGGGCGGTTCTGGATGACGGCCTTGGTGTATTCGGCCATGCGCTCGTTGAGGATGGTGCTCTCGGCGTCGAAGGCGTTGCTGATGGCGTCGAAGTTGCACACGCCGATGCAGCGGCCGCAGCCGGCGCACAGGTCATGGTCGATGCGGGCCTTGTGGTCTTCGCCGATGCTGATGGCCGACTGGGCGCAGTAGTGCGTACAGGTCTTGCAGCCGCGGCACTTTTCGGCGTCGATGCTGGGCTTGCCGATGCTGTGCATGGCCATCTTGCCCGCACGACTGCCGCAGCCCATGCCGATGTTCTTGATGGCGCCGCCGAAGCCGGTCAGCTCGTGGCCCTTGAAGTGGGTCAGGCTGATGAAGATGTCGGCGTCCATGATGGCGCGGCCGATGAAGGCGCTCTGGAAGTGGTCACAGCCTTCCAGGGGCACTTCCATCTCGTCGGTGCCCTTGAGGCCGTCGGCGATGATCATCTGGCAGCCGGTGCTCAGGGGCGAGAAGCCGTTTTCCTGCGCGGCGGCCAGGTGTTCCAGGGCGTGCTTGCGGCGGCCCACATACAGGGTGTTGCAGTCGGTCAGGAAGGGGCGCCCGCCCAGGGAGGTCACCTTGTCGGCCACCACCTTGGCAAAGTTGGGACGCAGGAAGGACAGGTTGCCCGGCTCGCCGAAATGGATCTTGATGGCCACGAACTTGCTGTCCATGTCGATGCTGTCGATGCCGGCCTTTTCGATCAGTTTTTTCAGCTTGTCCAGCAGGCCGGTGCCCACGGGGCAGCGCATGTCGGTGAAATAGACTTTGGAAGCGCTCATTGTCGTCTGTTCTCCAGCGTAGAGGTGTTGAGCGCCGCCCCGGAGGACGGCGCGGACGTTCGGATGTTACAGGCCGTACTGGCGGCCCAGGGAAAAAGCCTTGCCCAGCGGCTCGCCCACGCGGCAGTACTGTTTCTGACCGCCGTCGTAGAGCAGGGGATCGATGCGGTACATGTCGGGCTGGCCGCTTTCGTTGAGGCAGTCGCTCTCGATGCCCACGTTGAGGATGCGGCCCACGAACTGGGTATGGCTGCCCAGTTCCAGCGTGGCCTGCAGTTCGCATTCCAGCACCAGCGGGCACTCGTCCACATAGGGGGCATCCACCACCTTGCTGCGCACGGCGGTCAGGCCGGTGGCGGAGAATTTGTCCTCCCTGGCACCGGAGACCATGCCCGCAAAGTCCACCATGGCGGCCTGGGCCGCCGAGGGCACGCAGACCGTGAACGCCTTGCGCGCCACGATGGCCTTGTGCGTCCAGCGTTCGGGCCGCACGGAGACGGCGATGCAGGGCGGGTTGGAGCAGCAGATGCCGCCCCAGGCGGCGGTCATGATATTGGCTTTGCCTTCTTCATCATAGGCGGCCACCAGAAAGGCCGGCATGGGGTAGGCCAGGGTGACGGGACCAAGAGCTTTTTTCATGGTGTGACCTCCTTGTCATGCATGATGTGTTCCGCGCAACCGCTTGTGAAGGATGGCTGTATAGCATCGCCTGCGGCCTGTAGCAACATGTGGGGAGTAACATGTTTGCTGCAAAGGTGTCATTGTCTTTTCCTCTCGACATGCATCGCCGGGAGGGCCGCGGGGCTAGCCGTCCTCCAGGGGTTGCAGGGCGTGGTGCAGGCGCGGCAGCCGGCGCACGCCCGCCAGCAGGATGCCCAGGGCCACGCAGGGGGCGGCCGCCAGGGCCAGGAAGGCGGGGCCGTAGCCCAGCAGATGGGCCACCAGCCCGCCGTAGGAGGCGCTGCACGAAGCGCCGATGCCCTGCAGGGTCATGATGACGCCCAGGCCCAGGTTGACGTGGCCGGTGCCGTTGAGCAGCCGGGCGGCAAGGCCGGGCGTGACCACGCCCAGGATGCCCGCGCCCACGCCGTCCAGCATCTGGACGGGGATGATGCTCCACGGGCTGTGCCAGAAGCCCGCGATGCAGCCGCGCAGGGGCAGGGCCAGCAGGGCGCACCAGAGCAGGATGCCGTAGCCGCGCCTGCGGGCCAGACGGGCGGCCCAGAGGGCCACGAGGATCATGGTGCCTTGGGCGATGACCACGGTGGCGGCGGTATAGGCCGCGCCGTTGATGGCAAAGCGGGCCACGGCGGACTGGCCCAGCAGGGGCAGCATGTGGGCGTTGCCCAGATGGAAAAAGAGCATGACCAGCCCCACGCAGAGCACGGGCAGGGCCGCGGGGCCGTGCCAGAGGGCCGCGCGCTGTGCGGGCGTGATGTGTTCCGCTTCAGGGGCGAGCCCCCGGGCCTGGGCATGGTCGATGTCGCGGGGCGCGATGCCGTGCAGGGCATAAAGGCTGAGGAGCAGCATGCCGCTCATGACCAGGAAGACGCCGGGCACTCCGTACCAGTAGCCGATGGCCCCGCCCAGCATGGCGGAAAGGCCGTTGCCCGCGTGGTTCCAGGCCTCGTTGCGTCCCAGCTGGGCGGGCAGGTGGGACTGGCCCGCCAGCCCCAGGGTCAGGCCGCTGATGGTCGGGGCCATGGCGGCCGCGCAGACGGCCTGGACGATCTGGGCACCGCCCACCAGCAGGGGGTGCTGGCAAAGGAAGATCAGGGCCAGGGCGGCCACGATGCCCAGCGAGGCCAGGGCCAGCAGCAGGCGCTTGCGGCGGGTGGCGTCGGCCAGGGCGCCCAGGGGCGCGGTGACGGCCATGCCCGCCAGACCGCCGATGGTCATGACGTAGCCGATGCTGTCCGGCGTCCAGCCGTGGCTTTGCAGGAAGATGCCCAGAAAGGGCCCCAGGCCGTCGCGGACGTCGGCCAGGGCGAAGCAGAGCAGGGAAAGACAGGTCAGGGAGCGCGTCTTGGCCGCCAGATCCGGCGGCAGGGAGCGAGGAGCGAAGAACGACAGGGCGGACATGCGGCCTCGGGTTAAAGACTGAAGGTTGGAAAACAAAAATTGTTCCGAAAAAGTCCCGCTTTGGCAAGAGCAGGGGGCGCAGGGCGGCATGACGGGATCCGTCCGCAAAAAGGAGAGCGGCGGTGACGGGCCGGGGGACGCGCTGCCCGGGTCTCCGGCCGGTCCGTGTGCCGGCGCGCTGGCCGGAGGGGGCATTCTTTCATGCCGGGAACCCTTGCCAAAGGGGGAGGAAAAGGGATAACAGATCGCTTTTCATCAAAAATTTCTTTGTGGTTTGAGACCTTCCCCTTCAGGGAGAACAGAGCGGCTTGACAAGACGGCGAAGCCGATGGAAGCCTTTTCCGCAATTCCTTCCTTCAGGGAGGGGCGATCCGCGCGACCCCCATCCGTCGGTCGCGGAGGCGGTAGCCGTTGCCCGCACCAGCGGGCTTACGGATGCGCCAGTCGTTGGCGAACATGTGAGCCTTACGAATGGCGACAGCGTTTTCGCAGGCTGTTTTGCCGCGTAACATATTGCTGTCTTCATCCGTAGCTTCCTTCGTCGCAACGGCTAAAGCTCAGTCGGCGGACGGGGCGACTGTGGATTGAAACATTTTCAGGAGAGGAGGCTGCTGTGGCATCTCCCTATATGGATGGCGTGCGCCGGGCCCTGCCCATCGTGCTGGGCTATGTGCCGGTGGCGTTCGCCTTTGGTGTGCTGGCCGTCAAGAGCAACATCCCGCCCGCTCTGGTGGTGGCCATGTCGGTGTTCCATTTCGCCGGTTCCGGGCAGTTCGTCTGCGCGGGGTTGTGGGGGGCCGGTGTGGGGGCCATGTCCGTCATCGTGGCGGTCTTCGTGGTCAACCTGCGCCATCTGCTCATGTCCGCCGCCATGGCCGAGCCGCTGGCGCCGCTCAAGCGCTGGCAGCGCTTTCTGTTCGGCTGCGAGATGACGGACGAGACCTTCGGCGTGCATATCACGGCCTTCCAGCGCGGCTGGAAGCTGTGCACGGCCACGCTCTTCACCTGCAACCTCACGGCCCACGCCTCGTGGGTGCTGGGGACGGTCATCGGCGTGTTTTGCGGCGGCCTCGTCCATGACGTGAAGCCCCTGGGCCTGGACTATGCCCTCACGGCCATGTTCCTGGCCCTGCTGGTACCGCAGTGCGTCAGCCGCCTGCATGTGCTGGTGGCCATCGTGACGGCCATCCTTTCCCTGAGCCTGAAGCTGGCCGGCATGGGCCAGTGGAACGTGGTGGTGGCCACGGTGCTGGGCGCCACGCTGGGCGTGATCCTGTTGCACCGCAACAAGAGCGCCCTGCCGGAAAAGAAAGAGGAGGACGCGGCATGATCTGGATACAGCAGCACGCGGAACTGCTTTTTTGCCTGGTGGGTTGCATGCTGGTGACGGTCATCCCCCGTGTGGGGCCGGTCATGTATCTGCATGCCGAGAGCCTGCCCGACCTGCTGCGCCACTGGCTCTCCTTCGTGCCCGTGGCGGTCATGGCGGCCCTGCTGGGCCCGGACGTCTTCATCTATCAGGGAGAGTTCATGCCCACGCATCACAACCTCTTCCTGATGACGGCCATCCCGGCCCTGCTGGTGGCCTGGTGGAGCGAGAGCTTTTTCGGCACCATCGCCTTTTCCATGGGCTTCGTGGCCCTGATGCGCTACCTGGGGTGGTACTGATGGCACACGAGCCCCGGCCGCACTGTCCCTTCCACCTGCGGGAGGCCCATCTGCCCCCGGCCCTGCGCAAACCGCGCAAGCCCGCGCCGCCCCTGCCGCCCCCGGCCCGCAGCGCCCGGCTGCTGGTGCGGCTGGCCGCGGAGGATACGGCCCTGTTCCGCTTTTTGCTGGAAGGCTATGACAACACGGCCTATTTCACCGTGCTGGAGCCGCGCACGGCCCTGCTCAAGCTGGTCTTTTCGCCGCACCGGGAAGAGGCCCTGCGCCGGGCCCTGGCCGAGATGGCCGAGAGCCTGGATTTTTCAGTGGAACCCTGGCCCCTGGACAGGGCCTGATACCGTTGACGGGGAGGTGCCCGGCAGGGCGGCCGTCCCCGGCGTCCCCGGACGTCGTCTGCCCGGCACAGGCAGCGGACGGCCGGGAGACGGGAGTTTTTGCCATGGAGAAGGATGCCCCTTCAGATGCGGGGACCCGCGCGGACCAGTCCCGCCCCGCCGGGGAGGAGAGCGCCCCGGACGGACAGCTGGACGCCCTGCTGGCGACCCTGGCCGCCGCGAGCTTCGATGCGGAGCGGCAGGACGGGCCCGGCAGCCTGCGCGCCACCTGCGCCTTCCACCGTCGTGACGAGGCCTATGTGCTGCACCGCAAGGCCACGCTCTGGGCGGCGGAGACGCACGAATACGTGCAGGTCCACTGCTTGCCCCGGCTGGACATGGCCGCCTGGGAGCGCATCCGTGACGGGGCCCTGGCCTGGGGGCAGGAGCGCATCCGGCCCCACGACGAACATATGGCCTCGTATGTGAGCGTCATCATCCTTTGCCGGTCATGGCATCAGGATGCGGCGGCCGCCGTGGAGCGCTGCCGTGTCTGCAAGAGTTTCTGGCTGGGCCTGCGCGGCTGGATGCGTCTGCGCGCGCTGGCCCTCATCCTGCCTTCCGCGCCGTGGCGCGACACCGTCCCCCCCGATGCCGCCTGCGTCTGCAACAAGGCAGCCCGGGCCACCCTGCTGCCGCTGGCGCGCAGGGCGTTCCCGTCCCATTTTCCTCAAGAGCGTGCATCATGAATTCCCTGTATCTGCTCCTTGGCGGCCTGGCCCTGCTGGGGCTGGGCTATTTCGTTTACGGCGCCTGGCTGGAAAAGGTCTGGGGCGTCGATCCCTCCCGACCCACACCGGCCCACCAGTTCCGCGACGGCGTGGACTACATGCCGTCCAAGGCTCCGGTGGTGCTGGGCCACCATTTTTCGTCCATCGCCGGGGCCGGGCCCATCAACGGCCCCATCCAGGCCGCCGTCTTCGGCTGGCTGCCCTGTTTCATCTGGGTCGTCGTCGGCGGCATCTTCTTCGGCGGCGTGCATGACTTCGGCTCCCTGTTCGCCTCCCTGCGCAACAAGGGCCGCTCCATCGGCGAGGTCATCGCCGGCAGCATCGGTCTGCGGGCCAAGCGCCTGTTCGTCATCTTTTCCTTCCTGACCCTGGTGCTGGTGGTGGGGGCCTTCGCCTCCATCGTGGCGGGCACCTTCAACGGCTTCATGACCGATGCCTCGGGCGCGCTGGTCCACAACCACGTCAACGGCTCCACGGCCACCATCTCCCTGCTGTTCATCGTGCTGGCCGTGATCTTCGGCCTGCTGGTCTACCGTTTCGAGATGCCCCTGGGCAGGGCCACCCTGCTGGGCGTGGCGGGCATCGTGGGCGTCATCGCCCTGGGCCTGCGCTTCCCCCTCTACGCGGGCTACGATACCTGGATGTGGCTGCTGGGCCTGTACATCCTCGTGGCCTCGGTGACGCCCGTCTGGATCCTGCTCCAGCCCCGCGACTACCTTAGCTCCTTCCTGCTCTACGCCATGATGCTGGCCGCCGTGGTGGGCATCGTGGCCGCGCATCCGGTCATCGAGCTGCCCGCCTTCACCTCCTTCGAGGTCAACGGCCAGTATCTCTTCCCGGCCCTGTTCGTGACCGTGGCCTGCGGAGCCATCTCGGGCTTCCATTCGCTGGTGGCTTCGGGCACCACGTCCAAACAGCTGAGCAGCGAGCGTGACGCCCGCCTGGTGGGCTTTGGTTCCATGCTCATTGAAAGCGCGCTGGGCATCGCCTCGCTCATCGCCGTGGGCTACATCTTCACCCAGAACGGCCATGCCTTCACCAGCCAGACGCCCACCCAGGTGCTGGCCGACGGCCTGTCGCAGATGCTGGCCTGTGTGGGCCTGGGCAGCGAGAGCGCCCGCGGCGTCACTTACGGCCTCATCATCCTGGCCGTGTCCACCTTCTGCCTGACCTCGCTGGATACGGCCACCCGTCTGGGGCGCTACATGTTCCAGGAACTGTGGCTGGCCCCGGGCCAGAGCGTGAAGGACGTGCGCGGCTGGCGGGCCGTGCTGGTCAACAAATATGTGGCCACGCTGGTGACCGTGGGCCTGGGCATGAGCCTGGGCTTTGGCGGTTATGCCAAGATCTGGCCCCTGTTCGGTGCGGCCAACCAGCTGCTGGCCGCGCTGGCCCTGCTGGCCGTGGCCTGCTGGCTCCAGAACCTTGCTCGCCGCAACGGCATGTTCCTGCTGCCCATGCTCTTCATGCTGCTGGTGACGCTCTCCGCCCTGGTGCTGGGCATCGTGGCCCAGGGCCGTGCCCTGCTGGCCGGGACGGGCGGGGCCGTGGCGGCCCTGCAACTGGTCATCGCCGTGCTGCTGCTGGCGTTGTCGCTGGTGCTGGTGCACGAAGGTTGGCAGGCCCTGCGCCGCAAGGGGCGCCCTGCGGCGGAAAAGGCCTAAACCGGTCTTTCTCTCAATAGGCTGGCGGGGGCGGAGCTGCCTTTGAAGAGCTGCGCTCCTGCCCCGGTACACGATAAAAAAGGCGGATCCGTGGATCCGCCTTTTCGCGTTCTGATGTCTGCCGGTCGTGCCGGGGCCGCCCGGCAGGATGGTGACTCGTGGCATGGTGATGCTTCGGCGTTGCCGCCGTCACGGCGCGGAGGCCATCCTGCGGACGGTCTGCTCCGGCGGCTGCCCGTCCCGGGGATCTAGCCGTTGAAGATGACCGGCTCCTTGCGCTGGGCTTCGGGCAGGTGCCCCTTGGCGTACCCCAGGCTCAGGGCGCTGACGAAGCGGCACTGCTCCGGCACCTTATAGCGGGCCTTGATCTCCGGACGGTCCATGAAGTCCTGGGCAAAGCCGATCCAGCAGGAGCCGATGCCCTTGGCGTGGGCGGCCAGCATGATGTTGGCCGTGCACAGGGTGCCGTCATACACGTACCAGTGCGAGGTCGTGTCCCCGTAGACGCAGATGACGTTGTTGGCGTCATAGAAGATGTTGTAATTGGGGTTGTCCAGCCATTCCCTGTACTGGGCCAGCCAGGGAAAGTCCGCAAAGTTCTCTTTGAGCCAGGCTTTGATCTCGTCGGAAAGGGCGGCGATCTTTTCCCGTTCCTCCAGGGTCACGAAACCCCAGGGCTGCATGCCGGAGCCGGTGGCGGCCTTGGTGCCGACGGTCAGCAGCTCCAGGATCTCTTTTTTGGGGATGGGCCGGTCCTCATAGGAGCGGCAGGAACGGCGGGTGAGGATGCATTGCAGGGCGTCCATGAAAGACCTCCCGGGTCGGAAAAGGAAGGGAACGTCCGCAGACTGCGCGGACACCCTGCCAGTATAGCGCGGGGGCTCGCAAAGGTCGAGCCGGAGGAGCGTCCGCAGGCGGTGTGTGGCGGCCATCCCCGGAGGCAGGCCGCTCTGGTGCGGGAGGCGCGGCGCAGGAGGATGCTCTCAGCAAAGCCGGAAGAGATGGGCGGCAGGCTCTTGCATCTGGGGGCGGCGTCCCCGTCCCGGGATGCGGGGAGGATGCGGCAAGAGGACGGGCTTGCGGAAAGCCGGATGGCGACGGCCGCCCTTCCTGTGACCGGCAGTGATGCGGGAGGGTACCGGGATGCCTGATCGGATATGGGGCGGGCTCTCCGGCAGGCTGTGGGCAGGGCCTGTACCGGGCGCTGGACATTGCGCCGCGCTTCCCGTACTCAGCGCAGGAAAGGCGCTGCCTGAGGGGCGGCCCCGCCATGCTTCTGATGCATTTTTCCTTCGTGTCCGTTTTTCCGGTGGACAGCGGGCGTTGCCCCGTTCCCCGGCGGCGTGGGGAAGGTCCCGGAAGAGGGCGGGAAGATGCCGCGGCGCCGGAACATCTTACTGGAGACGATATGACACGGACCTTTTTGGCCCTGATCTTCCTGCTTCTGACCGCTGTTGCCTGCCCGGCCGGGCAGCATCCCCTCACCGTGACCCGGACTGCCGACGATTTCTACGCCGCGTTCGACCGGGACATCCTCATCAAGACGAAGTTCTGTTCCGTCCGGGCGTTTCAGGAAAAAGCCCTGCTGCGCTCGGACCTCTTTGGCGAACTGGTGTTCACGGACGGCACGCGTTGCAGCGTGGACACGGTCTATGTCCGCAAGCGTCTGCGGTGGGGGACCCATAAGGTCACCGTCACCCGTGAAGAGGAGGGCATCTACAGCCTGGCGGGCTCCGAGACGCTGCTCTTCGCGTCACGTTGCTCCACGCTGGCCCTGCGGGACGAGGCCGTACTGGAGATGCAGGACAGCCTTTCCGGCATCTTGCATCTGCATGGCGGCACCTGCCGGGTGGAGGGCGTTTTCGAGGCCATCTCTTATTGATGCCGGGCCCCGCTCCGGCCTGGACGATCCCCCGGAAGAGACGGCCGGGCCTGCCCGGCTTCCCCATCCGCCTGCGGGCTTGTCCCGCCGGTGGATGGGGGGCTTGAGAAAAAGGAAAAGCCGCCGCAGACAGGTCTGCGACGGCTTTTTTTGTTCTGGTACCCGGAGCCGGGCTTGAACCGGCACAGCCGGTGGCCGAGGGATTTTAAGTCCCTTGTGTCTACCAATTCCACCATCCGGGCGTGGGCTCCTTTTTAGCTGGCAGCTCCCGCGGCGTCAAGGGGCGGGCGTTGCCAGACGGGGGCCGAGCCGCTACACTGCCCGAGGCTCCGCCGTCACAGGTGAGGCCCGGCAGGGGGGCACGTTTTCGTACGACAGTGCTTTGTCCGGGTCGTGCCGCACGCCCGCTCCTGTCGGGGCGGAAGGCAGGGAAAGCTCATCGGGACACGTGCCGAGGCCGTCACGGACTGTCAGGCAGCTGTGAAGGAACAGCCGCGCAAGGATGCTTTGGGGCGCGTCGCCCGCGCGGTATCCCGTTCGCGACAGACCGCCGTGCCGGTGCCGAGGCAAGGCATCCGCTCGGGAGTTCGTTTGGGCTCAGTCCGCTATCGTCCATGGCCGTGGCCGCCCGTGTTCGGGGGCGTGGCCGTGGACGTCGGCATCTGTGAGGCATTCGCCGTGCCGTGGACGGCTTTGAGGATGGATGCCTTTGTGCCCCTGTGTCCCCTGTATCGCGGAGCCGTGGAGGAACGATATGTCATTCTGGAATACCTGCATCCTGGCCTATTGCCGTCTGGGCATCGCCGGGCTTTCGCCCAAGGCTCCGGGCACGGCCGGTTCGGCTCTGGCCGCCCTGCTGGCGCCGTTGCTTTTTCTGCCCCTGCCGCTCTGGGGCCGTCTGCTTTTTCTGGCCGTGATCGTCGTGACCGGCGGTCTGGCCGCCACCCGTGCCGAGATCCTGCTGGGGCGCACCGACCCCGGAGAAGTGGTCATCGACGAGCTCGTGGGCGTCTGGATCGCCCTGCTGCCCCTGGGCGCGGGCCAGTGGTCGTGGCCCGGTCTAGTCTGGGCCTTTGCCCTGTTCCGCCTGTTCGATATCTGGAAGCCCTGGCCCGTGCACGCCTCGGAAAACTGGCTGCCCGCAGGCTGGGGCATCATGCTGGACGATATCCTGGCCGGTCTTATGGCCATGTGCTGCATGCTGGTGCTGCGGGCCCTGGGCTGGGTCTAGCAAGAGGGGAGAGAACATCTTCGCACGCTGCCGCCGCTGCCCGCGGCTGTCTTCGGCGCGACGGGTATGGGGCCGGAGGAACTGCTTTCAGCGGCCGGGCAGCGCGAAAAAAGCCCCTTCCCTTTGCGCCTTCCTGTCACTCCGCGCGTTTGATGCGGGAGGGTAAGAGGAAAAAGGCAGGCCCGTCTCAGGCCGGATAGGGGGAGGCTGTACTCTTGGAGGAAACAAAAAAAGGACGCTGCGGCGTCCTTTTTTCGTATCTGTTGCAGGGAAAGGGGAAGAAGATTTCTCCTGAGCTCCCATGTTTGCCTGGGCGGGGCTGTGCGGCTGCGGGAGGGACGGTGAGACTTCTCCGCCATCCACAGGACGCAACAAAAGCGCACCTCTGTCAGTACAGTCAGGGGTGCGCTGAAAAGGCGGGGCGGGTGCGGGCTACTTCATGCGGTAGGTGATGCGGCCGCGGGTCAGGTCGTAGGGAGAGAGCTCCACCTTCACGCGGTCGCCGGGCAGGATGCGGATGTAGAACTTGCGCATCTTGCCGGAAATGTGCGCCAGCACTTCGTGGCCGTTTTCCAGCTCCACACGGAACATGGCATTGGGCAGGGCTTCCTGCACCACGCCGTCAACTTCAATGGAACCTTCTTTAGCCATATTTCCTCCAGAAAAATTCAGATAAGCGGCGAATATCTACACAGAAGAGACAAGGTCTGTCAACGCTTTCGTGCGCTCTTGCCCTTGCGGGGAGCCGTCGCGGGCTCCACGGCGGCCCGTTCCCGCGGCGTGCGGCACAGCAGCCACAGGCCCGCGGCCATGAGCGGCAGGCAGAGCAGCTGGCCCATGGTCAGCCAGCCGAAGGCCAGGTAGCCCAGCTGGGCATCGGGCACGCGCACGAATTCCACGCCGAAGCGGAACACGGCGTAGAGCAGGGCGAAAAGACCGGAGACGGCGCCCGCCTTGCGCGGCCGGGCGGAGAAGATCCAGAGTACCACGAACAGCACCAGCCCTTCCAGCAGGCCTTCATAGAGCTGCGAGGGGTGGCGCGGCCAGGGCCCGCCGGTGGGGAAGACCATGGCCCAGGGCACGTCGCTGACCTTGCCCCAGAGCTCGCCGTTGATGAAGTTGCCCATGCGGCCCCAGAACAGGCCCTGCGGCACCAGCGGCGCGATGAAGTCCGAGACCTCGAGGAAGGACTTCTTGCGGGTGCGCGCGAAATACCAGAAGGCGCAGAGCACGCCCAGCAGGCCGCCGTGGAAGGACATGCCGCCGTTCCAGATGCGCAGGATCTCGCCGGGGTCGTCGATGTAGGCGGGCAGGTCGTAGAAGAGCACATAGCCCAGGCGCGCGCCCAGGATGACGCCCAGCATGACGAAGGTCAGCAGGTCGTCCACATCCACGGTCTTCCAGCCGGAACCGGGACGGGAGGCCCGCCAGCGGGCCAGGCCCCAGCCCACGAAAAAGGCCAGCAAATACATGAGGCCGTACCAGCGCAGCTGCAGGGAGCCGATGCTGAAGGCCACGGGATCGATGGCAGGGAACTGCATCCGTCTTAGTCCAGGGGCTTGGCGTGGAAGGCGCCGCTGCGGCCGCCGTCCTTGAACAGCAGACGGACACGGCTGATGACGATATCGCGCTGCACGGCCTTGCACATGTCATAGATGACGGCAGCGGCGGTCTGGGCGGCGATGATGGCTTCCATCTCCACGCCCGTGGGGCCGGTGGTGCGGGTCTCGGCCTCGATGCGCACGCTGGGCGGGGTATCGCGCACCTCAAAGCGCACGTCCACGAGGTTCAGGTTCAGGGGATGGCAGAGCGGGATCAGTTCCGAGGTGCGCTTGGCGGCCATGATGCCGCCCACCTTGGCGCAGGTCAGCACGTCGCCCTTGGGCAGGGCGCATTCCTTGAGCAGTTTCAGGGTATTGGGCGAAAGCTCCACGATGGCTTCGGCAATGGCCACACGCTGGGTGTCGGGCTTGGCGCCCACGTCCACCATGGTGATGTTGCCGTCCTTGTCCAGATGGGAAAAATTGTCCTGCATGAGGCGTATCCTTGCATTAAGAGTGTGCCTTGCTGTGTAGCGCATGGACAGGCGCAAGGCAAGGCGGCCGGGGCCTGCCGGGCAGGCCGGGAGCGGAAAATGGCGGGCCGGAAATTTTTTTGCAAAAAACACTTGCCAGGCAGAGGCAAATCCGCTACATACATTTCCGCGCCGAAGTGGTGGAATTGGTAGACACGCTAGGTTCAGGGTCTAGTTCTGGCAACGGAGTGGGAGTTCGACTCTCCCCTTCGGCACCAATGGAAAGCAAGGCTGGTAGAAATACCAGCCTTTTCCTGTTTCTGGGGCCGGGCAGTTTTTGTGCCGGTCAGGGATGACGGCCGGTGGCAGGCAGCAGCCTTGCCCCGGCTTTTTTCATGCCCTGTGTCTTCCTTGGAAACAGAAGACGGCGGCTACTTGCCTGTTGCCGGCAGCATGGAAACAAAAAGACGCGCTCTTCCCGTGGAGGAAAGGGCGCGTCTTCTGTTTTGGCGTACGGAGCGGGAGCGGCACTGTGCACGGCGGCTGCAGGCTCCCGGAAGGGCGGGGCTCAAAATTCCAGCTTTTCCAGCCGCAGACAGCGTCCGGCCACCACAAGGAAGGCCTCCCGTGCCTGTGCGGCCAGCATCTGGTTGGCCAGACCCAGGCCATCGTCGAAAACACGGGCCAGACGTTCCGCCCGTATGCCGCCAAGACCGGTCTCGCCGGAGACCAGCACCCAGCGGCAGGGGAAGGCCCGCATGACGTGCAGCAATTCGTCCACTTCTTCCGTGAGGCTGGTCTCGAAGGCCGCCGCATCCTGCGGATCGTCCAGCGCGAACAGGATGTTGCTCATCCAGAGGGTCACGCAGTCCAGCAAGATGGTGGGCACGGGGGCATCCGCGGCCTGTGCGGCCAGCAGGGGCGCCAGCTCCCGGCCCGGATGCCGGGGGCATTCCAGCGTGTGCCAGTGGGCGGGGCGGCGGCTGCGGTGGCGCCGGATGCGTTCGGCCATGGCAGGATCGTCTCCCAGGGGTCGGGCCGTGGCCAGATACCAGACAGCCCCCCGGGCCTTTGCCGAGACCAGGGCCTCGGCCAGCGCGCTCTTGCCGCTGCGGGTCCCGCCCAGGAACAGGGTCAGGTCAATATCTTCCATAGGGCTTCCTCCTTCAGGGGGCGGTCGTCATGTCCTTACGGCAGGCAGCAGACCGCCAGCACGGCGCACTCCGTGGTCTCGATGAGGGCCCCGAAGACGTCGCCCGTGACGCCGCCGATGCGCTTGCGGGCCGCGGACAACAGCCAGAAGGCCACCAGTCCGGCCGCCAGCAGGCCGTAGAGGCCATGCCGTCCCATCACGAGACAGGCCGCAAGGCAGAGCCCGAGGGCCGTATAGGCGTAGCGGGGCTTCATGCCGTCGTGCATCATGGAGCCCAGACCGCCGGGCCGGGCCGAGGGCAGACGCATGCCCACGAAGACCTGGCAGCGGCCCAGCAGACCGGCCAGGCAGCAGGCCCCCAGCGCATGCAGGGGCGCCGTCCCGGCCAGTGCCGCCAGCGCCGCGACCTTGGTGGAAAGGACGAAGAACAGGGCCAGGGCGCCGAAGCTGCCCAGGCGGGAATCCTTCATGATGGTCAGACGGCGTTCGGGCGAGGTCTCCACCAGCAGGCCGTCGCCGCAGTCGGCGACCCCGTCCAGATGCAGCCCGCCGGTGATGACGGTCCAGACAAGGGCGGCCCCGATGCCGCAGAGCGCGGCGGGCAGGCCCAGCCGGGCAGCCAGCAGCAGGGCCAGAGCGCCCAGAGCGCCCACCAGCAGGCCCACGGCGGGCAGCCAGGCCACCACACCGGAGAGCGTGGGGGGCAGAGGGGCGGAGCCCACGGGGATACGGGTGAAGAAGGCCAGACCGGCGCGGAATGAGGTGATGATGGACATGCGGTATCGCCTTGCTGGAGGTTGAAGGAAAAAAGTCGTCGTCCTCAGATGCAGGCCACTGCCGCCGGCAGCAGGGAAGCCAGCGTCGCGAAGACCAGCAGGGAGCCCCACATAAGGCGCACGGCCTGCCGGATATGCCGGGCCGTGGCCAGCGGGGTGCCGTCGCCCAGCCAGGGATGATCGCGGTACAGGGGGCCGTACCAGGCCGGGCCGCCAAGCCGTAGGCCCAGGGCCCCGGCAAAGGCGGCTTCGCTCCAGGCGGAATTGGGGCTCTCGTGGGCATGGCGGTCGCGCCAGCCCACCCGGCGGCAGGCTCGGGCATCGAGGCCGGGCAGCAGGGCCGCGGCCAGCATGATGCAGGGCAGGGCCAGCCGCGCCGGGCACCAGTTGAGCACGTCGTCCAGGCGGGCGGCGGCTGTGCCGAAGCAGCGATAGGTCTCGTTGAGCTTGCCCCACATGGCATCCAGCACGTTGGCGGCACGGTGGCAGGCGGCCAGGGCAGCGGCCCCGGGCAGTCCGGCCAGCAGCAGGCCCGTTGCCGCCCAGAACAGGGTGGAAAGGATGCCGTCGGTCAGGTTCTCGCCCACGCTCTCCACGCAGGCCCGGGCCACGCCGTGGGCATCCAGCTGTTGCGGGTCGCGCCCCACCAGCATGGACACGGCCCGGCGGGCCGCCTCCAGATCGCCCTGTTCCAGCGGCAGGGCCACACGGCGGGCGTGTTCGTCCAGGCAGCGGGGCGCCAGACAGAGGGAGACCACGACCACACAGACGGTCCAGGCGGCCGCGCCGCCGAGCATCTCTTCGGCAAGCCGGACAGGCAGTGCCGCCAGCAGGCCCACCGGCAGGACCACGGCCAGACAGGCCGCCAGACCGGCCAGTGTCATGCGTGGCCCGTTGGGACCGCGGCGGAAGACTCGCTCCATGATGGCGGCCAGGGCCCCCATGCCGCAGACGGGATGGATGCGGGCCGGGGGTTCCCCCAGCAGACGGTCCAGCAGCAGGGCGGCGGGCAGGAGAAGGAAGGCGGACAGTGCGCTCATCGCCATGCTCCTGATGTCCCCGTGGCCGCTGCCGGCGAGATAAGGGAGAGCGTCGCCAGCGCAGCAGCGGCGCGGGAAGGGCTACAGCCGGACAGCGGCTGCTTCCGGGGCTGGGGGCGGAAAGAGATGCCGTTTTCCCCGTGCCGGAGGGCAGGGACAGGATAAAACGTGGGCCGGGAAGGCTGGGGGGCAGTGCTGCGCATGTGGGTTCCTTGCGTTTTTCCGGCCTTGGCCGGGCCGCCAGTCTGCGAAAAATCGGCTGCCTGCGCAAGGGGAGGGCAGGTGCCATCCGTTCTTGTCCGCCTTCATCCCGCGCTTCCAGCGTATCTCCCGAAAAGGCGGCACCAGCCGGATGGCGCAGATCCCGTCATGGTACATGGCCGGACGTCCCCTGTGCCTGCTTGCGGGGCTGTTCCGCGGACGGCAGCCATCTCGTCCGCTGTCCGCAGGGCGGCGAGTTTTGCGTATCCTTTGCCTGCAGGAGGGGCAACAGTCTCCGGGAGCTTGTGAGTGCTGCCGTTTATCATCCTGATTTTGTTTGTTAAAATAAAAAAATGGGAAAAATCGAAAAAAAAGCTTGCCAGCGGGGGGCGAATCCTGTAGACAGATTTTCGCGCCGAAGTGGTGGAATTGGTAGACACGCTAGGTTCAGGGTCTAGTTCTGGCAACGGAGTGGGAGTTCGACTCTCCCCTTCGGCACCAATGGAAAGCAAGGCTGGTAGAAATACCAGCCTTTTCCTGTTTCTGGGGCCGGGCAGTTTTTGTGCCGGTCAGGGATGACGGCCGGTGGCAGGCAGCAGCCTTGCCCCGGCTGTTTTCGTATGCCGGGCCGTCCGACGGCGCTGGTATCCCGTATCCGAATCGTTGCAGGACAAAAAAGGAACGCGCCTCATCCCAAAAGGAAGAGGCGCGTTCTTGTTCACTGTGCAAAGCAGGGACGGAGCTGCCGGGATGGACCCTGCAGGGCCGTGCCGGTTCGTTGCAGCGCGATGGGAACAGGCCCCGGGGCCGCGGGCTCCTTTGTCATCAGGGCGTATCCGCCCTCCTAACGCAACCCGGCCAGCCAGGGCAGGAAGGCGGGCTGGGACGGACGGCGGGGGGGCTGCCAGCCGGAATCGCGGCGGCTGTCGGAGAAATAGAGGCGCTCCTGCAGCAGGCGCGGGCCCATGTTGCCGGGCTCCATCTGCACCATGAGCTGGAAGGGGATGCCGGCATTGGGGCGCATGGCCATGATCTTCTGCACCAGTTCCAGCTGCGAGCCGAAGCGCTCGTCATGTAGCAGCCACTGGCTGGCGCCGGGCATGTCCGTGGTGCGCTGGCCTTCGGGCAGCGGCGTGATGACGGGCAACAGCAGGAATTGATCGAAAGTCCGGCAGGCCACGGACTGACGGGCCAGGGCGGTCATCAGGCCGGAGGGCGCGGCCACGCGGGTCTCTTCCTGACCATGGGGACGGCCCAGGGCATCCAGTCCCCGGATGCGGACCACCAGCTCTTCCTGCCTGTCCGCCGGGGGCAGCAGGGGATCGAGCTGCGTCTGCCAGGCCGGGGCGTCAGCGGGGCGGGCGGGCAGCTTTTCCAGATAGAGCGCCCGCCAGAACAGGGGGGCGAAGGCATCGGGCAGCACCACCAGCTGGCGGATGTCACGTCCCTGGGCGGCCAGGGAGGCCTGCATCTGCTGCGTGTGCCAGATCTGGCACCCCAGGGCCAGGGCCGGGTAGAGGAGGATGCTCCAGAACAGGGCCAGCCGGACGCCGGGTTTGCCGTCCGAGACGGTGAGCGAGGCCGTATCCTGGAAGGGGAAGGGGATGGCCCCCTGGGCCTGGGCACGCTTCTTCTCCTGCCGCAGGCCGTGCCAGATGCCCCAGAGCAGGGGCAGGGTCATGAGCAGGTCGATGATATAGACGGCATTGAGGCGCAGGCGCTCCCCGGAGAAGGGCAGCCAGACCAGCGTGCCGTAAGTGGTCAGGGCATCGAGCCAGATATGCAGCAGGACCATGAGCATCATGAAGGCCCAGACCCCGCCGAACGACCAGGCGTTGCGGGTATCGTAGCGCCAGAGGGGCCGGGCCAGGATGGCCAGCAGCAGGCCCATGAGCGGTGCCGCCGCCAGGGCGTGGGTGATGCCGCGGTGCAGCAGCAGGGTCTGCAGGGGGCCGCTGGCGGCCAGGATGTCCAGATCGGGCGAGGCAGCCGCGAAGGCTGCCAGGGGCAGGGCCCAGCGGGTGGCGGGGCGCTGCGGCATGGCCAGCATGGCAAGGGCGCCGCTGGCGGCATGGGTGACAGGATCCATGATGTTCCTCTACTGACGGAAGGGGCTGCGCTGCCGGGGGACGGCCCGGTAGGCGGGATCTTCGGGCGAGATGTCCCGGCCCATGTGGCGCATGTACATGTTGAACTGGCTGCGCTGCATGGACTGCATGACGTCCGGCCGGTTGAAATAATACAGCATGGTCTGGGTGCTGTTGTTGCCGGTCATGGGCTGGCGCATGCTGTCCGCACCGCTGACGCCGGCCGGCACGGTGTCGGGCTCCGAGGTCCCGGTGCCGATATCCTTGGGGCCGCAGGCGGCCAGCAGGGCCGCCAGGACGCAGATGACCAACAGGAAAAGGGGCGAATGTCTCATATTCCACCTCGGCCCGACTATACGGACTGGCGGCGTGGCTGGCAACCGCACAGGGGGCTGGCTTTTACCGTAAAATAGTGTAGAGTGCAAAAAATTATTATTGGTAATTGCGTATGCAACAATTTCTTATCTCTGCCCTATGTTTATGCCTGTGCCTTGCCGCCACGTCTGCCGCTGCGTCAGGCAGGGCCCTGCGCGTCGGTCTCAGCGATGAGTATCCGCCGCTGTCGTATATCGACGAGGACGGGCAGCGGCGGGGATTCGAATACGAGCTGGCGGATTCCCTGTGCCGACGTCTGGGGCGCACCTGCGTCTGGACGTTCACCACGCAGGCGGACATGGTGCAGGGCCTCAGGGACGGCAGTTTTGACCTGATCTTCGCCCAGCGCCTGGAGCCGAAGCAGGAAGGGCTGCTCTACAGTACCCCGTACTACCACTCCCGGGCCATGTGCATCGGGCGTCCCGGCGGGCGCGGGCCGGAAGAGGCGGGGGCCCGCATCGGTGTCTATCAGGGCTCCGTGCTGGTGCAGCGGGCCCGGGGCTTTTGGCCGGAGGCCGACATCGTCACCGGCAGTGTGCAGGAGCTCATCAGGCGCCTGCGGCAGGGCAGCATCGATGTGCTGTTCATCAATGATCTGGCCGGTTATGCCTTTTTGCTGACGGACGAAGGGCTGGAATTCGACCGCCTGGATGTCCCTTTCGATGCCGAAACCAGAGCCACGGGGAGCTGCGTGGCGGTCAGGGCCGGGCGCCCCGAATTGCTGGATGCCGTGAACAGGGCGCTGAAGGCCCTGCTTTACAGCGGGGAGCTCCACAACCGCAGCCGCAGTTATTTCCAGTATATCATCTACTGACACCGGGCGGCGGTACGCTGCCGGATCTCCATGATATCTTTCCCGGAGGGGAGTTTTCCAAAGTTTTGCCATGATCGGCTTTATCCGCAACAAATCTTTGCCGGCCCGCCGCTACCTGGTCCTGCTGGTGCTGCCCTGGTGCCTGATGCTCCTGCTGACGGTGGCTGTGCTCTGGCCCTATCTTGCCGGCTTCCGCACTACTGTGAAGACCTTGCAGGACGTCCAGCTGCCCGGGATCCTGGAAGCCCAGCGCACCCGGACCAACCTGAACATGCTGCGCAAGCAGCTGGCCATCATCTATCTGGCCGAGGCCCCTCTGGAACGGCGGCGGGCCCGTCTGCATGCCCAGGCCCTGCTGGCCGGCATGGCCCATGATCCCTCGCCCGTGGCTACTGAAGTCCTGGCGCTGGGGCCGCGCATCCGGCAGCTCTATATGATCTGCATGGAGGCGGACAAGGGCCTTTCCCGGCTCCATCGCCACGAGATGGAGATGATGCTCGCCCTCAACAGTCTGGAACAGGCCACGGGGCGCAAGATGGCCGGGGAGGTGATCTTTTCCCATACCGGCCGGGACGGCGTGCGTCATGGCCGGATGGCTTTTGAAAAGATGCAGCGCCTGCTGGCTCCGGTAGAGCAGATGTGCGCAGGATCGGAAGAGTTCCGGGACATCTGCGACCAGTTCGGGAAGCACAAGCGCGCTCTGGGCGAGACCTGGCGGGAAAAACTCGCTATCGACGCCCAGGCCCGCGCCCTCTGGCAGTCTTTGGAAGACGAGCTGCTGCGTCTGGTCAATGAGGTCTCCTCGCGCGAATTGCAGCGATCCCTGGAAGAGGCGGAGTCCCTTTCCGAAGCCACGGACTACATCGTCTGGAGCATCTTCCTCTTCACGCTGGGGCTGCTGGCCTTTTTGCTTGTCCTGCTCCTGCTGCTGCGGCGCGACCTGCTGCGGCCGCTGGTGCGCATCGCCGGGAACCTCTCCCGCCTGCGTGACGGCATGCAGCCGGAGCCCATCCCCGCTGTCCGCATCACCGAATTGCAGGAGGTCGTGGACATCGTGCCCGACATCGGCGGCTACCTGGGCTCCCTCAGGGAACGCAGCTGCCGTCTGGAAGAGGAGAAGGACGCCTATTCCCGCATGAGCCTCATGGACAGCCTGACGGGCATCCCCAACCGGCGCGCCCTGGACATGCGGCTGGCGGATCTGGCGGAGCTGCGGCAGGCGGCCAGCCTCATCATGCTGGATGTGGACCTGTTCAAGATCTACAACGATACGCTGGGACATCAGGAAGGAGACGCCTGCCTGCACCGGGTGGCCCAGGCCATGCGCGACGGCCTGCGCGGCGGCGACCGCGAGATCTTCCGCTACGGCGGGGAGGAGTTCGCCGTGGTCCTGGACGAGGTGTCGCCGGAGCATGCCCTGCATGTGGCCGAGCGCCTGCGCCAGACCGTGGAGCAGCTGGGCATCCCCCATCCCGGCAGTCCCGCCGGGCATGTGACCATCAGTCTGGGCGTGGCCGCCGTCGAGGTGCTGACGCCCGAGACCCTGCCCCGGCTCCTGGAGACCGCCGACAGCGCCCTGTACAGCGCCAAGGAACACGGCCGCAACAGGGTCCACCTTGCCGGAGAGCTCGTGAAAAAGTCCGCTTGCCTTGCGGCGGGCGACAGGCTATAGCTCAGTTTTCCATCCCATCAGGAGATAATGCATGCGCCCTGCTTCTTGCGGCATCACCCCCGAAGGCTGGCCCACCATCGGCATCACGGCCCTGACGGCCCTTGTTTTTGCCTGCCTCGGCTGGCCGGTCCCCGCTGTCCTGGCTCTGGCCCTGTGCTGGTTCGCCTTCCACTTTTTCCGTGACCCCGAACGTGTGGTGCCCACCGCGCCCGGCCTGGCCGTCAGCCCCGCCGATGGCCGCGTCATCCGCATCGAGCGCAAGCCCGATCCCCTGACCGGTGACGAACGCACCTGCATCAGCATCTTCATGAACGTGTTCAGCGTGCATGTGAACCGCTCGCCCGTGACCGGCGTGGTGGAGCAGATCCGCTACTGGCCGGGCAAGTTCGTCAACGCCGCCTACGACAAGGCCGCCACCGACAACGAACGCTGCGGCTACCTGCTGCGCGGCGAAGACGGCGCCGCCTGGACCATGGTGCAGATCGCCGGGCTCATCGCCCGCCGCATCGTCTGCCGCGTGTCCGAAGGCGATGCCCTGGAGCGCGGCCAGCGCTACGGCATGATCCGCTTCGGTTCGCGTGTTGACCTTTACCTGCCCGAAGGCTATGTTCCCTCTGTGAACATCGGCGAGCAGGTCTTTGCAGGCCAGAGCACGCTTGCCACCAGAAACTGATTTCGAGTCAAGTGGAGCATGGTTGTGGACACCCAGCCGCAAGAAAAAAAACTGCCCGTACACAAGAGCATCTACCTCCTGCCCAACCTCATCACGTCGTTGAGCATGTTCATGGGCTTTTTGTCCATGGTCTGGGCTGTGCAGTCCCGTTTTGAAGAAGCGGGTCTGGCCATCGTGCTGTCCGCTCTGCTGGACGGCATGGACGGCAAGGTGGCTCGCCTGACCCATACGGCCAGCGAATTCGGTGTCCAGTATGACTCCCTGGCCGACCTCATCGCCTTCGGTCTTGCTCCGGCCTTCCTGCTCTGGCAGTGGCAGCTGGAGAGCCTGGGCCGCTTCGGCGTGGTGGTGGCCTTCCTCTTTGCCGCCTGCGGCGCCCTGCGTCTGGCCCGCTTCAACATCAGCACGGCCGTGACCGGCAAACGCTTCTTCATCGGCCTGCCCATCCCCGCCGCGGGCTGTACGGTGGTGGCGTTCCTGTATTTCGCCGGTATCCTGCCGGAGTTCTTCCTGCCCGCCCTGCCCTATGTCAGCATCGTCATCGCGCTGGGCCTGGGCGTGCTCATGGTGAGCCGCGTGCGCTACTTCTCCTTCAAGGAGTATGATTTCCTGCGTGCCCATCCGGTGCGTTACCTGCTGGCCGTCATGGTCATCTTTGGCTTGGTCTACGCCCAGCCGCGCCTGTTCGGCTTCCTGCTCTGCGCCGTCTACATCTGTGGCGGCCTCTACTACTCTTTTGTCATTCTGCCCCGTCGTAACCGTCAGCTACTACGCGCCCTGAATCTGCAGGACGAGGAGAAAGCTGCGTAACGGTTTGTCGCCCCGCGGGGGCGGATCGAGAACCTTCTGATCGCCGCCGGCAGGGCGGCCGTTATGCAGTAGCATAACAAACAAGCACCCTTCGCGGGTGTCCGATCAGAGGAGTCAGATCCATGTCCAACCGCGTGTTCTTTTTCGACACCACCCTGCGTGACGGCGAACAGTCGCCGGGCGCGACCATGAACCTTCAGGAAAAGCTCCGTATTGCCCACCAGCTCGAAGTGCTGGGCGTGGACATTATGGAAGCCGGTTTCCCCGCCTCCAGCCAGGGGGATTTCGAGTCCGTGCAGCGTATCGCCCGGCAGGCGAAATCCATCCAGGTGGCCGGCCTGTGCCGCTGCATGGACAGCGACATCGACCGCTGCTGGGAGGCCGTGAAGGACGCCAAGAATCCCCGCATCCATACCTTCCTTTCCACTTCGCCCCTGCACATGAAGTACAAGCTGCGCAAGGACCCCGAAGTGGTGCTGCAGATGATCGAAGCCGGGGTGCGCCGCTGCGCCGGGTACACCGACAACGTGGAGTTCTCCGCCGAGGACGCCTCCCGTTCCGAACGTGACTTCCTCTGCCGCGTGGTGGAGACCGCCATCAAGGCCGGTGCCACCACCATCAACCTGCCCGACACCGTGGGCTATGCCCAGCCGCAGGAATTCGCCGACCTCATCCGCTACGTCATCGAGAACACGCCCAACAGCGACAAGGCCATCTTCAGCGTGCACTGCCACAACGACCTGGGCCTGGCCGTGGCCAACACCCTGGCCGCCCTCAGCGTGGGTGCCCGTCAGGCCGAGGTGACCATCAGCGGCATCGGCGAGCGCGCGGGCAACGCCGCCCTCGAAGAGCTGGCCATGGCCCTGCGCGTGCGCAAGGACTACTACGGTCTGGAGCACGGCATCGTCACCGAGCAGCTCTATCCTTCCTGCCGCCTGCTCTCCATGACCATCGGTCAGCCCATCCCCAACAACAAGGCCATCGTGGGCGCCAACGCTTTTGCCCATGAGTCCGGCATCCATCAGGACGGCATGCTCAAGAACCGCGAGACTTACGAGATCATGACCCCGCAGTCCGTGGGCCGCAACGAGAGCAACCTCGTCATCGGCAAGCATTCCGGCCGCAATGCCGTGCGCAACAAGTTCGAGAGCCTGGGCTACAGCCTGGATGACGACCAGCTGCAGATCGTCTTCGAAGCCGTCAAGGCCCTGGCCGACCGCAAGAAGACCCTGCACGACGATGACCTCATGGCTCTGGTGCAGGAAGAAGTCTACCGCATGCCCGACCTGTACCGCCTGCGCCATGTGAGCGTGCAGAGCTCCGACGCCGGCGGCGTGCCGCCCACGGCGGCCGTGCTCATGGACGTGGACGGCATGGAAAAGAGCGGCGCCGGTTTCGGCGTGGGCCCCGTGGACGCCATCTTCAATGTCATCAACGACATGCTGGGCCGTGAACCTCAGCTTGAGCAGTATGCGGTCAACGCCGTCACCGGCGGCACCGACGCCCTGGGCGAAGTGACCGTGCGCCTGCGCGAGGGCGAGTTCTCGGCTGTGGGCCGCGGCGCTCATCCCGACATCCTGGTGGCCACGGCGCGTGCCTATGTGAACGCCCTCAACCATCTGGCCAAGAAGGAAAAGGAAGGCGAGCGTCTGCACTGCCAGCACAGCTAGCGAGTGTTCCTGAGGGGAGGGGGCACCCCTCCCCTCAAACTCCCCTCCCTCTCCCCAGCGCGCTTTAGTTGGGGCTAGGTGGCTCTTGGCCACAAGGCCCCGTGGGTACGCCCTGTGTCCCTGTCCGGGAATGACCCGCCGGGGAGAGGAAAAGGCAGCCAGCAGGAGAGCCCTGCATATTTTATGACCGCCCCTGTGGGAGCTCTGCCCACCCCCCGGATCTTTCCGGGGTGGTGCCGGGAGACCTTCAGCAGGGAAAAGCTGGCGCATCGCCCCGTCTGTCATCCTCCTGAATAAAGCGCATTTGGGGGAGGATGGGGGGCCCGGGGGGAAGAAACCCCCTTGGGGCGCTAGTCAAAGGGGGTTCCTTCCCCCCGCAATCGCATTCCGTATCAAGGAGAACCATCATGCCTCAGACGCTTGCGCAAAAGATCCTGCAAGCCCACACCGACGACGTCATCGAGCGCGACGGACAGATCGTCCAGTGCCGCCTGTCCCTGGTGCTGGCCAATGACATCACCGGCCCCCTGGCCATCAAATCCTTCAAGGGCATGGGCGCCAGCCGCGTGTTCGACAAGGACAAGATCGCCCTGGTCATGGACCACTTCACGCCCCAGAAGGACATCGCCTCGGCCAACCAGGTGATGATCAGCCGCCAGTTTGCCCAGGAGCAGGGCATCACCCACTACTACGAAGGCGGCGACTGCGGCGTGGAACACACCCTGCTGCCCGAACGCGGCCTGGTGGGCCCCGGTGACGTGGTCATCGGCGCGGACAGCCACACCTGCACCTACGGCGGCATCGGCGCCTTCGCCACGGGCATGGGCTCCACCGACATCGCCGCCGGCATGGCCCTTGGCGAGACCTGGATCAAGGTGCCCCCGACCATCCGCGTGAACATCAACGGCCAGATGCCCAAGTGGCTGCGCGGCAAGGACCTGATGCTGCTGCTCATCAAGACCATCGGCGTGGACGGTGCCCTGTACAAGGCCCTGGAATTCGGTGGTTCCGTCATCGATGCCCTGCCTGTGGAAGGCCGTCTGACCATGGCCAACATGGCCATCGAAGCCGGCGGCAAGGTGGGCCTGTTCGCCGTGGACGAGCTCACCCGCCAGTACTGCGCCGAGCACGGCCGTCCCGGCGTGACCATGAGTCTGGCCGCTGACGAAGGCGCCGTGTACGAGCGCGTGGTGGATATCGACGTGACCGGCCAGGAACCCGTGGTGGCCTGTCCGCACCTGCCTTCCAACGTGAAGAACGTTTCCGAGCTCAAGGACCTGTCCGTGCAGCAGGTGGTGGTGGGCTCCTGCACCAACGGCCGCATCAGCGACATGCGCGATGCCGCCGAGATCCTGCGCGGCCGCAAGGTGGCCAAGGGCGTGCGCTGCATCATCCTGCCCTCCACCCCCGCCGTGTGGAAGCAGTGCCTCAAGGAAGGCCTGATGGAAGTCTTCATGGATGCCGGCTGCATCGTGGGCCCCTGCACCTGCGGTCCCTGCCTGGGCGGCCACATGGGCATCCTAGGCGACGGCGAACGCGCCGTGGCCACCACCAACCGCAACTTCCGCGGCCGTATGGGCAGCCTGGATTCCGAAGTCTACCTGTCCAGCCCCGTGGTGGCGGCCGCCAGTGCCGTGGCGGGCTGCATCGCCGGCCCTGACCAGCTCTAAGCCGTTTTTTCAGAAAGGATCACGTCATGAATTACAAAGGTACGGCCCACAAGGTGGGCGAACATATCGATACCGACGCCATCATCCCGGCCCGCTTCCTGGTGACCTCTGACGCCAAGGAACTGGGCGCCAACTGCATGGCCGGTCTGGAACCTGACTGGGTCAAGCGCGTGAAGCCCGGCGACATCATGGTGGCCGGCCGCAACTTCGGCTGCGGCTCCTCCCGCGAGCACGCCCCCATCGCCATCCTGGGCGCGGGCATGCCCGTGGTCATCGGCCACAGCTTTGCCCGCATCTTCTACCGCAACGCCTTCAACATGGGCCTGCTGCTCATGGAAGTGGGCGACGACGTGGACAAGATCAATGACGGCGACGAGCTGGAAGTGGATGCCGCCACCGGTGTCATCCGCGACCTGACCAACGGCGCCGAGATCCAGTGCCCGCCCCTGCCGGCCTCCATGGCCGCCATCCTGGCCAAGGGCGGCCTGGTCAACTATGTGAAGGAACGTCTGGCCGCCAAGGGCTAGGCGGACAGCTGCTGGCTGAGGGGAGAGGGGCCCCTTTGGGAAAAGGGGCCCCTCTCCCCCTCAAACTCCCCCTCTCCCCCCGAAAACGTTTGTTTCGGTCGATAACGGGGCAGGGCAGGACGGTGATCGTGCCCTGAGTACCTGTCCCCCCGGTGGTTTGGGGAGAGCGTGCCGTGGAGGCCGGACAAGAGCGGAGGCTGCGGAAGGCGCGTCCTTCGCGGCTTTCTGGGGAGCAAGGACAGTTTTTGCACACAAGCGCAGTGCTGCGGCGCTGCATGAGGATATCAAGATGAAAAAGACCATTTGTCTGTTGCCGGGTGACGGCATCGGTCCCGAGATCGTGGCCCAGGGCGTGGCCGTCCTGGAAGCTGTGGCCAAAAAGTTCGGCCATGAATTCGACTTCGTGCCCGCCCTCATCGGCGGCGCGGCCATCGACGCCACCGGCGAGCCCCTGCCCGCCGCCACGGTGGAAGCCTGCCAGAAGGCCGACGCCGTGTATCTGGGCGCCGTGGGCGGCCCCAAGTGGGACAATATCGAGCCTGCCCGCCGTCCTGAAAAGGGCCTGCTGGGCATCCGCAAGGCCCTGGGCCTGTTCGCCAACCTGCGTCCCGCCCTGCTGCTGCCCGAACTGGCCGGCGCCTGCCTGCTGCGTTCCGACATCGCGGCCCGTGGTCTGGACCTCATCGTGGTGCGCGAGCTGACCGGTGACATCTACTTCGGCGAGCCCCGCGCCATCGAAGAACGTAACGGCCTGCGCGTGGGCTACAACACCATGATCTACGACGAGAACGAGATCCGCCGCATCGCCAAGGTGGCCTTCGAGACCGCCCGCCAGCGTCGCAAGAAGGTCTGCTCCGTGGAAAAGAGCAACGTGCTGGAGACCTCCCGCCTCTGGAAGGCCGTGGTGCAGGAAGTGCACGCCGACTACCCCGACGTGGAACTGAGCCATATGTACGTGGACAACGCCGCCATGCAGCTGGTGCGCGATCCTTCGCAGTTCGACGTCATCCTCACCGGCAACATCTTTGGTGACATCCTCTCCGACGAGGCCTCCGTCATCACCGGTTCGCTGGGCATGCTGCCTTCCGCCTCCATGGGCGCCCAGGCCCCGGCCCTGTTCGAGCCCATCCACGGTTCCGCGCCCGACATCGCCGGTCAGGACAAGGCCAATCCGCTGGCCACCATCCTGTCCGCCGGCATGATGCTGCGTCTGGCCTTCGGTCTGTCCGAAGAAGCCGACGCCGTGGAGAATGCCGTGCGCCAGACCCTGCGTGACGGTTTCCGTACCGGCGACATCATGGAAGACGGCTGCATCCTGGTGGGCTGCGCCGAGATGGGCCGTCTGGTGGCCGAACGCCTGTAGTCTCTGGTTTCTGTTTTTCCGGAATGGAGCGGAGCTGCCCTGCGGGGCGGCTCCGCTTTTTGTTTTTGAGGGAAGGGGGAAAGCGTTGCTGCGGCGGTGCTCAAAAGGGAAGGCCAGGCCTCTGGTCACGGCAGCGACCGATGGCGGGAAGGGGGGGGATGGGAGAGGGACGATGGCAGGAAACAGGCCTCTGGCCACGGCAGGAAGGGAAGCGGCACGAGAAGGGGCCCAGGAGCAGCCGTAGGCGTCGTGCGTCCGTGAGCCAGGCGCATACGGCACGCTATGCCCCGGGATGGGGATTGCGGGGAAAGATCGGGGCGTGCAGGCCGACGGGAAGAGCCGTCGGAGACGGTCAGCAGGAGACGGGCTTGCGTGCCATGAGGACCGCCACTGACCCTGAAAAAAACGTTTGGGCAGGGAGAAGGGGAGTTTGAGGGGGAGAGGTGTCCAAAGAGATGGCCTTCTCCCCCTCGTATCTACTCCCCATGCTTTCTTTTCTGCAGCCAGACCTGGATCTGCGGCCCGGTCATGACCAGGACCACGGCGGCGCAGATGACGGCCACGCCGCTGAAGACGGCGAAGGTGGCGGGCTCGTCGAAGACGAGGATGCCCACGGTGACGGCGGTGAGCGGTTCGCCCACGCCCAGGATGGAGGCCAGGGTGGAACCGATGCGCTGGATGGCCAGGATCAGGGTCAGGTTGGAGATGACCGCGGTGATGATGGCCAGCAGCAGGCTCAGGGCCAGCTGTTCCCAGGTCCCGATGATCTCGAAGGTCCCGGAGATCAGGGCATTGACGAGGGACACGCCGGTACCGAAGAACAGTACCCAGAAGGTGATGCTCAGGCCCGAGATGCTGTGGATGCGGGCCACATGCAGGCCCGAGATGTAGAGAGCGTTGCACAGGGCCGACGTCAGCAGCAGGCCTACGCCCAGCGGGTCAAGGCTGCCGCCGTCATCACCGCCGCCGCTGCCCAGCAGGGCCACGCCAAGGATGGCCAGCAGCACGGAACTGGCAGTGATGATGGAAAATTTTTCATGGAAGAAGATGGTCATGATGAGCATGACCATCAGCGGATACAGGAATTGCAGGGTGGCCGTGACGCCGCCCGACAGGTAGAGCAGGCCCCAGATCATGAGCAGGGCGGCCAGGGCGTAGAGCACGCTGAACAGGGCCAGCAGACCGAGGTCGCGCGCGGGCGCGGCAAGACGTTCCTGGCGCAGGACGAGGATGAGGCCCAGGCTTATGGAGGCGAAGAGGAAGCGGTAAAAAAGGACACAGTCCGCGGACAGGCCGCTATGCAGCAGGGGCAGACTGAACAGCGGGATGAGGCCGAAAGCGGCGGAGGAAATAAGGGCAAGCACAAAACCCATGACAGCTCTCCATGACGAGGGATTTGCGGTTTTCCAAATGACTCACGATTTCCGACATTGCCCCAAAGAAAACGGGAATACAAGGGGTTGGGGCTGATCGAAGGCCAAAAAAAAGGGCGCTCGGGGCGCCCGGAAAAAGGGGAGCGGCAGAGCGCTAGTTGCCGGCGTCGTCCAGCACGACCTCGGCCTCGGGGTGGCCCTGGCGCAGCGCTTCATGCATGGCGGCCGCGTCGGCAAAGGCGAAGAAGGGGCCCACCTGGTCATCCTTGTAACGCACGAAATAGGCCTGTCCGTTCTGCAGGGGGGTGCCGCTGGGGTCGCTGACCACTTCCAGATCGACCTTGCCCACGCCGCGGTCGTTCATGTTGATCTGCTGGGCGGCAGCATAGGAAAGGTCGATGATGCGGCCACGCACGTAGGGGCCGCGGTCGGTCACGCAGACCATGACGCTCTTGCCGTTGCTCTTGTCGGTGACGCGCACCACGGTGCCGATGGGCAGGGTGCGGTGGGCAGCCGTGAAGGTGTACATGTCATAGCCTTCACCGCTGGCGGTCTTCTTGTTGTGGAAGTCGGCCCCGTACCAGGAGGCCATGCCGGTCATGAAGGCATCGGCGTTGCTCTGGGCACGTTTGAGCCAGACATCACGGCTGGAGGAAGCAGTCTTTGCATCGCCGGCATAGGCGGCGGACATGGGGGAGGCCAGCAGCAGACAGGCCAGCAGCAGCGCCGGCATCCCCATGGAAGAATGTGAGGTCATAGAAACTCCTTGGTTGAAGCAGGTACGCGGCGTGGTTGCCCACGCGGCGCAGGTCGTCGGACGACCCACCCCGTCAAGGCTGCACAACGGGGCTTGCCTGAAACGCCAAACAAAAAGATTGAGGCATGATGCCTGAAAAAAAGCTCTGTGTCAAACCAGGTAAATTTTGCAAGAGAAAGTCTGGAAAATTTCCTGTCCAAGATGAGTAATTAACAGTTGATATGCAGTTAGCCGGCAACTTTATATCGACTGTTATTTTTTGATATATAAAGTTAGTTTTTGCAGATATAAAGTTGATATAGAGTTAAAAGTTTCTGCAATTATTCTGTATATTGTGAAAGGGGGCAAGAGGCCCCTGCACGGGCTGTCAGGGGGGCCTGAATTGCATATTCCGCTTTTGGAAACACGCATGCGAGAGGTGGGAGGAGAGGGCAGAAGGACTGTCCGGGCCGGAGCGGATCCGGCCTTCGGCAGGGGCTTTTCGGGACCTTCGATATCATGACCACCACAGAGCGGCGTCAGGGAAGCTGCCGTGGAAGGCTGGTTGCCGACGGGTCGCCGACAGGACCGCAGCAGCAGTGCGGGCAACAAAAAAGGGCGCCCCTTGCGGGGCGCCCCTGATGTTTGCGGCAGGGCCGGGACTTACCAGTCCAGGGTGCGCTTGAAGGCGGTGGTCAGGTCGTCCACGCTTTCCTGCAGGACGGTGACGCCGCCACGGGTCATGGTCAGGGTGTTGTCGTCGGTGACGGTACCGATGCGGCGGCAGATCTGCCAGCTGCCCAGCATGTCGAGGATCATGGCCAGGTCGGGGCGCACGCTGACGATGAGGCGGCTGGCCGATTCGCTGTACAGCAGTTCGGTCAGGGTCATGTCTTCCATGGCGGGCACGGCGTCCAGATCGATGTTGGCGCCCAGGCGGCCGCCGATGCACATTTCGGCCAGGGCCACGGCCAGACCGCCGTCGGAGCAGTCATGGCAGGCGGACAGGGCGCGCTGGCCCATGAGGCCGTGCACGGCGCGGTAGCGCGGCATGGCGGTGGAGGCGTCCACATTGGGCACGCGGCCGCCGGTGAGGCCCAGTTCGGAGCAGGCTTCGCTGCCGGCCATTTCACGCCAGGTACCGCCCAGCATGTAGATGTGGTGACCGGCGGCCTTGAAGTCCGAGGTCTGGGTGGCGATGACGTTGTTGATGACGCCCATCACCGAGAACAGCACCGTGGGCGGGATGGAGATCTTTTCGCCGCCGCCGGTGTAGTCGTTCTTCATGGAGTCCTTGCCGGAGATGCAGGGCACGCCGAAAGCCAGGGAGAACTGCTGCAGGGCCTTGCAGGCGCGCACCAGCTGGGCCAGCTTGTAGCGGCCGTCGGGGGTCTTCTCGCTCTGGACGGGGTCGCACCAGCAGAAGTTGTCCACACCGGCCAGGGCATCGGGGTTGCCGCCCACGGCCACGGCGTTACGGATGGCTTCGTCCATGGCGTTGGCCATCATCCAGTAGGTGTCGTAGTCGCTGAACTTGGGGCAGATACCGTGGGAGATGACCAAACCGGCATCGGATTCCAGCAGCGGACGGATGACGCCGGCGTCGGAAGGACCATCGTTCTTGACGCCGCACAGGGGCTTGATGGCGCTGCCGCCGCGCACTTCGTGGTCGTACTGGCGGATGATGTATTCCTTGGAGCAGATGTTCAGGCGGTTCAGCATGCGGCGCAGGAAGGCGCCCTGTTCGCTGTCGGGCATGTCCACGCGGATGTCTTCCACCTTGGGGGCTTCCCACACGGCTTCCAGTTCCAGCTGGGGCACGCCGTCATGCATGAATTCCATGGGCAGGGAGGCCACGGGACGGTCGTTGTAGCGCACGTCGAAGAAGCCGCTGTCGGTGTAGTGGCCCAGGGCGGTGGCTTCCACGTCCATGCGGGCGGCCAGTTCCATGAACTCGTCCAGCTTGGCGGGCGGCACGGCCAGGGTCATGCGTTCCTGGGCCTCGGAGAGCAGGATCTCCCAGGGGCGCAGGCCGTCGTACTTGAGGGGGGCCTTGGCGATGTCCAGCACGCAGCCGCCGGTGTCTTCGGCCATTTCGCCCACGGAGGAGGAAAGGCCGCCGGCGCCGTTGTCGGTGATGGCGTTGTACAGGCCCAGGTCACGGGCGCGCATGATGAAGTCGTACATCTTGCGCTGGGTGATGGGGTCGCCGATCTGCACGGCCGTGGCCGGGGAACCTTCGTGCAGTTCCTCGGAGGAGAAAGTGGCGCCGTGGATGCCGTCCTTGCCGATGCGGCCGCCGGTCATGACGATGATGTCGCCCACTTCGGCCTTCTTTTCCCAGCCCTTGCGGCCGTTGACGTCGGTGGGGATCACACCCACGGTGCCGCAGTAGACCAAGGGCTTGCCCAGGTAGCGTTCATCGAAGACCAGGGAGCCGTTGACGGTGGGGATGCCGGACTTGTTGCCGCCGTGTTCCACGCCTTCGCGCACGCCTTCCAGCACGCGGCGGGGATGCAGCAGGCGCGGGGGCAGTTCCTTGTCATAGAAGGGGGAGGCGAAGCAGAACACGTCGGTGTTGCAGACCAGTTCCGCGCCCATGCCGGTGCCCATGGGGTCACGGTTGACGCCCACGATACCGGTGAGGGCGCCGCCGTAGGGGTCCAGGGCGGAGGGGCTGTTGTGGGTCTCCACCTTGATGCAGGCGTCGTAGCCGTTGATGAAGGCGATGACGCCGGCGTTGTCCTTGAACACGGACTTGCAGTAGTCGTCGTCGCCCAGGCGCTTGCGGATGGCGGCCGTGGCGTCACGGATGCAGGTCTTGTACAGGTTGTTGACCTCTTCGCGCTGGCCGGTCTCCTTGTTCTCGTAATGGATGCGGGAGGCGAAGATCTTGTGCTTGCAGTGTTCGGACCAGGTCTGGGCCAGCACTTCCATTTCCACGTCGGTGGGGTCGGCGGGCAGACCGGCGGCCTTGCGGCGGGCCTGTTCGTCAGGGGTGGCGAACTGGTCGCGGATGCAGTGCAGCTCGCGCAGGGTCAGGGCCCAGGTGTTGTCGCGGCTGGCTTTCTGCAGGGCCTCGTCGTCCATGCTGGACAGGGGCACCACGTCCACGGTGTCGTTGGCTTCGCCGGTGACCTTGGCGGCCTGGGCTTCGAAGCCGGGCTGGGCCTGCCATTCTTCGGCGCTCTTGACGCGGAAGCGCTGGATCAGGGTGTTGCAGAGCAGGTCACGGGCCAGGGCCTCCACCTCTTCACGGCCGAGCATGCGGTCGGGCGTGCAGGTGATGCGGTACTGCACCGAGGTGTAGACGCGCAGGCTGTCACGGGCGATGCCCAGCACCATGGCGGCGGTGTCACGGGCGGTGCGGCCTTCGTTGTCGGTGACGCCGGGGCGGTAGCCCACTTCCACGATCCAGTGGGGGGCGGGTTCCACGAAGGGCAGCGGCTCCAGCGAGGCCTGCTGCAGGATGGGGTCGTGCCAGATGCCTTCGTCCACCAGACGGTTCACCTGGGCGGCATCCAGACCGTCCACGGTGTAGACTTTGATCTGACGGATGGCGGCAACGGGGATCTGCAGCGCCTTGAGCAGATGCAGCGCCGTCTTGCGGCCCTGGGTATCGGTAATGTTGGCATGAAGCCCGGTTTCCACACGATAGAGCATACGGTCCTCGCTTTGGCGGCGGGAATCCCGCCGGTTCTCCGTAATAAGGCGATTATTTTTTGCGGTCGCGAACGTAGTCGGCCATTTGTTGCAGGATGTCCTGTTCCGGTCCCGAGGGCAGGGTGGCCAGGGCCGCGCGGGCCTTGTCCAGATAGCCTTCGGCAGCCATGCGCGTGGCCTGGTCGAAACCGGCCGCACGGATGCCGTCAGCGATGCGCTCGGCGTCGCTGTCGGTGAAGGAAGCGTCATTGAAGGCCTGGTCGAAGGCCGCGCGGGCGGCATCGTCCAGGCTGTCGCGGTACATGCGCAGGGGCGGGGTCAGTTTGCCCTCGCGCACGTCGCCGCCCGAAGGTTTGCCCGTGACGCTCTGGGGGGCGAAATCCAGGGCGTCGTCCACGATCTGGAACGCCATGCCGATGTTCTCGCCATACGCGGCGGCGGCTTCCACCAGGGCATCGTCGGCACCGGCGCGCAGGGCGCCCAGCTGGCACGAGGCCCGGATCAGCCAGGCCGTCTTGCCGCGGATGATCTCCTCGTATTCCTCGGCGGTGGTCTCCACCTGATGCTGGGCCGCGATCTCCAGGATCTCGCCGGCGGCGGTGCGGCTGGTGGCCTCGGAGAAGCAGAGGCACAGGCGCGGGTCGCCGCACTGGGCCACCAGGGCATTGGCATGGGCCAGCATGGCATCGCCGGCCAGGATGGTGCTGGTGGCGTTGAAAATGGTGTGCGCGGCGGGTTTGCCGCGACGGGTATCGGCATTGTCCAGCACGTCGTCATGCAGCAGCGTGGCGGCATGGAGCATCTCCATGGTGACGGCCAGATCGTAGATGTCTTTTTTGTCATAGCCCAGCAGGCGGGCCATGAGGATGGTCAGCAGGGGGCGCAGGCGTTTGCCGCCCGCTTCGAAAATGTGGCGGGCGATGGGGCGCACGGGATGGGGCAGGCCCTCGGCGGCCCGGGAAAGAGCCTTGTTGATGGGGGGCAGTTCCAGTGCCAGACGGGCTTTCAGAAGCAGCATAGCGACATCTCGGTTTATGGTGCGGGGCGCCAGATATCCGCCAGACGGCGCATGGCTCCCGGAAAATCCGTTTCATGCGGTGCGCGCGGCCCCACCCGGTTGGAAACGCTGCGTACCTCCACACAGGCGATGCCCTGGCGGGCGCAGGCCAGCGCCACGGCAAAACCTTCCATATTTTCCAGCAGGGCCCTGGGATGGGCCTGCCGGAGCTGTCCCACACGCTGCCGGGAAGCGCTGACGCCCGCCACGCTCAGGGACGTGGCCGCGGGCAGGGAGCACAGCCCGTGCAGGCAGGCGGGCAGCTGCGCGGGAGCGGCCAGGGGCAGACGGTCGAAGACCGGCCCGTGCGGCCCTTCCCACTGGGGAAAACCGAACGACGGGCCGTCCACAGCCGTCCCGTCGTGCAGGCCGTATTCCGGCCAGATCTCTTCCTCCACCCGCCAGAGCGAACGGAGGGGCGCCCGTTGCAGGTCCATGCTGCCGGCCACGCCCACGTTGAGCACCAGCGAGACCGCATGTCCGGCCTGTCGGGCCCCGGCCAGTGCCAGCCCCATGCCGAGGGCGGCGTTGACGGGCCCCACGCCGGTGATGCAGGCCAGGGCCGGCAGGCCCAGGTGCAGGGGCAGCAATTCCTGCTCCGGCAGGCCGGTCTGCGCCGCCGGGCCGCATGCCGCTCCGGGAGCGGGCCCCAGGGCCTGTTCCGGCAGGGCGGACAGCAGTTCGCGGGCGGTAGCGGCACAGACCAGCAGCACGGCGCTTACAGTCTCCAGTAGTCGATGCCCGCGGCGCGCATGGCCTGCGGGTCGAAGAAGCCCTTCACGTCCATGAGCACGGCCTTGTTGCCGTCCTTGCAGCGGGCCTTGATGTCTTCGGGCGTCAGGGCGGCGTAGGCCTTGTGGCTCACGGCCAGCAGCACGGCATCCAGGTCGCGCAGCTGGTCCAGATCCACCAGCTCCTGCCCGTATTCGCGCATGGCTTCGGCCGGGTCGGCCTCGGCGTCATGCACCAGCGGGACCACATTATATTCCTTGAGTTCGCGGATCACGTCCACCACGCGGGTGTTGCGCAGGTCGGGCACGTTCTCCTTGAAGGTGAAGCCCAGGATGCCCACGCGCGCGCCGCTGACCACGTTGCCGTTCTTGATCAGGCGCTTGACCAGGCATTCGGCCACATATTTGCCCATGTTGTCGTTGGTGCGGCGACCGGCCAGGATGACTTCGGGGTGGAAGCCCATCTCCTCGGCCTTGAAGGTCAGGTAGTAGGGGTCCACGCCGATGCAGTGGCCGCCCACCAGTCCGGGACGGAAGGGCAGGAAATTCCATTTGGTACCGGCGGCTTCCAGCACTTCGAGGGTGTCGATGCCCAGGCGCTCGAAGATGATGGCCAGCTCGTTCATGAGCGCGATGTTCAGGTCGCGCTGGGTGTTCTCGATGACCTTGGCGGCCTCGGCCACCTTGATGCTGGAAGCACGGTGGATGCCCGCCTTGACCACGGAGCCGTAGACCTGGGCCAGCAGGTCGGCCGTGGCCTGGTCGGAACCGGAGACGATCTTTTTGATGGTCTCCAGGGTGTGGACCTTGTCACCGGGATTGATGCGCTCCGGCGAGTAGCCCACGGTGAAATCCGTGCCGTAGGTCAGGCCGGATTCCTGCTCCAGGATGGGCACGCAGATCTCTTCGGTGAGGCCGGGGTAGACCGTGGATTCATAGACCACCACGCAGCCCTTGGGCATGTGGCGGCCCACGGTGTGGCTGGCGCCCACCACGGGGGTGAGGTCGGGGGAGCGGTGTTCGTCGATGGGGGTGGGCACGGCCACGATGATCACGGCGGCCCGGGCCAGGTCGGCAGGGTCGCAGGTGTACTCGATCGTGGCGGCGGCCAGGGCCTCGTCGGTCACTTCGTTGGTGCGGTCATGGCCTTTGCGCAGCTCTTCGATGCGTCCGGCGTTGATGTCGAAACCGAGCACGTTCATGTGGCGGGAAAAAGCCACGGCCAGGGGCAGGCCCACATAGCCCAGGCCCACCACGGCCAGGGTCTGTTCACGATTCTGCAGGGCAGCGAAATCCACCATCGTTTTATCCTTTACAAAAATGCCTGTTTCCGCCATGTGAAAGACATGACTTTTGACTGGAAACCATTTCTTGTGGCATTGGGTTTGGCCATCCTTCTGGAAGGCCTGGTCTGGGCTCTGGCTCCCGACGCCATGCGACGGGCAGTGATCCTCATCGCGCAGATGCCCAAAAGCTCCATACGGGTCCTCGGGCTGGCGGCGCTGGCTCTGGGCCTCTTTCTTGTATGGCTGGCCCGCAGCGCCTGAGCTTGAGACTTTTTTCCGCATGCATGACGGCGTCCCTTGGGGCGCCGTTTTTTTGTGCCGGAGGATGGCGCCGGGTCGTCCCGCCTGCGGCGGGGAAGCCGGCGCTATCGCAGCGCGCTGGCCCGCTAGAGGGCCTTTTCGCCCACATGCAGGCAGACGATGCCCGACGTGAGCTTGATATGCCAGGCCCGCGCGAAACCGGCATCGGTCATTTCCTTTTCCAGGGCCGGGGCCGTGGGGAAATTGCGGATGGTCTCGGCCAGATACTCATAGGCGCCCGGGTCGCGGGAGACCATCTTGCCGATACGCGGCAGGATCCTGTCCAGATAAAAATTGTACAGACCGCCCCAGATGCGTTCGCTGCCGGAGCCGAACTCCAGGATGCAGGCGCGGCCGCCGGGGGTGAGCACGCGCAGCATCTCGGCAAAGGCCTCGGAGCGCGGCTTGATGTTGCGGATGCCGAAGGCCATGGTCACGCAGTCCACCGAAGCGTCGGGCAGGGGCAGCTTTTTGGCGTCAGCGGCCACGGGCATGATGGCCCGGGCATTGTCGCCCTTGAGCTTGTGCAGGCCGCGCTGGAGCATGGGCGGGCAAAAGTCCATGGCGGGCACCTGCACATGCGGGTATTTGCGGCGGATGGCCAGCGAGACGTCCAGGGTACCTGCGGCCAGGTCGAGCACGCGGTTGGTGCTGCCCACGCGCACGTTCTTGGCCAGCACATGGCGCCAGTAATAGTCGATGCCCAGGCTCAGCGTATGGTTGAGCAGGTCGTAGAAGCCGGCGATGCGGCCGAACATGCCGGAGACGGCAGCGTCATGCTGGGGGCGGGGATCAGTCACGTCCGGCCTCCCTGGGCGCGTTGCCCTGGCGGATGGCTTCGCAGACCACGCGGTACACGGCGGGAAAGACCTCGGCGAAGTTGCCCGGCGAAACCGTGCGCGTCTCGATGAATTTGGCGGTCAGCTCCTTGGCGACCTGAAGGGCTTCCTTGCTGTCTTTGTCCATACCTGGCCTCGTGGCATACAAAATGAAAAACCCGTCCACTGGGGAATGGCCTTGACCCACAACGGGAAAACGCCGGACGGGTAAAGGAACGGAAACGGCGGCCCCCGCCCCTTTTGTTTTTGATTCGGGCCTGTACAGGGCTGCTGCCTGCAAAAGGCCGTCCGTCAGCATATGCGCTAACGGTGCGCTTGGCAAGTCGATGCCCCCGCGGGAGCGGGGGCGGAAAAGGCCGTGCGCGCAGGGAAAAAGGCCGCTCAGGCCTGGTCCGCCATCAGGCGCCGGATCTCTTCATGCAGTATCCGCGCCGCAGCGGCGGCGGCCGCCTTTTCCACGTATTTGTCAAAATCCGTCATCAGGTCGCCAAGCTGGTGTTCCAGGGCTTCCACCCGCTGTGCCAGCATCCGCCGCTCTTCCTCAAGACGGGCCACGCGTTCGCTGTCCGCAGTGGCCGGGGCCTCTCCGGAAGCGGCCGGAGCGTCCTGCAGGGCCTGTACCTGTTCTTCCAGATGGGTGAGGCGTTCCACGGTCTCCATGAGCAGAGTGCCGTCACTGTGGCTGCCCCCGGTCTGGCTTTCCAGACTGTCGAGACGCTGCAGCATCTCCTGGCGTTCGCCCTCCAGCGCGGAAAGGCGCTCCATGCTTTCCATAAGCAGGACGCTGTCGGGCGCTCCGGCCATGCTGCCGGAGGCGGTGTCTCCCGTGGCGGGCAGGGCCTGCACCTGCTCTTCCAGATGGGTGAGACGCTCCACGGTCTCCATGAGCAGGGTGGCGTCGCTGTGACCGTTCCCGGCCCGGCCTTCCAGGGCGCTCAGGCGACGGTCGAGCTGGCGGCAGCTTTCTTCCAGGCTGCTGATGCGCTCCAGGCTTTCCGGCAGCAGGGGGCTTTCGGTGCCGGTCTGCGCTGCCAGAGCGGCCAGATGCAGGCCCGTATCGCCGATCACGGCCGCGGAGGCATCCAGCTGGGCCTCCCAGTCCCGGGCGGGGGGCACGTCCTCGACGGCGGGCGCGGGGGACGGCACGGGCTCGTGATCCTGGACAGGCAGCAGGAGCAGGTCGTCAGGAGCCGGGGCGGCCGTTGCCGGGGCCTCGTCGGGCAAGGGGAGGGGCTCAGGCGTTTTGGGGCTGTTTTTCGGCAGGTCAGGGCCTTTTTCGATAAGGTCCGTCAGTTCGATGATCTCGTTTTGCTCGGCAGATGCGGCCATGGGCGCCTCTCATGCAGGATGGTTGGTGATCCGGTTCCTCAACGGCTTGCCCTGCATAGCAGCTCATGCTCCAAAAGGCAAACCGCCAAAAAGAAAAGCCGCGGTTTCCCGCGGCTTGCAATGCGAAAATGGATGATGGCCTACGGATGGCACTTGGACTTGGCGCAACCGGTGAGGTCCTTCTTCAGGTCGGGCTTTTCGGCCACGACCTTGACGTGACAGGACAGGCAGCTCTGATGCTTCAGGGGAGCATCGGCCTTTTCCTTGGCGTGCATCACATAGTACAGGCTGTTGGTCCCCTTCTTGTCCTTCAGGTTGTCATGACAGCCGGCGGTGGCGCACTTGGCATAGCTTTCCTTGCCGTCCACAGGGTGGTGGCAGACGACGCATTCCACGGTCTTGTGGGTGGAGTGGTTGAAGGTCACCGGCTTCTTGGGATTGGAACCTTGCAGGACGAGACCGTCAGCCGGGACAGGGGGCTGGGCCGCGATGGCGGGCACGGACAGGGCCAGAGCCAGGACACCGGCAGACAACAGGGCGAACTTCATGACAACCTCCTCACAGGCTAGTCGAACCTTGGGACGCGCGGAACGGCTCCGGGACGTCACAGACAGATAACAAATCAATACGCCGGGTTGCAGAATGTGTCAACGTGGGTGGCGGAAAATCCGCACGGCCTTCGGGCAGGCGGGAACGCCGGAAAAACGTCCGCCTGCCGTGAAGTTGTAGCGCGATTTTATAAAATTTTTCTTGAAAATCGAAAGATTACGCGCTGCCTTCCCGTTCCCCGCCCGCACTGAACAGCGGCAGGGTCCGGTGCGTCAGGTGGACATTGTCCGGCACAAAAATATTTTTTTCCAGCCGCAGGCCCGCATCCACGCGTACCTCCCGGCCCAGATGGGCCCCTTCTTCCACGATGACGCCCTCACCCAGGTGCGCGCCTTCCCCCAGATGGACATGGTCCTCCAGGCGGCAGCCTGCCTCCAGACGCGCGCCGGCCCGCAGCACGCAGCCCGTGCCGGTACGGCAGCCCGCTGCCAGCGAGGCATCGGCAAAGATGAGGTTCCCGGCGCCGACGAGGACATCCCGCTCCCTGTGGGCATCAGGATGGACCGCACTGACCAGAGTGAAGCCCAGTTCCCGCAGGGCGTCGTGCAGCAGACGGCGCAGTTTGGCAGCCTGCTTGTGCGGGGCCGTGACCACGGCCCGGGAGAAGTCCGGCCGCAGGCGGGCCAGGTCGGCGTCCCGGCCCAGCGGGGGCACGCCCGCCTCTGACGCGAAGTCACAACGCGGACCGTGGATGACGCCCGCAGGGACCAGCCCGGCAGCCTGCAACAGCGGTACGGCCGCGGCGCACAGGCTGCCGCCGCCCACCAGCAGGACCGCGTCCCGCCCTTCGTTCATGACGATCTCAGACATCATCCCTCCGCAAAATGCTGTTTGACAGGGCCACGGCCAGGGTCAGCTGGCCGGCCACCTTGGTTTTTTCCACTACCAGACGGGCGTCCGTGCCGTCTGCTTGCTGTCCGTATCCTGTTCCCGCCGGCGGGCCGTCCTTCAGCGCACTCCGGCTCACAGGCGACGCCCCGCCGCCTTTCGCCTTCATCATACCGGTCGCGGCCATCCGCCGGGCCGCCAGCAGGCAGGCCGCCTCACAGACACTGAAGGGTGCGCAGGCGAAGCGTTCCCCTGCCGCCGTGGACGGGTGCGGTGTGCTGACGGCGGCCAGTTCCGCGGCATCAAAGGTCAGCAGGGGGAGGCCCAGACGACGGGCCAGTTCCTGCAAGGCCGGTTCCCGTGCCTTTTCCGTCACGGTCGCCAGGGCCGCCAGAGCCTGGGGCTCCAGTCCGTGGCGCAGCAGCAGACCTTCCACGGCTGTGGCCACCAGCGGCGCAGGGATACCCTTGCGGCAGCCCAGCCCCAGTACCAGCGAGGGCAGGGCCACCCGCAGGCGGCCTTGTCGTGCGGGCAGACGTTGCCAGTGTACGCAGACTGCGGGCCCGTCCTGTTCCGGCAGATGTTCCTGCCGCAGGAATCCTCCCCCTTCGCCGTCCGTCACCGCGCCGCAGGGGTCCCACAAGGGCAGGGGCCGCCCTTCCAGCCAGCAGGCCTGGGCCGGAGGCAGCTGGTCCCAGTCCAGGATGCGCAGGCCCGCTGCCTGGAGGAAAAGGTCCAGCGCAGGGCGCTCGCCGCAGTCCGTGGCCGTGGTGATGACAGGCACGGCGTCCAGCAGGGCGGCCACATGGCGGCACAGGCTGTTGCCGCCGCCCCAGTGCCCGGCCAGCAGGCTGATGACGAAACGGCCGTCCGGCGAGATGACCAGGACAGGCGCGTCCGTGCTCTTGTGTTCCAGCAGGGGCGCCACGGCCCGCACGGCGATGCCTGTTGCGCCTATAAAGATCTGGGGAACTTCTGCGGCTTGCCGGGCTGCATCCAGGATCCCGGCAAACGGCAGGCAGTCTTCCGGGGCAAAACGTTGCGGCGCGGACAGGCGGCATTCCGCCAGCGTCTCGCCCGACGGCCCGCGCCACGGCGCTGCGGCCATGGCTTCCCGCAGGCGTCGGGCCAGCGGCAAGGCCGCGCTGCTCAGGACATGACAGATACAATGCATGGGATTTCGGTGGGGTTGGTGGTGGAAGAGGGGCGAGGGGGAAGGGGGGCCCTTTTGGAAAAGGGCCCCCCTTCCCCCTCGCGCTCCCCCCCCCCCCCC
>ERZ772863.311-NODE-311-length-61340-cov-9.039847_pt1 | contig 61340 bp, 44 predicted proteins | sample MGYA00512134_ERZ772863 | MGnify/ENA primary metagenome ERZ772863 (study PRJEB29015, sample SAMEA2737659) | human gut metagenome | biome: human gut; feature: human-associated habitat; material: faeces | place: China | collected 2012 ...
GGCGTGGTCTTGTTATCAGTGTTACATCATCCTGATTTTCCCACCATTCTTTTATGAACATTGTTTTATCTATATAAAATAAATTGTTTTCTATTATCCTGTCATACCTTTGTTTTCCGATTCCTATAACTTTTGGCATCTGCACACCTCCATTAAATTTCCCCCACAACTACTTTGCACTTTTTCTTACAAAAACTAATTCCGTAAATCATAATGTCATGTCTATCGTCATTTTTCAAATACTCATCATATCTTCTATCTTTAATCTGAGCGATTGCTTTTTCACAAGCTTTATCCATACCTGAAAATGTTTTTGAATGCTTAAGTTCAACAATAATCCCTGCATCAATGTCCTCTGTCTCAACTATAATGTCAGCAAAGCCATCCCCTGCTTCAACATTTGATTTTACAAGCCAGTCGGAGTTTCCCGCCAAAAGTCCTACCAAAAATGTATGGTAAGAACTTTCCTTTTCCTCGTCCCTTGCTTTTGTGTCAAAAACACTGATTGAATTGCTAAGTGTTTTATTCAGATAATTCTCAACCGCCTTTGTATCCCCCGTATCAAATGCTTTCCAAAACTTTTTTAACTGCTCTGTGTTGCTCATTACAGTTTTCTTAAACCATTCCTGTATCTGGAGTTTGTAAACCTCTCTTACTTCCTTATTTGGTATGACAAGTTTATATTCACCTCTTTCAGTCATTCCTGACTGTGTCAAATATCCGGTTGTAAATAATACGCTCCACAAATTGTCGATACTATTATCTATCTCATCATATGTTAATTCAAGACTAATCGATTTCTCAATTGTTTCCCCTGAAACCAGACGCTCAATTTCATCCCTTGTCGTTTTATTTGCTTTATCAATAAATCGTTTGACAAGTCCGTTTCCACTTGTATTTATCCAATATGACTGCGGTTTTGCATTTGGCTCCCCACAAAGTCTGTCCACATGATTTATAACATCCCACGGGCAATACACATCAACACCCCCAAAATGATATCCATCATACCACTCTTTTGTCTCTGACATATGTTCTTCCATGCCATATGATTTTAAAAGCTTTTGTACTTCCGCATCAGTAAAACCAAACTGCTCATCAAAACGCGTATCAGCGATTGAAAGCACTTTAAAATTATTTAGTCCCGTAAAAATACTTTCTTTTGAAACACGGAGACATCCTGTCAAAACAGCAAATTTCAAAAAATCGTTAGTTTTAAGCGCATCACCAAACACCGCTCGTATAAGTGATACCATTTCCATATAATAGCCATTTTGAAAAGCCTTATCTAAGGGCACATCATATTCATCTATAATTATTATAGTCTTTTTGCCATAATGTTTATAAAGAAATTCAGATAACATTTTTAATGATGACGCAAGAATATCTGTATCCATTGAATATCTGCCATTATCTAAACGAATAAGTGCCTTATATCTTTCTTTTTCATTGACAGTTAATTTATCACTGTCTTCTAAGAAACAAAATCTTTCCGCTTCCCTGCCAATAATTTCAACAAATCTATATAATGCTGTTTCAAATGTAATACCCTCAACATTTTTAAGCGAAATAAATATAACCGGAAATTTTCCCATATATTCTTCGCAAATTTTTTTATTCTTTTTTATATATAGTCCGTCAAATAATGATTCATCCGTTCCAATTTCAAAAAAATAACGCAGCATACTCATATTTAAAGTTTTTCCAAAACGTCTTGGTCTTGTAAAGAGATTTACCTTTCCCCACCTGTCAAGAAGCTGCTCAAGCAATTTTGTCTTATCAATATAATAAAAATCTTCCTGTATTATCTCCTTAAAATCCTCAATTCCAACCGGCAGTTTTAATTTTTTTCCCATCATTCATTCCTCCATAAATCCCTATACATAAATTCCCACAACATACAAAGCTAATGTTTTTTTGTGAGACAAAAATTCCTATTTAAAAAAATTGCTTTTGCGCATAATATTAACACACAAAATCTAGTCATATTTTAACATTTCATAAAGGTTGGGTCAAAAGGTATTTTGCCCCAATTCCATAACCACTTTACACTACTCTTTAAAACACAGACAGGAGTATGTCACCATTTCAACATACTCCTGCCATGATTTATATATTTAATTTAACGCCTTACCATACTACAAAATGCAGCCATCGTATAAAAACCTGCTTTTATTTTTTTATACTATCTTGCACACTTATATTGAAGGTCTTCCCATCTCCTGTCTACCTCTGCCTGGAACTGGGCTATCAAATCTTCATTTCCTTTTTTGAAAAGATGTTTAAATCTTCCCTGCTCTCTCAAGAAGTCTTCTATAGGAAGTTTTTTCTTTGGTTCATACGAAAGTATCCACTTGCCGTGGTCTACTTCAAAGAGTGGCCAATAGCATGTTTCTACGGCAAGTTTACAGATTTTCATTATCTCTGATGCATCATATCTCCATCCTCTTGGACATGGTGTCATGATATTGAGGAAACTTGCTCCCTCCGTATAGATTGCTTTTTCCGCTTTTCTGTGAATATCTTTAAAATCCTGTAATAATGTTGTCTGTGCAACATACGGAACATCATGGTCTGCGATAATGCTTGCCAAATCCTTACGGTTCTGCATTTTACCGTTTGACTGCTTTCCTACAGGTGTTGTTGTTGTATCTGCATACATTGGTGTTGCTGACGAACGCTGGATACCTGTGTTCATATATGCACCGTTATCGTAACATACATATACCATATCGTGTCCTCTCTCCATTGCTCCGGAGAGTGACTGGAATCCAATATCATATGTTCCTCCGTCACCGCCAAATGTGATAAATTTAAATGTTTCGTCCTTAGGAAGTTTTCCTCTCTTTTTGAGTGCCTTGTACGCTGTCTCAACACCGCTGAGTGTTGCTCCTGCATTTTCAAACGCATTGTGTATGTAACTGTCTTCCCATGCCGTATATGGATACATGAATGAAGATACCTCAAGACAGCCTGTTGCATTTCCTATAACTGCATGATCTCCTTCATGAAGTCCGCGAAGTACGGCACGAACTGCTATTGTCGCACCACATCCTGCACACATACGATGTCCCGGTGCAAGACGCTCTGGTTTATTCATCATTGTTTTTAAACTGTAATCGCTCATTATGGCCTCCTATTATTTGCGTAATCCGATGTATTGATACTGCTCTACTTTCTTTCCGTTCTCTACTGCTTCTTCAAGTTCTGCAAATATATCATATACTTCATTTACCGTGAAATCCCTTCCTGCAAGACCATAAATATAATTTACGGCTTCAATCATCACCTTACTTCTGTAAAGTCCTGCTGTTACTTCACTTCCAAGAGGTCCACCGTTTCCGTTGTAACTTTCACAGCGGTCCATAATTGCTACTGCCTTACATCCTTTAAGTGCCTCGGCAATCTCTTCTGCTGGGAACGGACGGAATACTCTGAGTTTTAATACTCCGACTTTCTTTCCCTGCTCACGAAGATGGTCAACTGCCTCTTTTGCTGTTCCTGCTGCGGAACCCATTATAAGCATAATATAATCGGCATCTTTTGTTTTATATTCTTCAAAAAGACCATACTCTCTGCCTGAAATTTCTTTGAATTTCTTTGCGACCTCGAGAATAACTTCTTTTGCATTCTCCAATGCTGTCTCCTGATTTTTCTTTGCTTCCATAGCATAATTTGTCACTGAATAAGGACCTACTGCTATCGGCTTACCCGGATTTAAAAGAAATTCCTCAGGCTCATATTCACCAACAAACTCTTTTACAAGTTTGTCTTCCATCAGTTCAATATTTTCAACTGCATGGCTTGTGATAAAACCATCCTGACAAATCATTATAGGCAGATGTACCCTTTTATCTTCTGCAATAGGATATGCCTGAATAAAATTGTCGTATGCTTCCTGATTGTTTTCTGCATATATCTGAATCCATCCTGTATCTCTTGCACCCATACCGTCTGAATGGTCACAGTTAATATTTATAGGACCTGAAAGTGTACGGTTTACAAGTGTAAGTGCAAGCGGAAGTCTGTTTGATGCCGCAAGAAGAAGTTCTTCCCACATAAGTGCAAGTCCTGCTGATGATGTTGCAGTAAGACTTCTTGCTCCTGCTGACTCTGCTCCTATTGCCGCACTCATTGATGAATGTTCACTCTCTACAGGAATAAACTCTGTATCCATCTCTCCGTTTGCAATATATGTAGATACCATCTGTGGTATTTCTGTTGAAGGTGTAATCGGAAATGCCGGCATAACATCCGGGTTTACCTGACGAATAGCATATGATACTGCCTCGTTTCCTGACATACGTTCTTTAATAGCCATTATTCTACGCCCTCCTTCATCTCAATCGCCCCAAATGGACAGACTTTTGCACATATTCCACAGCCCTTGCAATGGTCATAATCAAAATCAAGTCTCTTTCCGTCAACAACCGGAATACTCACATCCGGACAGACAGGTGCACAGAGTAAACACTGTTTACATAAATCTGCTTTAAATACCGGTGTATTTGTTCTCCACTCTCCTGTATTAAAAAGCTTTGAAGTTCCTCCGGCAAATACCATAAGACCCTCTGTAAGCTCATCGACAGAAGTTGTCTCATTTATCTTTGTTATATCGGTTCTCATTTTTTTCTCCAATCATTTTATATATAATAATGAAATAATTATGCCTTTTGAAAAGTTGTGCCCTGCACTTTTAATGCAGAGCACCGTACGAAAAATCAGTTTGGCTACTGTTTTTCAAGCGCCACCTCACGTGGCTTAGGACAACTTATTTTTGGCATTTATTTCTTGTCAGCTTTTAATCTAATCTAACATTATTTTTGATATTGTGCTCACAGATTGCTCCATTGCTATCTGCTTTTGACCCTTGCATCATATTTTTTACACTATGCACTCATGCTCATGTCTTTATCAATATCTTCTGCAAGTGTATCGAATGTCATTTCAAGTGCTTCCATATTACCGTCAATAACTTCCGGTTTCTTAGCAAATTTATGCTGATATGAAGCTCTCATTTCTCTGATAAATGTATCTCTTGGCATAACATTGCTTACTGCTACAACTGCTGCAAGCATTGGTGAGTTAGGAAAATTCTTTCCAAGTGTCTTTACTGAGATATGTCTGGCATCTACAGTATAAACTCTTCCCTCATATCCCTTGAGTTTATCTTTAATTTCATCTCTTGACTTTGGTGTATTGATAACAATTGCACCGTCTTTTTTAAGACCTGCTGTGACATCAACAGAATCAAGAAGTGTCTCATCAACAACAACCACATAATCCGGTGTGTATATATTTGAATGAATACGGATTTTATCTTCACTAATTCGATTGTAGGCTGTAATAGGTGCTCCCATACGCTCAGGACCATACTCAGGAAATCCCTGAACATACTGTCCTGTCTTAAATGCAACATCTGCAAGAAGTAAAGCTGCTGTCTTTGCTCCCTGACCACCACGACCATGCCATCTGATTTCGATTCCGTTATTCATGTTAATCCTCCATTTTTTTCTTTAGATGAATTTGTTTCACCTTAATAATGTTTTTTTCTCAACTGCAAGTACCATTATAACCCCATAAAAAAAAAAGTAAATACCTTCCATTCAATTTTTTTCATTTTATTGATGAAAGATATTCACTTAAAATATTTTTAGTTTTTTATATTTTAAAACAATACGCCTGCACTGCCATGAATTTTTGGATAATCCGCTATAACTTTTTGTTCTGTTACAAATCTTCTTTTAAAATCATCTCATATATAACCTTTGCGACACCATCCTCGTCATTAGAAACAGTTATATAATCCGCAGCCGCTTTTACCTCTTCCTGCGCATTCGCCATTGCAACACCGACACCTGCATATTTTATCATTGATATGTCATTAAATCCGTCACCACAGGCTATCATATTTTCTCTTGAACTGCCAATAATTTCACAAAGATGTTCTAAAGAAGCCGCCTTGTCAATTCCCTTTGGTGTAATCTCAATAAAAAACGGCTCCGAACGCGAAACATTTATCCTGTCGCCAAATTTTTCTATAAATGCCTGCTCTTTCTCAGGAGCAACTTCCGGTTCTGCCGTACCCAGACACTTGTTAAGTGGAAAATCTATATACTCTGCAATATTCTTTTTATATGAAACAGGCAGATGGTTTATCCTTGCCTCAAGGTCGATATACTTGTCAGGTCTGTCCGCCGCTATTATTCCTGTTTTATCATAGGAAATAAAGCCGATATTTAATTCCTCCGCCAATTTAAAAAGTTCAGGAACAATATCTTTTGGAAGTGTCTGCTGATAAATCACCTCTCCACTGCCACAATCGGTAATCTGCCCCCCATTAAATGACGCAATAAAGCCGCCAAATTTTTCAAGTTTAAGCTTCTTTGCAATAGGCAGAGCCCCTGGCGTCGGTCTTCCCGTCGCAATCACAACCTTATGTCCATGTTCCTGCATCCTGAAAACAGCCTCCAGCGTCTTATCCGTAATTTCCTTCTGCGAATTTGTTAACGTTCCGTCTAAATCAAGAACAAGAACCTTTTTATCTTTTCCTATTTTGTTACTCATTATTTATTACTCCTTTACGCAAACTGACTATTATAAAGATTATAATAAAATCCTTTTTTCTCAAGCAGTTCATCATGATTTCCCTGCTCTATTATATTTCCATCTTTCATAACAAGGATAATATCCGCATTCTGTATTGTTGAAAGCCTGTGTGCAACTATGAAGCTTGTTCTCCCCTCCATAAGCTTTCCGAATGCATTCTGAATTTTTATCTCAGTTCTGGTATCTATAGAAGATGTTGCCTCGTCAAGTATAAGCATAGGCGGTTTCAAAAGCATTACTCTTGTGATACAAAGAAGCTGTTTCTGACCCTGTGACAAAGTATCTCCGTCTTCTTTTATTACAGTGTCATATCCGTTTGGAAGTCTCTTAATAAAACTGTGCGCATGCGTTGCCTTTGCCGCCTCTATCACTTCCTCTTTTGTTGCATCAGGTTTTCCCATAACAATATTTTCAAATATTGTACCGTCTTTAAGCCATGTTTCCTGAAGCACCATTCCTATATTTTTTCTAAGACTCGCTCTTGTAAGATGTCTTATGTCTGTTCCGTCTACTTTTATACTTCCCTGATTTACATCATAAAATCTCATCAAAAGATTGATAAGTGTTGTCTTTCCGCATCCTGTAGGCCCTACTATCGCAACCCTCTGTCCCGGTTTTACATTAAGATTAAAGTCTGTGATAAGTTTCTTTTCCTCAACATATGAGAAATACACGCTTGAAAGTTCCACTTCTCCTTTTACGTCTGAGAGTTCCACGGCGTCACTGTCTTCCGGTATCTGCGGTTCTTCATCAATAAGTTCAAGAACTCTCGCCGCACATGCAATGGCATTCTGAAGTTCTGTTACAACGCCCGAAATCTCATTGAACGGTTTCGTATACTGATTTGCATAACCTAAAAAGCATGAAAGCATTCCAACTGAAAGGTATCCGTTCAATGCAAAAAACGCTCCTGTTACTCCTACTCCGGCATATACGATATTGTTTACAAATCTTGTCGCAGGATTTGTTATTGAAGAAAAGAATGTTGCCTGAAGCGAATATTTCTGAAGTCTCTTATTTATATCATCAAATTTTTCAAGTGCCTCTTTTTCGTGTCCGTATGCCTGGACAACTTTCTGGTTTCCAACCATTTCATCAATAAGTGCCGTCTGTTCACCCCTTGTCGCTGACTGCAGCTTAAACATTGTATATGTCCTTTTAGCAATGAAGCTTGCCACAAAAAACGATAACGGTGTCACTATTACAACAACAAGTGTTATCCAGACATTGAGACTTAACATAAATACGAGTGTACCAAGTATCGTAAGTACTCCTGTAAAAGCCTGTGTAAATCCCATTAAAAGTCCATCTGCGAACTGGTCGGCATCGGCAATTACCCTGCTCACCACATCACCCGACGGATGTCCGTCTATATATTTTAACGGAAGTATCTGTATTTTCTCAAATGCATCTTTTCTAATATCCCTTACGACATTGTAAGTAATTTTATTATTGCAGATATTCATAAGCCACTGTGCAAGTGCCGTAAACGCTATTATTACAATCATCTTTTTTAAGATAACCATAAGACCTGCAAATTTGACAGCACTTTTTCCAAGCATCAGGTCAACCGCATCACCTGTAAGTATTGGAAGATAAAGCGTAAGTACAACAGTAACTGCTGCCAATATAAGTGAAAAAGCTATATACATATTGTACTTCTTTGTATATTTTAATACACGTTTTATTGTTTCCCACTGTGTCTTTTTCTTTTCCATTATGCTGTCACCTCCCCTTCTGCTTTCTTATCCTTAAACTGTGACATATATATTTCATTATAGACTTCACACGTTTTTAAAAGTTCATCATGCGTTCCCTTGCCTACTATCTTTCCATCATCCAGTACAAGTATCATATCCGCATGCTGAATTGATGATGTTCTCTGAGATACAATAAATGTTGTCGGCCTATATCCGAGCTGTTTAAGGGATTTTCTAAGTTTTGCGTCCGTTGCAAAATCAAGTGCAGATGCACTGTCATCCAATATAAGAACCTTCGGCTTTCTTACCAATGCCCTTGCAATCGTAAATCTCTGTTTCTGACCTCCTGAAAGATTTCGTCCATTCTGCTCAAGCATATAGTCAAGACCACCTTCTTTGCCTGCAACTACTTCTGCTGCCTGTGCATTTTCAAGAGCAAAATTTATCTCTTCATCAGATGCCTGGTCGTTGCCCCACTTCATATTGTCTCTTATGCTTCCCTTAAACAATACAGCTTTCTGCATTACTATTCCGACAAGATTTCTTACCTCTCTCACTTTGTAATCTTTTACATTCTTTCCGTCAATATTTACACTTCCCGAAGTTGCGTCATAAAATCTCGGTATAAGATTTACAAGTGAAGATTTTCCTGAACCTGTTCCTCCAATGATACCGATTGTAGAACCTGCCGGTGCCGTAAATGATATATTTGAAAGTGATTTGTCACCTGCTCCTTTATATGTCAAATCTACATTGTCAAAGACAACCTCTGCACCTTGGAAATCATTTTCATGCTCACTTACCGGTGCATTCTCTGTATCTTTTAGACTATTTCCAGTTTCTCCTGTCTGAACATTCTCTGCATCTCTGAGTCCATCTTCAATTTTGCCCGTCTGTGCATCATCCGTGATAGATGGCTTCATCTCAAATACACTCTGGATACGCTTTCCGCAGGCAACAGCCTTTGTCGAAACTACAATAGTGTTCGCAAGTTTTATAAGCTCAACAAGAATCTGCGACATATAATTTACAAGTGCTATAACCATTCCCTGTGTAAGCCTGCCGCCATCGACCCTTATAGCTCCAACATAGAGAAGCACTACAAGAGCTGCATTCAAAAAAACATATGTCATCGGATTTGTGAGCGCCGCTATTTTTCCGACAAGAAGCTGCATATTTGTAAGTGTCTGATTTTCATTATTAAAATCAACCTTTTCTGCTTCTTCCTTATCAAAAGCTCTTATTACACGCACACCTGTAAGATTCTGTCTTGTTCTTCCAAGAATCTTGTCAAGACCTGCCTGAACTTTTCTGTAAAGTGGCATGCTTATAACCATTATTCCAAGAACAACAATTGCAAGAAGCGGAATAACGACAGCAAATACTATAGCCGCCTTCACATCAACCGTAAATGCCATAACCGCCGCCCCAAATACAATAAACGGCGAGCGTAAAAACAGTCTTAACGCCAGATTGACACCTGACTGCATCTGATTTATGTCACTTGTCATTCTTGTAATCAGCGTTGAGATACCAACCGTATCCATCTCCGTAAAAGAAAGTGACTCGATATGTTTAAAAAGCCCGTGTCTCAAGTTTGTTGCAAAGCCAACAGCAGCTTTTGCCGCAAAATACTGTGCCGTAATAGAACTTAAAAGTCCAACAGCAGCTAAAATCACAAGAATCCCACCATATACAAGAATAAAATGTGAATCATTTTTTGCAATTCCATCATCTATTATCTTTGCCATGACAATTGGTACCGTAAGATCAAAACAAGCCTCTAACAGTTTGAATAAAGGACCAAGCACACACTCTTTTTGGTAGTCCTTTATATACTTCGATAGTTCTTTCATGTTGTCCTCCATTTTTTTAATTTATTCTAAAACATTTTCTGTTTTATATGTCACATAACCCTCATAATAGTAGCTGTTATCTATTCCTTTCATATAAACATCTCTGTCATTTATTTTATCCGTAAGTGCATTTTTTAATATATATTTTATTTCGATGTCTTTTATAGGACTTCTCTCCATCGCAAGAAGATAATCGTCTTTGTCAACTTTACTCCAGTCAACAACCTGCCCAATCTCAGATTTTAATATATTATCCAGCCATATCCTGGTGCTTCGTCCATTTCCCTCCCTGAACGGATGCGCTATATTCATCTCAACATACTTTTCAATTATTTCATCAAAACTGTTCTGAGGCATTTTTTCAATATTTCTTAATGCTTCATTCAGATACATAAGCGGAACAAATCTAAAATTGCCTTTTGCAAGATTTACATCCCTTATTTTTCCCGCAAAATCATAAATGTCCTCAAACAAATATTTATGAATAGAAACCAATGCTTCAAAAGAGCCCGGTTTCAATTCGTCAAAGAAATCTGATTCAAACATCATTGCCGCTTTCTTTTTGCTTATTTTTTCTTCCTGTCTGGCAAGTTCTGCTGAATCAATGATACCTAATTTATTGTTTAATGCCATAAAAAGCCGCCTTTCACTCAATAGATAAAATGCAATATTATAGGGAACCTTTTTCAAATTAACAAAGTTCCCCATACGTCTGTTATATTTTTTACTTAATTTTCTCTAGGTTTTCTAGGTGGCTTTGGCCCCATATATTGATAAAAATATGTTTTCATCATTCCGTTATATATCTTACGGTTTTTATCCGCTTTTTTGCCGATATATTTTTCCGCCTGCTCATACGCAGTGATAAGATACATCGACCATGAGTCAAGACTTCTGTAAACATTTCCTATTTCTTTATAAAGCGCCGGCATCTCGTCAGGCTCGTCAAGTCTCCTGCCATACGGAGGATTTGTTATGATAAATCCGTATTTTTTGCGATGGCTTGTCTGACTTAACGGTCTCCTTTGAAAATGTACAAGATGGTCAACTTCCGCATTTCTCGCATTTTCCATAGCTGCTTTTATTGCACCGTCACTTATATCATATCCCTGTATGTCCATCTCAATATCTCTGATAATCATATCCTCAGCTTCGTTGATGGCATCATACCATTCCTTTTTAGGTATAATATGCGTCCAATCTTCTGAGATAAATGAGCGGTTCATTCCCGGTGCTATATTCGCCCCTATCATTGCCGCCTCTATTGGAAAAGTACCGCTGCCGCAAAACGGGTCAAGAAATATTCGGTCTTTATTCCAAGGTGTGAGCATTATAAGTGCTGCCGCAAGAGTTTCCGTGATAGGTGCTTTCACCGTCGCAAGACGATAACCTCTTTTGTGAAGTGAATCACCTGACGTATCAAGTCCAACTACCACCTCATCTTTCATAAGGGTAACTCTCACCGGAAATGAAGCCCCGTCTTCCTGGAACCAGCTCACATTATATTTTGATTTGAGTCTGTCAACCATAGCCTTTTTCATAATCGACTGAATATCTGACGGACTGAACAGCTTACTTTTTATTGATGTTGCCTTTGTGACCCAGAACCTGCCGTTCTCAGGAATGTAATCTTCCCAAGGCAGTGCTTTTGTTCCCTCAAAAAGCTCATCGAATGTCGTAGCCTTGAAACTGCCTATTTTAAGCAAAATTCTTTCTGTCGTCCTCAAAAAGATATTGGCACGACAAATTGCATCCGAATCACCTGTGAAAGTCACTTTCCCATCTTCAACTTTCACTATTTCATAGCCGAGACGTATTATTTCCTTTTTTAAAACTGCCTCCAGTCCGAAATGGCATGGTGCGATAAATTCATATTTTCCCATGATTTTGATTTTCTCCCTTTATTAAAAAATATCATCATCCGAAATTGAATAAAGATAATCAACAATCTGCTTTATCGACTCAACTGTTTCTCTCTGATAAACTGTTTCTTTTTCCAATTCATGAGATACATTATTTACTTCAAATGAAGTGTCAAGCAATTGATTAAAAATATTTTCAACTCCCTGAAATGCTTCTTCCTTCTTTTCTTCATCCCCTGACTTAAGTACCGCAAGAAGTTCTCTCGCATCACTTAACAGTGTTACAATACGATCTGTTATATTGATTGAATCGAATGACATCTGTTCCAGATTCATCATTGTATTTTCCATTCTCTCCAAGACAACTTCCGTAGTATTTTCGGTCTCTTTTAACCCCATCTATATTACCTCCAACAATTCATATATACTCTTAACTCCTACAAGCTTCATCCCTTTTAATTGCTCGCTGTCAATATTTAAACTGTCACAATTTACTTTTGGCATAATGCACCTGTCAAATCCAAGCTTAGCAGCCTCAATAACTCTCTGCTCTGCCTGATTTACGGCTCTGACCTCACCTACAAGTCCTACCTCACCAAAACATATCGTTTTGCTGTCGATAGCAATATTTTTATAACTCGAAAGCACCGCCAGAACGATACCCATGTCTAGTGCCGGTTCGTTTATCCTCATGCCGCCGGCAACATTTATGTATGCATCACAATCGCCAAGATGCAATCCTATTCTTTTTTCTATAACTGCCATTAGAAGATTTACTCTGTTATAATCAGTACCCGCTGATGTTCTTCTCGGCATATTAAAATTGGTACGGCATACAAGTGCCTGTACCTCAACAAGTATCGGTCTTGTTCCCTCTATCGAACATGCCACGACCGAACCGGCTTCATTTTCAGGCTTACCCTGAAGCATATATTCTGAGGGATTCGCTACCTCCCTGAGACCGTCTGAGCGCATCTCAAAAACGCCAATCTCATTTGTGGAACCGAATCTGTTCTTTACACCTCTTAGAAATCTAAATGATGCACCGCCGTCTCCCTCAAAATAAAGTACGGTATCTACCATGTGTTCAAGCACTCTCGGTCCTGCCACAACGCCTTCCTTTGTCACATGACCGACTATAAAGACAGATATATGAAGCCCCTTTGCAATTCTCATAAGAATACTGGTTGCCTCTCTTACCTGGCTTACACTTCCCGGTGCTGAACCGACATCTTCCCTGTACATGGTCTGTATTGAATCTATAATCACAACATCCGGCATCATTTTACTGATGCTTTCCGATATAATATCCAAATCTGTTTCGCACAAAATAGACAAATCCTTTTTAAAACTTCCAAGTCTTTGTGCTCTCATCTTAATCTGTCTGAGAGATTCCTCTCCTGAGACATACAAAACATTTTTCCCCTCATTAGAAAGGTTCCGGCACATCTGAAGTAAAAGCGTTGACTTTCCTATACCCGGATCTCCACCAACAAGTATAAGCGAACCAACTACAATTCCTCCGCCTAATACCCTGTCCATCTCTGAAATTTGTGTACTTATTCTGTTTTCATCATCTGTGGTAACTTTAGACAGCAATGTCGGAACTGCTTCTTTTTTATTAGCAGAGACGGTACCGGAAGTCACTCCCGGTACCGCCTTTGCAACGGGTTCTTCAATAAATGAATCCCATTCGTGGCATGCCGGACACTGACCGAGCCACTTTGATGATTCATATCCACACTGCTTACAGAAAAAAACCGTTTTATTTTTAGATTTTGCCATATTTTTCCTCATTCTTACACAACTTCTTTGCACATGGCATATTTGTGCAAAGCACAAATCTTATAAATGAAAATTCTGCTCTTCACATTTATTAAAGTTATTAATATTTAACAATCTGAATATCAGTTTTCTTTTCAGGCTCTATCTCTATACTGATACTTATCTTTCCTGCAAGATTTGTTTTCATTTTACCGATATTTGTTCCATCAACAAATACTTTGTATTCTGTATCTGGCTCAAGTTCAACCGTTATAGAACAATCTTCCCATCCTTCTACTTGAAAGTTCATCTCATTCTCAGTGGTTTTCATCTCGGTAACAGTAGTTCCCGGTACTGACTCATAAACAAACATTCCGTTTTTTTCAAGCTTCGTGATTTCTTTAAAAGTTTTTACTTTGTATAAATCTCCCTCGTATTCAAAATCAGATAACTTCTGCTTAGTGTCAAACTCATAATTTCCAAAGCTTAATGTTCCGTCACTTTCTTTGCGAATCAATTCCTTTATAACAGCCATGATTTCTCCTCCTATGTTTTTTAATTTGACGAAGTATTTTTCTGCTGCCGGTTGTATTTTTTACTAAAAGCAGCCGAATTCTGCCCTCTTATTCAGTACTCATAAGTGGGACTTTTATTTATCTTTAGAATATCACATATTGTCACATTTTGCAAAAAATAAGTAAAATTTTTCTGCATTTTTCAGCAATTTTTTTACTGTTCTTTTTACTTTACAGCTATTGTAATTTTCTTCGCATCTTTATCGTAATCAACCACAACATCATCCCCTGCTTTTATCTCGTCTGAAAGAAGCTTATCTGCAAGAAGATCCTCTATCTGCGTCTGTATTGCTCTCCTTATCGGTCTTGCTCCATAGTTTTTGTCAAAACCGCTCTCTGCTATATGCTCTATTGCCGATTCGGAAACATCAAGTTTTATATGCATCTGCGCATTTGTTCTCTTGTCAAGGCTCTTCAAAAAGATTTTTACTATCTCTTTCAAATCATCCTTAGTAAGCATATGGAATACCAGAACTTCATCAATTCTGTTGATAAACTCCGGTTTAAAAATTCTCTTAACTTCTTCCATAACACTGTCTTTCATCTTATTGTAATCGGCTTCTTCACTTTCATCCGTTCCAAAGCCAAGATGTTTAGGTGCAACTATTCTCTGCGCACCGGCGTTGGATGTCATTATGATAATAGTATTCTTAAAGCTAATCTTTCTTCCCTGTGCATCTGTCACATGACCGTCCTCAAGAATCTGAAGCAGAATGTTAAATACGTCAGGATGTGCCTTTTCAATCTCATCAAAAAGTATAACGGAATACGGATGTCTCCTTACCTTTTCACTGAGCTGGCCGCCCTCTTCATATCCAACATATCCCGGAGGTGAACCAATCATTTTGGAAACGCTGTGTTTCTCCATGTACTCGGACATATCAACTCTGATTATCTCATTTTCCTTGCCAAATACAGCTTCGGCAAGTGCCTTTGAAAGTTCTGTTTTTCCTACTCCTGTAGGACCTAAAAAGAGAAATGAACCTATAGGTCTGTCAGGGTCTTTAAGTCCTACCCTGCCTCTTCGTACTGCCTTTGAAACTGCCTCTACCGCTTCTTTTTGTCCAACTACTCTCTCGTGTAAAATCTGTTCAAGCTTCTTAAGTCTTTCAGTTTCTGCCTCCTGAAGCTTCTGAACCGGAATTTTTGTCCAATCTGCGATAACTGCCGCAATATCATTGTCATCAACACATATGCTCTGTTTCTTCCGCTCGTTTTCAATTTTTTTGTGTATGCTGTCAATCTTTTCAGCAGCTTCTGCCTGTCTCTTTTTTAATTCTCCTGCAAGCTTGTAATCTTCACTGCGTATGGCATCTTCCTTTTCTTTTTCCCACTTTAATATATTTTCCTCAAATTCCCTGAGTTCAGGTGTAGCAAGATACTTGCTTAAACTTACTCTCGCACATGCCTCGTCAATCACATCTATGGCCTTATCGGGAAGAAATCTGTCATTGACATAACGCTCTGACATTTTGACTGCTGATACTACAGCACTATCACTTATCTCTACACCGTGATGCTCCTCATATCGCTCTTTGAGTCCGTATAATATAGCAATTGTTTCCTCGGTGTCAGGTTCATTTACATCCACCGGCTGAAAACGCCGCTCCAATGCCGCATCTTTTTCTATATATTTGCGATACTCTTCTAAAGTTGTAGCACCTATAAGCTGCAACTCGCCTCTGGCAAGTGAAGGCTTTAATATGTTGGCAGCATCCAATGCGCCCTCTGCCCCACCTGCGCCAATGATTGTGTGTATCTCATCAATAAAAAGAAGAACATTTCCTGACTGTGTAACCTCTTTTATTGCCCTTTTTATTCTCTCTTCAAACTCACCTCTGTATTTTGAACCTGCAACCATACCTGAAAGGTCAAGTGTAAGAACTTTCTTATCCTTTATAATATCAGGTACGTCACCAACGGCTATCTTTTGTGCAAGCCCTTCAACTACAGCTGTCTTACCTACTCCCGGTTCTCCGACAAGACATGGATTGTTCTTTGTCCTTCTGCTTAATATTTCTATAAGTCTTGTAATCTCACGGTCTCTTCCTATAACCGGGTCAAGTCTGCCCTCTTTAGCATACTCTGTGAGATTTCTGCTGTACTGGTCAAGAACAGGAGTCGCAGATTTTCCTCTTCTGCCCTTCTGCATCATATATTCATTTTTGGCACTGTTGACATCCTGACCTGTTGCCGTAAGTAAATCCACATAAAGCTTTTGAACATTTATTCCTCTTGTATTAAGCAGTCTTACCCCAAGACAGTCTGTCTCTTTCAATAATGCTATAAGCAGATGCTCTGTTCCTGCCTGGCTTGCGCCAAGTCTCTCGGCTTCACTTATGCTGTTCTCAATAATTTTCTTTGCTCTCGGTGTATACTGAGGTCTGTCTGCCACCGCTACATTTCCGTCAGCCTCAAGCATTTCCTCTATAAGAATGCTCAGTTTTTCTTCCTCAACGCCGTTTTCGCGCATTACTTCAGATGCAACACCCTTAGTCTTTACAAGAGCAATAAGCAGATGCTCTGTTCCAACATAATTGTGTCCGAATGATTTTGCAACATTTAACGAATTATCAAGTGCTTTTGACGCACTTTTCGTAAACTTGTTTCGCATATATTCAAAAATCCTCCATTTTATTTAATCTCTTTTCCAATAATGAGTGACATTGCTTTCCTCTTCTTCAAACAAATTCTCCTGAACCGGATTTTCATTTTCTTTTACATCTTCACTCTCAATTGTCTCTTTGTATGAAAATTCATGTTCTGCCACTTCTTTTTCTATCTCGGTCTGCCCGACTTTTTCAGGTACTTTCCCACTATTACCAAAATCATCATACATATCTATAATATTATTATTTTCACGATAATGCAAATAGATTGTGAGCATACCAATCAACATAAGCAGACATATTATTACCATTATTGCAACAACATACTTCATGGTTTTTATTTTAGTCTCATATATCGAGTCGGAACCTACGACTGTATTTCCCATCGAACCTTTATACCAGGATTTTACCTTATCATATTGCATAAAACTGTCGTTTTCTGTATCGTACAGATAAAACTGCGGCTCCTGCCTTCCTTTTTTACAATAAATCAATACATATGTATGATCAATATCATTTTCAGTTGCATATGCCGTTATAACATGACCGCTCAAAACAATCTCGGTTTTCCCGAATCCGGCAGGTATGATTTTTTCATCTTTTACTTCGGTAACTACATACTCATCATAGCAATGAATTGTCGTGACGCTGTTTTGGTATGTAGCTGTAACACTCTTATCTGTTTTCTTATCCGATATATCATCTGTCTTATTTTTATTATTGTTTTTCTTTGTTTTCTTCTTAGGCTTTGCGGTAGCTGCTGCCGTCGGAACTACAGTTGCCTGTGGACTTTCCACATCCGGAGTTTCAGGAGGTTGCTGCATGTCTTTCTTATCTCCGTCTTTTGGCGGCTGTGGCTTTGCAGTAGATTTAACGTCAGGCTTTTTTGCTGCCTTTGCAGTCTTTTTTACCATAATATTTAATGTATCGGATGATACCGACATCTTTGACGAATCCTCCGAACTGTAAACCGCACACGGCTGTTTGAGTTCTATCGAGGTAGAACCTGCCTTTCTTGCAACAAATTTCACCGAATACTTTAATGTATTTACTCCGCTTTCTCTTCCCGCGTCTGATATTTGGAATTTATCATCATTGCCGTTTGCAACACTTCCACCCGTAATATATTGAAGGACTCTGCTGTCATATGTAAAGTATCCTTCAAAACCACTCATTGTATCAGAAGAATTCACCGTAATAATCACATATACAATATCACCTTTTACAACCTGTTTTTCTGATGACTGAATTGATACTTCGGCACTTGATGCACTCGCATTATAGCTTTTTATGCTCCATAAAAGCACAAATGTAAAAAGCATACATGTATATTTTAATACCTTTTTTAAATAGAAATCACTTTGCAATTATCTTCCTCCCTTTACAAGGTACAACATCATTTTCTGGTAACGACAATTTTATATTTTCTGGTATTTCCGCTTTCAGATTTGACTTTTACATAAAATGTGTTTTCTCCAACTACCAGATTTTTAACTCCTGTTCCTGTCAGGGTTGAATACTTACTTACCTTTGTCGCACAAATTTTTACACTTGCAACGCTGTTGTTCACGGTAAGAGTATAAGTTTTTGTACCATTATCGCCAAGTACAAATTTGGAATCAAATGCATAACCTTTTATATAGAGTGTCTTTAAATAGTTATTTGGATTTTTTCCGCCTGAAGGCACATCACAAGGTTTATCCGGCATTTTTTCATACACGGGTATCGAAAATACCATCGGCATTTTTTTGTCTATTGCACCGTAAGCTGCTACTGTCTTAGTTGCTTCATTGTTAGGTGCCTCTATATTTCCCATATACTGATGATTATATCTGTTTTTTGAAGTTACATTAAATTTTTCAAGATATAATGTATTCTGTCCTATATTTATATAATTTTTTCCGATATACTGCGCACCGCCTACTATCGACTTGTATCTGTTATTCCATGGGCGAAGATATGTACTTCCTGTTTTTGCCCATTTTAGTCCGTTCGCAACGGCACCTCCCGCAACAACACTGTTATTTGCACCGATATTGTAGAAATTATATATACCCTTATATCCCGCTACCGTACCTGATACGGAATTACTCATTTTTGTAGAGCTTACAACAACTTCCTGTTTTACCCTTGATGCAAGATGGTACGGGCTGACTTTTGATTTTTTTGCTGCCGTCATAAATGTCTTTGAATATTTGACACTGACACTCTTTCCGTTGCTCGTATATTTATATTTCTTATTGTGCATCGGTGTATTATTTAAAATATTTTCAACACCGCTCTTTGTCTGACTGTCACTTTGATACTCAAGACTTTCAAACTGAAAAATCCCTCTCTCATCAAGGAAATTTCTCGGGTCCATATAATATTTGACTGCCTTTTTTGATGCCGTAACCCATGTACTTCCATCGTAAGGTATGTACTTGTCAGTTTTCCAGTTATATGCTTTTGACGCTGTAGACTTCCATGCATATGATTTATTTACACTAAGCAGATTTAATCCTACTTTCGATTCATTTTTTATGACATCCGACCATTTAAGCCCTGTCTTATACGGCTTAAAATGCCAATACGGATATTTTTCATGAAGATTGGCAAGCTCTGTTATATAATCATCCGGAAAGCCTGCTTTCTTCAAACTTTTTTTAAATTCTGCTGTCGTTTCAGGTTCACTTGACGGTGTCTGTGTCTCCTCCGGTTCTTTCGTCGGTTCTTCTGTTTTCTCCGGCTTTGTTGTCTTTGTAGGTGTCTCCGTCTGTGAAGGTGTTGCAGTTGCCTTTGAAACAGCGTTTTCATCTCGTACCAGCTGAAAATAAACACTGTCTGCCTGAACATAACCTTTATATGTAGTTTTTGCCGAGATAACCTTTATATAAAAATATTTTTTTTCATTAAAAAATTTCTGTGATGTTATGACAAACTGCGCTCCTTTTTGTATGAGCACTAATTTTCCCGATGAATTTAAAACAGCAGTCCTTTTTGAAGGATTCGCATATAAAGTCAGTGCCGTACTGCTTTTTGACATTCCCGGAAGTCCCGTTCCGTATGTAATATCCACCGAATCAGCTTCTATATATCCCTTATAAGTTGTGCCGTCATATTTAAATGAAGCATAATACCATCTTTTTTTCTCTGCATATTTTTCAGAATATACCCTTACTTTCCTTTTTACAGGTAGTTTTATCTTTTCTTTATCATGCTTTATATACACTTTCGCAGTATTCATGTTTTTTCTGACATATACTTCAGATACAATATATCCTGCTATGGAAGAATATGTTTTTCCTGTCTTGAATTTAAGATATTTCCTGTTTACATAACCGCTTAAATTCTTACTGTTCTGTTTAAATTTTATGTGGTACCAGCTGCCGTTTTTTCCCACGACCGTAACTCTCTGCCCGTCAGACAAAACAACTCCAGTGCCACCATATTTGAGTTTAGAATAATATGTTCCGGGACCTGTCCTGACGTTAAGATACCCTTTTACACTTACTACACCTATACCCTCTGCATGCAATTTTTCATGTCTTGCTGTCATGCCGAACATAAAAATAACAGAAAATATCATAATCACTGCAAATACATATTTTTTCTTCTTGAAAGACATTTAAACATTATCTCCTTTATTCACATTTTGGTATATTATGTATTAGGTTAAAAAGGTATTTTGCCCCTAACTGATGCCACAGACTGCTCCATTGCACCATATTATAATACATCAATGTGTCATTTCGTTGCTTATCAGTTCATAAATGTTTTCAGCTGCTCTGTATCAAATTTATAATGTGAACCACAGAACTGGCAGTTTACTTCAATCGGTTTACCGTCGTCTATCATCTCCTGCAAATCTTTCTTTCCGATACTTGCTATTGCTTTAGATACCCTCTCAACAGAACAGTTGCATTTATACTGTGTAGGTATTGTCTCAAGAATTTCTACATCCATGCCATCAAGCACATAACCTAAAATATCCTCAGGAGTCATGCCTTTGTCGAGCATATCTGTAACTGAATGAACCTCACCGAGTCGCGCCTCAAGTTTATCTATAACTTCATCATCCGTATCCGGCATAACCTGAATAATAAAACCACCCGCCTGACGCACATAATTGTCCTTATCCATAAGTACACCGAGACCAACCGAAGACGGTACCTGCTCAGATGTTGCAAAATAATATGTCAAATCTTCTGCTATCTCTCCTGATACAAGGTGTGTCTGTCCGTTGTACGGTTCTCTGAGTCCAATGTCCTTTATAACATTTAAAAATCCCGGGCCAAGTGCACCTGAAACGTCAAGTTTTCCCTGTGCATTTGGAGGAAGTATTACATTTGGATTATTTACATATCCCTTTACATCCGCATTTGAATCTGCTGTAACCGTAATTCCGCCTATAGGACCGCCACACTCAATCTGAAGTGTAAGCACATCCTTTTCACCCTTCATCATGCTTCCCATCATTGAAGCAGCAGTGAGCAGTCTGCCTATTGCAGCTGTTGCAACCGGACTTGTATTATGAATCTCTCTTGCCTTCTCAACAATATCCCTGCTTGTAACCGCAAATGCTCTAAGCTGATGGTCTGCAGCTGTTGCTCTAACTATATAATCTTTATATTCACTCATTGTTATTCTCCGTTTCTTTTCTGTTTTATTTTAGATTTTATTTTGTTTGCAAAATATTTTATTGTCATTTTTTTCCGGTCTCTGTGCCACAAAATAAATTCTCTCACTGTCATCTTTTGCCGCATTTTCAGTAAAAGCATCATAGACCTCAAGACATGTAAGACCCGCCTTTTCAAGACAATCCTTTACTAATTTAATATCATATGCCCTCTGATGATGTATCTCTTCCGACCTCTCAAAAAGGTGACTTTCATCATCAATAAGACTGTATATCGTAAGCAGATATTCATTGATACCGGTATCTTCGTGAAATTCGTTTTCCCAGATAAAACTTGCATCCTCTCTGTTTTCCGCTATAGTCCTGCTGCCAAGTATATCATTATAAAAATGTCTTGTTTTCATATCAAAAATAAAAATACCGTTATAATCAAGGAATATTTTTATCTTCTCAAATACTTTAAGCAGCTCTTTCTCGTCCGTGATATAATTCATTCCGTCACAAACACATACCATAGCTGCGGCTGTTCCGTAAAGGTCAAGTTCACGCATATCCTGATTTAAAAACAGAATATTGTCATCCGTATATTTCTGTCTCGCCACATCCAGCATTTCATATGATATATCTATTCCAATCATGTCGTACCCGTCATCTGCAAGCAGCTTTGTCATCGTACCCGTACCACATGCAAGCTCCGTTACTATTCCCTTTTCCACTCCATACTTTATCAGCAGTTTATGAAGATAATCATGCCATTGCTCATATGGAATATTGTCCATAAACTCGTCATAAACATAGGCAAATTCTCCATATATTTCGTTCTGTTCCATAATTTCTCCATTTCCGCATATTTGCAAGCAAATCTGCTACTTGTCGGTGTTTGGCGGGTCAAACCACTAGATAGCAATTTGTATGTAAACATACATTGCTATCTGCTTTTGACCCTTGCATCATAAATAATGCTTCTATATGTTAGCATAACATGACATTATGTGCAAATCCGTATAAATCCATTTTATGATGCAATTTTCACAATCCGTGGCATTAGTTGTGTTCAAAATACATTTTGAACACAACATCATTTTATATAACTATATAATACAAAACAGAGATGTACACCATCTCTGTTTATATAAATCAATTTAATTCATCCAATGTCTTTTCGTACTCGGGCACAAACTTTTTACAGAAAATGTCAGCTTCATCACACCCAAAATTTTTTATTGCTTTATATGTTGACTCTTTTGCATGATTAAACTCCCTGTTTCCTGTCTTTTCTTCTTCTATGCACTTTATCAGTGCCGATATTTTATCTGCCGCCTTTACAAGTTTCATAACTGAAACATCATCCTTAGGCAGCAGATACTTTTCATACTCAGACACCATATCATCCGGAAGCCTGTCAAGAAGATTTCTCGCTGCCGTTTCCTCAATCTCCTTGTAAGCATCTTTTATGTCAGCATTGTAATACTTAACAGGTGTCGGCATATCTCCTGTAATAATCTCCGTACAATCATGATACAGCGCAAGCATTGCGATATGTTCCGCATCATAATCCTTATCAAGCATACAATTGCCGATAACCGCAAGTGCATGGGCAATCACGGCTGTTTCAAGAGAATGTTCACAGACATTTTCACGGAGTGAATTGCGCATCAAAGCCCATCTCTCAATGTATTTCATTCTCGATATCATAGCAAAAAATGAGTTATCACTCTTATTTTTATCACCCATGCACCCGCCTCCTTATATAAATAAACTTATGACCCCGGCTAAAATATAAAACTACTTTTCAAGCATCTTCTTAATATACTGTCCCGTATAAGACTTTCTGCTCTTTGCAACCTTTTCGGGTGTTCCTTTTGCTATAACGGTTCCGCCTTTCGCACCACCCTCTGGTCCAAGGTCAATTATATAATCTGCTGTCTTAATGACATCAAGATTATGTTCTATAACTATAACCGTGTTTCCGTTTTCGGTAAGCCTTCTCAATATATCCACAAGCTTGTGTACATCTGCAAAATGAAGTCCCGTAGTAGGCTCATCAAGCACATACACTGTTTTTCCCGTGCTTCTCTTGCTAAGCTCAGTTGCAAGTTTAATTCGCTGTGCCTCTCCACCGGAAAGTGTAGTAGACGGCTGGCCAAGCTTTATATAAGAAAGTCCTACCTCATAAAGCGTCTCTATCTTTCTTCTTATAGCAGGTACTGCCTCAAAGAATGTAAGTGCTTCTTCTACTGTCATATCAAGCACATCATATATACTCTTTCCCTTATACTTTACATCAAGTGTCTCTCTGTTGTATCTCTTTCCTCCGCAAACTTCACACGGCACATACACATCCGGCAGGAAGTTCATCTCTATCTTGATAATTCCGTCACCGTGGCAGTTCTCACATCTTCCGCCTTTTACATTAAAACTAAAGCGTCCTTTCTTGTATCCTTTTGCTTTTGCATCAGGTGTAGCCGCAAACAAATCTCTTATCATATCAAACACACCTGTATATGTTGCAGGGTTTGAACGTGGTGTTCGTCCAATAGGAGACTGGTCTATATTTATAACTTTATCAAGCTGTTCAAGACCTTCTACCCCATCGCAGAGTCCCGGAATTGTCCTTGCTCTGTTCAGCTGTTTCGCCATTGATTTGTAAAGTATCTCATTGACAAGTGAACTCTTTCCTGAACCTGAAACACCGGTAACACAAGTCATTATTCCTGTTGGAAATTCAACATCAATATTTTTAAGATTGTTCTCTCTTGCACCTTTTACTTTAATCCAGCCTGTAGGCTCTTTTCTGACATCAGGAACAGGTATCTTTTTTCTGCCACTCAGATAGTCCCCTGTTATCGACTCCTTACACGCCATAATATCTTCCGCAGTTCCTGTGGCAATAACCTTTCCGCCATGTGAACCTGCTCCAGGGCCTATATCAACTATATAGTCAGCTGCAAACATAGTATCTTCATCATGCTCGACAACTATAAGTGTATTGCCGAGATTTCTTAATTTCATAAGTGCACCGAGAAGTTTGTCATTGTCCCGCTGGTGAAGTCCTATACTCGGCTCATCAAGAATATAGGCAACTCCTACAAGTCCCGAACCTATCTGTGTCGCAAGCCTGATTCGCTGTGCCTCACCACCGGAAAGACTTGCCGTATATCTCGAGAGTGAGAGATATTCAAGACCAACCTCAACAAGAAATCCAACTCTCGCTTTTATTTCTTTAAGCACAACCTTTCCGATGTTTAACTGATTCTGCGTAAGTTCAAGGTTATCAAGATAATTTTTAAGGTCTATTATGGAAAGTTCCGTAATCTGAGCAATATTTTTATCTCCAACCGTAACGGCAAGTGCCTCCGGACGAAGTCTCTTTCCTTTACATGCCTTACACGGAGTTATACGCATAAAACTTTCATATTCTTTCCTGGTGCTCTCAGATGCCGTTTCTCTGTATCTTCTCTCAACGTTTTTGATAATGCCTTCAAAAGTAACATCATAGACACCCACGCCACGCTGTCCTCTGTAATGTACCACAACACTTTTCCCATCAGTTCCGTGCATAAGCATATGTCTGATTTCTTTTGGCAGATCCTGATAAGGTGTATTAAGGTCAAATTTGTATTCCTCGGCAAGTGCATCAAGAACACATCTCGCATAGCTTGTCTTGTTTGTAACCGACTGCCATCCGTTTACAACAAGTGCCCCATCTGCAATACTTAAAGACGGATCAGGTATCATAAGTTCCTCGGCAAATTCCATCTTATATCCGATACCATGGCAGACTTCACACGCACCAAACGGATTGTTAAAAGAAAATGTTCTCGGCTCAATCTCGTCTATGCTTATGCCACAGTCCGCACACGAAAAACTCTGGCTGAACTTAAGCTGTTCTTTTCCCGGAATGTCAACAATAAGCAGTCCATCCGAAAGTCTCATAACATTTTCAATGGAATCGGTAAGTCTCTTTTCAATACCGTCCCTCACAACAAGTCTGTCAACCATAATTTCTATGTTATGTTTTTTGTTTTTTTCAAGCTTAATCTCCTCAGACAAATCATAAATATGACCGTCAACGACAACTCTTACATAACCGCTTTTTCTTGCACTTTCAAAGACCTTTACATGTTCTCCTTTTCTTCCTCTCACAACCGGCGCAAGAAGCTGCAATCTCGTACCTGTCTCCAGTTTCATAATCTCATCACATATCTGGTCTACGGTCTGCCTTTTAATCTCCTTTCCGCACTTCGGGCAATGCGGAACTCCGACTCTGGCATATAAAAGTCTGAAATAATCATATATTTCAGTCACTGTACCGACAGTCGAACGTGGATTTCTGTTTGTGGACTTCTGGTCAATCGATATAGCCGGCGGCAATCCCTCTATTCTTTCAACATTCGGCTTTTCCATAAGCCCAAGAAACTGTCTCGCATATGATGAAAGTGACTCCATATATCTTCTCTGCCCTTCGGCATAAATAGTATCAAAAGCAAGTGATGACTTTCCCGAACCGCTGAGTCCCGTGAGTACCACGAACTCATCTCTCGGAATATCTACATCTATATCTTTAAGATTGTGCTCTGCTGCTTTTCTAATCTTTATATATTTCTTAACTTCTTCATGTTTTGCCATAAAAACCTCCGATGTTTTATCTTATCTATCTTTCTATCTTTTTCATATCTTAACATCTATTATTCACTTTTTCAAGTACATATGTTCGCAATCCGTAGTATTATAATATTACCCAAATATATAGTTGCAGTTCTTACCTTTTTTTATTATAATAAATTACAATTATTTTAATACTATTTTGTCAGGAAAGGGCGTGAAACATGTTAAGTCGCGATACTCGTATCATTGCTGTATGCTGTGCGGCAATTGATACAAATTACAACAAACATTACATGCGGTATTTTACCGAATTTGCCAACAAATACAATTTTAAAATACTTTATTTTCGTGCTTTCAGTGACTTATACATGGCAGCCAACGGCGGAAAACATGATATAGGTGAAAGCTGTATTTATAAGCTTATAAATTATAATATTATTGATGGTATGGTTATTTTATCCGAAACCATAAAGTGTCCATCTATCAGAGATAATATTATTTCGCATGCAATGCAGCATAATATTCCTATAGTTTCCATAGACCACCCAATCGACGGATGCTACAACATAAACTACAACTACCGGGCTGCACTTGAAAAAATTTTACTGCATCTGTTGGAAGACCATCACTATACCAGAATCAATTTTATTGCCGGCATAAAAGGCAATCATTTTTCAGACGAACGTATTGATATTTACAAGAAAGTGCTGTCAGAGCACAACATTCCCATCGAGGAAGAACGCATAGGTTACGGTGGTTTTTGGAGTACACCTACCAAAAAGGTTATCAATGACTTTATAAACAGTGACCTTCCTATGCCACAGGCTATTGCCTGTGCAAATGATGTTATGGCTATCACAGCATATCACTCACTTACGGAAGCCGGATATGACCTTCCGCACGATATTGCCATCACGGGATTTGACGGCATAATTCAGGCAGTTGACCATTTTCCGCCTATCACAACGGCACAGCACGACTATAAAAGTGCCGCAATAAAAGCATTTGACTTATTACAGGATATTTTTAACAACAGAGAAGTTCCTAAAGAAAACTATATAAATTCAAATGTGCTGATTGGCGGTTCATGTGGCTGTGTTCATACAAGTGCACGAAAATACAACAGTCTTGTATACAATCTGAATAATAAATTCGATGAGCAGATACATTTCAATCAAAATCAGATAAATATGTCAGCCGATTTAAACGATAACAATTCCTTTCAAGCTGTATTCGAGAAACTTATGCACTATGAAAAGAATTTTTTCAGTCATCGTTTCTGGCTTTGTATTGTCGACAATTTCCTCACGGAAGACGAAGAATTATCTGACATTCTCGACGAGAGAGCTTCAAAACGGTTTGGATATTCAAGCCATATGGATGTCGTTCTCTCAAAACATGATAAGGTCTGGCAGGGCATGACTGATTTTGAAACTTTAAATCTTCTTCCAAATCTTGAACAGGCTCTCGAAGAAGAAACTAACATCATGTTCGTTCCTCTGCATGCTCTCGACCATACAATAGGCTATGTCGCTCTTGTCTATGAACCTGATAAAATCAATATGGAACAGCTCTATCAGTTTGTTATGAATGTGAGCAATTCACTTGAGACAATGAAGGTTCACCAAAGACAGCAGAGCATTATATCAAGTCTTGAGAACAAATATATACACGACCCTCTTACAGGTCTTTTAAACAGACGCGGTTTTTACCAGAAAGTATTGCCGCTTTTCAATAAGTGTATAGCAGAACAAAAACATTTTATTGCTATATCAGTTGACCTGAACGGTTTAAAAAAGATAAACGACACCTATGGTCATTCAGACGGAGACATTGCTATTTCGGCAATAGGAAATATACTCATGCAATCCTGCACTCATGATGAAACATGTGCACGATTTGGCGGTGACGAATTTGTTATGGCTGGACCACTTGCCGATGGTCTTGATAATGATTATTTTTCAGATAAACTTCACCATAACATGAATATTTTCAATGAAGTACATAATTACCCATATAATATCAGTGCAAGTATCGGTGTTATCACAGGTATCCCAACACATGATATTTCTCTTGATGATTTCATAAAAGCTGCCGATGAAGAAATGTATAAAGATAAAGCTATTCATCATCAGCTAAGAAAAGATTAAAAAAAAGACTGTCGCTTTTGACAGTCTTTTTTTATTACTTATCGTTGTTTATTATGTCCTGATTACCCATAACTATATGCTGCTATTTACATACTCTCTTATGACATTGTCATCCTCCGGCATCTGACAGCCTACAATATAAATTCCTTCATTTTCAGAACAACGTATAACCTTACCTTCAAGAATATTGTGTTTTGGCAAATCAAAATCTTCAATCTCAATTGTTATCTTTGCATCTTTGTTTTCTTTAAAGTATGAATCCTCTGTAAGCAATGCGAAACCATTAGCACTAATATTGTCAAGTCTTGCATCTATTACTTTTCCTGAATTCTGAATAGTAATCTTACATTTGTTATTTATGTCCATACGAGGATATTTTCTTCTGTTTTTTATCTTCGGTCTTGATGCTACAGTAATTTCAAATGTATTGTTATTTCTGTCCTTAATATTCTTTATGCTTGCTGTTTTCCACATATACAGGACATTTCCAACTGTTATCTGAAGCATGCATGAAGTATCTTTAGATATATCCCTTGACTTAGAAAGCTTCACAACAACTTTATCACCGTTTTGTTCCAATACCTCACCGTGAAGTGTATCTGTATCTTTTTCATTTTCGGAATTCAGTATGGAAACCTGAACTTTCATGCCCGGCTGTATGTCTTCAATGCCCATGAATCCGCCTATGCCAAGTTCACACATAAGAGCCTCAACAACTTTTTCAATATCGTTTATGTTTGTCATAGACTCTTCATATTTGCTCAGCATGCGTCCGCTCATTTCATTTGAATAAGAAATGCAGTTTGTCATATCCTTAACAATCTGTGACACATTATCCATATTTTCAACAAGCTGATGATTTGAATTCTCCACTTCCTTAATGGCTGTATCAATCTCCTGAATATGATTTTCAATCTGCTTTGAGTCATCATTTATCTTTTCTACATTCTTTCCGGTTTTAGATACTTTCTTAAATGTTTCCTGAACCATTTTTATTGTTTCTTCAATTGATGCAGTCATATTGTCTGACGTTTTCTGAAGTCTTATAAGCGCCTCTTCTATCTGTCCTGATGATGACTGTGTTTCCGTACTGAGTGAACTTATCTGCTGTGCAACAACACCAAAACCTCTTCCTGCTTCGCCTGCTCTTGCAGCTTCAATTGACGCATTTAATGCAAGGAGTGCTGTCTGCTCCGTGATTTCCTCTATCTTTCCGGTTTCAAGTTTAACTCTGTCAAATTCTTCTTTGAAGTTTTCAAGTATTTTGCCTATCTCTGAAGATAAATCAGTCATGGCATGAGTAGTTTCCACAAGGCTTGTAAGGTCGTCTGAACTGTTCTTTGCATGCTCTCCTGATTCTGCCGTCAATACAACCATCTGCTCTATCATCTGTGCGACATGCTTTACCTGTGAACTTATGTCTGTAGTCATATCTACTGATGATGACGTTGTATCCTCAAGTCTGCCGTTATTATCAGTAAGTGTAGTCATTCCATCGGCAACTACATCCGCACTGTGTGTATTTTCAACAGATATTTCTCTTACAACAGAAACACCGCTCATAATTGAATTGCTCGCTGTCTTAACTTTTTCTACAGTTGTAATAACTCGCTGCAAATCCGCCTTTATGCTGTTTGTCATGGCACCGTCCGACTCATTGAGATGGTGGATTGACATGACATAACAAATATAGCAGAGAATAATAGCTGATAATTCAAGCTGATAATTTTTCATGTCTGCCGCTGAATTGTAGCCGCACATAACATGATACACGGAACTTATTATTATAATAATCGAATTTACAACACCACAGTAAATCATAAATTTACGATTTTTGTAAAGTACCAAAAGGCTTGTAACTGGAAGTATGTATGTAAATGCTATCGGCGACTCTGTTGTACTGATAACAAACGTGTAAAAAATACCGTAACCTATAACAAGGTTGTATTTATACATATCTGTTTCCCAACCCTTTACTCTGAGTAAAATTTCTCCTGAAATTATCGGTATCCAGCAAAGTGCCAGAAATGCAGCATAATATAACGGCGAGTTAAGTCCGTTAGCTACATCAGAACCATAGTTGGCTGAAAGAAGAACGGCAAATACAAACCATATTCTTCTTGCCTTTCTGTTTGCTTTTTCTTTAAAAACATTTTCATCATAATTCATAAAACCTCACCTCCGTATATCTAAATCCGATATATTATAAAATTTTCAACCGAATTTTATTTCTCCTCGCAATGTCCGAAAAAATTTGACATTTTCCTGATTGTCTCAATACTTTCTTTAAGATTTGGTTCAAACACGCTGAATGCATGTGTCAGTTCAGGCTTTTTCTCAAAACAAATCAGCTTGTGATATTTATTATTTCTCTTAAGTGCTTTTGTAAAATTGATAGTATAATGTTTTAAGTTATCTTTTTTGCTTGTGACAAGAAAACATGGCGGCAATGCATTTATCAGCTCCGTATTTTCCGGATTCACATATTTTGCATAACTGCTTTTTTTATAATCTCTGCCGTAAAGATACTTTGGCAGGAACAGTCCGAGTTTATCAAATCTGTTTGTATAAAACATTCCGCTTATAAGGCCGAGTGCCTTTATATCTATCGATGCCGCCTTGACTTTAGCAGCCATCGCCAACGGTCTGCACTTTATCATTGCAGCGGTATATGTGAGCAGACATGCCCCACCACTGTCACCTGCCGCAAAAATCCTTTCTTTATCTCCGTCATATTTTGGAATGTTTTTATCTATAAAATCAAATGCTCTCGACAAATCTTCACACTGGTCATAAAACATACATTCAGGCACAAGACGATATTCAACACTAAATACAACATATCCCAATTTGCACAAATTGGCACAGAAATATCTGTTAAACTCCTTACTGCCAAGAATCAGCCCGCCTCCATGAACATTTATGATAACCGGAAGCTTTTTGTCTCCTGATTTTTTAGGTCTGTATATATCCAGCCTGTGTGCTTTGTCTCCATCATCAAGATATGATATATCTTTAATCTCCGAAACATCATCCGGAAATATAAGTCTTTTTTCTCTCTCCTTCTGCTCCTTAAAAAAATCATCCCTCTGCTTGTAAAAAATATCCGTAATACTATGACTCATATGTTCGCTCCTGCCTGTTTGTCTTAATTTATAGTTATAATTAAAGTGGGATATCACCCTGACACGATGACATCCCTCCCCTAATAACATCCTTATCCTAACAGTGCTTTATCATTTGAAAATTCCTCACCACTTACTTCCTCAAATTTCTGAAGAAGATCCTCAACAGTGAGTTTTTTCTTTTCTTCTCCCTTAATATCAAGTATAACTTGTCCCTCATTCATCATAATAAGACGGTTTCCATGTACAATTGCATCCCTCATATTATGTGTAACCATCATTGCCGTAAGATGGTTTTCAGCAATGATCTTATCTGATAATGCAAGAACTTTCGCTGCCGTCTTAGGATCAAGTGCTGCCGTGTGCTCGTCAAGAAGCAGAAGCTTCGGCTTTTTGATTGTCGCCATGAGAAGAGTAAGCGCCTGTCTCTGCCCTCCTGACAACAGTCCAACTTTTGAAGTCATTCTGTCTTCAAGACCAAGGTCAAGTTTTTCAAGCATCTCTCTGTATTTTTTCTTTTCTGACTTTGTGACTCCCCATCTGAACCCTCTCTTCTGACCTCTTCTTGCAGCAAGTGCAAGATTTTCAATAATCTCCATTGTCGCTGCCGTTCCATTCATAGGATCCTGAAAAACTCTGCCAAGATACGGTGCTCTCTTGTGCTCTGAAAGTCCGGTCATATCGACACCGTCAATAACGATACTTCCAACATCTATCGGCCATACACCGGCGATAGCATTAAGCACGGTAGATTTTCCTGCTCCGTTACCACCTATAACAGTAACGAAATCACCATCTTCAAGTTTTAAATTCACACCATTTAAAGCTCTTTTCTCATTTATCGTACCCAGATTAAATGTTTTATGTACATTGTTTAATTCTAACACTTTCCGGCACCTCCCTTTGCAGCTTTTCTATATGAATTTTTAGCTTTTCCTCTCAGATATGGAACTGCAAGGAATATTGCCACTACCATAGCAGAGAACATCTTCATATCAATTGTAGGAAGACCAAGCCACAATACAAACTGAATAACAATATAATAAATTATGCTTCCGACAGCAACAAATGCAAGTCTTCCGCTGAAATTAAGTTTCTTTCCGAAAATTGCTTCGCCAAGTACCTCTCCGATAATAACTGATGCAAGACCGATAACGATTGAGCCTCTTCCCATATTAACGTCAAAGTTTCCCTGATACTGAGAAAGAAGACCTCCCGCAAATCCTACAAGACCGTTAGAAAATACAAGTGCAATAACTTTTGCAACATTTGTGTTTATTCCCTGAGCTCTTGACATATTAGGATTGCATCCTGTCGCTCTGATTGTAAAACCGAGCTCTGTTCCAAAGAACCAATACATAAGAGCTATGACAACTGCCAGTATTATAATTACTGTAACTATTGCAGCCGGATTATCACGTCCTGAAACTACAAGATTATACATATCTACATTTACTGCCTGATTTGCTTTTCCCTCTGAGATATTCAGATTTATGGAATACAAGGAAAGCTGTGTCAAAATACCCGCTAGTATGTCAGGTATTCCAAGAACCGTATGCAGTACACCCGTAATAAGTCCCGCAAGCATACCTGCAACAAAAGCAACTGCAACCGCCGCAACAGGATTCCATCCTTTCAAAATAAGCATAACCGTAACAACACCACCTGTTGCCATGGTTCCGTCAACCGTAAGATCGGCAAAGTCAAGTATCTTAAAAGTCAAAAACACTCCTATCGCCATAATTCCCCAGATAAGTCCCTGGGCTACAGAACCGGGTAATGCACGGACAAGTGCTGTAATGTCCTGCGCACATACCACTGGAATTAAACTGTACATTTTTCTCCTCCGTTCCGTCGGTTTATATTGTCCGACACTTTATATTCCGTTTGGATTCTTGTAATTCTTAACAAAAATCTAATAGATTTATTATATTATAATTATTATTATAAAAGCAATGAAAATGTATAGGATTTGTATTTTTATTTTTTATTTTTTTCATCATCTTCATTGTCTTTTTCTATTGTATCACCTGTTGCTATCGTTGTCCCCTTCTTCACACCGCCTATAGAAGCACCTCCTACATAATAATCCTTCTGCGGTTTCGGCGAAACAGTCTCCTGAACATCTGCGCTGTATGCACTTTCAAGTCCCCATTTTCCGTGTCTTTCCACAATAAAATAATGGGCAATCATTGCAAATGCAATAATAATTACAACAGTAATAACCGTTTTTCTTCCTCTGCCATGCATCCACTCTCTGATTTTTCTCATATTTATCTTTATCCCATGCTTTCTATATCTTTAAGAATCATTCCTGACATCGGAGGACATTCAACATGAATGTTTCCATTCACAACAGGATAAACTTTCGCCTCGTCAGAATATCCGTCCCTGCTGCTTATCATAAGTCTTGCCATACGGGTCTCCTGAATAATTCCAAGTCTCCATACAGGTACATCCGCTTCTCTGACTTCATCGCTGCTGTTTATCATAACAACTATCTTGTCGTTGTCATCAAATCTTCCATACCCTATAAATTTATACTGACCTTTCAAAAAGATAATCGAACCTGTCTTAAACACCTGATAATCTTTGTGTATTCTTATAAGCTGTCTGTGAAACTCTATAAGTTCCTGATCTTCTCTTCCCCAAGGATATGTTCTTCTGTTGTCAGGGTCAGTCCATCCGCACAATCCGGCTTCGTCACCATAATATATCGTAGGTGCACCCGGCCATGTCATCTGTATCATAACACCAAGTCTGAAAAGAGCCTTATCTACTCCCTCATCTGCTGCCTGTGGTCCCACACTTGCTGTTCTGCCGACACGATGATTTGTTCTTGTCATAAACCTTGAATGGTCATGATTTGAAAGTTCGTTCATGGCAACCTGAAGCGACTGGGTATTAAATCTTGTCATATAATTTCGCATAGAGCCAAAGAATGCATCTGCGTTGCCGAGAAGATCTTCCCTGTATTCATCACTGTGTTTTTCAACACCGGTTAAAAACCATGTGATCGGCTCCATAAACGCATCATAGTTCATAACCGTATCCCACTGATCACCTCTGAGCCAGTCTGTCGGGTCTCCGTAATGCTCTGCCAGAACGATTGCCTCAGGATTTGCCTCCTTGACATTTCTTCTGAACTCTCTCCAGAAATAATGATTGTACTCCTGTGACTGTCCAAGGTCGGCTGCCACATCAAGTCTCCAGCCGTCAACATTATAAGGAGGTGAAACCCATTTTCTTGCAACATGCATTATATAATCAAATAAAAGCGGTGAATCTTCATAATTTAATTTTGGAAGTGTATCGTGTCCCCACCATCCGTCATAGTGATAATTGTAAGGCCACATATCCTCATTGAATTTAAAAAATGTTCTGTATGGGCTCTCACCCGATACATAGGCACCCTTTTCATAACCCTGAGCACCTTCGTATATACACTCTCTGTCAAGCCATTTGTTGAATGAACCACAGTGATTGAAAACTCCGTCAAGAATAACTTTCATTCCCCTTTTGTGAACTTCCTCTACAAATTCCGCAAAAAACTTGTTGCTTGCCTCAAGATTTTCCTTGTCCGTAACTCTGCACACATATTTTGTCGCATATTTATTCGGATAAGTTCCGTCACATAAAAGCTGCCCCTGTTCATTCCTCTGTAATACTTCACCCTCATCTTTCACTATTTTGCCAAAATGCGGGTCTATATAATCATAATCCTGAATATCATATTTGTGATTTGACGGTGATACAAAAATCGGATTGAAATAAATGGCATCAACACCTAATCCCTGCAAATAATCAAGTTTCAGCCATACTCCGGCTATGTCACCGCCGTAAAATTCCCTTACACCCATAGATGCCGGATATTTAAACCAGTCATCTACTTTGTCAGTTCCCTCACCGATATAGACATATTCATCCTTTTCTACATCATTTGTCTTGTCACCATTGTAAAAACGGTCAACATATATCTGGTAAAAAACAGCACCCTTAGCCCAATCCGGTGTATGAAACGATGGTGTTATCGTAAAATTATAATAAGGTTCTACTCCGCTGCACACTCCGACACTATTGTAATAACACACAATTCTGCCGCTTGTAACTTCAAAATAGTAATCTATCATTTTGTCAGAAAGTTCAATAGTGCTCTCATAGTAATCAAACATTCTGTCATTATAGACTTTTTCCATATCTACACGTGTATCTCCGCAGACAACCAGAACTACCTTATCAATATTTTCCCTGCCGGTTCTAAACCTTATCTTAACACTCTCACCTGCCTCCGGCTCAGTCGGTATACGATACCTGTCAGTGCCGTCACTAAAAAGTGCCTGTGGGTTAAATATTGTTGTAAGATTGTCGATAAAAAGCTGTGTTTTCATAGCTTTTGTCATCTTCGCAAGCCTTACATTCATATCCATAATAATCCTCCACTCTTATAATTCAATCGCATAATATGATGATGAGTTCAAAAGTTATTTTGCCCCATCATAATTTTATAAAGAAAAATCATCCATTGTCTTTAAATATTCCAATAAGTTTTCTTTTGTATTTGCTTCCGGCTCATCTAAAACCTTATCAAGCATTTTTTTTAAAATTTCTCCCATATTCGGGCCGGGTTTCACTCCTGCCGCTATCAGATCAGCCCCAGTCAGTGCCAGTTCCTTTATTGATAAAGGCTGCGCATTCTGCGTAATATATTCAAATCTTTCAACTCCTGAATTTATCTTTGAAAGTTTTTCCTCTAACATCTTATCACTCTGTGACAACACATCTGCATATTCAACAAGAAAAAGCATATCCATAATATCCGCACCTATCTTTGATACAGCACGCCTGAATGCCTTACTGCTGTCCTCAATACGATAGTCATGAAACTTTACAAGCCTGCATACTTTTGATATTGACTCGTTGTCAAATGTAAGCCTTCTCATAATCTTTTTTGCCATCTTTTCGCTCTCCTGCGGATGACCGTAAAAGTGACCTGTTCCATCACCGTCAATCGTCATGACAACAGGCTTTGCAATATCATGTAACAGCATTGCCATACAAAGAATCGTGTGCTGTTTTTTGTTCATTTTCTTTGCAATTTTCTTCGCTGTAATCATTACTTCCTCAGGCACTTTATCATACATTTTTCTGTCTGAGGTCACTTCAAAGAAACAATTCATGATTTCAATACCATGTATACTGTGCTCTCCGACAGTATATACATGATGCGGATTCTTTTGCTCTGTCACCATCGCTTTGTCAAGTTCCGGCAGGAAATATCGTGTCATGCCCGTGCTGTATGCATCTCTTAATCTGCCCGCCTCTTTTGCCACAAGCAGTTTCGTAAGCTCAACCCTGATTCTTTCCGCACTTATATTTTCAAGTCTGTCTGCTCTTTGGACTATTGCATTTCTTGTCTCTTCCTCTATCTCAAATCCAAGCTGCCCGGCAAATCTCACTGCTCTTAACATTCTTAATGCATCCTCGTCAAACCTCTGTCCCGCATCACCGACACATCTTATTATACCATCTTTAAGGTCTTTAATACCCTCAAATTCGTCAACAAGACCTCTTTTATCGTTGTATGCCATGGCATTTATGGTAAAATCGCGCCGTTCAAGGTCAAGTTTTAAGTTGTCGGTAAATTCCACCTTCTTCGGGTGCCTGTTGTCCTCATATTCCCCATCTATCCGGTATGTCGTCACTTCATAGCCGATGTGGTCAAGCATTACAGTAACCGTTCCATGCTGTATTCCGGTATCTATCGTTTTCTTAAAAAGCTGTTTAATCTCCAGCGGTTTGGCAGAAGTGGTGATATCCCAGTCCTGCGGTTTTCTTTCCAAAAGAGTGTCCCTGACGCATCCCCCAACTGCATATGCTTCATATCCTGCCTGTTCAAGTTTACTAATAATATATGAAACATTTTTCGGTAATATCATCTTCAATTTCATCTCACCTCACAAACATATATACTATAATACCTAAAAATGCCTGTTTTGACAAATTTTTATTTTCTTGTTTAGATAAAAAGTGTGTCAACTTTTTTAACATTGACACACTTCCTAATCTTATATTTCTTTAGTTCTTCAATAATCGTACTGTCACCTTTTTGTGAATCCTGATTTATGTATGTGTATTTTTCTTTTTCTAATCTATACTATCTTTTAGTGTTATGGTAACATTTGCATTGAAATCCTTATCTACCATTCCAATGTATATACTATCTGTATCTGTAAGTCCCCGTTTTGTTAAATCAACTTTTAAAGAAGCCCCATTGCTTAACTCAAATGTCCCTGATACTTTTGTCTTAGAATCTTCTACAAAATTATAATATTCATTTTCCGTATTAACTTCGTTAGCAATTTTATAACCTACGCTGCTGCCACTTGTAATTTCATTTACCTTTATTTCAAGGTACGGATTTTTAAACTTCGACCAGTCTATTCCATTTAACTTATATGCAGCTCCAACTGCATTAACAGAAAGATTCCAGTTATCATCTGTTGCAGATGGAGTTACTGCATTCCAGCCTGACGCTCCAATATTTCCTGTCCATGTATATGATTTTTCTGCCGCAGCCGGACTGTAAACCTGACTGTTTTCTGCTGTAACGGAAAGTTCCTCAAATAAACTTTTATCAACATCATTTGACATTCTGTACTGCGAACGGCTGTAACCTGATCCTGTGTCCCATAAGACAGGACACATTCCATTTGCTAATGAATATTCACAAACATTTTTTATAAAAATATCTCTTCCCGTTTTTCTTGTATATATCCCGTCAGAATTCTTCGTGTCACAGACATTATACTCACCGATAATTACCGGATATCCATTATCAACAAATCTTAATTTCATATTTTTAAGGTCAGCCTTTAATGTTTTTACTTCCTCGTCACTTCCCCATGATGCAATGTAAAGACTGTTTGAAGGGTCTGATATATCACAGTATCCATATGGTGAATAATAGTGTACTGAAACCATAAGGTGACTTTCTATCGTATCTTTAGGCATCTGGTATCTCGCATCACATGTTTTGGTAATATCAGTATCATAACCTGCTATCAGAAGAAATCTTTTCGCATTATTTCCCCCTGTTGCACGCACAATATCAACAAATGTCTGATTTATCTCATTGGTAAGTTTATACAAATCATCAACATTCGTATAATAACCTGAACCACTATAATCATTGGTGCTGTTAAGCCTTGTTCCAAGTTCCTCATTTGCCGATTCAAATATGACTTTATCCGAATATTTATTAAATCTTTCTGCTATCTGAGTCCACATAGCCTTATATTTTTCCATTGCCTGTATTCTCTCACTCTGCGTCTTTGAGCCAAATCTTGCCCACCATCCGCCATCGTAGTGAATATTTACGATAACATACATGTCATTGTCAAGAGCATAACTCATAATCTCTTCAACTCTGTTAAAATACGCATCACTTATAGTATACTTTCCGTCATCCGACATCATATTTGACCATGCTACAGGTATTCTTATAGTCTTAAATCCAGCTTTTCTCATACCATCCACCATAGCTTTTGTTGTCGTAGGTGCTCCCCAGTATGTCTCATATGCATTTACACTTCCAAGCTTTGACATTGCTACACTTTCCATTGTATTTCCGAGATTAATACCAAGTCCCAGGTCATGAACCATCTGATATGCATCAGATGCCGCTGCCGGCTCTGCTGAAGGTTTTTCTGTCGCAACCGGAGTCTTTGTTGGTTCTGACGTTGGTACTTCTGTTTCAGTCGGTGTCTTTGTCGGTTCTGACGTTGGTGTTTCTGTTTCAGCAGGTGTCTTTGTCGGTTCTGACGTTGGTGTTTCTGTTTCAGCAGGTGTCTTTGTTGGTTCTGACGTTGGCGTAACTTTATTTACATAAACAGTAACATTACACTTTAATGTCTTATTGAAATCTTTCCATTTCTTTTTTCCTTTTACATTTTTCTTTTCCTTATAAGAAACAACACATTTAATAATTGTGTTGCCTTCTTTTAACGCTTTAACCTTTCCTTTTGAAGAAACTGATGCTACGCTTCTTTTGCCGCTGCTAAATTTCACTTTCTTAACTTTCACATCTTTTGAAACAGCCTTTACACTTAATGTAAATGACTTTCCTTTTTGAAGCTTCTTAGACGAACTGTTCAAGGTCACCTTTTTATCAGAACTTTTTGCATAAGTCTGTGTGTTTCCGTAAAAAGTCCCGGTAATCATTAACCCCATTGCGATTACCGCCGCAGTAAATCTTCCGGCTTGCTTTTTTAATTTTGTTTTCTTTTTTAAGTATGTCATAAATTTTCTCCTTATAAAAAATATCAGGGTATATATTATCAAGAAAATCTTAACATACATACCCTAAATTAAATACACTGTATTTTAGTGATAAATCACTTTATTTGATTTATTAAAAATTATAAGTATTTCTTCAACACATCAACCTTATCAAGCTGCTCCCATGGAAGTTTTAAATCATTGCGTCCAAAATGACCATATGCTGCTGTCTGCTTATAAATCGGTCTTCTAAGGTCGAGCATCTTAATAATTCCTGCCGGACGGAGGTCAAAGTTTTCTCTGATTATCTCCACAAGCTTCTCATCAGAGATTTTGCCTGTTCCAAATGTGTCAACCATTACAGATGTAGGCTGTGCAACTCCGATAGCATACGAAAGCTGGATTTCGCATTTATCCGCAAGACCTGCTGCAACAATATTCTTAGCAACATAACGTGCTGCGTATGCTGCTGAACGGTCAACCTTTGTGCAGTCTTTTCCTGAGAATGCTCCGCCACCGTGACGTGCATATCCACCGTATGTGTCTACAATAATCTTACGTCCTGTAAGTCCGCTGTCACCGTTTGGTCCGCCGATTACAAAACGTCCTGTAGGATTGATAAAGTATTTTGTTCTCTCATCTGTAAGATCCTTCGGTACTACAGGGTCAATTACATATTTTCGGATATCTTCATGAATCTGTTCCTGTGAAACCTCAGCGGCATGCTGTGATGATATAACTACTGCATTTACATGAACAGGCTTTCCGTTCTCATCATATTCAACAGTAACCTGACTTTTTCCATCTGCACGAAGATACGGAAGTGTTCCATTCTTACGCACTTCTGTGAGTTTCTTTGTGAGTTTGTGAGCAAGTGAAATCGGATAAGGCATATACTCTTCCGTCTCATTTGTGGCATAACCAAACATCATACCCTGGTCACCTGCACCAATTGCCTCAAGTTCCTCATCCGTCATCTGATTTTCTTTTGCTTCAAGTGCCTTGTCAACACCCATTGCAATATCTGCTGACTGTGAATCGAGAAGTACATTCACTTTACATGTATCACAATTAAATCCCTTCTCATCAGAATCATATCCGATTTCTCTGATTGTCTCTCTTGCAATCTTCTCATAGTCAACTTTTGCTTTTGTAGTAATCTCACCCATGATAAGCACGTAGTCAGTTGTAATTGCTGTCTCACAAGCAACACGGCTCATAGGGTCCTGATCCATAAGTGCGTCAAGAATTGCATCCGAAATGTTGTCGCTTATTTTGTCAGGATGTCCTTCAGTTACCGATTCAGATGTAAATAATCTTTTCTCCATCGTATCCTCTTTTCTGCACTGCTTTGCGCTTTCAGTTGATATCAGGCAGTGCTAAGATATCAACTGTACTCTTAATCTGAGGAACAAGACAAATCTTCCTTACGAAAAAAAGCCCATCGACACAACTCGATGGACTTGATATATCTCAACTCCTCTTATTGTTCGATTTCTCGCTTAGATTGGCACCTTCCTATATGGGGTTGCCGTGGTTTCACAGAGCCTTCACTCTCCGCCACTCGGAATAAGAGTATTATATTTTTTCAAAAACATCTATATGATACAACATATATCATATATCGTCAACAATTATTCTGTATTTTTTGCTTCTTTTTAAAATTGTACATATTTCAATGGATTATTTGTATTTCTTTTGTACATTTTTTTGCTTTTTTACTCATAATATGGTATACTCACTCATAAAATCAGTTAATTTATTTAGGAGGTAATTATGCGTAAAGGACTATTTTCAAAAAACGGATTATGTAAGATAATTGTCACAAGTGCTGTTTTTGCTTTAGCTGCTGTAACAGTTCCAAGTCATATCAGTTCTCTGTCAGTAGTTCATGCAGATAGCGAAACCGCTAACCGTTCTGTTTCAATTCAGGAAATAGACACAAACAACTCTACAGATGACAGCGAGTCTGACGCAACAGACAATGGCACACAAAATGATAATTCTGATTCAAATGCCGCAACAGATACAACCAACACAAAAGCAACAGGAAACGATAACAACACTGGAAAAAATTCTTCCACAAAAAAGAAAAAAGATTCTGCGAAAAACAGCTCAAAAAAGACGGCTAAACAGACTAAAACAACCGTCAGAAAGCCAGATGCCAAAGGCAAAAAGGAAAAACAACATAAAGAGCCAAAACATTTTAAACCTATTATCGGAAAAACGGTGACTGTCACAATGGAACATATGCAAAAAAAGCTAAACAAAATCTCTTCTGATATTAAAAAAACAAAACATAAGGAATATCGTACTAAAAGAGTATTAAGTTCAAAAAAAAGACAGCTTTCATCAATAAATAAATTAAAGACAGGTGCCAAAGAACAAAAAAATTGTATTACGGTGTCAAATGTTTTTGAGCCTTCACAGTCACTCAAAACATATGCAAAACAATATGATTCATCTTTAAGTATCTATCTGACACAGGAAGTCTCATCATCAGATACTGTAAAAACAACTTCCGGATCTTCAATACTTCCTGATTTTAAAAAGATGTCTTCTTTGATGGATACCGAATCAATAAAGCACACTATAACTCATTCCAAAAAATATATTAAGTCTGATATAGTTAAAAATAAGGCAAAAATTAAAAACATACATAAAAAAATCAAAAGTCAGACAAAAGAGCAAAAAACAGCTGCAAAATATGTTACCGTTTCAATAAATACAAAAAACATATTTGAACCGTCAAATATCAGCACAAAAACTTTAAAAAAGGCTCTCGAGGGTACAAATCTTGAAACTCTCGCTCCTGCCTTTGTAAAAGCCGAAAAAAAATATGGAATAAACGCCATTGCAATGACTTCAATCGCTGCTTTAGAGTCAGGCTGGGGCAAAAGCAAACGTGCAGTAAAAGACAATAACCTCACCGGACTTGGCGTATACAGCGATACAGCAAAAGGAATAAATGCAGACACAAAAGAAAAAAACATCCTTATGACTGCCGAAAGACTGTCAACTCATTACAGCAGACCGGGACAGATGTTTTATCACGGAACAGGTTTTGATGGCGTAAACAAAAAATATTCAGCTTCAAAAACATGGGGCTGGAAATGTGAAAATATTGCTTTCCGCATTATGAACAAGATAGCAAACCCGGGACTTGAGTCACTTAGTACAATGTAAATTAAATCTTTGATATATTAATCAGCTTAAAAACGATATGGAAACGTTTTACAAAAGCACTTAAAAAACAAGGAGATGTGTATGAAAAAATTCAAGAAACTTATATGGGCTGCTCTTGCAATTGAAATCATTGTCCTTATAGTTATTGTTATCAATTCAGATGTTGATAATATGACACTTTCAAAAGGCAGGATAGACAATTTTAATACCGGCTGGACTATCACACGAGAAGATGGTTCTTCATCAAAAATAAAGTCACTTCCCTATAGTGAAAAATCAAAAGCAGGCGAAAAAATCGTATTAAGTAATACCATCCCGAAAAAGTACAGCGGCATGACAATGTCATTTTTATCTGCTGACAAACAGATTCGTGTTAATATCGATGGCAAACCGGTCTATGAATTTGGTATGAATGACTCCAGACCGTTTGGTAAAACTCCCGGAAGTGTAACCAACTTCATCGATATTCCCGAACATCTGTCAGAGGGAAAAATTGAGATTGAAATGGTGTCTCCATATGATAATTATGCCTCAAATATTACAGGTATAACTATATCCAAAAGAGATACTTCCATATTAAATCTGTTAAAGTCAAATCTCGGAAATTTTGCCATGTGCATAATTATACTTGCGTGCGGCATAACGCTTTTTATGCTTGCTTTTATACAGGCATTTTCAAGACAGACAAAAGATGGCATAAGCTATCTCGGTTTTATGTGCATATTCGGTACAATCTATTTTTCCATTGAGACAAAATCGTTAAGTGTATTTTATGGAAATCAGACACTTTATTCAAATCTCGTCTTTCTTGTACTTATGCTCTGGCCTGTATTTATGCAGATGTATTACATAAACAACCTTGAAGAAAAATACCAAAAAATATTTTATGTACTTTTCTTCCTGACACTCACAAATATGGCATGCCAGATTACTTTGCAGATTCTTGGAATATTTGATTTCATGAACATGGCATTCATATCCCATATTCTTATATTCATGTCAGGAATGGCAATACTTTTCTCACTCATATGTACAGTCCGCAAGTCAAAGGATAAGCTTCTTATTATAGAATTTTTGGGAATGTTATTTTTCATAGGCGGCAGTGCCATTGACCTCATTCGTACATACACAATTCATATCGGAGACTTCGGAAAATTCAGCCGCTTTGGAATGACTGTTTTCTCTCTCCTGATGGTATTTGTGCATATACTAAAGGTTATACGCGGCTACAGTGCAAGTATAGCCGAAAATGCACGCCATATGGAAATGGAAGTACAAATGATTGAAGAGAAAAATCAGGAACTCATGATTGCAAATGAAGAAGCAGAGAAGGCTAAAGCTGATGCGATAGCCGCCGCCAATGCAAAAAGTGTCTTTCTTGCAAATATGTCTCATGAGATTAGAACTCCTATAAATGCCATTCTCGGAATGGATACCATGATACTTCGTGAATGCAATGATAACGAAATTCTTGAATATGCCGGCAATATCCAGTCTGCAAGCCAGACACTTTTGTCACTTATAAATGATATTCTTGATTTCTCTAAAATAGAAACCGGAAAGCTTGAACTTGTTGCGGGTGACTATGCACTGTCTTCTCTCATAAATGATGTGTACCATATGCTTATCAGCAAAGCAAAAGAAAAGGGACTTGCATTAAATATTGAGAGTGACAAAAATCTTCCTGCAAAATTGTACGGTGACGAGGTGCGCATCCGCCAGATAATTGTCAATATATTGAATAATGCCATAAAATACACCCAAAAAGGTTCTGTAACATTGACAGTCGAAATGTCAGATATGCCTGACCATTCAAATGACAGCAAATCGGAAAATATAACAGACAAAAATACTATTATAACTTTCCGCATAGCTGATACAGGAATCGGAATCAAAAAAGAAAACATATCACATCTCTTTGATTCATTTTCACGATTCGATGAAGAAAAAAACAAATATATCGAGGGGACAGGTCTTGGTCTTGCAATAACAAAACAGCTTGTTGATCTTATGAACGGAGAAATTGTTGTCACAAGTGAATACGGCAAAGGCTCAGTCTTTACCGTGAGTATTCCTCAGAAAATTGTTTCCGACTTAAAAATAGGCGATATTTCAGAAAAATACACTGAGCCATCAAATAAAAAGAAGAAAAAATCAACATTTACGGCACCAGATGCAAACGTGCTTGTAGTTGATGATGTAAGAATGAATATAAATGTATTCAAGGCATTACTTAAACGCACGGAAATCAATGTCGATTCTGCAATGTCAGGCTCAGAAGCTCTTGACATGATTAAAGAAAAGAAATACGACATAATCTTTTTAGACCACATGATGCCTGATATGGACGGTATTGAAACCTATCAAAATATGAAAATGCTTGAAGATAATCCTAATAAGGACACAACTGTTGTCATGCTCACAGCCAATGCAATAATGGGCGCTAAGGAAGAATATCTCGGCATAGGATTCAGTGATTATCTAAGCAAACCCGTACAGGCACCAAAGCTTGAATCGATGATACTTAAATATCTGCCTGAAGAACTGGTACAACGAACAACTAATAATTGATATGAATAATAGGAGGAGTAAAATGAAAGGAAATGGTACATTATGTCAAAAACTTTATACTGACTGGGGAAAGAATATAGATACTGATAATGTTTTAAGCGAATATCCAAGACCCCTTTTAAAACGTGACAGCTATATAAATTTAAACGGAATATGGCAATACGCTTTCACTTCCGTCAATAAAAAACCTAATAAATTTGATGGTGACATTCTTGTACCATTTTCACCGGAAGCTCCTCTTTCAGGCGTAAACAGACAGCTTAAACCGAACGAATATCTGTGGTACGAAAAAACTGTTATGTATGACAGCAAAAAGCTTTCAGAAACACGCCTTGTACTTCACTTTGGAGCTGTTGACCAGATATGTGCTGTCTATATAAACAGTATAAAAGTCTGTTCACACACCGGCGGCTATCTTCCATTTGATACTGACATAACAAATATTTTAAAAAATTATCCCACCAAAAATTTCTTCACACTTACAGTGTGTGTAAAAGATTTTTCAGATACATCATATCACGCAAGGGGAAAACAGTCACTAAATCCAAAGGGAATGTTATATACGGCACAAAGCGGTATATGGCAGACGGTATGGCTTGAGTATGTTCCAAAAAACTATATAAGAAAAATAATCACACAACCTGACCTCGATAAAAAAATACTGCGTATAAAGATTATAACAAATTCCAGCCAGAGCAGAGATAAAAATAATAATAAACTTAAATACAAATCAACAAAAACAAATGAAATCAAAATCTGTATCAACAATCCAGAAATATATACAGACATTGATGTTGATAATAATTCAGAAAATGATGTCCGTATAAAAGAAATGCACTCAAAAAAGCACGGTATACCGTTTACATATTATGGGATAAGCGACACATATATCGAAACCCCTCTAAATGAACTCAATATAAAAGCATGGACACCTGACACGCCCTATCTTTACACTTTTTCAATTGATATGGGTAATGACCATGTTGAAAGTTATTTTGCCCTGCGTACATTCACAATAGAAAAAGACAACAATAACATTCCACGCATCTGTTTAAACCACAAACCCCTGTTCCAAAAAGGTGTTTTAGACCAGGGGTACTGGCCTGACGGACTTTACACTGCCCCATCCGACAAAGCACTTATATATGATATAAAAACAATGAAATCACTCGGTTTTAATATGCTCAGAAAACATATCAAAATAGAAAGTGAACGCTGGTATTATCACTGTGACAGACTCGGCATGATTGTATGGCAGGATATGGTAAACGGAGGTTCACACTATAAATCATGGTTTGTAACTTACCTTGCCACCTTTATGAGCATCTTCGATATTTCATGCAGCGACAAAACAACTTATCTTTTTGCCAGAAAATCAGATAACGAAAAAAAAGAATTTATCAGAGAAACTTTACAGACTGTAAGGACACTCTCAAACCACCCCTCAATCGCCACATGGGTTATATTTAATGAAGGCTGGGGACAGTTTGACACAAACCGTATTACAAAGCTTGTCAGAAAAGCTGATAAAACAAGACTTATAGACCAGGCAAGCGGCTGGTTTGACCAGGGAATGGGCGATATTAAAAGCATACACAATTACTTTTTCCCACTCCGCCTTTTTAAGAAAGACAAACGAGCATACGCACTCACTGAATTTGGCGGCTACACACAAATAATAAAGCACCACAACCTTGCACATAAGTGCTACGGCTATGGTGCCTGCAAAAATTCCGCCCATTTAAAGAAGCGTTATATAAAAAGAGAAAATGAGATTTCTGCCCTTATACCATCCGGATTGTGTGCAAGTATTTACACACAGCTCTCAGATGTAGAAAATGAACTAAACGGTATCCTCACTTACGACAGGGCTGTCAATAAATTTAAATTTGATTTTCATAAGCACTGAGGCAAACAATGACACAAGCGGAACCGTAAGGATAATTCCTATACTTCCTGCTACTCCTCTCATAAGCTCTATACCTATCGTATACGAATTTACAATTTGTAAATACGGTAGGTTATAGGCATAATCAAGTAAAAGTTCACTAAGCGAGCCGCCTGCAAAAGCAAGTATCAGTGTATTTGCCATCGTACCCATCATGTCTTTTCCTACATTCATACCTCTTTTAAACAATTCACCCGTATTCAATTCAGGATTTACATCATGTATTTCAGTAATTGTCGATGCAACAGATAACCCCACATCCATAACCGCACCAAGTGATGATATTAAAATTCCCGCAAACAGCAAATCTCCTATTTTTATATTCGTACAATTTGCAACAGATACAAGATTGTCTATATTACTTACATTGTATCCTGATATGCCTGATATTTTGCCAAAAAGCCATGCTGCAATCCCTGATATTATAACTCCCGATATTGTTCCTAAAATAGCTGCAAGAGATTTTCTTGTGTAACCTGTAAGCACAAATATTGTTATTATTGTAGTCAGAATAACAGTTAAAACTGCTGCATTAACAGGGCTCATGCCTCTATATATCGCCGGGAACAAATACAGCAAAACAAGTATAAATGTAATCACAAGACCTATTACAGCTTTTAGGCCGTTCTTTCCGCCTACAATACACAACAATAGGAAAAATAAACCGATAAATCCATATATAAACGGTTCTCTGTTAAGACTGTAAACGGATGTAACTGTCACTTCTCCCGATTGATTTGTGAGTGTAACCACTTTCAAACCCTTGTAACATGTCGCTCCGTAAAGACTGCCGTTCGTGCTTACAGCCTCAACAACCTTACCTTTTCTTTTTCCGCTCAGAAACTTTACTTTCACTTCCTGGTTTCCAACCCTGCTTCCGTCCTCCTGAAGGTTATCCGTTATCACTTCCGTGACAACGGCTTTTTCAAATTCCTGAGATTTGTTTGACACAAGGTCAACCTTTTTTACATCACTCCATTTTGCAAGAAATATGCCAAGCAATGCCAGAAAAAGTATGGGTATCAGATATTTTATAACCTTTAAAGGTTTAACTTTCATTTACTTTGTGCCTCCGGTTTCTTATTATTTTACTACAATCTTACATGTAGCCTTCTTTGTGCCTGCTTTTGCAGTAATAGTTGCCTTTCCTGCTTTTTTTGCAGTCACAACACCTTTTGCATTCACTGTTGCAACCTTTGTATTTGAAGAAGTAAATGTCACATTCTTGTCTGTTGCATTTGAAGGTGCAACTGTTGCTTTAAGCGTAACTTTTTTGCCTTTGGCTAAAGTAACCTTTGTCTTGTTGAGTTTAATGCTCTTTACTGCTACATTATCCTTTGTTGTATCGTCTTTCTTATCTTCTGCCTTTTTTGTGATTGTGAATGAATTATCAATCTTGTCACCTGTATTTACATCATATGTATTTATTGTAAATGAATCGCTTGTAACATTTACAACTGAATATGTCGGTGTCCATGTCTGGCTTCTTTCAGCAATATAATCCTGCTGTGTTGAAATAAGATTATAATACTTACTTCCTGTTGCAGAGTTTGCTTCCATATAAAGTACACCCTCAGGATTATTTATTGTACCCTGTGTCTTATCTACAATTTTATAGCAAAGATTCTGGTTGAGATATTCCTGCTTAGATGAAAGTGCGGCACTATCGTCTGTTTTTCCGTCTTTTACATTGAGATATTCATCTTTTACATTGTCTTTTGTGTATGCTGTATGTGTATTTCCATCACTTGTAAGCATATAACTTCTTGAATATGTATGGTCATGTCCCTGAAGAACAACGTCAATGTCGTATTTGTCGAGAAGTGTTGTAAGCTGTGTACGAAGTACAATACCATCTGAATCTGAATGGTCATAACCTGAACCGTAAATGTCATGATGGAATGTTACAATCTTCCATTTTGCGTTTGGAGCTGCCTGTTCAGCCTTCTTGATAAGTGCCTCGTGGTCTGCACAATTATAATTATTTGTATTTAAAACAATAAATAATACATCGCCATATGTGTAATAATAATCGTTTCCTGCCGGTGTTGCATTCTGTTCTTCCGTATATGCATTTGGTACATTGAAATGATTCTGATAGTTTGCGAATTTAGAATCGTGATTACCGATAGTTGGGGCAACAGGAACATTTGAAAGAACATCTGCTGAGAGAAATCCTGCATACTCCCGTTCCTGTCCGTTGTCATCACCTGTATTGTTTATCTGGTCTCCCGCTGACACAATAAAATCAACATCTGAATGTTCACTTATTGCTGCTGTAAGAGTCTTATTCCAGCTGAACGCATCGTTTCTGGCAGCAATATCTGCCGACTGCGCTTCTGAACTTTCAGTCGGTGTCTGACCTTTAGATGCACCAATCTGAGGATCTCCAACATAGAGAAAACTGAAATTTGATGTATCACCTGTCTTGAATTTTTTAACTGATGTCCACTTACCGTCAACAAGACACTGATAATAATAAGTTGTATTTTCCTTTAATTCTGTTATTGTAACTTTGTTTGCATAATATGTTACATCATCAATTTTTTTGTATTCTTTAGATGTTCCTGTAAACTCTTTATAATTTTCTGAATATGTATTACTTCCATCTGCTTCTGTTGTTTTTGACATATCAACATTTGTTGAGATGCGAACCTTTGCTTCATCTGCTTTCTTTGAATACCATGCATAATTCAGCTTTGTTGCATCCGCACCCGGCACCATAGAAACTTTTTCATAATCTGTCTTAATTGTTTCCCATTTTGTTTTCCACTGTGACCATTCATCAGAAATTGCTTTCTTTCCTGAATTGTCATTCCAATGCTCTGTTGCCGCAAAACCTGTTACTGCCATTGTACCTGCAAGACAGGCTGCTGCCGCTGACATAAATAATCTTGATTTTCTCATGATTTGCCTCCTTGTATTGTCTTTTATTATCATGTATTTCCTTTACATGACAGATACTAACACAAGGTTGTAAATCACAAATCATGATATAGTAAAATAAAAGTAAAAAATTTTATTTTTAAAATCCCGATATATTATCACTTTATAAGTTTCGGCATAAAATTAAGATAATCCGAAGAGACAAGTGTGTATTTTATTCCTTCTTTTCGACCTGTTATACTGTAATCAAATCTTCCTTTTCCATGAAGATGCGAATAAACAATCTGCTCTACTCCAAAATCTTTGGCAAGCTTTGTAAATATTCCTTCATTTTCATACATATTTGTAGGCGGATAATGAAGAAACATTATAAAATCATTATAGCCTGCTTCTTTAGCTGCTTCATATGACTTTGCAAGTCTTTTTCTCTCATTTTTAAAACGGCTTTCTATCTTATCTTCTGCCAGAAAGCAATAATCATCCGTTGAAAAGCCCTTTGAACCTATAAGCGCATACTTCTTTCCACTCTTGTTATCCTCATACTCATAAAAATTATTTTGTAAAAACAAAAGTCTGCCTGCAAAAAGTTCATTCAGGCTCTCGGTTTTGTTTATCTTATTACAAAATCTGTCATGATTTCCACGCAGTAATATCTTTCTCCCCGGAAGTGCTGCGATAAACTCAAGGTCTTTCATACTGTCCTCAAGTTTTTTTCCCCATGAATGGTCACCCGTAACAACTACGGTATCATTTTCTTTTACTGTATCCAGCCAGTTTCTTTTTATTTTATCAGAATGATTTGTCCACTCTTCTCCAAACACTTCCATTGATTTGTCCGACTGAAAGCTAAGATGTAAATCTCCTATTGCATATAACGACATAAATATTTCTCCTGCTAATTATATATTTATTTTAAATTTTTCTAAATATAGACAAGAATCACACATTTATTCATTGTCTTGCAGCTCATCAGCCTGCTCAATCGCCTTTTTGTCTTTATTATCCTCAATTTCCATCTTTGTTTCCTGAGCTTTTCTGTCCTGTGCAATAGCACGGAGAATATTTCCTATATCTTCCGGTGAGAACATACCGATTGCCCTGCCAAGTTCACTTATGTTATCACGATTTACTTTAAGTGTTCCTCCTCCTGATAAAGGAATAGTGATTACTTTTGACGGATCACTCATATCGCCTAGACTTATTGAATTATCCTCCTCGTTGCACACAAAGCATACACCTTTATAAATAATATCCGCACCATCTCCGAGTGCAAAATATTCATTTTTATTATTCTTTAATAACTCCTGCTCCTTCTGCTTCTCCTGTATATTTTCATTATTTATCTTCTCTGCAACAAATGTCTGTCCCATCTGCATAAGTTTTGAAATATCTTCAAGCCATACTGCCCTGTTTTCTTCCCGCTCTTTATCAGCTGTTTCGAGATTCTTTTTACCGTCTTCGACAGTAATCTGTTTATAAAAATCCAGTACATTGTCTATTTTATTAAGATAATCATCCCATTCCTTATCATTCATGCTTTTATTCGGCTTTGTCTGTGCATCTGATACACTAAACATTTCACTTTTTTCACTAAATAAACTTTCTACTCCTGTCATATAATTCTTCCTTTCTACACACATCTTTTATAACCAATTGCAAAACTCATTTTTTACATATACCAGATTTGTGTCACATGCGTACATCCGCAAATAAGCAAAACACAATTTAAAAAAATATGCGCCACAATACACTAAAATGTATTATGACGCATTCCCTTGCTGATAGTTATATCGGCACATTATTCTATTTCTTTAATTTACTTTTGAATATAAATTTTTATTTCCTGTTTGCAGGTTCTACATTTACATTTTTTCCTTTTATCTTTGCATGCTTCATAGCTTCTATAACATCAGCCGCATATTCCCTAGGCACTTCAACAAATGTATACTTATCATACATGTCAATTGCTCCTACAAGATTTCCCTGCATTCCTGACTCTCCTGCTATTGCACCTAAAATATCGCCTATTCTGACACGGTCTTTCTTCCCTATGTTTACAAAAAGACGCACCATTCCAGGCTCTGCTCCTGTATCTCCGAATTCTTCACCTTGATTGTTGTCAAGTGCCGAGTCTCCCATCTCCATTGAAAGAAGTGCTGCTGCCACTTCAATTGCCGAATAATCACTGTCCTCAAGATGTTCTTCAAGAATATCTACCATTTTTCCAAGATTATCCTGCTCAATTATTCCGCTTATCTTCTCGAGAACTTTTTCAACTTTTATATCTGTAATATCATTTATTGACGGTATCGGCTGACGTTTTATCTTTGTCTTGCAATATCTCTGTATATCCTTGAGTTTATATATTTCCTTTCCGACAACAAGCGTAAACGCCCTTCCTGTTCTTCCGGCACGCCCTGTTCTTCCTATACGATGTACATAATACTCATCATCCTGCGGCACATCATAATTAAATACCGCCTCCACATCATCTACATCTATTCCTCTTGCAGCTACATCCGTTGCAACCAGTATATCTGTTCTTCCGTTTCTGAATCCATTCATAACCCTGTCACGCTGGCTCTGTTTAAGGTCTCCGTGAAGTCCTGCCGCAAAATAACCTCTTCCTTTCAAATCCTCAACAAGTTCATCAACTTTTCTTTTTGTATTACAAAATACAAGTGAAAGCTCAGGGTCGTACATGTCAAGAAGTCTTGAAAGAACCTCTGCTTTCTTTCTCGGATTTACTTCATAATAATACTGTTCAATCTTAGGAACAGTAAGTTCTTTCTTTACAACCTTTATTATCTCAGGCTCCTTGAGATATGTTTTTGCAATCTCCATTATAGGCTTTGGCATTGTTGCCGAAAAAAGGAGTGTCTGGTGTTCTTCCGGAAGTGTCTGAAGCACTGTTTCTATATCCTCCCTGAAACCCATATTTAACATTTCGTCAGCCTCATCAAGAACTATGGTTCCCACTGTAGCCATTTTTAATGTATGACGGTTTATATGGTCAATAACTCGTCCCGGTGTCCCTATAACAACCTGTGTTCCACCTTTAAGTGAACGTATCTGCTTTGTGATGTCTTGTCCTCCATATATAGGAAGCACCTTTATTCCATGCATAAATTTAGCAAATTTACGCATCTCATTTGCACACTGTATTGCCAACTCTCTTGTCGGACAAAGCACAACTGCCTGTAACTTTTTGTTGTGCGGATCTACTCTCTGTAAAAGCGGTATTCCAAACGCTGCTGTTTTTCCCGTTCCTGTCTGAGCTTGTCCTATCATATCCTTTCCTTCAATAGCAACCGGTATAGCCTGTGCCTGAATAGGACTCGCCTGCTCAAACCCCATCTCCGTAACAGCTCTTAATATACGCGTATCCAAACATAATTCTTCAAAATTCATCTTTATTTTCCAATCTCTGTACGACGCACACATATGCAAATCTACCGTACAGTTATAGATTTGCAAAAACGACCTCGTCGATTATACCACATAAAGACTGAAAAAGAATGAATAAACAGTTAATTTTTCAGCCGCCCACATCGAAACTTTTCCTCACAAACTTGATTTTCCGTAATTTATCCAATATACTTATTACAATTTTAATGATGTTGGGGGCAAAAAATATTTTCCCCCAACTAATACCACGGATTGCTTCATTGCTATGCAATTTTCGCAATCCTGCAAACACCTCCAATCTCGCATATTTGCAAGCAAATCTGCTACTTGTCGGTGTTTGGCGGGTCAAGCCACCAGATAGCAATTTGTATGTAAACATACATTGCTATCTGCTTTTGACCCTTGTATCATTTTAATGATGTTTAAGAAAGGACAAATCCATATGTCAAAATTACTTCTTATAAATATAACTGATGCCGATAAAATCCGCCGTCTTGTTTCTCCCATGAATATTCCGGCTGAAACTGTACACCCTTCTGATTTTGACAAAACTCTTGTATCTCTTGCTTCAGCAAGACAAAAAGAGACACCTGTACCAATCGGTACAGATGCCTCAGTTTTTAAAGATAGTCTCCTGATTTTTTGCGATGTTCCCGAGAAAAAATTCGATAAAATCCTTTTCAAACTGCGCCAGTCAAAGATTTCCGTTGACTATAAAGCTATACTCACTCCGACAAATTCAAAGTGGACTGTCAAAAGGCTTATGCTCGAACTTGGACGCGAACATGCTGCTTTTATATCAATGCACAAGGGATAGTATAACACTTCCCTGTGCATTGATGTCTGCATATACTTTTTACTACTTCAATTCAAAAGTTGTAAAGTAACTTTTCTCATCTGAAAGCATTTTGATTTTTTTATCACCTTTTCCATGATATGCCTCTTTATATGTCATTATCTTTTCTTTTACGGCAATATCCACATTTTCAGACGTACCATCCTTATATGTGATTTTGCAAGTCACAGTCAGATTATCAAATGCCGCATTTATGCCTTCAACAAGCTTCTCCAAATATACATTATCATCTGAATCCGTATTCCACATTTTTTCAAACACATTTTTAGGCACCTTTTTATAATCATACAAATATATAACAGCTTTCTGCTGGGATTTTGCAGCAATCGTAAATGTAGAATAGAAATTCTTTACCATTTTAACCTTAGATTTCACTTCAAAATCACCGATTTTGCCTTCATCGTCATCATACTTATCTCCGCTTAACACATATGAATTTTTCTCAGGCTCTACAACACGAAAACCTCCATGGTTTACAGAATATGTTATTGTATCAATCTGGTCACCTTCAATAATTATCGGACACGAAATCAAATAATCTATTTCTTTTGTTTTCTCGTCACCGTCCCAGACCGCTCCGTCACTGTCTTTCTCAGAAATGACAGGTATCTCTTTTCCTTTTTCCAGTTTCTGTACTTCTGCTGCTTTTACCTTAACTGCAAAGCTGTTTACCACACTTTCTTTTTCTCCCGGTGCAGATGTGCCTGAATTTGTCGATACTGTATTATTGTTCATAATTTTTCCCGGCACATCGCCATAGGCAACCCCTACTACTAATGCTGCACATGCCACCAATGCCACTGCCGGTTTAATATAAGTTTTTCGTTTTTTCATTGAATAATCCCCCATTTCAAATTTGATTTTTGTTTCATCATCTCTAATATCCTGAGTAAGGGCTTTTTTTAACATTTGGTCCAATTCCTTATCCTTCATAGCGAATATCCTCCAAATCTTTTTTTAACATGTTTTTTGCCTTGCGCATCCTGCTCTTCACGGCACTCTCCGTAATATGAAGACATTGAGCAATTTCTTTAATTTTAAGTTCCGCAGAATAATACAGATAGATAACAACCCTGTATTTATCCGGCAGCTGCTGCACCTTCTGCCTGATTATCTCATCTGTTTCTTTGCGTAAAAACTGCTGCTCCAGTTCTTCTGCCTCTTCTCCGATACATTCTACTCCACCACTTTCCAAATGTTTTTCATAGCTTTCAAATGCCGCTATTCTATGGCGCCAGGCAAATTTTCTTCGTTTATTTTTCCATATAAGGATTGCGACAGAAAGTGCATAACTTTTCAGCGAATCCCTATTATCTAATTTTTCTGTCTGCTCCCACAGTTTTAACATTGTATCCTGATAAAGGTCATCCCCATGTGCAGTCCCACCTGTAGTCATCCTGCAAAATCGGAGAATGTCTTTTCCATCTTTAGATGCAAACTGTTCAAATTCCTGTTTTGTCACTCCTGTCGTTCCTTTCTCTTCCTTTGACGTCTCGGGTAGAACCCTTACACCTGTATATTGTAATAACTCAAAAAAAAGTTACTTTTTATTTTATTTATTTTTTTCATATAAAAAGACATTCCAAATGCGGAATAAATTTAATCTGCATTAAGAATGTCACTGATAATTTATTTCTGATATTTTTCTATTATACATTTATGTTTCTTCGTTTTTTTATCGTAATTTATCCCTACTAATAATATTTCACCGGAAAATGCTTTTATTTGCTCACTGTAGTGTTTCTCTTTTATCTGCTTTATTGCTCCTTCCGCCTTTTTATTCCATTTTAGTTCCATTACTATTGCCGGTTTATCTGCAAATCTTTTTTTAGGTATATATACCATATCTGCAAATCCTTTTCCGGTCGGCATTTCTCTTATCACTGTATAATAATTCCTGGCTGTATAAAGTGCTAACGAAATTGTGTAACTCAATGCATTTTCATCATTATATTGTATATGTGAAGTTTCAAAATGTGCCTTCTCTATTCCACTTGCAACTTTCTCAGGTTTATTCTGCCATATTGCCTCTAATATTTCGTTAGAATTTTTTAATGCGACTGATATACCGCCCCATTGTGACAATGATATTGCATTTACATATTCAGTCATTACTTCCCGATTTGGAATATATACACATTTCGCCTGAAAATCATACCCCAGATAACCAAGATGTATAAGTAAAGTCAGCACATCATCCTTTGTGCAAAATGTTGTCATATCATTTGCAAACGTAGCTGTATTTACAGGAATTTTCTCTCCTGACATCATACTTATGACTGCATCTTTTAACCCGTCTATGTTAAGTTCAATATACATTTTCAGTGCTTCAAAGGTTTCCGTCTGGTTCCAATATGTGTCACATATTCCTGACGTAACCGCTTCAACTACTGATTTTGGGCTATAAATAGTTTCATTTTCTCCAAAATGATAGCCATCGTACCACTCTTTCAAATCAGACAAACTTATATTATATCTCTCACTCAGTTTATTTACCTCATCTTCTGTAAATCCAACATACGATGTTAGTTGTCTGGGATTTGTCATTGAAAACTCTGAAAACATATTCAAAGCTGAATGTGTCCCATATTTTTTTATTGGCAGTATACCTGTCATATATGCTAAATGAATGTAACTTTTGTCTTTAAGTAAATCTCTTAAAAAATCAAGATATTTTCTTTGTTCATCAATATTATTCTTGTATTCCCTAAATATACAATCCCACTCATCAATGATAATCACAAACGGAATTTTGGTATTTAAATATATGTCCTGCAAAGACCTTGTGAGGTTTGAATTGTCAAAATATCTTATATCATCATATTTTGCTGTCAATTCCCATAAAACAGATTTCCTAATCAACTCTATCATTTCTGTCATATTTTCTGTCTGACTAAGAAACTCCTGCATATCCAAAAAAATAGTATCGTACTTGTTAAGGTATTTTTCAAAATTTTTATCCTCATAGATTTTTAATCCCTTAAACAACTCTTTTGAGTCACATTCTCTACTGTAATACGCAGCAAGCATATTGGCTGCCATTGATTTTCCAAATCTTCTTGGTCTGCTCACACATATATTCTGCTGCTGTGTATCTAATACCTTGTTTGTGTATAAAATAAGTCCTGTCTTGTCAATGTATATTTCAGAATTGATAATTCTTCTAAATTTATCATTTCCCGGATTTAAATATACCCCCATATTCTCACCTTTTCCTTTTTAATGATTATCAAAATTTAATAACACTATTGTATCACACCCTATTGTTACGAACAAATAATTTATTGTCATCTCGCAGCTTTTTCTTTCTGTAAAGACTATACAAGACAAAATAAATCTGAATAATACAAACAAAAGCATCCGTATACCCAGTACAATTTTATGTACCGGATATACAGATGCCTCTTCCCAGTGTACTGTATCAATGATTTTCAGTTAAATAACGCAGGATAAATTACTATTTGTTTTTAACCCTTGCATCATATTTTTTACTTTGTGCTTACTACAAAATTTCCACCAACAACACTTATAGTTATAACATCTCCCGTATGAACCTTATCACCGAGGATTTCTTTGGCAAGAAGTGTCTCTATATTCTTCTGCAGGAAACGCTTCAACGGACGGGCTCCAAATGCCGGTTCATATGCATTATCTGCAATATATTTTATAGCATCATCAGTAAGTTCCACTTTAAGTTCCTTATCTGCAAGCCGTTTATTTAAATCATCCATAAGTATTGAAATAATACCCTGAATATTGTTCTTTGTCAGCGGCTTAAACATTACTATCTCGTCAAGGCGGTTAAGGAACTCAGGTCTGAAGCTCGCTCTTAAATCGGTCATTGCATGCTCTCTTGCCTCATCACTTATGCTTCCGTCTTCCTCAATTCCGTCAAGAAGATATGAAGAACCTATATTTGATGTAAGAATAATAATTGTATTCTTAAAGTCTACCGTTCTTCCCTGTGAGTCTGTCACACGTCCATCATCAAGTACCTGCAAAAGTACATTGAATACATCCGGATGTGCCTTTTCAATCTCGTCAAAAAGTATTACCGAATATGGTTTTCTGCGGACTGCCTCTGTAAGCTGACCGCCTTCCTCATATCCCACATATCCCGGAGGTGCTCCTATAAGTCTTGACACTGAATATTTCTCCATGTATTCGCTCATATCGATACGAACCATGTTGTTCTCATCATCAAAAAGACTTGCCGCAAGCGTTTTTGCAAGTTCTGTCTTACCTACACCTGTTGGTCCGAGGAAAAGGAATGAACCGATAGGTTTTGTAGGGTCTTTAATGCCCGCTTTTGAACGTAGAATAGCTTCAGATACAAGCTTAACTCCTTCTTCCTGACCGATGACTCTCTTATGAAGCTCATCTTCAAGATGAAGTGTCTTTTCTCTCTCACCTTCATTTAATTTTGTGATAGGAATTCCTGTCCATCTTGACACAATCTTTGCAATCTCATCATCTGTTACATTTTCCTGCACAAGTGTCCTGTCTTCCTTCTTAACCTTTGCTTCTTCTGCCTCAAGCTGTTTTTCAAGTTCAGGCAGTCTGCCGTATTGAAGTTCTGCAAGCTTTTCAAGATTATACTCACGCTTTGCCGCATCCATTTCAGTATGAAGTGCATCAATCTGTTCTTTCACTTTGTTTACTTTATCAACAGATGATTTTTCCTGATCCCATTTTGACTTCTGGACTGTAAAACTGTCTTTAAGTTCTGCAAGTTCTTTCTGAAGCGTTGCAAGTCTCTCTTTTGAAATATGGTCTGTCTCTTTTTTAAGAGCAGCTTCCTCAATTTCCATCTGCATAATCTTTCGCTGTACTTCATCAAGTTCTGCCGGAAGTGAATCAAGTTCTGTTTTTATCATCGCACACGCTTCATCCACAAGGTCTATTGCCTTATCAGGAAGAAATCTGTCTGAAATATATCTGTTTGAAAGTGTTGCTGCTGCAACAAGTGCGGCATCCGTAATCTTTACGCCATGATATACCTCGTATCTGTCCTTAAGTCCACGAAGTATTGAAATCGTGTCCTCGACAGTCGGCTCACTCACCATAACAGGCTGGAAACGTCTTTCAAGTGCAGCATCCTTCTCAATATACATACGATACTCGTCAAGCGTTGTCGCACCTATACAATGAAGTTCACCTCTTGCAAGCATTGGTTTAAGCATATTGCCTGCATCCATTGCGCCATCTGTTTTTCCGGCACCTACAATTGTATGAAGCTCATCAATAAAGAGTATAATCTGACCTTCGCTTTTCTTTACTTCCTCGAGAACAGCCTTAAGCCTTTCCTCAAACTCACCTCTGTATTTTGCGCCTGCAACGAGTGCACCCATATCAAGTGCAAATATTTTTTTATCTTTAAGCTCTCCCGGCACATCACCTCTTACTATACGCTGTGCAAGTCCCTCGACTGCCGCTGTTTTACCGACACCCGGCTCACCGATAAGTACCGGATTATTTTTATTTTTTCTCGAAAGAATACGGATGACATTTCTAATCTCACTATCTCTGCCTATAACAGGATCCATTTTTCCTTCCTTTGCTCTTTCTACAAGGTCGGTTCCGTATTTTTCAAGTGTATCATAAGTTGCCTCAGGATTATCACTTGTCACACGCTGGTTTCCTCTCACCTGTGAAAGCACCTGAAGAAATCTTTCTTTAGTTATCTGACACTGCTTGAAAAGTGCCTTTACTTCTTTGCTAGGATGTGCGAGAAGACTAAGGAACAAATGCTCAACAGAAACATATTCATCTCCCATGCGTTTTGCTTCATCTTCCGCATATATAAGCGTTTCATTAAGATAACGGTCGATACGCATATCTCCGCCTGTCACTTTCGGACGCTTGTTTAAAAGTCCATCTATCTGTGCCAGAAATACTTCAGGTTCAATTCCCATCTTTTCAATGAGTTTGCTGATAAGACTGTCATCAACTTTCATCATAGATGCAAGCAAATGTTCCTCGCCCATCTCCTGATGACCATAGTCCATAGCAATCTTCTCACAACCCTGAACTACTTCCTGCGATTTCTGAGTAAATTTACTAATGTTCATGTAATCTCCTCCCCTCTATGAGAATGACATTGTTTTTTATTCAAAACTTATATGTCAATAACATTGTTTTCTTTATCTGCAAGACATAATAGCACTGATTGTTAGCACTGTCAAGAGGTGAGTGCTAATAATTTTGTGAAGAATTTGTGGAGCCTTGATTTTACGGGCTTCACAGAGGTTTTTCACTTGCTTTCGCACTCGATTTTCTTGATTTGACCACATTTTTACGACAAATTCTTTGAAAAATATATTCGTCTGATTTACCCGATAATTTTTCTGCATCCTGCTTTGCATAATATGCTTTCATAAGTTTTCCATAGCTTCCGTTTTTAATCGCAGCATAATCAGAAAGCATATTGGTGTTTCCTACGGATGAACTGTCAGAAGTTCCTCCAAATAATGCGGAATAATCTACATTGCTGTTGTATTTACTTGTGTAATCACTAAAACTCTTAATCTCTGACATAATACCATTCTCCTTTACCAACTATAAACGAATATCAATCGGTGTATACACTGCCTGCTGTGTTGCATTCTGTGCATTTTCCAGAGTCGGTGTTTCTACTGTCACCTGTGTTTCCCCTTTGATATCCGTATTCTTTACGCTGTCTGTCTCCTCTGCCGCAGCCCCCGCAGATTCCTGTGTTTTCTCGGATTTATC